>Ga0070761_10001530_pt1 | contig 14446 bp, 4 predicted proteins | sample HubBroMetageREF1_FD_66724 | JGI IMG/M metagenome (GOLD analysis project Ga0070761, IMG submission 66724) | Reference soil microbial communities from the Hubbard Brook experimental Forest, New Hampshire, USA - Hubbard Brook CCASE Soil... | ecosystem: Environmental > Terrestrial > Soil > Temperate...
CCGCTCAGGATGAAAAATCCGCAGCGCTGGCTAAGCGTCCGCCGGCTTGTACGCCTCGAAACCAGCGCTCTCCATGCCGCGCTTCGCCTCAGGGTTTTTCATAAAGGTCGACCAAACAAATCCGGTGCGCAGGTTTTCGGCCATCAGCATGATGATGCCGGTATCAATACCGATAACGTCGCTGTCGTACCAGCTTGTCAGTGGATTGAAGGCATCGACAAAGCCGTAACGGCACCAGGCGTTCGGATAGTGATCGTGAATGGTTCTCAACACGCGCAGGGTAGCCGCTGGCTGGAAAGGCAGCGAGCCGCCCGCGGCGGCCGGAACCACTGTGCCGTCGATCGGTCCCATCGCCGGCGGACCGCCCCACACTATGTATCCCTGCTCTGAGTCTGAGGCCGTAATTCCCCACAGCGCGTTGCTGTAATCCACAAATTGCGGATTCAGCCCCACGCAGAATCTGCGATGTACGTCGGTGGCGATCGCCGAGTTCAAAAAGTAGTCGGCAAAATGATCGCGTTTCAATCGAAAATCGAACCATGCCTGCGAGTATTGGTGCACGAACAACGGGGCATACGACCCGATGTAGCGCATGCCATCGTACTCAAAGATGGTGCGCTTCCACGCCATCCACGCGTCTTTTGAAAGCGTGTGCGACTGGGACCCCATCCCCAGCAGATACATCATCATCAGTTCGCTGTAGAAATCCCAGCGCGACGGTATGAAACCGAACTCCGGAGTCCATCCATGAGACAGCAGACTGGTGTCTTCTGAGAGCCATGTCCACTCCACTCGATCGAAAATGGCATGCGCCAGCTCATTGATGTCCTTGTCGGCAAAATGCTGCCTGCAAGTCAGTACGCCACACAGCAGAATTGCGGTATCTACAGAGGAAACTTCAGAGTCCCAAATTCGCTCACCGGTATTCAGGTTCGCGAAGTGGTAAAAGAAACCGCGATGCGTGGGCAGCTTATGCCACAGAAATGAGAGTGTCCGCAGCACGCGCAGGCGCGCATCGGCGTGGCCGATATACCCGCGCTGGTCGGCGATGCAGATGGCACTAAGCCCGAATCCCGTGGACGCGATGCTGGCCGCAAGGCTCTCATCTTTCGCGCGCACATTGCATCGGTCCTTGATCAATCCCGTATCAGGGTTCCCTTGTTCCCAAAAGAATAGAAAACAGGCGCGTTCGAGCCCATCGAGGAACTGGTCGTCCTCCGAGGCGATGGGGGTCGACAGGGATGCATAGGAAGGCTGAGTGGCCTGTTCCTGCTGCACAAACAACCCTACCGGCGAACCGGCAACCGCTTCGGCCGCCAGTCGAGCAAGGGGCACACCAAGCGAGAGGGATGAGAGCTGATGCAAGAACTTCCGGCGCGATGGCTGGAGGCCTTGCAATCGAAAGATCGTTTGATCTTCACGCCGTTTCATGAATCCGAATGTTGTGATGCAGCTTTTGGCCCGCTTCTCAAAGAATATCTAGCGGGGGTACGAGCGCGGCTCGTTTGAGAATGGCATCAAAGATTTTGATCGCCTCAAATTGTCACAAACGGGTTAGATGCGCAAATCTCTACGCCGGTACTCCTAATTAAGGACAGCAAAATCAACTCAAACTGCGTCCAATGGAGTTGGAAGTGAAGGAAAACAATGGCCCGCAAAGGAACTTTCGTCTGGTTCGCAGTTGCTATTGCAGTGGCAGCAGCGGTTTTGATCGCCTTCGGCGTGCGCCACTGGACGCCGCGCTGGTCAGTCATTCAGGGCGCGGTCATCCGCAAGGATTCCGATGTCCACAAGCAGCTTCCGTTGAGCGATGTCGCGATTGTTGCGAGTTATGGCAACTCAAGTTTGAGTACTCAATCAGATGCCTCGGGATATTTCAAGGTTTCGTTTCCAGGAACGGTTCTGCCGGGGAGCACCGTCAAGCTCAGCCTTCAGCACGCCGGTTACAAACCGGTTGAATTGCCGGTGACAATTCGCTTCCGCTCCAATCTTCGTCGCCTAGTCGTAGTTGCCATGCCGCCAGTGTCAAGTGACGCCGGAATGGATGTAACTCCATCGTCGACGGTGGTTTCAAATATTCGAGTCAGATACACGGTGAACTCTGAAAACGAAGAGAATGTCGGCAGCGCGGCCAGAACTTTCGAAGTCGTAAACCAAGGCAACGTTCCCTGCCGTCACCAGACCCCTTGTTCACCCGACGGATATTGGAAAGCGACCTCAGGCGCGATTCAGATGGATGCCGGCGCCGGAAATGAGTTTCGCGACGCAAGAGCCTCGTGCATCGCCGGCCCCTGCCCGTTCACTTCAATCGATTCAAGCGGTTTTGAGCACGGCGGCCGCATCATCAACGTCTCGGCGCTGGACTGGTCAAACCCCGCAACGTTTCTCGTGCAGGCGGAGGTATTTCACACGTCTATCGGTTCTAACGTCCGTGAAAGCTACCCTGTGGAGTTTGGCAGGGGATTCAATTTCACGGTCCCTCCGACGGCAGAAGGCGTAACCCTGATGGCCGAACTTGGAGGGGTCGAAATCGTTTTTCCTCTGGGACCCGACCTTGATATGAGTTGGTCGACCTGCGAGACCAGGACCCAGGCCAATTCGTCTGGTTCGTCTGTTTATCAATGCGCACTCAAGTCAGGCTATCGGTTCTGAACGTGGGAGAATGACCCGCATTTCGTACAGTTGCACAGTAAAAACTGTGAAACTGTGCAACTGTGCAGAATTGCGCCGCTAAGCTGTTGATTCCATGGGGAGCACAGTTGCACAGTTAGACAGTCGGTATATAGGTTTTTGGATTCGCGGCTGATAAACGGTGGGCAATCGATGCCACGCCAATCACTGCTGTTCGAGTTGCAACTGATGGTTCCATTTGTCGAGTTCCGTTTATCCAGCCTTTCAACTTCATTGTGCGCCAAAAGGCCGAAATTATCTGCAATCCCGATTGCGGCTAAAGCCTTTCGAATCAACGCGGAGAAAATTGCCTCCGTTTTTCTCGTTTTGGGAGAATCCCTGGGTGAGAACTGCGGGCTATTCGTTCCTTCATATTTAACGTTCTTCCTCCGTCCCTACGGATTTGAGAGTCAGTTTGGAAATTCGCTTTCCCCACGCTGAAGCGCGAGGCTAACAACCGTTGCGCCTGAAGGCGCGCTGGGAAACTCAGGCTCATATGATGAGCCCGCCGCGGCCGAAGGCGTTTCCATCGTAATGCGCTCATTCTGCATTCTTAAGGCTGCTGCTCCCTCCGTATTACGGGCTTCTTCGCACATTGCGTACAGGTTGACCGTGGCCGGTTTGGTTTCGCGGTCTCCCACCCATTCGCAAAATACGCGAATGGATGGATTCCCTACCATTTGTCGAGCTGGCAGTGGAGACTCGCCCACCCTAGCGACAAAAACAAAAACGTCGCGAGGGTGGGGCACCCAGCGCCGGACTGGAGTCCAGCGCGACAACCGGGTTGGAGCCCGGCGCTCCACTTTGCTGACATCGGGGCCGGGCGCTCCACTTGCCATCGGCGGGCGGTATATATTTACACGACTTTCTACCACTATTGTTTGATTCGCACGTTTTTTCTTGACTCCGGACTCAAACGCTTTATTTAATCCTTGCAGTCGTCTCCCCACTTTAAGAGAGCAAAGTTAGATCGCTTCTTTTCCCCGAGGTTTGCCGTGCTGCGCTTTGACTGCCTTGTTTCGCCCAAAGACCTTTGTGTCTCAACTTCCTTCCGTTCGAGCTTCCGTTCGAGCCTGCCCCGTGCCAACACACTCTGTAAGTTGCTGGTGCTGCTGAGTTTCTTCGGACTCGCCGGTTCGCTGTGCGCGCAGGTGTCGACCGCGACATCGCTCACGGTGACCAACACGAGCGACGACTCAGTCACATCCGTGACGTCAGGGACGGTTGTCGTTTTGACGGCGAGCGTGACGAAATCGGGCGGAGGCAACGTTACAGCCGGCAACGTGAACTTCTGCGATGCGAATGCGACTCGCTGCGAGGATGCGCACCTTTTTGGCTCGGCTCAGTTGACCTCGAATGGGAAGGCGTCGTTGAAATTCAGGCTGGCCCCAGGGAGCCACAGTTATGTCGCAAAGTTCGTTGGAACCACATCGAACGCAGCCAGTTCGTCGAGCACTGAGGATCTGACGGTGACGGGCGGGCCATTTGCCACCACCACTTCGATTTCGCCAAGCGGCTCAGCCGGGAATTACACGCTGAATGCGACGGTGACGAGCACCAGCGGGACATTGCTGTCACCGACGGGGACGGTGAGTTTTGTCGACACGAACAACGGCAACTACGTGCTGGGAAGCGGCCCGCTGGTTCCCGGCGCATCGACGGTGAGCTACGCCGCTCCGGTTGGTTCGAGCGGGACTTCAGGCAATGACCCCACGTTTTCCGTTATGGCTGATTTCAATCAGGACGGAATTCCCGATATTGCGGTGATCGAAGTCTTTCCGGATAATTCCCTGGGCACTTGCGTTATCGACCTGTATTTCGGCAATGCCGACGGTACGTTTACAAAACAATCGCCTATCAACCTAAACGGGCAAACTCCTGCAGCCATCGCGGCCGGGGATTTGAATGGGGACGGCTACCCGGACCTGGTGATTTCAATAGGAAGCGGGCTGGAAGTAATTCTGAACAATGGCAGCGGCGGCTTTGGCTCTCCATTCTTTTACAACTTGTCGTATACCGATTGGACTGGCATCTTTGCACCTCAAGATCCGTCGGTGATTGCAATTGCCGACATTAATCACGACGGCCACCAGGACGTTGTGTTCGGATTTCAGAACTTTGACCCTCAAGGCACGAGTAACAACAACCCGATTATCACCGGATCGTACGACGGCTATATTGGCGTGGCGCTGGGCAATGGAGACGGTACACTTCGGTTTAGCGGGGCTCCCCCGTTTGTATCTATATACGGTACGCAATCTGCAATCCCCGACGGAATAGCGCTGGCGGACCTGACCGGCAACGGCAACCTGGATATGATCACCACCGGCGGCGGTTATGCAATGTGCGTCCTGGCGGGTAATGGCGACGGCACCTTTCAGAACGCCGTCCCCTCCGGATCGGCTGGGGCAACCTGCTTCAATACCCAATCGACCCTGGCCGACAATGTCGTGGTGGCTGATTTTAATGGGGACGGGAAACCCGATCTGGCGGCAAGCTCAGCCAGAGGTAACACCGTAGCTGTCATGCTCGGAAACGGTGACCGCACCTTTCAGACATCGCTTGAGTACACCGTCGGAAGTGACAACCAAGGACTGGTGACTGCGGACCTGAATGGCGACGGCATTCCGGACCTGGCGACGGCGGACAATGGCAGCAACACAGTTACCGTACTGCTGGGGAATGGCGACGGCACCTTCCAGACCGGTTTGCCCTTCCCCGCCGGGAACGAGCCTTTCTCGATCCACGCAGGTGATTTGATCGGCAGCGGCATTCCATCTCTTGCCGTAGTTGATGAATCCGGCAACAAGGTGAGCATTCTGGCGGGATCGGTGACGACGAACGCCAGCGCGTCGGCGACGGGAATTTCGCCCGTGGGGCCGGCTACCAGCAGCGACCTGGTGGAAGCCAGCTACGACGGCGACGACTATTACTCGGGCAGCACATCGGGAACCACTTCCCTGTCGGATCTGCCGGTGACGACGACCCTTGGGCTTCAGTCGAACATGAGCACGGTCGCGGTAGGCGGAGAGGTGACGTTGACGGCGACGCTTTCACCCGATAGAGCGCAGGACTACTCCACCGACGGAGAGACGGTGACTTTTTACAAGAATGGAGCCAGTTTTGCCACCGGAACGCTTTTGGGGGGCGTTGCCAGCATTGGGCCACATCTGGTGATTGCCGGGACGGACACAATCACCGCAACGTACGGCGGGGACGCCAAGTTTGTCACGAGCAGCTCATCGGCGGTTCAGATCATAGTGAATCAAGAGTCGACCAGCCTGGGGTTGCAGGTTTGCGCTTTGGAGGGGTCGGTCATATGCCCAGTGAGAACAAGTTCCTATGGCACAGGAATCCAGGTGACGGCCACACTATCTCCCTATAACGTGAGCGGCGGCCCAACCTCAGACAATGAACTGATTACCTTCTATAACAATGGGACCAGTATTGGCACTGCAGCGCTTCAGGATGGGGTTGCGAACCTCATTCTTGATGAGCCGGTAGCGGGGAGCTATTCATTTACGGCAAGTTATGGCGGCGATACTAACCTGATTGCCAGCAGCACTGGTTCGTCATCGCCACTGACGGTTCAGCAAGTAACGTCGGGGATGTCTTTGAGCTTTTTGCCGAATTCGACCGTCCCCTACGGCACCCAGGTGACGCTGACCGCGCAGTTCCTGCCGAACCAGGCCTTCGCAGATACGGTGAGCGGCGAAACAGTCACCTTCTACAACAACGGAGCATCGGTAGGGACGGCCACTTTCGAAGGGTTGACGGCCATTCTCAGGCTGAACGATCTTGCAGTGGGAAGTTACAACTTCGCTGTTGTCTATCCTGGAGACCAGAACTTCACATCGAGCAATTCCTCGCCGGTGCAGCTGAACGTGCAAAAAGCTCAAACCACTCTGCAGATAACGGCGAGCCCCTCCGGAGTAACGAACTACGGGGCGCCGATGGTTCTGCAGGCACATCTGTCGCCCTATGCAGAGGGGGGCGGGAATTCGACTGACGGTGAGACGATCACCTTTTTGAACAATGGAACGAGCATCGGGAGCGCAACGCTTAGCGGCGGCACGGCACAGTTGACATTGCCCACCGCGCCAACCGGCAGCGATTTCTTCTCGGCGAGTTATGGAGGAGATGCAAGCTTCGCTTCAAGCAACGGTGTTGCGACCGCAGCAGTAACAGTTCTGAAGGCATCGACGAACTTGAGTATGACTGCAAGCCCGAGCGTAGTTGCAACCAATCAACCATTGATGCTTACGGCTTCGCTTTTCCCATACAACGTCACGGGTGGGGCGAGCACAAACGGCGAGAGTGTCACATTCACTTACAACGGCGGAACCGTAGTGGGAATGGGAACGCTCAACAACGGCGTTGCAACGCTGGTGGTGAGCGGGCTTGCGGCGGGGAACCAGACATTCTCGGCCAGTTATGGAGGCGATGGGAACTTCGCCTCTGCGCTTTCATCGAATCACCCCATGGTGGTAATTGACCAGGCGACCACCCTCACACTTGCAACTTCTCCCGCAGGGTACGCAGGCCTGAATCAGCCGATCACGCTCACGGCCATGCTTTCGCCTTATTCGATCTCGGGCTATAGCTCGAATAATGGAAGCGTTGCATTTTACAACGGGTCTAACATTCTTGGCGGCGGAGTACTGAACAACGGAGTGGCATCGATCACGCTCACCGAAGGTCTTCCGGCCGGGGAATATACATTGACCGCGACCTTTGCGGCCTTTGGTCCCTTTGCCGCCAGCGCATCGGCCCCGGTTTCACTTTCGGTAGCCACTGCGGAGAATTTTGTAGTGAACACCAATGGCGACGATTCGGGATCTGCATCCAAATGCACGCCGCAAGTCTCCACAAACAGCAACGCCACCGATAGCGCCTGCAGCTTGCGCGATGCGCTGCTTGCAGCCGCAGCCGCCCCTGAAGGCGCGAACATCGGCTTCGACCAGAACGTGTTCACGCTGCCGAATTATGTCAGCAATCCTGCTTTGAACACGATCGCGCTGACCAATGGAACACTCACGGTGCCCTCGAACACGACGCTCACTGGAGCTACCTGGAGCAACGCGAGTCACTCATACAACCTGGTGACGGTGAGCGGCGGCGGTTCAACTTCATCGAATACTTTCACCGTCTTCACGGTTACTGGAACCGGCGCAGCCATTAATAACCTGACTATCACCGGCGGATTCCCGATCTGGAATAACGACAATCCTTTCCCCGGCGGTGGAATCGTCAACTCCGGCGGACTGACGCTGACCAACAGCGAGGTTACGGGCAACGGTACACTCGCCTCCGGTGGCGGCATTTACAACACCGGCACGTTAACCGTAATTGGCAGCACCATAGACAACAATCAGGCCGCGTATAACGGTCCCGGTAGCGGCGGCGGTATCGATAACGAAAACCACGGAACGCTGACGATTGTGAACAGTACGATTGCAAACAACACGTCGAACGGCTTTCCTGGCGGCGGTATCGAGATGGGCTCCGGCACACTGACGATGACCAACAGCACCGTCTCGGGGAACACAGGTGATGGTGGCGGCATTAACAACGGCGGAGGCACCGTCACGCTCGCTAACAGCATCGTCAGCGGGAATTTCAGGGCGTTTTACAGCGACATTGTTGGCACGTACACCGATAAGGGCGGCAATATCATCGGCTATGTCGGAGACAGCCTCAGTCCCACGGAGATCGATAACCCGCACGCGCTTAATCTGGCTCAACTCAGCGATTACGGCGGGTATACGCCGACCATGCTGCCTGCGCCCGGCAGCCAGGCCATTTGCGCGGGCACAATCACCAATAGCCCGAACCAGTGGGAGCCGCAATCGACGCAAATCGATACCGACCAGCGCGGTTTCCTGAATTACACCGAGAGTTACCAGCCTTATGGCGGTCCTGCTCTCTGTGTGGACGCGGGTGCGGATCAGACGAGTTACACCAGCATTCAGCTCTCCCAATCGAGTTACACCGCGAGTGCTGGCGGAGCAGTTACTCCCACAGTGCTTGTTGATGTGGCTGAGAACGGCCAAAACCGGGGCGGCATCCCGATCACGCTTAGCTACTCGGGCCCAGGCAACCTCAGCGGGAACACCTCCACGACAGTCGAGTGGGCCGGCGCAACGTTTCCCAACCTGTCAGTAGATACAAGCGGCAGCGGCCAGCTCAGCGCCACGCTCAATATCACGCCCTGTGTAACTGAGTGCAGTTTTGTGCAGTTTAGCGCCTCGGCATATTTGGCCGTTGAACTGCCGATCCAGATCTCGCCGAGTGGAGAATCTCTTACGGCCTATCCGAGTGTGGCTTTCTCGCAAACTTTCAACGTCTCTGGCGGTTCGAAAAGTTATCAGCTAAGCAACTCGGGAACCGTGCCGCCGGGGCTCACGTTGACGCCGTCTGGCACGAGCAACGGCAACGGCTGGACGCTGACGGGCACTCCCACCCAAACGGGGACCTATAGCTTCACGCTGATTGCCACCGACACGAATCACAGTTCGATCACCAATTCGCAGAGCTACACCGTCACGGTGGCCTCGAGCACTACCACCACGCTCGCCGCATCTCCGGCATCTTCGGCGCCTTACGGTCAAACGGTCACACTCACGGCCACGGTTTCTTCGTCTACGGCCACCGGCACGGTAACCTTCTACGACGGAAGCAATCCGCTCGGCCCAGGCGCGGTGAGTTTAAGCGGCGGCTCGCCCAATATCGCAACCCTCGCGCTCAATGCCACAACGCTTGGTTCTCCATTGGCAACAGGTGGGCACAGCTTTACAGCGCAATACTCGGGCGACGCAAGTAACGCGCCGAGCACCAGCAATATCCTTGCCTATAGTGTGGTAGCGCCGAATTATGTTGTGAACACGACCAACGACGACAACGGGGCGTACGCCTGCACTGCGCTCGCTTCCACAACAAGCAATACGACCGATGGCAACAACGGTGGCAATCCTGGATTGTGCACGCTGCGCGATGCACTGAATACCGCAGGAGCCAGCGGCGCGGGCAACATTTACTTTGACACGACGGTCTTTGCGGCGTCGAACCTTACAGGCAACTCCAATGCAAATACGATCTATCTGAATATCTCGACCTACGGGTCGATCAGCATTGGGTCAAACATGATCATCCAGGGGCTTACTTCAGGCAGCGGCGCCACACTCGCCAATCTGGTAACGGTAGACGGCGGGGGCACAGGCCAGCCGGGCAATGGAACGATTTTTGTGGTCGGCGGCTCAGGCAATACGATCAGCAATCTCAATATCAATAACGGCTACGCCTCCAGCGGCAACGGCGGAGCCATTACTAACTTCGGGTCAATTGCGGTTCAGAACACTGCATTTTCGGGCAATCAGGCTGTAATTTCGGGCGGAGGAATATTCAACGTTGGCGGCACGGTGACGGTTACCGGTAGCACATTTACTGGAAACTCAGCGGATGGCGGCAACGGCGGAGCCATTGATAACTCCAACCTTGGCACGTGCGGCAGTACGACGGTGACGAGCAGCACGTTTTACGAAAACACGGCTGCAAACTTCGGTGGCGGCATGGGCGGCGGCATCAACAACGATGGCGGCGGCTGCTCGCTGGTTGTGGCCGATAGCACAATCTATGAAAACTCGACTGACAATGCCGGCCTAAGCGGCGGCGGCGTTTTCAACGCCAGCACCCTGACTCTTGTGAACACAATCATTTCGTCAAACACCGATGGCGCTCCTGCTGTCGATGACTTATTCGATGGAGGCATAGGGGGCAATTTCTTCAATGGCGCGAGTGTGACCAGCGGTGATCTGATTGGCGTCTACGACGGTGTTCCGGAGAATGGCACGAGCGTCGGCCTGGCTCAACTGGGCAACTATGGCGGACCCACGCAGACCTTTATTCCGCTTCCCGGCAGCTCGGCTATCTGCGCGGGGTTGGCACAGGTCATACCCTCGGGAGTGACGGTTGACCAGCGCGGCAATTCGATCGAAAACATTACTTACTCCGGTTACAATTCGGGCAACCCATGCGTGGATTCAGGCGCAGTGCAGACCAACTATGCAATCGGCTTCACCACGCAGCCGCCGGCCACGGCATTGTCCGGTATAGCTCTCGCGCCGGCGCCGGTGGTTGGGCTTATTGAGAGCAGCGCACCATTCGCTGCCAACACTGGTACTGTCACCATGACCGACAGCGCAGGCTTGTTGGGTGGAACGACCGCGGAAGGGCTTTTAAACGGCGCTTCAATCTTTAATGACCTCACGATCTCCGCGGCCACGTCGAATGACATACTTACCGCCGCGTTGACGCTTAATGGTTCCGTGACTATCACCACGGCAGCGACTACCGGCGTGACCGTGTCGTCCTCAAAGCAAACCATTACTTTCTCACCCGCAGCCGGAAGCTATAGCTCGCCGCAGCAAGTAAGCATTGTTGACTCTGCGCCCGGCGCGACCATTTACTACACAACTAATAGCACTACCCCAACCACAAACTCGGCAGTGTTCAACAGCGGGAATCCCATCAGCGTTTCGGTCAACACCACCATCAAGGCTCTCGGCGTCGCGAGCGGCCTCAAAAACAGCAGCGTGACTTCAGCCACTTACACGCTCAAGGTCGCTGAACCCATTTTGAGCCTTAAATCGGGATCCTACTTAACGCCGCAATCGGTCAGCATCTCTGACACAACGGCGAACGCGGTGATCTGGTACACGACGGATGACTCCACGCCCGTCCCAGGCGAAGGCACAGCGGTCGAGTTCAACGGCACGGCGATCGCGGTCAACCAGAACACGACTGTGAAGGCTGTTGCTGCAGTCACGGGATGGGCCAACAGCAGCGCAGCTTCGGCGGCTTATTCGCTGAAGGTCGCTACGCCGACCTTCAGTTTGAAGGCGGGCACCTACCTGACGCCGCAACAGGTCAGCATCTCCGACACGGCTTCAAATGCGACGATCTGGTACACTACCGATGACTCTACGCCTGTCCCAGGCGAAGGCACGGCGGTCGAGTTCAACGGCACGCCGATTGCGATCAGCCAGAACACGACTGTGAAGGCCGTCGCGGCCGTCAGCGGCTGGACCAACAGCAGCACAGGTTCAGCGGCCTTTATGCTCAAGGTCGCCACGCCAACCTTCAGTTTGAAGGCGGGCACATACCTCACGCCGCAGTCGGTCAGCATCTCCGACACGGCTGTCGGTGCGACGATCTGGTACACCACTGATGACTCGATTCCGGTACCAGGCGAGGGCACGGCGGTCGAATACACCGGCACGCCGATCGCAATCAACCAGACCACGACCGTAAAGGCCGTTGCGGCAGTCACCGGCTGGGCCAACAGCAGCACGGGAACGGCGGCTTACACGCTGAAGGTCGCTACGCCAACCGTCAGCGTTAAGTCGGGAACCTACTCCACGCCGCAGTCGGTCAGCATCTCTGACGCAACTCCGAACGCAGTGATCTGGTACACCACTGACAACTCAACACCCATTGCGGGCGGAGGGGGCACAACGCAGCAGTACACGGGCGCGATTCCCGTCAGCATCACCACAACCGTAAAAGCCGTCGCCACCCTCACCGGCTGGACCAACAGCAGCATGGCATCAGCGACCTACACCATTCGCTAGGCGACATTAGCAGTCCCCCGGCTCTGCCGGGGGACTGCTAATGGAAGAATGTCTGCGTTCAGATCCCGCTGCCGATTCGGGCGAAATACGATTAAAGAAGATTTATAGCTGTTCCCCAACTCGATTATTTTCTGTTACCTAACAAGGCTCTCAAGATCTTCAAAACTTTTCACAACAAATATCTTGCGTTCTCTCTCGCATTCGAGGACACTCGGTCGCATTGAAGTACCGGGCTGGTTTAACACAGACCATTGATAGCTGATTCATAGAAGGATTAAAGCGCAGAGTGTGACAACCAGCAACCAAGGCCGCAAAGCAAGAACCGCGGCGGGCGCTCCCGACAAGTGAAGGTTTTCCGGAGCGAGGAAGAAAACATCCTTAACGGGACTTCAAACATAGAAATTTGCAGGGCCTGTCGTTTATGCGGCCGAAAGCTGGACCGCTTCCCCGGTAAATCATCGCGCCCACCCCTTTTGAACTGTTTTCAAGAGAGTGCTGGCGGCAGGAATTAATGCGCCTCCCCCACAAGCGCTCAACGTGTGCCTCCCGAAAGGTCTGTATGCATCGCGACAGCTTCCGTTATGCCTATATCGCAACACTCTGCTTCCTGTTTGCACTGGCCGCCTCAATGGCCGGATCGCTACCCGCCCAGGCCCAGGCTCCCGGCGCTGACCGAAACATCCAAGCTCCCGCGCCGCCGGTGTCTATCCAACGCTTGGCAGGCCATACGCCTAAACGAGTGCTGGATGGTACGGCCTTCAGGCTGAGCCACTACGACCCCGAGCAGAAGCTGCGCCTTGCCATTTTTGTCACGCCGCGTGACTTGGCCGGCCAGGAAAAGCTGCTCAACGAGCTTCAGGATAAGAAGTCGCCCAACTTCCACAAGTTCCTCTCCGCCGACGAGTGGAATGCAAGGTTCGCACCCACGGCGGAAAACGAACAGGCGGTGGTCGACTGGGCGAACAGCCAGGGACTAACCGTGACCAAGCGCTTCGACAACCGCATGTTGGTCGACGTTGAAGCTCCCTCAGGAGTGATTGAGAAGGCGCTGAACGTCACTATCAACAAGTATCAGGTTGGCGACGAGGTGGACTTCTCGAATGATCGCGACCCAGAGATTCCCACTCGTCTGTCCGGCGTCATCGGCGGCATCTTCGGCCTCGAAAGTATCGATCGCGTAAAGCCGGTCAGCGGCCACGAGAATACTGCCCACCCTGACTATCTGCCGGGCCCTGTCTACAAGGAGGCCGGATCGTCGCATGGCGACGGAGACCCGACCAAGGCCCCATGGGCCCATGCGGCCGGCGCAGGCCAGAGTCAGCCCGCTTCCAACCAGGGTGAAGGGACTCCCAACCCGCCCGACGAGCTTGGCACCCTGGACCCTTCGAATCTATATAGCTCGTACGGATACGACTTGGACGCGCTGTATGCGAAAAGCAAGTGCTGCAATGTACACAATGACAGCACAGGTTCTCCGGCCGACACCTCCATCGCGCTGGTGACCTTCGCTAACTATCAGCAGAGTGACGTAAACACGTTTTTCGAATACTACGGGCTGGCCTGGAATACAACGGCCTATGAGGTCGACGGAGACCCCCCTACGACCTCGGAATGCACCGTGGGTAACTCAGGCTGCCCCGGCCTCGGGGACGATGACGAAGCCGACCTGGACGTGGAGTGGTCAACAGCCTTCTCCAACAGCTTCGGCTCTTCTAACGACACAGCTCACGTTTACATCTACGAAGGCGGCCTCGGGTACTACAACAGCTGGTTCGATGTATGGAACTATGTTTTGAGCGATGGTAATGCCCACGTGGCATCCACTAGCTGGGCTTGGACCGAAGAGTCGCAACAGTCCGGCGATCCGGGCTGGATGACCGGCACGGCGGAAGGCGATGCCCACTACATCTTCAACGCGCTCGTCGGCCAGGGAAACACCCTGATTGCGGCAGCAGGCGACCAGGGCCCCACGTCAGGCTGCACGTTTGCCGACCAGGTATTCTGGCCGGCCAACGATCCTGACTTCCTGGCGGCGGGCGGTACCACGCTGTACCTCAATTCCGACGGAACGTACAACATTGAAACTTCCTGGGTGGGTGGGACCACGATAAAGGCCTGCGATAGCAACAACGGGGGCGGCGGCGGCG
>Ga0070761_10001531_pt1 | contig 14440 bp, 14 predicted proteins | sample HubBroMetageREF1_FD_66724 | JGI IMG/M metagenome (GOLD analysis project Ga0070761, IMG submission 66724) | Reference soil microbial communities from the Hubbard Brook experimental Forest, New Hampshire, USA - Hubbard Brook CCASE Soil... | ecosystem: Environmental > Terrestrial > Soil >...
GGCATGTCCTCCGCTTCATCAATTGTGACGCCTGACACCTCGCCAATTCGGGCGAGAAGACTCCGTAGGCGTTCAAGCAATTGCTCATCCGTCAGGTGTGTGTGCCGGCTCTCGATGATCGCAAGCGCTTGCTTGAACTGTTCAACCGGAACGATGGGAGTAAAAGCGTCATCGCACCTGATCCACATCTCGGGTGGGTTGACGACTCGTTTCCGCTTGAGTTTGAACGATCTGCGGTTATAGACGTTAGCGCCACCGTACTTGGGATTCGTAAGGATCTGGTGTACTGTCCCGCGCGTCCACGGACGCCCTAGATCCGTTACCAGACCGCGTCCATTAAGCCACGCAGCGATTTCCCTCTCTGTTGAAGGCCCTTGCGTGAAACGATTATAGATTTGCCGCACAACCTGAAGTTCAGCTTCCGGCCCTGGAACTAGGATGACGCGATCAGTTTGAATGCTCTTATGGATGCCTCGGGCTAAAATCTCCTTGGGATTTCTGTCCCGATCGACTAATTGCCTGCGCAGCCCGTATCCGGCGGGTCCACCCTGACGGAATCCATGTTCAATCAACCTGCACTGTCCGGCAAACACCTTCACAGAGAGTTCGCGGCTGTATTCACCAGCCATCGTTCGCTTTATGGTCTTCAGCAAGGTCGATGACAGGCTCCCGTCATTCTCGAACTGCTCAGCGCAATAGTGGACGCGAACGTTGGCTCGTTTACAGATGTACTCGTAATAGGCACTTTCATCCACATCCTGAAATCGCCCCCATCGACTCACGTCGTATACCAGGACATCGGTGTAATCGGCGCGTCCGGTCTCGACATCGCGAATCAGGTCGCGCAACCCGTTCCTGCCCTCAATATTCAGACCGCTCCTCGCTTCGTCCGAGTATGTGCGCACTATTTGCATTTTGCGGCCGTCTGCATAACTGCCCATCGCGTCCATCTGGTTTTCTGTGGAATATTGCTGGTGTTCCGTGGACATCCTGACGTACTGGGCTGCTCGGGCAGGTCCCGCAGTCTTTTCAGAAGCGCTCTCTCTGACGGACCTCATTTCGTCCCTACTTCCGAAAACTCGTTAACAGCTGATTACCTGAGGTTGCGCTCGTGCCGATCTAGATAAATATTTGCGACGTGGAGTTTCCGCCTTTCCGCGTAGCGGCGAATGGCGGATTTCTGCTTGGTTGAATGCGGATGGTTTTCGGCTAAGATACGGACGTATCCTGCCACGCGAACGGGTTCCGTTCTCTTCTTGGGAATGCGTACTCTGTCTGTCCCCATCTCGTGCTACCGATTCTTGCTAGAAGCTGTTTACATCATGTGTGTTGACGGCGTGAACAATGCGTCTTGCTCGAAATGGCTGTTTCACTCGGATTCGTTCTCGCATGGCGCTTGCTCGCTGAAGGGAAAGTCTTGCGGATACTTCTCGAACCACTGAGGAGAACCTGCAATGCAATCAGCATCATAAAAGAAACTCCTGTTCACACTTGTTAATTTTCTGTTACAGAAAAAGCTCGGAACCTTCATCCGGGGTAGGTCTAGGTTCGGGCGGCTTTTTGCTTTTAGTGGAGGCGCACACAGCACGAGCGTAGGGCAGCTATCGAATTGACCGGGTGGTCTGCTGTTCGCTTATCAGGCAAGTGCGCCGTTTGGGTGCGCCGAGAGAAGAAAGCCTCAATGCCGTGCCGGGTGCGGCACGACATTGACACCGATTGCCGCAAGTCGAAAATAAGGAAGGGCGGAAGCGATTTGCCTCCGCCGCTTGGTTGGAGCTGGTTGAACTAGAAGGGGACACTTTCGGCTGCCGTAGACTCCGCCGTTGGCGGAGGGCTGTATGAGCTGGGACTGGACTCCGATTCCTGAGCCGGTTCCGGCTTCGGAGTGATTGCTCCGAGGATCAGGGCTGCGGTTTGCTGGACGGTTTCCAGACTTTCGCGCAAGAGATTAGCGTCTCCGTGCCAAAGCTGGATGTAGTCCTGGGACGCGGTTCCGGTTTGGAGTCCGACTGCCTTGCAGACCACAAACGCCACGGCTTCCGCTTCCGTTTCGCGTACTTTTTTCGTGGTCAGGGTTCGGCGGTCGCCGCGATGCAGCATTTCGTGGCCGATCTCGTGTACCAGCGTGGAAAACTCCTCGGCTGGCTGCATCCCGGAAAGTAGCGTGATCTTGCCGCCGTGAGAGAGACCTTTTGCGGGAGCAATACGGTCGGAGTACTTCAATTCGACGCCTTGCGATTGCACGAATTCGAATAGCCGTTCGCGGTATCCGTTCACGTCGCCTTCCACTTCGGTGAGGTTTGGCAGTTCCTTGCCTTCGGTCTGGCTGATGTCGAATACGTACACGGCACGGAAGCCGATGAGTTGCTGCTCCGGCTTGCGTTCGTCCACTGCGTTGTCCGTGTCTATATCGGTCGCGATTTCGTTCTGGCGCGACCTGCGATAGCCGACCATCGGAGCGAGAATCAGAATGCCTTTTTCTCCACGTTTGACGAAGCGTCCAAGCGAGTTCCAAGTGCGAATTCCGGCAACGTTTGTGGCGTCCGGCTTCTGTCTGGCGATCAACATGACATTGCCGAACGAGTAAGTGTGGAATCGGGCCATCGCGCCGAGATACTGCGTCAGAACTTCGCTGTGCCCGGATTCCAGGGACTGCACGAGATAATCTACTGTTTCTTTGGTCTTGGTCTTGATTTCTTCTAACTTCATTGTTTTTCCCTTTCGCGCCGTTTCCGGCTTGATTTTTTCTTTCACTTGAGCGGCAGCGAGAAAAAACAAGCCGGAACGGGGCAAAGGGCAGAACGGAGCCGGAGGAGGGTGGCAGGGCGTGAGTGGCGGCGGGGCTTGTGCCAAACGCTTTTGTTGTTTGTTTGGAGCAAGACCCGCATCAGCCCGAGCGACCACCCGAGCCGCGGCCAAGCGGCGTCCACACGGAGGAAGCGAAGTGGAAGAAGCCGGCGTTAGCCATCCATTTGCTGTTGAGACTGGGTGTCGTTAGGGATGATCTGGTAATTGCAGCGCGAAGACTTCCCTGACCGATTGTTGAGGTACGGTCTGTCGGGCTTGTTCGGAAATTGCGACTTTAGAATTCTTTGTGTGCAGCGAAGCTCACCCTGAGTTAGCATTATGGGTCTCCCCCAAACAACTTATGCTTACTGGCGAAATTCGCGGCCAAATTGACCGCATCTGGGATTCCTTCTGGTCGGGCGGCATCTCCAACCCGCTCGAAGTTATTGAGCAGATCACCTACCTTCTCTTTCTCAAGCGGCTGGACGAACAGGAAATTGCCGAGGAACTGAAGGCCAATCGCGAGAAGAAGCCGATGCAGAAGCGGTTCTTCCCCGAAGGTAAGGACAGCAAGAAGCGTTCTTTTCAGGATTATCGCTGGAACCGCTTCAAGAACACCGATCCGCGCGACATGTATGCGGTGATCAGCGAGCACGTCTTCCCCTGGCTCCGCACTCTGGGCGGCAATGGCACGACCTACTCCAAGCACATGGAGGGCGCGCGCTTCACCATTCCCACGCCCGCGCTGCTGGCTAAAGTTGTGGACATGATCGACAAGGTTCCCATGGAAGACCGGGACACAAAGGGCGATCTGTACGAATACATGCTCGGCAAGATTGCCAGCGCCGGGCAGAACGGGCAGTTTCGCACGCCGCGCCACATCATCCGCCTCATGGTCGAAATGGTCGAGCCCAAGCCCACGGACATTGTCTGCGATCCGGCTTGCGGAACGTGCGGGTTTCTCGTGGCCGTGGGCGAATCGCTGCGCGAGCGGCATCCCGAAGTAATGACCAACGCCAAGCTCCGGCAGCATTTCCATCGGGACCTGTTCCACGGCTTTGACTTCGATAACACTATGCTGCGTATCGGCAGCATGAACATGCTACTGCACGGCGTAGAGAACCCGGACGTGGTCTATCGCGATTCGCTTTCCCAAGATCACGCGGGCGAGGATGAAAAATATACGCTGGTAATGGCGAATCCGCCGTTCGCCGGGTCGCTCGATTATGAAAGCTGCGCCAAGGATTTGCAGCAGGTAGTCAAGACCAAGAAGACCGAACTGCTTTTTCTGGCGCTGTTTCTGCGACTACTCAAGCCCGGTGGACGAGCTGCCGTCATTGTGCCAGACGGCGTTCTCTTCGGATCGAGCAACGCGCACAAGAGCCTGCGCAAGATGCTGATCGAAGATCAGAAGCTCGACGCAGTGATCTCGCTGCCCGGTGGCGTGTTCAAGCCCTATGCCGGAGTCTCTACCGCCATCCTGCTCTTCACCAAAACCAACTCCGGCGGCACCGATCAGGTGTGGTTTTACGATGTGGAAGCGGATGGCTGGTCGCTGGACGACAAGCGCACGCCACTGCTGAGCGAAGTTAAACTGGGCCCGGTTCCAAAAACCGCCCTCACAGCCGATGAGCACGCCAAGAACAACCTGCCCGACATTCTCTCCCGTTGGCAGCAACGCGAGGTCAGCGAGCGCAAGCGCCCGCGTACCTCGCAGAGCTTCTGCGTGCCCAAGGCCGATTTGGTGGCGCAGGGCTACGATCTCAGCCTCAATCGATATAAAGAGGTTGTGCACGAAGAGGTGGCGCATCGTCCGCCGGTGGAGATTCTGGCCGAGCTGGTCGAATTGGAGGCGGACATCCAGAGGGGGATGAAGGAGTTGAAAGGAATGTTGGGTGCCTAACATTCCGGAAGTCGAAGAGCGCACTACGCAATCCCGATGGAGCACGACCATTGGCTCGCTCTGCGATCGCTTTGGAGGCGAAGTCCAAACAGGCCCGTTTGGAAGCCAATTGCACGCTTCAGACTATTCCCCGCACGGAATTCCCGTAGTAATGCCACAAGACATACGAGATGGGCATATCGTCTGCGACCGAATCGCGAAAGTCGCACCGAGGCATGCTGACCGGCTTGCCCAGCATACTTTGCGCGCTGGCGACGTGGTCTTTAGTCGACGAGGCGACGTGAGTCGATTCGCCGTGGTAACCGCCGCAGAGAGTGGGTGGCTTTGTGGAACCGGCAGCATTCGAATTCGTCTCAACTGCCCCGACATCTACATTCCCTATGCCCGGCGGTACTTACAGCAGGACTTGGTTCGCGGCTGGCTGGAGCGTAATGCAAAGGGTCTGACTATGCCCAATCTGAATACGGCGGTGATTCGCGCTCTGCCATTCATATACCCCCCGATGGCGGAACAGCGGCGAATCGCCGACGTGCTGGACATGGCGGAGGCGTTACGGGCCAAGCGCCGCGCCGCCATAGCCAAACTCGACGCCCTCACCCAAGCCACCTTCCTCGCCCTCTTCGGCGACCCTGCCACGAATCCGAGGGGATGGCCCATCGGACGAATTGGCGACCTGCTTTTGTCGGCCACCTATGGCACCAGCGAGAAGGCTTCCGCCTCGGGGGATTTTGCGGTGTTGCGGATGAACAATATCACTCGCACAGGCGAGATGGATTTCAACGAACTCAAGTACATGGACCTAGATGCAAGTGAACAGGACCGCTACCTCGTTATGCAGGGCGACGTGCTCTTCAATCGTACAAACAGCGCCGACCTCGTGGGCAAGACGGCAATTTTTCGTGAAGTGCAACCTATGGCCTACGCTGGGTATTTGGTGAGGCTGCGCGTCAATGCCGAAAATGATCCCGAGTATCTGGCTTGCTTTCTCAACACTGCATACGCGAAAAAAATGCTTAGAGGAATGTGTAAAAGCATAATTGGCATGGCGAACATCAATGCTAAGGAAATTCAGGCGATGAGAATCGCGCAGCCACCTAACGATCTTCAGCGTAAATTCGCGAGGCACGTCGCCGCCATTGGAAGACTGAAAGCTGCTCACCGCGCGTCACTCGTCAAGTTGGACAATCTCTTCGCCGCGCTTCAGCATCGCGCCTTCCGAGGAGAGATCTAATGTCCTCAAAGGAAACGAGCAACTTCAGTTTTCTCCAATCCGAATGGCAGCAGCTCTTTGCCGAAGGACAAAAAGCGGAAGCGCTAATTGTCCCCGATCCGCGTACCGCATGTTTCTACGCCCGACGGACGCTGGAGCTAGCTGTCGAGTGGCTCTACAAAAGCGACTCGGCGCTCAAGCTGCCCTATCAGGACAATCTCAGCGCGCTGATCCACGAGCCAACCTTCAAAGCCACAGTCGGCCAGAAAATTTTCATCAAGGCAAAGCTGATCAAGGATTTGGGCAATCTGGCAGCGCACAGCCATAGGCCCTTGCAGCAATTGGACTCAATGACCGCAGTGCGCGAGCTGTTTCATATCTGCTTCTGGCTGGCACGCACCTATAGCAAGGCCGGCAAGCCAGCGGATGGCCTGACGTTTGATCCGCTGCTACTGCCCAGGACATCGCCAGTTCCGCCGCAAACGCTGGCCCAGCTCCAGGAGCTCGAATCGCGACTCGCGGAAAAAGATACCAAACTCACCGAATTGCTGACGGGTAAGGCCGCTGTTGACGCCGAACTGGAACGTTTGCGAGGTGAAATCGCCGCGATCAAGAAACAGAACGCGGAGACGCCGGACACCCACAATTACTCCGAGGCTGAAACCAGAGACTACTTCATCGACTTGCTTCTCAAAGAAGCGGGATGGCCGTTAGACAAGAAGCAGGACCGCGAGTATCCGGTCACCGGCATGCCCAACGAGAAGGGCGAGGGCTTCGTTGATTACGTCCTCTGGGGCGATGACGGCAAGCCCCTTGGACTGGTCGAGGCGAAGCGCACCAAACGCGATGCCCGCGTCGGCCAGCAGCAGGCGAAGCTCTACGCCGATTGTCTGGAGAAGCAGTTCAGCCAGCGTCCCATCATTTTTTACAGCAATGGGTATGAGCATTGGATCTGGGACGACCAGAACTATCCTCCGCGCAGCGTGCAGGGTTTCTATAAGAAAGACGAACTGGAGCGGCTGGTTCAGAGGCGAAGCACGCGGGCCAGCCTGGGGGCTGCCGAAATTAACGACAAAATCGTCGAGCGCTTCTACCAGCAACGGGCGATCCGGCGCATTGGCGAGACGTTCGAGAAAGATCACGAACGCAAGGCTCTCGTGGTCATGGCAACCGGCGCCGGCAAGACGCGTACTGTGATTGCCCTGTGCGATCTGATGATGCGGTGCAACTGGGTGAAGCGTGTGCTGTTTTTGGCCGACCGCATCGCGCTAATAAAGCAGACAGCCAACGTCTTCAAGAAGCAATTGCCTTCGGCCGCTGCAGTAAACGTGCTGGAGCATCCGGAACAGATTGCCGAAGCTAGAGTTCTAGTCTCGACATATCCGAGCATGCTTCGCCTGATTGACGAGACCAAAGACGGCAGAAGGCAGTTCGGCCCTGGGCACTTCGATCTGGTCATCATTGATGAGGCGCACCGCTCGGTGTATCAGAAGTATCGCGCAATCTTTGAATACTTTGATTCCTTTCTAGTTGGTCTAACCGCGACGCCGAAAGACGAAGTGGACCACAACACATACGGCTTGTTCGATTTGGAAGATGGCGTTCCGACCGATGCTTACGGTCTAGAGGAAGCGGTGAGAGACGGCTTTCTGGTGCCGCCGAAGGCGGTGTCAGTCCCGCTCCAATTCCAACGCGAAGGCATCAAGTATGAGGAGCTGACCGACGAGGAGCAAGATCGCTGGGACGCGATCGAATGGGATGACGATGGCAATATCCCGCGCACGGTGGAGCCGGAGGCGCTGAACCGCTGGCTGTTTAACGAAGATACCGCAGACAAGCTACTGGAACATTTGATGACGCGGGGCATGAAAGTAGCGGACGGGGATCGGCTGGGGAAGACGATTGTTTTTGCTAAGAACCATGACCATGCGCAGTTCATCGCGGACCGATTCGACAAGAACTACCCGCAGTATAAGGGCAGCTTTGCCCGCGTGATTGACTTCCAGGTGGAATACGCGCAGTCCCTGATTGACGCGTTCTCGACGGAAACAAAGTCTCCGCACATTGCCATCTCCGTGGACATGCTGGATACCGGGATCGACATCCCTGAGATTGTGAATCTAGTGTTCTTCAAGATGGTTCGGTCGAAAACGAAATTCTGGCAGATGGTTGGACGCGGGACACGACTGCGGCCCGATCTGTTCGGCCTAGGTCGGCACAAGAAGTGCTTCTACATCTTCGACTACTGCCAAAACCTGGAATTCTTCAGCCAGAACCCAGAGACAGTCACCGGGTCAGCGAACGAGTCGTTGAGTAAGAAGTTGTTCGAGAGCCGCGTAGAATTGATCGCCGAACTGGACAAGCGGAAGGATGGCGAGAGGAAGGACGAATTGCGGAAAGACGTGGCCGAGCGGCTACGCCAGGAAGTTGAGCAGATGAACGTGAATAACTTCATCGTGCGCCCGAAACGCAAGCTGGTTGAGAAGTATACCGACGCGAAGGCGTGGGAAAAGCTGGATGTGGACGAAAGAAACGAGCTGGTCAGCGATGTGGCGGGCTTGCCGTCCGAATTGGTTGACGATGATCAGGACGCCAAGCAGTTCGACCTGTTGATGCTGCGCTTGCAGCTTGCACTTCTGCGGCACGAAAAGTCGTTCACTCGCTGGAGCACCGACGTTCGGGAGATTGCAGGAGCGTTGGAAGAGAAGGCCAGCATCCCGATGGTGCGAGCAGAGTTGGAACTGATTATCGAACTGCAAACCGACGAATACTGGCAGGACATTACGGCGGCGATGCTGGAGAACGTCCGCAAGCGGCTGCGCAGCCTGGTCAAGTTTATCGAAAGAACAAAGCGGCCAACCATCTACACGGATTTCACCGATGCTTTGGGTGAGGAGCAAGTAATCGAATTGCCGGGCTTCGATGGTGGGCACGATGTGGAACGCTTCCGCGACAAAACCCTGCAATTCCTCAGGAGCCACGAAAACGACCCAGTCATCCATAAGCTGCGCTTCAACGAACCTCTGACCAAAGAAGATTTGGACGCTCTGGAGAAGATACTGATCAAGGCGGGCATTGGGACAACGGTTGAGTTGAGCAAAGTGCGCGCGGACAGTGGTCTGGGACTGTTTGTGCTATCGATGGTTGGATTAGATCGGGAAGCGGCCAAACGTGCCTTCGATGGATTCCTTAGTGGGAAAAATCTGAGCGCAAACCAGATTCAGTTTGTGAACCTCGTCATTGATTACCTGACTCAAAGCGGCTGGATGCGGGTGGCTCAGTTGTACGAATCACCTTTCACGGATTTTAGTCCCCGAGGCATTGAGGGAGTGTTCACCCAGGAACAAGTCGTTCAAGTAGTAAGCATCCTGAGCAAGATCCAAAGAAACGCAGCAGTTAATCCTCTAGGCGATTGAAGGCGACCAGTCAGTTTTGAATCAGGACTGGCGGACTATGAGAAGTCAGCTGATTAGTAGCCTCGCCGATCCGGCTACAGGCGTGCGAGGTCTCGCTGGATGCGGGCGAGAATTGCGTCGAATGGTATTTGTCCGCGATAGTAAAGTGGGGCTGTCTTTGAATATTCCGCTTCGAATTGCTTCCGAATGTTCTGGTCTTCGATAGTGAAGGCTCCGCTTTTTGCTACGTCATGATCCAAAGACTTGAAGCGCTTCTTCTTGTGCGCCAAGTATTCCGGAGTCCCGATGAATTTCTGCACTGCTTCGACGTCGAGAAGTTGGTGGATGTCGTAGTAGTGTCTGAGGAAATTCGTTGGGGTTTTCCCCGTCACTTTGAACTGGCCGTATTTTCGAATCACAGCCTGAACCTTTTCCACGAAAGTGTATTCGGGGTTATAGCACGGGATGTCGAGGGCTCGGTTGTTCGCGTATTGAAGTTTCTTAGCATCGGCGAACTGGACGACCCAAGAGGAGATTGTGGCGGCTCGGTTCGGGGTCGTCTGATCGAATCCGACTTCGAGGAGAATTCCATCCTTGAGACCAGCAATTGAACCAAAGTGAGTGTCGTAGCTTAGCCTGAGGCCGGCGTTCCTCAGTGTTTCGTCGTCGTATGTCGTATCCCTATCGACGGCGGTAATCCCTGGGATTTTAATCTTGTCCCGTAGCTTTTCATAAAACACTCGCCTCGACTCGACGTGCTGGGGCTTGTCGTGATTTGGATTTGTATCGACCTGTAGTCCCTCGAATGGTTCGATACGAATGTCGATGTCCTCGGAAAAGCGATGGATAACTCCAAAGCCCTTGGAAAGCGAAGTGCCGCCCTTGAGCTCAAACGTTAAGCCAATCTGTTTAAGCCCAAAGACGGCGTGCATGATCCAGTAGTCCTTTTCCACGAGAGCCGGATCATTGATCTTCTCGCTGTCGGCAACAGTCTCGACAAGGGCCTTGAAATCGCTTCCCTCATGCAGAAAAGAGTCAGGCGGCATGCTGCAGCATCTCCTGAAACTTTTTCTGCGTGGAGTATTTGCCGTAGAGAGAAACCGCCCGTGAGAGCTTTCTCGGGTCCATCTCTTTGGCTTTTTCGCGAACGCGAGAAAGAACGGCGTCCCGATCCTCCGCAAGATCACCTAGTTCATTAACAAGATCAACCAGCAGAAACTCGGGAGAGAGTTGCCTTGGAACATTCATGCGGCGCTCGAAGGTGATCATTCGATTGCCGAGCGGAAATGTCCCATGCCGTTTCTGATTGTAGACAACCCGTTTGTTGTAGAGCTGCGTTGTGCCAAGTCTCAACTGGTTGTAGGCGTTCGGGGAGGTCAGAACAAACCGGTCCGTCTTCAAGAACGCCTTCACCAGCTCGTGCTCGTCCGCAGGAGCCTCTCCAAATTCAAATTTACGAGGGCTGTAATACAGGCCGGTACGGAGTTTCTGGAGGGTCCCGTCGACCGTGAGTTCTTTGAGGTGTCGATCAACACTATGGGACCAAGGCAAAAAGTCTTCTCTGCGGTACACGCGTCCAGGGCGGAGATGTCGCTTCAACTGGTCAAGTGTGCTCGGGCGCATTTTCTGACCCTCCACAGTTATGCTATTCTGCGTGGTTCATTTTGTCAATAGTTTTATTAATATTTCATGCATTATAGCAAATAATTACTTAGTTATCTATGGCTTGCAAGTACAGCCTGTACATTACAATGATTCGTCCGAACCAGCATACCGCAGAAACAAGTCATTGAGCAGCCGCGCTCCGTTCATTTATCTTTTGGATTGAAGCGGGCCGGGTACGCCAAACATAGTCGCTGAGAATCCTTACCATCGATTACACCGTACCAAATGCGCTTTCCGGTTGTTACTGACTTTGCGACCGCCAGGCTCCGCATCAACTCGATGACGCTCGGATCAATTTCTCGCCAATGCTGAACGAAGAACACGTCGGCCTCTTCCTGGAACAGGCGTTGCGCCTGATCGCCGTTTTTCCCCATCCGTCCAGGAACCAATTTTCCCTTCTCTCCAGGCCCCTTGAACGCAAAAGCTGCTGCAAGCCTCTTCCCATTAATCCGAATCCTTGTTGTATACAGGTCGCTTTTTTCACCGGGCCAGTCCCTAAAAGTTCCCGGTTCGCCAATAATCGCCTGGACACCACGCTTGAACTGGCCCTCGGTAATTGATGCAGGAAGCGATCCGGCACCGTTGATCTTCCTGATCTTCGCAAAGGAGCGTACATCGTCAATCGTGATGCGATTCACAGTTGCACCGGCCGACGAGATGGTCACAAACTTCGGCAGCGTGGCACCTAACTTTCGTTTCGTGGGGAGCTTCGCCAGCTTCTTGGGGTCAGAAGCGAAGCGCAAAATCTCTTTCTTACGGGCATGAAATAACTCAATCATCTCGTAGGCGGTGTCGCCGTCCTTTTTTGTCTGTCGGACGATTCCCCTGCGGGAAAGGTGCCTGCCTTCCTGCAAAACGCGCAGTCGGCTCAATCCTGTCTTCCGAGCAATATCCCCAACGGATTTTGCTTTCGCTTTGTGATGGTAGATTGCCTCGAACACGATTCTCCGCGCTCCACGCCCGACGGTCTTGGCGGCTCGCTCTATTTGCTCCTCGGTGTTGGAAAGGGAGTCCGAGACCTCTATTGCATTCGTCATGCGAGCCCCGCCTTTACGCGATCTTGATGGATCGTCGCGTTATCAATCATGTTGAGAAGGGTGTCCAGAAAGCCGCAGAATTTCAAAGCGTCCTCGCGGGTGAACGCGTCGCTCAGCGAGTGGTGGGCCTTGTTTCGAAACGCGAGCATGATGCCTTTGCAGATGCTGTGGAACCCCGCCTGCTCGGCGCCATTCGAAGTGACTTCAATCACCGCTTTATCAGGGTCAGGATTCATCGCCTTGTTGACTAGATTCTCGGGACTCAAGTTCTGAATTCCGGTTCTTGTCTTCAGCCGATCATCCAGCAACGTAGTCGCTTCCCGGATCACCCGGTCGAAGTGGCGCTTTGCGCGAAACAAATCCTTGCACCGCCCGTACAGCTGTTGATCCCGTATCAGCGCCCGAACCGTTTGATCGTTGATCACCGCCGACTTGCGGTGGTTTCTGGGGGATGGGCGGCGCGGCGACGGTGCGCGTTCAGGTCGCGGGGTGCCGACGGTGCGCACCTCCTGGCGTACTTCAGGAGCCGCCCGTGCGAGCGCGCTGGTCACCCCGATTCCGAGCTGCTTGGCCCAGATCAGCTGCGCCGCGGTTGAGGGAATATCCAGCCTTCTGGCTCTTTTGCTTACTTGCTCACGGATGTACTGGACCGGTTTTCCGGTCTTGTCGCTCATCCGCTGCAACAATCTGACGTTCAGGCGTATCGCAGGCATGGTCTACTACTCCACTGCGCCCGGCTTCGAGTTCTTGATCGCCTTTGCGATTCGGCTGACGCGACGCATATCACAGCCGGCGATCTTCCGAATTTCCTTCTGCTGGACACCCGCTTTTGCGAGTTCGACAATGAGTAAATCCTTCAGTAACTCCGCCGTTGTGTCCCGTTGACCATTGTTCTGTTTGCCAACCATCGTTACTCCTTTCGGTCAGCGAATGTTGCCCCCGATTAAATGTTTCGTGAATTACGCCTGGCGCGCCGCAACTCCGCGAGCCTGACACTAATCGCCTTCGGCGTCGACCCAAGCATGTCAGCTATATCGGATGGGCCAAACCCGGCCTTGTCGAGCAGCTGAATCTGCTCTTTCTGTTTCTTGCCGTCGAGCGCGATCAGTGCGAGCAACCGCAAAGTCTTTTCCATCCCTGAGGTGCTTTCAACTTTGGGCATCTTGGCCTCATTTCCGACTCGGTAATATTTTCGCCTCGCGCATCTTTGCAATAGCTCCGTTAACGCTGTTTCCGCTTGTGCCGAGTATCTCGGCAATGCGCCCGGGAGCCATGCCGGCGAGCGCCAACAGCCGGATCTGTTCCTTTTGCCCCTTCCTGTTTTCTGTAAGGGCCACAGCAACCAGCCGGATTAGCGTGTCCAGCTTGCTTGCAATGAGTCCTTCTTCAGCTTTTTGCACGCTTTGCCGCCTTTCGAATTGCCGACAGGTAAACGCTGACTGTGTTGGACGTGGTGCCGAGGAGTTCCCCCGTCTGTTTAGGAGTGAACCCCGCACGGGCAAGGGCTGCGATCTGATCACGCTGGCTCAGCCCGTGGGTCGCGATTATGGAGAGAAGGCGGGTCATTTTCTTGAGTTCATCAATAACTTCTTCTTCGTGATTGGTCATATTCCCGTTCCGGAGCGCGGCTGCTATTTGGTGTGACTCATCCGTAGTGTACCAAATATTAGTGATAGACATCAATACGTTCGCTCGTACTAGAAAGATAATAATGTTATTAGCCGACACACCTAACATGGTCACTAACGTCTGATTAAGATTTTGTGTACGAGGCCCCATCATTCTTGCAGGTGGATCGTCCTGATGAGCCAGCCATGCGACCGGCGGGAGTGGGCAGGTAATGGTGGACGTTAACCGGCAGCCCAGCGCTCGACGACGCGTGGACCTCATTATTCCTCACCTGGGTCCGGGCAGCAGAATACGACTCTAGAACATTCTGCTGAGAGCCACACTCATTTACGAGCGGGCGACGTTCAGCGTATACCATGTATAATGTGTCACTTGCGAGTAACCGTGAGCAACACGATCACGAAACCAGCTCACTGCCATGTCCGAAAGTGCGACCCTCGTCCTTCGTATAGGAACCGAAGAACTGCAGTCTCATCTGACCGGAGCGGAGCCGAAGCGCGGGGTAACCACCGTGTTGCTGCCAGTTCATTCTTGTTGTGCGCCTGAGCAAGAGAAAAGCACTTGATTAGAGTGTGTTGTAGGTATGCATAGCATATCTTAGTACCGGTTTGCTATTTGCTGACATTTGTATCATTGTCGTTAATCAATGACTAAGCTTTTGGCCCACGGAAGGAGCCGTTCCAGCGGTCGGCCTCGCTTAGCCAGCCATGCGACCGGCGGGAGTGGGCAGGTAATGGTGGACGTTAACCGGCAGCCCAGCGCTCGACGACGCGTGGACCTCATTATTCCTCACCTGGGTCCGGGCAGCAGAATA
>Ga0070761_10001535_pt1 | contig 14439 bp, 12 predicted proteins | sample HubBroMetageREF1_FD_66724 | JGI IMG/M metagenome (GOLD analysis project Ga0070761, IMG submission 66724) | Reference soil microbial communities from the Hubbard Brook experimental Forest, New Hampshire, USA - Hubbard Brook CCASE Soil... | ecosystem: Environmental > Terrestrial > Soil >...
TGGTCGAGCATCAAAACGTCGCGACACCAGCTCTATGGACCACCAGGAAACCGCCGAGGACACTGGGCAGCTCGCCCGGCCTGGACAAGTTCTTATCCGCTCACGCCTACAGGTTCGAGGGCGGCGATAAGTTTGTAAACGGCGCTTACGTCTCTAAGAACCCGTCGCGGGAGATCGCCGAAGTAACGAACAAGACAATGTTCTTCGAGGCGGTTGAGCGGAAGGTCCCGCTAATTCATATACCACAGGAGATGCAGGCCGGAGATTTCTGCCTCGCATACCGGGGAGACACGCGAGAGCCAATTCGAGTGTTCGTGGACGGCTTCGATGTTTGGGAGGACCATTCCACACCGGTGTTTCGAACTGTGTCCGATGAAGGCCACCCACACTACGATATTCTCTCGCCGAGCGGCGTGTGCGCGAGCGGCAAGCCGGCCGGCGGGTGCATTTTTCCGCTGATCGAACCAGGCAGCACCAAGTTGAACGATGAGATCTATCTGTATGGGTTCTTCGCTTACCAACCGTTTCAGACATGCAGAATTCAAGAGAGGCTGGCTAGCAGCGACAAGCTCGCGAGCGATCGGGCGTTCATCGAGAACCTTCTGAACGCCGAGGAGATTGTAGTGGGCAAGGGAGGGGTGCCGGGTGAGACAGTGGTCGGCGGATGCAAGATCCGGCGCAAGTGGCATTCCGACAACTGGGTGGACGGCGCCGAACTGGACGCCGCTGAATTTTACTTCAACCGCAACAGTCACTATGTCGACGACCCCGCATACCCCAATCTCATTCACTTGTTCGAGAAGAAGGTGCGCGAGAGCTGCAAGCACACTCCAGTGTTCACCGCATGAAACGGCCTTTCCGTCTGCGTTGAGGCGGCCAAAATCAGCCGCACCCTGGTCCATATAGAAAACGGGGCTTCCAGCCGATAGAGCATACAGGATCGGCGATCCACCCGAGCCTAACGCGTTCCCCATTAGGGAACAACCATGACCAACGAAATAAACGCATTCTCCGAGTTGCGGATCGGTTTGGTTGCCAGCGCTCCGATCGAGATCGCTCTGACCGGGCCTCTGCGGCAGGCGCAAGTCCCATTCTCACGCGTCGATGCAAGTGCGGTCGGCCCCGGGGATCAGGAATTGGAACGGTATCATGCCCTGATCCTGCAAGTCGGCGATGGCGCCACCGAGTCGAACTGGTTCCAGCCCAAACGGCTGCGAACCAACTCCCGCCCGTTACTTCTGGCCGCGGAGCCGGAAGCCATCTATTCGCGGGCATCGTTGCGAGACCATGCCGACGATATCATCTTCGCGCCATATTTGCCTGGTGAGCTGATCTTTCGCCTGTCCCGCGTCATCGCTGGAACTTGTGACGGCCGGCATGCCACTGCGCTATCGACCAAGCCGTGCGTGTTGGTTGCCGACGACGATCCCGACATCGTGACATTTTTGAAGTGCGTGTTACAGCGTTTTGACGTGGATGCGCATTTCGTAAGCGACGGATTAGCGGCATTGGCCGCTGCCCGGCAGCTTCTCCCGGAGTTGCTGTTGCTGGACATCGGGTTGCCCATCATGAACGGCATCGATGTCCTGCGGTGCCTACGGAACGATCCTGGGACCTCCTCCCTGGTAACGTTGCTGTTGACCGCATCGGCGGATTCATCGCACGTGAAGAGTGGCGCCGATCTCGGTGCGGTGGATTATGTTCTCAAGCCGTGCGGCTACTTCGACCTGATTCGCAAACTCAAACCTCTGCTGCGGAATCAAAGTCCGGCACAAAGGTAGTCCTTTGAGGGCCACTCATGAGAGTCGGCTGCGAGTCAAATGGGTGGGCCGATACATAGTTGAGGAATCGGCACTTGCAGCTTGGATCCAGCCTGCGGCGAGGGCGCTATGCGCGCCAATCCGCGCTCATCGGCGGGTGTGCGACACAAAAGTGGAGATTCCCGCAGCGCGACTTCAGCCGACGGATAGTTGCGCCCTTAGTTTTATCCGCGTTCATCCGCGTATAAAACGAGCCATAGGGAAGCTGACATGCGAGATGCCGGTGTTCTCACAGCCTCTAGCTTGGACAGTCCGCGGCCCGCGATTTGGATTTCCCCCGGGTTCCCATCACCCGGCATGGCAGGACCGGCGGCCTGCCCAGCGAACGTGCTATTTTGATATACATGTCTCTGGAAAATCCTTTCCAGGATCCCCTGCGGTTCGAGCGTCGCGTACCCGAGTGCGCCATGGTCATCTTCGGAGCCAATGGCGATCTGACCAAGCGCAAGTTGTTGCCCGCACTCTACAGGCTGGCCTACGAGCGCCGCCTGGACGCCGGATTCGCCGTCCTGGGTATCTCCCGCACGGCTATGGGCGACGATGAGTTCCGCGAGAAGATGCTCGCGTCCGTCAAAGAGTTCCTGGAGGATTCTCCGTTCGACGCCGATGTCTGGAAAGCCTTTGCGCAAGGCATATTCTACATGTCTGGCAACTTCGACGACGCGGCTCTTTATCCGTCGCTGGACGCCCGCCTGAAGGAGATCGAAGCGGCCCGCCACACTGGCGGCAACGTGCTGTTCTATCTTTCCGCGCAGCCCAGCCAGTACATCCCCATCGCGCAGGGTCTGGCGAAGTCCAACGTCGGAAAGGGGGGCTCGGGGTGGCGGCGCATCGTCATCGAAAAGCCGTTCGGCCACGATCTGGCCAGCGCCCAGAAGCTGAGCGCCGAACTGCACAGCGCCTTCGACGAATCCGAGGTCTACCGCATCGATCATTACCTGGGCAAGGAAACCGTACAGAACATCCTGGCGTTCCGTTTCGGCAACGGCATCTTCGAACCCTTGTGGAACCGGCGCTACGTCAATCACGTGCAGATCACCGCGGCCGAATCCATCGGCGTGGAAGGCCGCGGCGCGTATTACCAGGAAGCCGGCGCGTTGCGCGACATGATCCAGAATCACCTCTCGCAAGTGATGGCCACCATCGCCATGGAGCCCAGCGCGACCTTCCGTCCCGATTCCGTGCGCGACGAACGTTCCAAACTGCTGCGTTCCATCCGCGTGATGAAGCCGGACGAGGTCCTGCAAAACACGGTTTCGGGCCAGTATGGTCCGGCGCACATCGGCGGCGAAGATGTCCCCGGATTCCGCCAGGAACCCGGCGTAAAACCCGACGCGCAGACCGACACTTACGCCGCCGTCACGTTCTTTGTGGACAACTGGCGTTGGGCGGGCGTGCCGTTCTATCTGCGGTCCGGCAAGCATCTGCCCAAGCGCGTCAGCGAAATCGCGATTCAGTTCAACGCCGCGCCGCTGGCCATCTTCAATGGCGACGAAACCACCACCGCGCCCAATCTGCTGATCCTGCGCATCCAGCCGGAAGAGGGCATTTCGCTGAAGTTCCTGTCCAAGCGTCCCGGCGCCGGCATGAAGCTGCGGCCCGTTTCCATGGATTTCAACTACGGCTCCAGTTTCGGCGAACGCTCGCCCTCCGCGTACGAAACGCTGCTCCTGGACGCCATCATCGGCGACGCCACGCTCTATACCCGCCAGGACATGGTGGAAGCCAGTTGGACCGTAGTGGACGCCATCCAGCATGTTTGGGACGAAACCAAGTTCGACTTTCCCAACTACGCCGCCGGCACATGGGGACCCAAAGCCGCCGACGACATGCTGGCGCGCCGCGGGCACGTGTGGAGGCAACCCTGATGAGCGCGGCCGGCAGCACCATCGCTCCCGACCGCATCCTGCATGAGATGGCGGACCTGTGGGTCTCGCTCGGCAAGCAGGGTGAAGGCGAAGCCGGCGTGTTGCGCGCCTGCTCCATGACCCTGGTGGTGGCGGCCGAGGAATCCGACGATGCGCAAGCCATCGGCGAGACGCTGGCCGCTTTGATGCCCGAACACCCCAGCCGCGCTATCGTGATTCGCTTCCGCGCCGGCGAGCAACGCGAACTTGCGGCCCGCGTGTTCGCGCAGTGCTGGATGCCATTCGGACACCGCCAGCAGATTTGCTGCGAGCAGATCGAAATCACGGCTTCCGATGCCAGCCTGCCGGACTTGGCGGCGGTAGTGCTGCCGCTCAAGGTGCCCGATTTGCCTGTGATCCTCTGGTGCCGCAGCCCGCGCCTCTTTCAGTTGTCCGAATTCTCGCGGCTGGCCGGCATCGCGCAAAAAGTGGTTCTGGATAGCGCGGCTTTCGGCGACGCGGCCGCGGCCCTCGGGGAAATGGCCGGAGCGGTCGCTACGGGAAACTTGCTGGCCGATCTCTCGTGGACCCGTCTCACCCGCTGGCGTGAACTGATCGCCCAGATCTTCGAAAACCGCGCCCACTTGGCCAACCTGCCGCTGGTTTCCGATATCCTGATTTCGCACCGCGGACCGGCCATCCCGGTTACGGCGTATTACCTGGCCGCATGGCTGATGGATGGGTTCGCCGGAATCGGCGTCCACCCGCGAGTCGAGTTCCATTCCGATGGTGGCGAGCCGGTCTGGCGGCTCAGCCGGGTGGAGCTCCGCGCGCCAGCCAAACCGGACGCCATCGCCTCGATTTCGCTCGCCGCGGGGTCCTGCGCCGAGGTCCGCGCCGGCGGCCTGCTCAGCATGGCCCTGCTGCCCGCCCTCAACGACTACGCACTGATGCGTGAGGAACTCGCCATTCCCGGCCGCGATCCCGCGTTTGAGCGCGCGCTGGCCTCCGCCGCCAAAGTTGCGCTATCGTGATCCTTAGATATGAGCGTGCAGTGGATTACTCGCCCAGACCCGCGCGCGGCCGCCGCCGCTTGCGCGCAACATATTAGTGCGCTGCTGGAGGAGGCGTTATCCGGCCAGGAACACGCTACCCTGGCCGTCTCCGGCGGCTCCACGCCGAAGCTGCTCTTCCAAAGCATGGTGGCTGCCGGCTTCCGCTGGGAGCGCGTGCATCTGTTCTTCGTGGATGAGCGTTGCGTGCCGCCCGACGACCCGGAAAGCAACTACCGCCTGGCCAACGAGAACCTCATCGCGCCATCGCACGTCCCGGCCTCCCTGGTGCACCGCATTCACGGCGAGATGCCGCCGGAAGCCGCAGCACAACGGTATGTTGACGACATCCGCAACTTCTTCGGCCTTGAAGAAGGCGAGTTGCCGCATTTCGACGTAGTACAGTGCGGCATGGGGCCGGACGCCCACACCGCCAGCCTTTTCCCCGGGGAAGCGCCGATAGAGGACCACGAGCACATCGCCGCCGCTGTGCACGTGCAGAAGATGATGTCCAAGTGGCGCGTCACGCTGTTGCCGGGCCCGCTGCTGGCGGCGAAGAACACCGTTTTCCTGGTCACGGGAGCGGACAAAGCGCCGGGTGTGGGTAACGTTTTCCACCAGGAATTCGATCCCAAACAATACCCCGCACAATTGATTTCGCGCCAGGGCAAGCGGGTCACATGGTTCTTGGACCAGGCCGCCGCCGTTGAATTAGCGTGAAATAATCACACAGACTGCCTATTTTGGCTGAAGATGTCGATCTGCAGTTCATTGCTGCAGACAGGATGTACCGATTCGGTTTCAAGGCCGATGACGAAACCTGAAGGAGCCGGGTGATCATGACGTGGGCTTCTGCCCGAGCACATAGACATAGTACTCGAAACGGTCCAGCTTAGCGGCGCCGGACCACCCCGGCTCGGTGAGGCATTCGCGGATCCACGGTGGATCCGTGAGTTCGTCGAAAGCATCGCCCCAGAGCATGCTCTGCCGAATAAAACGATAGATGTCGCGTTGGGAGATACAGCCGTATTGCCCGGCCCGTTGCCAAGCCACCTCCACGCGGCGCCGCAACGTCCCCTCCTCGACCGCGGCCAGCTTCTCCGGCAGTTCGTCCCGAAGCAAACGGCACAGAGTCGCCACAAACCGCTCTCGCGTCCAAGCTTCCATTGCCTCCATCCGCTCGCGGCGGATAATCAACATAGGCGGCTATAGCATGCACGGCTGTGGAAGCTCGGGCTTCGTACCTCGAGCGCGGCCCATGCAAGCTTTGAATTTCCGCCGGAACTCGTATGCATACGGGCTCGGCCGGAAACGGCGTGCCCGCGCGCGGCCTAGCACATTCGAGTTACTGGGACGCGACGAGGACGTCAAGCAGGTTCGGGCCATTGAAACTGCCCCATCCCGTCACCAGATCGTAGCCCACGACTGCGGAATAATGGCCGTTGCTGCCACTGACGATGTCATGGAAATCGCTGTCGTATTTCGATGACACGCCAATCTTATAAAGCGTCGGGTTGAGAAACCCAAACGTTGCTCCGCCGTTGGCCACGGCCTGCTGGTTGACCATCGCCATGAAGCCGGCCCATTGCGGCGAGGCATAACTGGTACCGCCATTTCCTCCGCTGCAAAAACCGTCGTAGCAGCTATATTGGTTGGTGTTCGCTTCCGCGGCGACATCTGGAATGTCGCGCAAGGTCTTCGACCCATGATTCGACGAGTCGATCACGCCGGGGAGCGTCTGATAGCCGGGTATTGGAATGCCGTTCTTGGAAGGCATGCCCGCGCTCCCGCTCCAGCCGGTCTCCGATTCCCAGGAGCCGCCTGGACCGTTGGTCGTCAAGTCCGTGCCGCCGACGGCAGTGACGTAAGGATCGTCCGCCGGCCAAACGGTGCCGGCGGGAGTACCGGAACCGCTGTCGCCGGTAGCCACGAACACAGTCTGCCCCTGGACCGCCATCTCCTTGAAGATTGGGTCCAGGCTGCTCTCGTCGTCGGTCCATCCCCAAGAACAGCTTACCTGCTTGGATGTGTTGTCCGCCGCCATCTGGCTGAAAATCGAAACATCGCTGCTTCCCACGTAAACGACTACCTGGCTCAAGCCAGGGGCCATGGAGATGGTCATCTCGATATCCAAAACCTGTTCGCTATCGTCACACTTTGCGGGCGGGCAGCCCAGGGGCCTCCCATTCAACGACACGCCAACAACCGGCACATTCAGCGGCTCGTTTACTTTTTGGAAGTAGAGTTGAACGTCGCTAATCTCATATCCGGCGTACTCAAATAATCCAACCGATTGACCTGCGCCCGTCAGAGGACCGGACCCGTAGTACGCCGCGCGCATGTCGCTTCCGATAAATTGGCCATCGGGACCGGAACCGGTCGTTTGGCCGGCTGCGTCCGGCGATTGCGAAGGCTTGATGTTCTTGGCGCGTGGCAGGGTGAAGTTGTCCAAACCTGAGATATGCAACACCGGAACTGCCAGATTCAGGGTAGGCTCCCGATCCGGCGCGTAGAAGGTGCGGTTTTCCGTTGGGTGCCTGTAGACGCCCATGGTTACGTGGAAGGCTGCCTCGATGTTCGCCACAGCCCCTTCGACATCCACAGCCAACCGGTTGGCACGGGTCGCGGTCACCGTCAGACCATTTGCCTCCGCGAAATGGACCACGGCATCGTGATCGTCCTGGGCTGGGCCGAACCGTTGCGTAAACTCGTCCACACTCAGGTACCGGCGATAGTTCGGATTCCGTGGATCGTAGAGCTGCTGCAATAAAGTGTCGAGACCGGCCTCATTGCGCAGCGGCAGGGAGATGGCCAGGCTTATGCGCTGTTGACCGGGAAGCTGTCCGACGATAGGCGCTTGCCCATTGGCCACCGCCGGAGGCACGTGTGCTGTCAAAGTCAAGCGCTGCGCCCGGGCCGGGGCGGCAAGAAAAAACACGCCCACGAGCAGTACTGCGAACCACCGCTGCAACGCAGCCATTCCCGATGTCTTCTTCATTTGGTTTGTCCCCCTGCGCGTAGTATACACCCTGTTCCGGGCGCACAGGCCAGGAGACCTGTCCAAGGCGAGCTTCGCTCGCCGAAGAGCGGGGCTCAAGCCCCGCGCCGGCTAAAGCCCGCCCTCCAGGTTTCCCGTCGGCAAGAGTAGAAACTCGAGGGAGAGGCTAAAGGCCTGTCCTACTTGGGCAAAGCCCACTTCAGGCCGGCCACGAAGTTGAGCTTCGGCGCGGGGTATCCCAAGACTTCCTCGTACGACTGGTTCAGGGCGTTGCGCAGGTTTCCATAGGCGGTCAGCCCCCCGCTCAGGCGGACGTTCAGATTAATACCCATATCCACGAAGCCGTGGCAGGGGTAGAGGCCCGCCGACGCGCCGTACGTTGGGTCTACGTCCAGGTCCGAACCGCGAAAGTAACCGGTTACATTCGCCGTGACCCGCCCGCGGCTGAAGGTGGTGACGAACGACCCGGAATTCGCGGGGCGCCGGATCAGCTCCTGGCCTACGGAAAAGGGGATCGGCGCGAGGCCCGTGGAACCATTCAACGAGAGGACTTCCGAATCGAGGTACGTGTAAGACGCCGCCAGCGACATCCAACGCGCCGGGCGGAATCGGCCCGATAGTTCCGCACCCTGCGCCCGCGCATTCGACAGGTTGTCGGTCTGATAGGCGCTCAGCACAGCCAGGTTGCCGCCCAGTGAGACGATCAGATCGTAGAACCGGTTGTAGAAGTAAGTCGCATCGAGCGATAGCTTGTCGTGAAAGACGCGCTGCTCCACGCCGAAGTCGAAGGTGGCCGTGCGCTCGGGCTTCAGCGCCGGATTGTTGGTAAATGCGAGCTCCAGGCCGGAGGGCGGACGGATACCGGTACCGAACGAGGTATGCAGGCGTGTGGCCGCGCGCAACATATAAGTTGCCGCCAGCTTGGGATTGACCTTAGTCACCGTATTGGCCGGGAATGGCGGCCGGCCGTCGGAGATATTTTCGGGGATGAACGGCGTGCCAATGATCTCGCCCCGCACGCCGGCGTTGAAGAAGAAGCGGCTGCCAACCTGAAAACGATTCTCCCAATAGATGCCCGCGTCATCGCGCTTTATCGTGACTGGATTGTTGTCGTCGCCGCTGATATAAGTGTTCTTCACTTCCTCGCGCGCCAGGCTGACGCCGAACGCCGCCGTGTACCACGGTGCGACGCTAATGATACTACGCGTCTCGAATTGGCCGCGCAGATCCTTCTCGAAACTGAATCCGTAGGGGCTGGTGTAGCCGCTGTTTTCGAGGAAGAAACTGGCGAACGTTTCCTGGCGAAAGCGTGGCGAGAAATCGATCTGGTGGTGCAGGAAGTAGTCGGAGAAATCGTTCTTATCGCGGCTGATGGTGTCGATGCCCGTGAAATCGTTCCCTGGATCGGAGCCGTACGGGCCGGGGTCTCCCACATCGTTGGCGTTGTAGTCGCCGCCGAACGACAGGCTTTGCGTGCCGAAGGAACGCGTGACGTGCAGCGCCACGTTGTCATTGCGGTAATTGCTGTTGGTTACCGGACCATTGTCTCCAAGCTGCGAAACGAATGCGGCCAAGCCAAAGCCCGCCAGTGTGCCTGAAGCGCCGATGGCGAAGCGGTGCTCCCCATAAGTGCCCCCCTCGGCGAGCACCTCAAGCTCCGGAGAATCGGACGCGGCGCGCGTGACGAAGTTGACCACGCCGCTGTTGGCATAGGCCCCGTAGACAGACGATTGCGCCCCTTCAATCACATCCACGCGCTCCAGCCAATCGGTGGGAATAAAGGAGAAGTCGAAGCCGCCGCCCACGGCGTTCACGGGGACTCCGTCGATCTGCACCAGGGTGAAATTGGAATCGCCGCCGCGGATGAACATGCCGGCTACGCTGCCAGGGCTGCCGGTCTGGCCGATGGTGATGCCGGGCATGTAGCGAAGCAGGTCCACTGCCAGCCCTTCGTTGCGTTCGGCGATCTCCTCGCGCGGCACGATGGTGACGCTGCTGCCCTGCTCGTCGAGCGGGACGTCGATAGTTGACCCCGCCACGCGCACCGAATCCACCTGCGGCGCGATATTCAAACGCACGGTGAGCGGCTCCGCGGCGGGCATCCCGGCGAGCGGGATGTTCTTCGTCTCGAAACCGGGCGCGGTAATAGCGAGATGCACCCCGGCGGTGTCGGAAAGCTTCAGCGTGAAACCGCCGGCCTGGTCCGTGGTGGTTTGTTGGGCTACGCCCAAACGGTTGACAGCGGATACCTGTGCGCCCGCGATGGCGGCGCCGGACGGGTCCAGCACAGTTCCGTGAATGGTAAACGACGCTGCGGTGGCCGCGGGCACTAGCCCCAGCCATAAGACAAGAAAGCGCATTGTAGGCTCCTCCCTCGAGAGCCGCAATTACGGAGTCTTGCCGGTCGGTCTCCTGACTTGCGCTTCCACGAACCGGTCAGCCTTCCCATCCGAATTGGACAGTGGCTTACGTTCGACCGGTCCTCCACGCTTACAGTGGCGGGGCCGTGCTGGATTTGCACCAGCTTCCCAATAAAACACCGGCAGTCTTCGAAACGAATTCAGGGTAACCGCAGGCAGTGAGAAATGTCAACCGCGATCAAAACGCTTTGATCAAAACGCCTGTCAAGCCCGCTAGAGCGCCGTCAACTGCCGCAAGTTGCCGCGCACCTGCTCCTGGTCGGTTGCGCTCAAGTGCCCGGCGCGTTTTTGGATCAGGCGATTGTCGATCGTGAACAGCTTCATGCGCACGATGCATTCCTCCGGCAGACCCGCCTCAACGTTTTGGATCCTGAAATCACCGGGCCAAGTGGACTGCTTCGCCTTGGTGATCTGAGCCATCAGCGAATGGCCCGAGCTATGGTTGAATGCCAGCGAACTGAGCACCAGGGCAGGACGCCGTTTGCTTGCCGGAGAATCGGTAAAAGGAAAGGGGACCACGACCACGTCCCACGGCTCACAGGTCACCGAACGCCTCGTCGTCTTCCGGCGAGTTCCACTCGTCGGCCACTGTGGCGGAAAGGGCGCGGTGCCACCCCGCGTCAAAGGGTTCCATCTTTCGAACCACAACCATCCCGTTCTCCTGGAACTCGTATGCAATTACGTCGCCTGCATGCACCTGCAAACGTTCCCGGACCTCCTTCGGAATAGTTACCTGACCCTTCGTAGTAACCTTGCTGGCTTGCATCCTTGCACCAGTCGCTTGCATCCTTACGTCCTTACCTTCATGCATTACTACGTCAAGGATAGCATGGCTTTCCTCCTCGTGCAAGGGTTGATTTAGAATCTACACCGCCGAAATCAATTCTTAAAAAATTAGTTGACAGCCTGTCCCGTTCGGTGTAAAACAGAATTAGAGCAATTCTTAATTCGTTAAGAGAATCGCCCATGGCACGGAAACAGTCACCCACACTCACCGAAGCCGAGCTCCCCATCATGGATATCCTTTGGCAAAAGGGCTCCGCGGTGGTGACGGATGTGGTCGGCGCGCTGTCCAATTCGGAGGTGGCCTACAACACAGTACTGACCACTCTCCGCATCCTGGAACGGAAGGGATATGTTCGGCATACCAAAGAAGGCCGCGCGTTCGTCTATCATCCTGTAGTGGAACGCGGCGAGGCTAGCCGGAAGGCGGTTCGTAACCTAGTGAAGCGATTCTTCCAGGATTCTCCAGAACTGCTCATTCTAAACGTATTGGAGGATGAGCAGTTGGACGAAGCTGAGCTTTCGAAGCTCAAACGGTTGATTTCGGGCGAAGGCGGGGGTGCGCAGTGAACTGGCTTGAGTGGACAAATGTGGCGGCGGCCGTGGCGGTTTCGAGCGCCCTCAACGGCATTTGGCTGGGATTGCTGCTGGCCACTCTGGCCGCAGGTACGGTTCGCCTCCTGCGACGATCCAACGCCACCACACGTTACGCGATCTGGTTCACCGCCCTCATGCTGGCTGTCGCGACGCCGGCCATGCTGTTGGTCCCCAGGCCTGCACCAACTGCAGCCGCCGTTACCGCTGCACTGCCTTCCGCGCCGTGGACGGTCCCGGTAACAGCGCAGTGGCCGATTTATGCGGCGCTGGCTTGGCTGGCGATCACCGCCATTCTGCTGGCGCGCGTTGCCTGCAGCCTGATCCACATCCATGGCCTGAAACGTAGGGCAACCCTGCTCGGCCGTCGCGGCGACATCCGCGTGCTGGTTTCGGCTGAAGTCCGGGTGCCGATGGCCGCCGGTTTTGTGCACCGCGCGATCGTCTTCCCGCGATCCGTGCTCGACGAGCTCGACCCACAGGAATTCGAGCAGGTGCTCTGTCACGAAATGGCGCACCTGCGCCGTTGGGACGATTGGACGCAGCTCGCGCATGCCATCGCGCAAGCCGCGCTCTTCTTCAACCCGGCCATTTATTGGATGGGACGCCGGCTGAAGATCGAGCGCGAAATGGCCTGCGACGATTGGGTGGTTTCGGCCACCGGCGAGGCGCGCCCATACGCTGCCTGCCTCACACATCTGCATGAATTGACCCGCCGCGCGCCAGTCCCGCAACTCGCTCCGGGGGCGACTACCAGAAAGCGTTGGCAGCTCCGGGCTAGGGTGGAAGCGTTGCTGCAGCCGGATCGCGATGCCACGCCGCACTTCTCGCGCTCGGGCTGGATTGCGGCATGCGCCTTGGCGAGCGCCGCCCTGATCGTGGCCGCCCGGACCACGCCGCCGGTTGGCGTGCAGGAAATCCCGGTGGCTAGCATGGCGCTCGCGCAGCTTAGCGCGCCTGCCGCGCCGGCCATCTCATTAACACCTAGGCGATTTATTCCGCCCCGGCCGCATTTGCTGGCGAGCCGCACGGCCAAACTCGATCTACCGGCCCCGCCGGACCTGATGGATACGCCCGTTGTCCTGGTGCGCGCGTGGCAGGTGGACGTTTCCCCGAGGTACTTCGTCATCACGGTGGTGTTTTTCAAACCTCCGCCGCCTGCCGCGTTGAACGGCATTTAAACAAACAGATTCTCTCAAACTAAAGGACAAACAAATGAAGCTGAACAGAACCAACGTTACCCTTGCGCTCCTACTCTTCTGCGCGGGGCTATTAACCGCAAACCTGGTGAGCCACACCGGGATCGCCAGAGCGGCTTCCGAAACGCCAGTCGCGCTGACCGTTCCCAGTCCGGTTCCCCTCGCCAACAACCCTTTCACCAAAATCGCTAAGGAAACCGAGCCTTCCGTCGTGAAGATTGTCAGCACGATACAGGAAAAGCGCGCGAATACGCGCTGGTTTTTCAACGGACAGCCATCCAATGGCGACAATCCGTTTGGCGACATGAACCCGTTCGGTAATATGTTCCCGAACACGCCGCAGCAGCCGCGCCGCGCCCAAGGCGTTGGTTCCGGCTTTGTGGTGGACCGCAACGGCTACATCCTGACCAACAACCATGTCGTCGAGAACGCCACGCGCATTCAAGTGATGCTGCCCGGCAGCAAGACCGAGTATCCGGCCAAGCTGATCGGTACGGATCCGGAGCTCGACTTGGCGGTCCTGAAGATCGACGCGGGCAGGCAGCTCACGCCGCTTCACATCGGCAACTCCGACGCCATCGAAGTGGGCGACTGGGCCGTGGCCATCGGCTCTCCCTTCAACCTCGATCAGACCATGACTGCCGGCATCATCAGCGCCAAAGGCCGCGACCTCGGCGAAGAGGGTCATCAGTTGCAGCGCTTCCTCCAGACCGACGCCGCTATCAACCGCGGCAACAGCGGAGGCCCGCTGCTGAACATCAACGGCGAAGTAATCGGCATCAACACCATGATCGTCAGCGGCAGCGGCAATTTCGAAGGTATCGGCTTCGCGCTGCCCATTAACCTGGCCGTCAACTCGTACAACCAGATCGTCAAGAACGGCAAAGTTTCCCGCGGCGCCATCGGCATTCAATTCGCCCGCGAGGAAAACGCCTCGTTGCTGAAGGCGTACGGCGCAACCAGCGGCGTATTCGTACAGTCCGTGACCGCCGGCGGGCCGGCTGCTAAAGCGGGCATGCAGGCGTCCGATATCATCGTCGGCGTCAACGGTCAGAAATTAACGGACGGCGATGAATTGGTCCAGACGATCTCCGCCGCGCAACCTGGAACCACGGTCGATCTTAAGGTTCTGCGCGACGGGAAAACCGTCAGTGTGCCTGTCAGGATAGGCGACCGCGCCGCGATCGTGGCAGACAACGGTTCCGGCAAAGAGGCTCCCGAATCAGAGGAGGGCGAGGGTGAGTCCACGCATGCACGGCTGGGCGTCAACATCCAGAACCTCACCGACTCCGACCGCGAACAGATTGGCCTGAAGGCTGGCGGTGTGGCGATCGCCAGCGTGGAGCCTGGTTCGTTCGCCGAAGACATCGGCCTGCAGAAGGGCGATGTGCTGGTCGAAATCAATCGCCGCAATGTAGCCACGGCCGCGGATGTGCGTAACATCATGCAATCGGCTAAGCCGGGTGAAGCTGTGGCATTTAAGCTGATGCGTAATACCGGCCGCAACTGGACTTCCCTGTTCGCCGCCGGCACTGTACCCCAGCAGTAAACCCTGAGGGCAGGCTTCAGTCGGGCTGCGTCCCGTCTGAAGCCTGCCAGAACAAGGCGTCCATGCACCGCCTTGGAGGGCGGGCAATTCTGCCCGCAGCCGGCTCTGGCGAGCGAAGCTCGCCTTTCACAGGCTAAAGCCTGTGCCGGGCGGGTCTGGAGACCCGCCGCAGGCGTG
>Ga0070761_10001537_pt1 | contig 14438 bp, 14 predicted proteins | sample HubBroMetageREF1_FD_66724 | JGI IMG/M metagenome (GOLD analysis project Ga0070761, IMG submission 66724) | Reference soil microbial communities from the Hubbard Brook experimental Forest, New Hampshire, USA - Hubbard Brook CCASE Soil... | ecosystem: Environmental > Terrestrial > Soil >...
GCTCGATCGTTCGTTCCGCGGCCGGAGTTGATGGGCAGCAGCAAGTCAAAGATCGGCATTCTTGCCTATGGCACGACACATTGGGCAATCATCGAATCGCGCGATCAACTGTCGAAAGAGCACACGCTCGAGACGGATTATCTGCGGGTGCTGTCGTATCCGTTTACGCGTGAGGTGCACGACTTTATCGAGCGGCACGACCGCGTGTATGTCGTCGAGCAAAATCGCGACGCGCAGATGGCGACGTTGCTCAAGCTCGACATCAAGCCGGAATTGACGCCGCGCTTGCGGTCGATTTGCCATATTCATGGATTGCCGATCGATGCGCGGTCCGTGACTGACGAGTTGATGATGATGGAGGGTAAGTAACATGGGGACAACCACGACGAACACACCTGCTCCGGCTCCAAAGACGAATCGTATTGGGTTGCAGGTTATCGACTATCGGGGCGGGAAGACTACGCTCTGTGCCGGTTGCGGGCATAACGCGATTTCTGAACGCATCATCGACGCGATGTATGAAATGGGCGTGTCGCCGGAGCGAGTCATGAAATTCAGCGGCATTGGATGCTCGTCGAAGAGTCCGGCTTATTTCATGAATCGGTCGCACAGCTTTAATTCCGTGCATGGGCGCATGCCTTCGGTGGCAACGGGAGCAATACTGGCTAACAAAAGCCTGATGGCTCTGGGTGTGACGGGCGACGGCGACACGGTTTCGATTGGCGCCGGGCAATTTGTCCATCTGATGCGGCGCAACCTGCCGATCATTTACATCATCGAGGACAACGGCTGCTACGGTCTGACGAAAGGCCAGTTCTCCGCGACCGCCGATCTGGGGTCAACGCTGAAAAGCGGCGTGGTGAACGACCTGCCCCCGGTCGATACCTGCGCCATGGCGATTCAGTTGGGAGCTACGTTCGTGGGGCGGTCTTTTTCCGGCGACAAAAAGCAGCTTCACACCATGCTGAAGGCTGCGATCGCGCACCGGGGCACGGTGATGCTGGACGTGGTGTCTCCTTGCGTGACCTTCAATGACCATGAGGGCTCGACCAAGTCTTACAAATACATGCAGGCGCATGAAGAGCCGCTGCACGAAGTTAGCTTTGTACCGGCGTTTGAGGAAATCAATGTTGAGTACGATCCGGGGACGACGTTTGAAGTGACCATGCATGACGGATCGAGCCTGCGGTTGCGGAAACTGGAGGAGCAGTACGATCCGACGGATAAAATTCACGCGGTGAGACGATTGATGGAATCGCATGCTCAGGGTGACGTGCTGACGGGCGTGTTCTACATCAATGCCAAAGCGCCGACATTCATTGACATGTTGAACGTTACCGATGAGCCGCTGGCGACTTTACCGGAGTCGGTAACGCGGCCGAGCCGGGAAGCGCTGGCGAAGTGCATGGAAGAGCTGCAGTAGGCTGCGGCTACAGAGGACAAGGATGAGCCGGCCGCTGACGAGCCGGCTCAAATTGTTTGAACCAAAGTTGCCGTGCAGGCGGCCGAGCTGCGCTCGGCTGGGACCGCCGAGGGTGTCTCTACGCGATCCTTGGACGGGGCGGAGCCCCCTCACCACACAAGCTGGCTACCCACCCATGGTTAGGACGACTCGAAATCTTGCGCGGCCGCTGATCATCTGCTCGTAGGCTTCCGCGGCTTTTTCGAGCGGATACTTTTCGATCATTGGACGAACTCCGGAGAGCGCGCTGAACTGCATGGTGTCTTCAGAATCAGTTGCGATTCCAGAAGCCCATCCCTGGATGGAGCTGCGGCCCACGATCAACTGAATGGGCGTGACCGTGAGGGGTTCAGCGTCCGCGCCTACCACGAGGAGCTTGCCGTTCTTGGAGAGACCGGTCGCCAGCGCGGAAATGGATTTGGAATCGGGCGCGGTGGCGAGAATTACGCGGGCGCCGCCGGCTTTTTGGAGTTCTGCGGCGGGATCGCCTGCGGCCGTGTCCACGTAATGAGTGGCTCCGAGCTTTCGCGCCAGGGCTTCTTTGTCTTTGCCTCGTCCGATGGCGAAGGTGCGGAAACCCATCTGGCGCGCGTACTGGATTCCGAGATGGCCGAGTCCTCCGATGCCTTGCACGGCTACCAGATCGCCGGCGCGGGCGCCGGAGTTGCGCAGCGCGTTGTAGACGGTGATGCCGGCGCAGAGCAGCGGCGCAGCATCGGCGGATGACAAGTCATCCGGGATGGCGGCTACGGATTCGGCGGGCGCGATCATATACTCCTGATAACCGCCGTCGTGACTGAAGCCGGTGACTTTTTCGTTCTGGCAGTTAATGAAATCGCCGCGGCGGCAGGGATTGCAGGTGAAGTCGTGGCCGCCGTGCCATCCGACTCCGACGCGCTGGCCGGGCTTCCAGTTGGTAACGTCGGCGCCGACGGCATCGATGCGGCCGGCGATTTCGTGTCCGGGGACGCGTGGATACTGGATGCCGGGCCAATAGCCTTCCTTCACGAGCACGTCGCTGTGGCAGATGCCGCAGGCTTCGACTTTAATTCTGACTTGGTTGCGAGCGGGTTCGGGAATGTTTCTTTCCACGATTTCGAAATTTCCGCCGGGTTTGCCGACTTGGACAGCTTTCATCTTAGACATCGTTTCCTTATGAGGTTGCGTTGATCGAATGTTGAAGGAAATACGGAACGCAAAACCATGAGATGTACGAGGGGACGGGCAGGATTCAGGCTTCTGGTTCGTGCGCCGAGATTGCCGATGGAGAGCCGGGCATCTCGGCCCGGCTGGACGGCGAGGCGCCCGTCGCTCCATCGGTATTACTGAACACGCAGTATTAGCGGCGTCCCAGACCGTATGCCAGAGTTTTTACCATGGTGCCGTTGGCGTCGTCGTCTTTGAAGGCCCAGATAACGGCACCCCCGAGTCCGCCGGGTACGCGGAAATCTACGTACAGCGCCTTGGACCACGCGATCGATGGATCGTCGAAGGTCCAAAAAGTCAGGGTTGTGGGGTCATAGATCCATTGCGCGATTCTTTTCGGGTCATACTCATGCTCGAATCCGGTCAGGCTTCCGAGCGTCAGGTATGTGGCCACTCCGGGAGTTTCGAGGCTGTCCCCTGCGGGTGATGGAGCCGGTCCGGTCGAGGTCTGATACAAGCCGTGATTCGCGTCAGGAACGCCGATCCAGCCATAGCCATATAGAGGGACGCCCAGCACCAGCTGGCGCGCCGGTACACCGGCTTTCAGGTAGGCATCGACCACGGCTTCCACGTAGAGGCCCTGGCCGAAGTTGGGATCCTGCCGCGAGTCGAAAAGGGAGGCGGCATGGTTGGTGACGGTCTCCCACGTTCCGTTCAAATCATAGCCCTGCAGGTTGAAGAAATCGAGTTGGGCGGCGACTTTGGGGAGATCGATATTGTCGTAATTTTGGGAGCCGGCGGGCGCGAAGATACTCAGGATGTAGTGAGTGTGATTGGTTTTGCCAAGGGCGTCGAGCTGATGGCGGAACTCCTTAAGCAGCAGGGTGAAATTCGTCTTGTCGGCCGTGCCCGGGAATTCCCAATCGATATCGATGCCATCAAACAAGCCCGCGGCGGAGATGCCGGAAGCGATATTGCCGTTGATGAAGAGGTCGATACAGGAGGCTGCAAGCTGCGAACGCAACGCTGGGGTGCTGGCCGCATAGGAGAACCCGGCTGCGTTCGTACTGGAGGAGCCACCGAGCGAGATCATGATCTTCAGATCGGGGTGGAGCTGCTTTAGCTGGAGCAGAGCGGCGAAGTTGCCATACAACGGGCCAGCATAGGGCTGACCGTTGACGCTGGGTAGATAGGGCGTCTGGTAATCGGCCCAGGTATCGGCAAGCTGGCATTGTGCGTCAGGGGCGCCGCTGGTGGGCGCGACATTGCCGAAAGCGTAGATAAGGTGCGAGATGTGGTTGGCGACGTCATTGGTTTGAAGATTGGCGACGTTGTAGTTCGCGCCGTAAATGCTCCACTCCTCGAAATAGCCGGCAAGGATTTTTTGCTGACCGCGTTCGTGAGCTTGAGCGCGAGCCAGGCTGGGCGTGCCGTAGGCGAGCAGCACGGTAAGAAACAATCCGGCGGAGAAAGCCTGCCGCAGATGCTGGGAGAAGGTTCGCTTCATGGGAGTATCCTGTCGTCTGGAATTGCAGATCAGCGGAAGTATAGACCTCTATAGCACATTGAGCAACTGTGGCCGCGGTCATTAGGACTGGCTGGGGAGGGGATTTTCGTACTCTATAGCACTTGACGGTGTGGCTTCCCCACGCGGAGGCCTTCGCGGAGCGCACCGTCACCGGCGCCGATGGTTCAACATTCAGGGTGGTTAGGAGTCCACTGCGAGGGCGCCGCTAGACGGCCTTCTTGAGTTCTCCCTCGAAGGAGTGTTCGGGGCTGTGGCCGGGTTCGGGGAAATCGCTATCGGCGCCGTCCTGCATAGGGTCGGGGTTACGGTGACCAAGCTGGTCTGTCATGGAGTTGTTGCCGCTTTGGCTGCGTTCGTCAGGCTCCTGGGAGCCCTTACCGCGGTCGGCATCGTTGTCAAGATGATCGCTAACACTTGTGGGCATGGCAGGCCTTTCCATAGATGTCGATAACAATGATGACTGAGTTAGGGTACCCTGAAAGTTCGCATCGGGCAATGTTTTACGCATCTTTCGTGCACAACTTGTTCTAATCGGTACGATAGGTAAATTTAATCGTCGGTTAACGTGCTTTTGAATCTAAGATAGAACATGGTTAGCAAACATAGAAAGCACTACCTGTTTGCCAGCGACTTCGATCAGACGTTGACCTTCAACGATACGGGTTACGTACTGAGTGAACTGCTCGGCATTTCTGTTGCGGAATTTGAGCGCAAGGCCAAGGGCATGGCGAAGCTGAACCTGGTTCAGCAAGGCGCCGAACTTTCTTATCTCCTCTTGCATGATCCCGAGTTCCATACACGCGTGCGGCGTGAGGACCTGATCGAGGCGGGCAAGCGCATTCGACTCAAGGAAAACATCAAACAGATTTACGAGATACTCGACCGGCGGATCGACGGATTCCACTTTGATTTTTACGTGCTTTCGGCGTCGCCCGTCGAGGTGATTCAGTCGGCACTGGAGGGGATTGTGCCGGAGGACCACATCTTTGGCACCGAGTTCAGGTACAAGGCGTCCGGCGAGATCGAAAGCTTGGTGCGAGCCACGGCTGGTTATGGCAAAGTCACGCGGCTGGATCAACTCGAAGAACAGCTCGGCATTCCGGCAGACCACATTGTTTACGTCGGCGACGGCAGTTCCGACATTCACGTTATGTTGCACGTGAACCGGCGTGACGGTTTCACCATTGCCGTGTCGGAATCGAAGCTGGTAGCGCAGATCGCAAAGCGGACGGTGCTCGGCGACAATGCCTTGGCAACGCTGGTTCCGATTCTGGAAGAGATTGCAGGCTGGCAACGGCCGCAAATCAGGCATCTGTTTGAAACATACGGCTTCCTGATTCAAGGTTGGGATCGCGTGCAGACCGATTGGGTCACGCTGCGATCGAGTGGCGTGGTGGCAGAAAAAGCGGCTTCGGCGGCGGATGTAATCTAATTTGCGCGAAGAAATCCCGCTCATGGCAAAGGACGCGATGAGTGGGTATCGCACCCGATTCTTACTATTGCCGGGCTTTGGGAGCGGCCGGGGCCACCTTCCGCAGTCTTTCCCGAGCTTGAGTGGCTTCGTTGGTGCGGGGATAGCGCTGGATGACGTGCTTCAGTTCTTGCGTGCCTTCATCTTCTTTTCCCAGTTCGAGGAGCGCGAATCCCTTTTTGAGCTGCGCGGCGGCTGCCTTGTTTCCGCTGGGAAAATTCTGCACGACGAGATCATAGTTCGCGATCGCTTTTGCGTAGTCGCCGGCCTTGAACTGAACTTCGGCTAGATAGAAATATGCGTTCCCGGCCAGGTCGGTGTTGGGATAGAACTTGATGTAGTCGTTGAATTCCTGGACCGCCAAGTCGTTATTTCCGCCGTTGTAGTCGCGCAGGGCGTTGTTGTAGAGCACGTCGGGCGCCGGGGCCTGAGCCATCGCCTGCTGTTGCTGCTGCTGTTGCGCCTGCTGCGCGGCCAGCGACTGCTGCGTCGCCTGCATGTCCTCGAATTGTTTGCTCAGTTTGGCGAGGCGAACCTTGAGTTCGTCCATGGTGTCGTTCAGCGCCTGAATCTGCCCGGAGATCTGGTCGACCTGCCCGGCGCGGTCCTGCTGCTGTTTGTTGATGGAAGCTTGCAGGCCGTTGATCGCGGCGGTCACCTTGTTGGCGGCGTCAGTGTTCTGCTCGAGCAAGTTCTTCATGACGCCCATGCGCTCGTCAAAGGACTGCTTCATCTGGGTTATCTGCTGCTGCAACTGGGTGATTTGCGTTTGCAGCTCGATGATGTCTTTGCTGACGCCGTAGGCGGGAGCGATCCAGATAGCGAGAAAGAGTGCGAGAACAAGCGCGCTGCGATTGGATTTCATAGTGATTATCCTTGGATGTCAAATCTCCGCTGAGCGTCCAGCCGGCGGAATCTTGGCACACGAAAAAAATCTGTTAAGGACGCGGCGGTGCCCTCAGCGGCTGAAGCCGGCCCCAGAAACGAGCCACTCATCGCAGCGGTGAACCGCTGCACCACCCAAAAGCAAGTTCAACAACCACCCAGAAGCAAATTCGACGACGGCTTTCTCAGCCGCCTGCCGGAAGGCTAAGGACGGGCGAGACGCCCGTCCCTCCACTTCCCCTTTTATTTCTCGTACACGAAGTGACCGCGGCGGTTTTGCTGCCAGCAGCTTTCGTTCGACTCGGTGCAGAATGGTTTCTCTTTGCCGTAGCTGATGGTTTTGATGCGATCGCCGCCGACTCCGGCCTGGATGAGCGCATTCTTCACCGTGTCCGAGCGATTGGTGCCGAGGGCAAGGTTATACTCGGTCGAGCCGCGTTCGTCGCAATGGCCCTCCACAGTGATGTGGATGTTGGGATGCTGTTGCAGGAACCGCGCATCGCCTTGTAACGAGCCTTGATCGGCCGCGCGTATATCGTATTTGTCGTAATCGAAGTAAATGTCCTTCACATTTTGCGCGAACAGTTCCTCTTCCGTAGCGTTCGAAGCCGTTGGTGGCGGCGCTGCCGCGTTGACGGTCACGCGGGCGGTGGCATCCTGGGTTCCGCCGGCGCCTTTGGCGATGAGATGGTAGGTGATCGAGTCGGTCGGCGTCACTTGACGCGAGCTGCTTGGGTCCACGGGGCCGATGCCGTCGATGCTGACGTCGGTTGCGTTCGTGGTTTGCCAGGTCAGCGTCGTCGATTGGCCGGAGTCGATCGTATTCGGACTCGCCGACAGCGAGGCGGTGGGAGCCGGGGGGGCGGATGGCGGTGGAGGGGGTGGCGGAGCGACCTTCTTCGCGCATGCGGCCAGAAACATGACTGTGCCGAGTGCGAAGGCGAGGGTGACGCACCTCCCCATCGTCATCGTGGTTGTTGTTGCCTTTGCGTGCTTCACTGATTCCTCCAGTTTTTGTGCGCCGCATTGTGGCGGCAAATTGCAGATTCACGGTAGGGCGCACTCTAGGCCAGCCGCGAAACCGTTCTTCCTCTTCAGGTCCATGCGACAACCAAAATCTTTACCACAGGGAGCACCGGGAAACCCAAAGTTTCCGTCCGTGCTCTATTTCCAACTCCAGTTGGGCTGCGTGTTTGCGCCCTTCACGGTCAACTGCTTTACGTTCGTACCGTCGGCCAGCATGCTCCATATCTGGTCGCTGCCCGAGCGGTGGGACTGAAATACAATGTGGCGGCCATCCGGTGACCAGCAGGGAAAATCGTTGCGTCCGGCGTCGTGCGTGAGTTGCACCCATTGTTTGCTGGCGATGTCCATCAAATAAAGATCGTTCGAACCTGGCTCTCCCGGCCCGTACTTGCGCTCCCAGGAAAAGGTTAGAAACTGTCCGTTCGGCGACCAGTTGGGAGAAACGGCATAGCCCTGATCGGTGAGACGTTGCAGGTTGGTACCGTCTGCTTCCATGGTGTAGATCTGGGGCAAGCCGGTGCGTCCGCTGACGAAGCCGATCTGCGAACCGGTCTTGCGATTCCAGGTTGGAGAAACATCGGGCCCCTGGTCACTGGTTAAGCGACGCGAATTTCCTCCGGATGCGTCCACGACAAAAATGTTGGGGTAGCCATTGCGCGAGGAAGAGAACGCGATCTTGCCATCGGGCGACCATGATGGCGAAAGGTTCATGCCGCCGAAGCGCGGGAAGCTGACCATACGGTTGAGATCGAACGAATACATCATGATTTCCCAACCGCCCTTATTGATGGAGCTGAAGGCCAGCCGCGAACCATCGGGCGAGATGCGCGGCGAGAGAGAAATGCTTCCCAGGTGCGTGACCTGCTGCTGGTTGGCACCATCGTAGTCCATCATCCAGATTTCTTTGTGGCCGGTGCGCTCGCTGACAAAGTAGATCTTAGTTTCGGCGATGCCGGCTATGCCTCCGCCGAGGCGGAAGATGATTTCGTCGGCGAACTTGTGCGCGATGACGCGGACCGCGTCGGAGGTTGCATTGTCGGCGTACTGCTTGCCGAGGACTTGCGGCGACTTCTCATTCTTTACGTCGTAGAGCCAACCTTGCACCGTAACTTTGCCGGCGGCTGCGCCCAGGTTTCCGAACGCGAGCATGGAGGTATTCGGCGGCGGGGAATTCCACGCCGGGAAATTAACCTCGGACGGCTGCCCGGGCTCCTGCAGAGGATAAAAACTCTTCGAGACCATATCGAAGATTCCGGCGTTGTCGAGGTCGTTCCAAAGTGTGTCGTTGAAGGTCTTCAGCAGGGCGACGTTGCCGGCGTCCGGGGTCGAGGGCTTGAAGTCGGAGGCGGCGAGGCGCACTTTCTCGACGCCGAGTCCGGTGCCGGTGCGGATCCAGTCCTGGGCGGGACTGGCGGCCGCCAGCAGAAGCAGCAAGGTAACGGCGATTGACGCGTGACGACGACTTGTTCGAGTCGAGTTACTCAATTTGTACTCCCTTGCCTGTGGAGTGCCGGGCGTGCCCGCCCGTCGCTCCACTTACCGCTTGTAATCGAACCAGAATTCTACCGATACTTTGCTTCCCGAATACTCCGGCGGCAACGGACCGAAGGTATCGATGCGCTGGAGCGCCCGGAGCGCCGACTGGTTAAGGGAAGGTACGTTGCTGGGCTGCTCGATCTGGATGTTTGACGGGTGTCCATCGCGCGCAATATCAAACGTCAAATAAACCCGACTCGCCTCCCTTATGCTCGGATCCACTTCATACTTCAGCCAGTTTTCGGTGACTTTTCGCTGCACGGCCTGGACGTACCAGGCAAATTGGCTGCCGAAATCGCCGCCGCTTCCGGTGAATCCAAAGCCGCCCTTGGCGCCGCCCGCGGTCATGGTGTAGGGGCCGCTGACCGGACCACCTTCGCCATACGGAATCTGATTCGACTCAACCGGTTCTGGTTGCGGCCTGCGCTGGGTTGCAGTCTTCACCGGCGCGGGTTTTATCTTGGTTTTCGTATTCTTGTCGGGAATCGGAATCGCTTCCGGCTCTTTTTCCTGAACGGTGGGCGCGGACTTCGCGAGTCCCTTGGATTCCGTGGCCAGCACATTGGTTGTCTCGGTTGGATTGGCGGGCAAGGGAACTGCGCTCACCAGCGTTGCTCCCATGGCGTCGCCAGTGCCTCCGCTGCCCCAGCCTTGGCCGCGGAAGCCCTGAATGAAGGTTGCGTAGAGCACCACGAACGTCGCAAACGCCAGATGCAGTCCGAGCGACCACGCTAGAGGGCGGCGCAGTTGGCCGTGCTCGGAATAAATATCGAAACTATTGATGGCCGCCATGGGCATCCATTGGCTGGGTGACAATGCTTACGTTGCTGATGCCTGCCTGCTTGATGGCATCCATCACGGTGGCGAAGGCGCCAAACGGAACGTCTTCGTCGGAACGCAAGAAAATCGACTGGTGCTGCGGGTCGCGAATCTTCTGCTTCAGGGTCGCTCCGATCTGGTTGATGTTGATGGGATCGTTGCCGAGAAAAACTCTTTGCGATTTGTCGATGCTGATGACGAGGCGCTCTTCGGTGATCTCTTTGACGGTGCGGGTGTGGGGTACGTTGACTTCGATTCCGGACTGCAGCACCGGCGCGGTCACCATAAAAATGATCAGCAGCACGAGGACGACGTCGACCAGTGGCGTGATATTGATATCGGCGAGTGCGGTCTGCGTGCGTCCGTTGGAGGAGGTGAAGGCCATTAACGCCTCGCCTCCGGCGCCTGCTGGCGCTCCACTAGATTCAGCATCTCCAGCGTGAAGTCGTCGTTGCGCGACGCCAGTTCACGAATGGAAGCGATGATGAGGTTGTAGGCGATGACCGCGGGGATGGCTGCGGCCAGGCCGGCAGCGGTGGTAATCAAAGCTTCAGAAATTCCCGGGGCAACGGCGCGCAGAGTCGCCGCACCGGCCGTACCGAGTCCGTGGAATGCGTCGATGATTCCCCAGACCGTTCCGAACAGTCCGATGAATGGTGTGACCACGCCCGTGATCGCCAGGTACGGGACACTGCGTTCCAGGCGGGTGATTTCTTCCGAAGACGCGATCTGCATGGCACGCTGAATGGCGGGGAGATTATGGATGCCGCCAGTGGTTCCCATCTGGCGTTTGAACTCCGCGACTGCGGCTTCGAAAACTCCCACCAGCGGGCTGGGACGGAACTGGTCGGCAACCGAAGCGATATCCTGAATGCGCTGCGCCTTGCGAAAGGCGCGTACGAAGCGTCCGCTCTGAGTGCGGGCGCGGCGGATCATCCGCCACTTCGAAAGAATCACGGCCCAGGAGAGTACGCTGAACGCGATGAGCAGGAGCAGCACGGTCTTGGCGACCGGACCGGTCTGAAGGACGAGATCAACGATTTCGCCGCCGACAAACAAGAGGAGGACGGAAGAAAAATGCATCGGTTTAGGGAGAACCCCTGTTTAAGATTATAGACCAGGGCGGCGGCGTGCTCACGACAGGGTACCGCATCGATCAATGTCGATGCGGCGTTTGGTTGCGGGCATCGGCTACGAACCCGGAATCACCGCCTTCGCCACATTGGAATACGCGCTTTCCTCGCCCTGGGCGTTCACCTCGGTGGCGACGTAGTAATAGGTCGTCCCGGAAACCACCGTAGAGTCGGTGTAGTTGGTCGAGGAATCCAGCGCGGAATTGATTTGTTGGTAGGGGCCGCCCTGAATGGCGCCGCGGTAGACGTTGTATCCCACGATATTTTCGGCGCCCGCATGCCAGGATAGGTCGACGGCATGGGAGGACGGAACGACGCCCGTTCCGGTCAGCTGTGTGACGGTGGGGGAGTCGGCGGCAGTGCTGGTGAATCCCGCTTTGCCGGATGCCGTGCCGGAGGCGTTGGGCGTGAACTGGATCGTGACCGGGATCCGATTTCCAGCCGGAATCGTCACCGGCAGAGTCATCCCGAGGATGGCAAACTCCGAACTGGACGACTGGTCGGAGGAGATGGTCACGGCCGCGTTCGAGGCGGTGAGCGTAGCCTGCAGGCTGGAACTCGATCCCACGACGACGTTACCGAAACTCAGGGTCGAGGGGCTGACTCCCAGCTGCGGGTTCGCGGTGGTTTCACCAACTCCGGTGACATACATGAAAAGCACGGCGTCTTTGGCGGTGCTTGCGAGTTCAAAGATCCCGACGCTATAACCCTTGGTAGTCGGGGTGAACGTGAGGGGCAGCGAAACGCTCGCCCCGGGCTTGAGGGTCACTGGCACAGAGAATTCGCCGTATGAGAAACCGGGTCCCTGTTCCGACTTCGAGGTGATCCGCAGCGTCTTGCTCCCGCGGTTTGAGAGTTCGACGGAGTAGGAACTGGAGGTGCCGATCTCGACTTTGCCGAAGCTATGCCAGCAAGGCTGGCAATGGAGGTCCTGCGACCAGACGGGCGCGGACGCCAGGCAAAATAGTAGCCCTGCGACTAGGGGGAAGGATCGCATAACCAACATATTTACGAAAGGGCTGGGTTTCGCGGCAAACTCGGAAGTGCATTTGCGACAATCGTTAGTGCCGCTTGGTTTCGCGCCGCCCGATGACGCGGTCTGTGCTATGCTGCGCCTAAATTAGAGATCGTCGTGAATGCAAGATCAAAGGCTGCGGACAGGGGTGTCCGCGCCACACGATAAAGATCGCAGGACACTTGTGCTGGCCGAACTTCGACTGGAAAATTACGCGGTCATCGACAACGTCGTGATCGAATTCGCGGCTGGTCTGAATCTTCTGACGGGCGAGACCGGGGCGGGGAAATCCATTCTGATCGATGTGCTGGGATTGCTGCTCGGCGACAAAGCGTCTTCCGATGTGATCCGCACGGGCGCCGAGCGGGCGGTGGTGGCTGCCGTGTTTGAGAGCGAGGGAGCGGCAGCGCGTTCGATCGAAGCGATACTCGAGACCAATGGTCTGGATGGGGAGAATGGCTCGCTGATTTTGCGGCGCGAGATTGCTCCGGGCGGCAAGGGCCGGGTCTTCATCAATAATCAGCCCGCGACTGTGGCGGTGCTGAAGCAGATCGCTCCCCACCTGGCGGTGATCCACGCGCAGAATGAATCGATCGTGAACTTCGATGCGGTGGCGCGTCAGGACCTGCTGGATGCTTACGCCGGAGTCGAGTTGAAGGAAGTGTCCGAGGCGTTCGGGCAATGGAAGCAGATTCGCGGGCGCATTGCCGAACTCGAACAGGACGAGCAGGATCGTGTGCGGCTGCTCGACCTGTGGAACTTCCAATGCCGTGAGATCGAAGAGTCGCGGCTGCGGGCGGGAGAAGACGAACAACTGGAGGCCGAGAAGCGTGTCTTGGCCAACGCCGAGAAGATTTACGGCGCGGCCATCAATGCCTTCGATCTGCTGTATGAGGGCAGCGCATCGACTTCGTCGAGCCTGCGCGCCGCGCAAAAACACGTGGAAGAATTGGTCCGTTATGAGCCGAAGTTTCAGGAAGCGCTCACCGCGCTTGAGTCGGCGCGCATCAGCGTCGAAGATGTGGGCGCGACGCTGCGCGATTATGCGGGAGGAATCCAGGCTTCTCCCGAGCGGCTCGCGGAAATCGAGGAGCGGCTGGCTGTGCTCGATCGCCTGAAACGCAAATACGGTCCAACGCTTGAGCAGACGATTGCGTTTGGGGATGACATCCGGCAGAAACTCTCGGAGATGGAGAATAAAGATCAAGTATTACTTGACCTACGGGCGAAATTGGCCGTGGCTGCCGACGAGTATCGCAAGGCCGCCCGCGGCGTCTCACGCAAACGGCTGGAGGCAGGACGAAAATTGGAGAAGCTGGTCGAGGCCCAGATCAACGACCTGGCCATGCGGGCCAGCTTTCGCATCGTTGTTGAAGAAGCGGTCGAAGAAAACAACGCCGAGGAGCAGTGGACATCTTCGGGCATCAACCATGTCGTCTATCACATTTCGACCAACGCGGGCGAGACCATGCGGCCGCTGGAGCAGATTGCCTCGGGCGGCGAACTTTCGCGCGTCATGCTGGCGCTGAAGGCGAGCGTCGAGGCGGGGACAGATGTGGCGGGCAGCGCGAAGAAGAAGTCGGCGGCGGCTCAGCGGACTTTAGTATTCGACGAAATTGATACCGGCATCGGCGGCCGCGCCGCCGAGGCCGTGGGGAGAAAGTTGAAGGCGCTCGCCAAAGGCAACCAGGTGCTTTGCGTTACTCACCTGCCGCAGATCGCAACGTTTGCCGATCATCACTATGTGATCGAGAAGCGCGAGGCTGCGGGACGGGCTAAGACCACAGTCCGGCAGATCACCGGCGAAGAACGGACCGAAGAAGTGGCGCGCATGCTCTCTGGGGCCAAGCTGACCGAGACTTCTCGGAAGCATGCGGAGCAGATGATTCGGGCGAATGGGTGAGGGTAGGGAAAGGCAGGGATCTGACTTAAGACTCGGTCTTCTCTACGTGGCCTGGATCATTTGGCCGACTTTCCCAGCCCGGAAGCGCTGGGCTAGGTTCGTTCGCCCCTCCCGGGCTTGTTGTGGATGCCGCAGGCGGTCATGCGGAGTTCCTCCCGTTCACCTGCCCTATTTCCCCGCCCGCTGCTAATCCCCACACCCTCAAAGGCTTACGTTGACCTGAGGGTGCATCTTTCGATACCCTTGGAGCATCTTTTCCTAATGAGAAAGTGGGAAAGTGTACGCTAGTGGGTGGGGGATGCGATTTGTCTGAGATCAACTTACACACGAAGACCTTGCTGTTATTGAAGCCACGCGGATTCTGCGCGGGAGTGGTGCGGGCTATTGATATTGTCCGCATTGCGCTCGAGGCTTTTGGGCGGCCAATTTATGTGCGCAAGGAAATCGTCCACAATCGCTTTGTGGTTGAGGAACTGCAGCAGAAGGGCGCAATCTTTGTCGATAGCGTGGATGA
>Ga0070761_10001538_pt1 | contig 14437 bp, 17 predicted proteins | sample HubBroMetageREF1_FD_66724 | JGI IMG/M metagenome (GOLD analysis project Ga0070761, IMG submission 66724) | Reference soil microbial communities from the Hubbard Brook experimental Forest, New Hampshire, USA - Hubbard Brook CCASE Soil... | ecosystem: Environmental > Terrestrial > Soil >...
GTGAACACGCTTTCATTCCCCTACAACCGCCACGAGGGCGATCGCCCGGCCATGGATGATGCCGATATCGATGCCATCGTGGCATTCCTCGAAACTCTGACCGACGCCCCCTACCGGGCTCGATAGTCCTCTGGAGGATCCAGGCAGCTGCGAAGTATCCTGCGTTGCTTTTCGATCGCCACGCGCAGACGATTCGTGCCGTGCTTCGCAGGTTCTCGGTCTTCGACGTGCTTGCGGTCACCACGCTCGCGCTCGTCATCGCCAAGACAGCCGTCATCTACGACGAGCTCCCGCCGCTCATGCCCTCGCACTTCGGCATCGACGGCCATGCCGACGCCTGGATGCCTCGTGCGAGGTGGGCTTGGTTCGTGCCCGGGGTCGCGGCGGTCCTCTGGGCGACGACGCGGGTCGCGGGAGCGGTCGCGGTGCGGCTTGCGCCCACCCGCGCCCGAGTCCCGTCGCCCGCCGGCATGCCGTTCGTGGCTCTCGCCTCTCTATGTGCCGTTCATGTGCTCATGCTGAACGCCGCCCTCAATCCGCCTCACAGACTCGGCAACGGCATATGGGTGGTCCTCGCGTCGGCGCTCCTCGGAACCCTCGCCCTCATCGTTCACGCAGTGATGTCGCATCGTTAGAGTTAGAGCTAGAGCTCGCGAGATTGAGAAGCACGAGTTTTGGGCGGTGGGGGCCTCCGGCGGAGCGGACTCTGCCGAGAAGACTCGCGGGGGGACCCCGAAGGACGATCAAGGGTTGATGTTCATCACACCGCGCTGTTGGCGTGCCTGCATGAGAGCGGTCATCAGACGATCGTACACCGCACGATCCCCGGGCGCGCCCCGAATGTGAAGGATGGGCGAGCTCCCATCGTGGGCGGTAATCGCGAGACATGAGACCCCCGCCATCCGGTCGATGATCGACTGGCTGAACTCGACGTCGCGCACCCGCCAAAGCTCCAGCGTGTCGACCTTCTTCGAGAAGAAGCCGGTCTCAATCTCAATTCTCCGCGACGTCAGCTTCCACCGAATCGATCGCGTTCGAAGCCAGACGGACACCAGCAGGACGAGGCCGACGAGGATCGGGAGCAGCACCCATCCGGCGATCCATCGTCCGGCCCAGGCTTTCCACGTCGGCCGCCCCTCCCAGATCAGCTCTTCCTGTAGCGCTGCGGCTTGAGTCATTCACGGATCATATCGTTCGCGCTGCCGCCTGCGAGCTTGCAATCCATCCGTCGAACGGCCACGTCCACGAGCTCCGCTTGATGTGCGACGACATCGGGCGATTCACCGACAAAAACGCCGTAGTGCTTGTCCGCGTCGCCCAAGCGTGCTCCGTTGCCCGCCACGATGACGACCTCCTTCCCGTGTCGAACCGCTGCTACGGCTCTTTCGCTCACTCTCCTTGTCTCCGCGATCGGGTGCAAAAAGCACGGCGCCGGCGCAGCGGGCGATGGAGGAGCTCGCGACGGAGCCGCGGCCGTTGCCGAGCGACCGGGTCTGCCGCCGCCTCCGGATGTCGCTGCCCCCCCCGCCAATGCCATGAAGACGGCGAGCGGGATCGCGAGCAAGGTGCTCAGTCCCGGCACGGGCACCGATCACCCGAGCCAGAACGACTCCGTAAAGGTTAATTACACGGGCTGGACGACCGACGGCAAGATGTTCGACAGCTCGATCCAGCCGCGACAACCGACGCGCAAAGCAGAGCCGGTTACCCTCTCGCTCGGCCGCGTCATCCCCGGGTGGACCGAGGGAATTCAGCTGATGGTCGTCGGCGAAAAGCGGCGCTTCTGGATCCCCGAGGAGCTCGCCTACAAAGGCAGGCCAGGCGCGCCGGCGGGAGCGCTGGTCTTCGACGTCGAGCTGCTCGACTTCACGCCGGGTCCGAAGCCACCGGCCGACGTCGCGGCGGCCCCTGCCGACGCCGAGAAGACCAAGGATGGCCTCGCCAGCAAGGTCACGGAGAAAGGCGCGGGCACCGTTCACCCGACGGCGAATGACGGAGTCCGCGTGAACTACTCAATCTGGCAGCCCGACGGCAAGCTCCTCGACGCCTCGAAGGACAAGCCCATCGCCCGACCGGTGACCGGCTTCTCCGACGGCTGGGCCGAAGGCGTGCAGCTCATGGTCGTCGGCGAGAAACGCACCCTGTGGGTGCCGGCTGCGCTGGCGTTCCCGGCACGCCATGGCACGCCCGCAGGCGATCTCACGATGGTGATCGAGCTGGTCGAGATCCTTTCAGGACCGAAAACGCCCGCGGATGTGAAGAAGCCGCCGCGCGACGCAATCGTCGAAAAGGATGGTCTTGCGACCAAGGTGCTCACCAAAGGGACCGGGACGGCTCACCCAACGACCAGCAACTCCGTCGTCGTGCAGTACGCAGGCTGGACCACCGACGGCAAGATGTTCGACTCCTCATACTCGCGAGGCGAGCCGGCCACTTTCGGTGTGGGAGCGGTCATCCCCGGGTGGAGCGAAGCCATTCAGCTGATGGTGGAGGGCGAGAAGCGTCGGATCTGGATCCCCGAGGAGCTTGCGTACAAGGGTCAGCCCCAGCGCCCGCAAGGGATGCTCGTCTTCGAGGTAGAGCTCGTGAAGATCAGCGAGGCGGCGCCGCCTCATCATGGGTTCCCCGGCATGGGCGGACCGGGCGGCCCCGGCGGCCTCGGCGGTCCGGGTGGAATGAACCACCCGCCCATGCAGCAGGGCCATCCCTGAGCGGACCGCGAGCTCGTGCGCCCAAAACGACGGCTCGTCGACAAGCGCTACGAAAGACTCGCCACGAGGCGCGAACGTCTTATCATGGGCTCGTGATTGAGACCGTGCCCGACGAGATTCGGCGCGTCATTCAAAAGCGCCTCGAGGTTTCCGAAGAGCTCGTCACTCTCGATGCGTCTTTTCTCAAAGACCTGGGGGCCGACTCGCTCGCGCTGATGGACCTGACGCTGGCGATCGAGGAAGCGTTCGACATTGAGATCACCGACGAGGAAGCAGACAAGATTCGAACGGTTCGAGAGGCCGTCGACACCATCGAAAGGCACGTTCGAGCACGGCGTTCCGCGTGAGGCCATGACGCAGCGCGATCCATGGTCCGCCGTCGACGACTACATTGCAAGCACGCTCGTCGCCTCGGACGACGAGCTCGACGCCGCCCTCGCGGCGAGTGAGGCCGCCGGCCTTCCGGCCATTCAAGTGTCCGCCGCACAGGGAAAGCTTCTCTACCTCCTTGCCAAGATCCTGAACGCGCGGTCGATCCTCGAGGTCGGCACACTCGGCGGTTACAGCACCATTTGGCTCGCGCGGGCGCTCCCACGCGAGGGCCGCCTCGTCACGCTGGAAGCCGACCCGAAGCACGCGTCCGTCGCACGATCGAACATCGCAAGGGCTGGCCTTGCGTCGCTCGTCGACGTCCGCCTAGGGCTCGCGCTCGATTTGCTTCCGAGCGTCAAGGGCCCTTTCGACCTCGCGTTCCTCGACGCCGACAAGATCAACAACGCGAATTACTTCGATTGGGCGCTCCGGCTTTCGCATGTCGGAAGCGTCATCGTCATCGACAACGTGGTGCGCGATGGAAAGGTCATCGACCCCTCGAGCACCGACCCGGGCGTCGTCGGCGTGCGCCGCTTGAACGAGCGGATCATGAAAGAGCCTCGCGTCAGTGCGACAACCATCCAGACGGTAGGACACAAGGGATACGACGGTTTCACCCTGGCCCGAGTCGAGCGGCTCTGACGAGCGTCGCGGGCGGTGGCGCACTAGGAGTGGTCGCATGAAGAGCGCTCGCGGCATGGTCCTCGTCTCCATTTGCGTCCTCATTGGCTGCGGGGGAGAGTCTCCTCCTCCTGCAGCGCCCGCGCAGGCCACGCCCAGCGCAGTCGATGCGGCACCATCCGCCGCGCCCGCCGCAACCGCCGAGCCAACTCCCCCGCCCGCCGAGCCGACCGCCGAGGAGAAAAAGAAGGCCGAGGCTTTGCATGCGCTCGAGCAAGACCACGCCAAGTGGCAGGAGGAGAACACGGCGGAGCTCGCTCGGTGGACGCCGGAGCTTCACGCGAACGCAAAAGCCCTGGCCGACAAGCGCTATGGCAGCGGTCGCGCCGCCATACGAGCCGCCATGGCGGGCAAGCATCGAAAGCCCGGCAACGCGGACCGCGACAAGGCGCGGCATCCGGACGAGACGCTCGCTTTCTTGGGCTTCAAGCCGACACTCACGGTGCTCGAGATCGACCCGGGTGAGGGCTGGTACACCGAGCTTCTTGCGCCGGCGCTCGCGGCCCAGGGGAAGCTCATCGTGACGACCAGCGACCCCGCCGGCCCGGAAGATCAGCGGTCCACGTTTTACGGGAAGCGCTTCAAGGCGTTTCTCGACAAGGCGCCCGAGATTTACGGCAAGGTGCAACCGCTCGTCGTGGACGACAAGGCGCCGTCGCTCGGCCCCGATAGCTCCGTCGACATGGTGCTCCTCATGCGCGCGACGCACGGGATGATCAATAACGGTACGCTCGCCACGTGGTTGGGTGCGGTCGCGAAAGTCCTCAAGAAGGGAGGCGTGCTCGGGATCGAGCAGCACCGTGCGCCGGTCGGGGCCGATCCTCTCGCGAGCGCCAAGAATGGCTACGTGCCCGAGAAGTGGCTGATCGAGCAGTGCGAAGCGGTCGGGTTCAAGGTGGTCCGGAAATCCGAGATCAACGCCAACGCGAAGGACACCAAAGATTACCCGGAGGGCGTGTGGGCTCTCCCGCCCGCTTTGCGCCTCGGCGACAAGGACCGCGCGAAGTACGTCGCCATCGGCGAAAGCGACCGCATGACGCTCAAGCTCGTGAAGGCGAACTAAGGTTAGAAGACCGCTTCCGCGCCTCCTCCGAGGGTCCACAGACCGGCGCTCTTGGCGTCGTAGGCGAGGTAGGTCAGAGCAATCCCTCCGAGCACGGACATTCTTATCGGCCGAGGGCGCTCGGGGCAGTCGCCAAAAAGAGGAAGCCTGAGGCCGGCGCTCGCGCCTGCGATCCAGGTCACCGGCGGCTCATAGAGAAACTGTCCGACTTGGTCCGACGCGCCGCCCGTGTCGACTTTGCGCCCCGCGAAGGGAATGCTGAGCGACGTGCGAGCCGATAGGAAAGGGACCAAGTAGCGGTTCTCGAAAGCAAGGATGAGCCCGACGTCTGGACTGACGAAGCCTCCACCTGCGGCTGACGCGCCCGCCCCGGCACCGGCGGTGAGCGAAAAAATCTTCGGCTCGATCTCGTACTTGATCCCGACGCGCGTCGCAAAGGCATAGGGGAATGTGTGGGCGACGGATGTCCCGTCCACGTGAAGAACGGATGTTTCGGTCGAAACTTCGCTCCGGCTCCCAATCCCGACGCGCATCCGCAACGCCGCCGACTCGGCGTTGGGCCCGAAGACCTGGCCATGGACTCCCCCCTCGAGCTGCGCTCCGACCTCACCTCGCGCGAGCGTCGCCACCGTCTCGAATGGCGCCATACGCGCAGGGGGCGAGTAGACCTCGTGATTGCAACCGAGCGCCCAGAGGGGCGCGAAGCCGACAGCGCGACCCACGAGGCTCATTCGCCGCGCGGGCGTGCGATCTACTGGCGCGTACCGGAGGCCGCGTAGGTCACGGTGCATGGGAGCTGCGCGTATTGTCCACCCGCGGACCCAAGCTGATCACTGCAATCGGAGCCCGCCGTCACAGAAAAGGCGTAGGCAATGGTGCCCGTGAAGGTGGAGGGCGGCGATCCGCTCCCGAGCGTGACCTGAAGGGTATCGTCGCGCTCCATGTTGCAGGGCCCGAGGCCTCCGTCCACTCCGTCGACGTTGGCTTGCTGGCTGGCGAGGAGCGTGGCCACGGAGCCCGAGAGCGGAGCCGAGACCGCGGGGGTGCCGTCCATCCAGCTCCAATAGAGAAGCTCGCCGTCCTGGGACATCTGGACGTCGAACTGCCATGGATTGGGCGCGTCGAGACCACACGAATTGGTCTGCGATTGCGCATCGACCGTGTAGGTTCCGAGAAGCGTCCCGGGAAGCGCCTGTTCGTCGCACGCGGCGCCGAGCAGGGGGAAGCAAGCTGCGACACCGAGCAAAAGGCGCGATCGACTCGCCATCGGCTTTGGCCATAAGCCGATCGCGGAAAAGTGGACAAGTTATTGGTATGCTCCGGCGTTGCCCATGAAACGCATCCTGGTCGCGCTCGATGGATCACCGCGGGCCGCGGATGTGCTAGTCGCGGCCGTCGACATGGCTCGGACGCGTGGGGCGCGGTTGGTGCTCCTTCGCGCCGTGGGATTGCCTGCCGAAGTCCCGCAAGACTTCTGGAAGACGACGGAAGAGCCGCTGCTCGAAGTGCTCAAGAAGCGGGCGGAGCAATACTTGCGCGACGAGCTCGCAAACGTGCCCAGCGAGGTAACGAGCGATCGCGAGGTCGGGGTCGGTGCGCCGTGGCAAGTCATTTGCGATGCGGCCCGCACCCTGGAGGCGGATCTCGTGATCATCGGGTCGCACGGCTACTCGGGGTTCGATCGTGTGCTCGGAACGACAGCAGCCAAGGTCGTCAATCACGCGCCTTGCTCCGTCCTCGTCGTCCGCAAGGCACACTGAGCCGATGGCCGAAGCCATTTTGACGCTCAACGCCGGGTCGTCGAGCCTCAAGCTCGGCCTCTTCGACGGGACCACGCCGCCTCGGCGGCTCGCCTCGCACACCGTCGCGCGCATCGGCCCGGAGGCCATCGATCATGCGCAGGCACTCGAGGCCGCGCTTGCCAAGCTCGATCCTCACGGCGGCTTGCAAGCCGTATCGGCCATAGGACATCGTATCGTGCACGGCGGTCCCCGCTACGCATCTCCGCAAATCGTGACGCCGCAAGTGCTCGCGGAGCTGAGGCGCATCGAGGGGCTCGACCCCGATCATCTTCCGGCCGAAATCGCGATCGTCGAAGCCATGCGGGCGCGAGCTCCCTCGCTGCCGCAGGTGGCTTGTTTCGATACGGCGTTCCACCGCGCGATGCCGCGCGTGGCTCGCTTGCTCCCCATCCCGCGTCGCTACGAGGCCCAAGGGCTGCAGCGCTATGGCTTCCACGGCCTGTCCTATACGTATCTCGTCCAGGAGCTCGCCCGGGTTGCAGGCGAGCCGACTGCAAGAGCACGCGTCGTCATCGCGCACCTCGGCTCCGGCGCCAGTCTGGCGGCGATCCGGAGCGGCCAATGCATCGATACCACCATGAGCTTCACGCCCAACTCCGGCGTCCCGATGGGCACGCGCTCGGGCGACGTCGATCCCGGCGTACTGCTTTACCTGCTGCGTGAGGGGCTCGGCACCGACGAGCTCGACGATCTCCTGAGCCGGCAATCGGGCCTTTTGGGCGTATCGGAGACGAGCTCCGACATGCGCGACTTGCTCGAACGCCGGGGAAGCGATCCCCGGGCCGCAGACGCCGTCGCGCTCTTCTGCCATGGCGTGCGGAAAGCCACCGGCGCCTTGGCCGCCACCCTCGGGGGCGTGGAAACGCTCGTCTTCTCGGGAGGCATCGGTGAAAACGCCGCGCCGATTCGCGCGGAGGTCACGCGAGGCCTGGAGCATCTGGGCATTCGTCTGGACGACGCGCGTAACTCCGCGTCCGCCGCCATCATCAGCAGCGACGCGAGCGCGTGTACCGTTCGCGTCATCCGCACCGACGAAGAGTCCGTCATCGCGCGTGAAACGCTTGCCGCGATTGCCGGCGTGAAGAGTTGACCCTCTCAGGATCCTTTGCGGATCGAGCTCGCCAGCACGGCCAATTCGGGAAATGGAGACACCGACAGACAGATGTCCGAGGCCGGCGGACGCCAGCCCGCCAGCACCGCAACGAGCTCGTCGATCGCACGGCTCGCCGGAGAAGGGATGATGACCGTGGCCGAGAGCGCTTTTTCGAGGACCAGCCGATGGCCGTACGCGGGAGCGCCGTCGCAGCCCAAAATGGGAATCTTGCTGAGGCCAAAGCTTGCCGGCTGCACGGCGGCTTCGAGCAGCGCAACGCGCGCACCGTAGGCCATGCTGTCGTTTTGAGCGGCAACGACGCAGCCATCGACCTTGGTGCTACCGGCAAGCTCGAGCCAGCTCTTTGCGGCCAGCCGACCCCCCTCGACGGACCAATCGGCCGAGAATGAAGTGAGCTGGATGTCGGTGCCTACCAGTCCGCTGCGCATGGACGCGGCGCGCTGCTTGGCCGACGTAGTGGCAAGCGGCCCTTGAATGTAGGCCACGGAGCCGCCCGTGGGCAGGAGCACTCGCAGCTGATGGGCTTGAATGCGGCCGACTTGCTCTTGGTCGGGGTGGACCGAGAAGAGCGGGACCGCGGGAAACTCTCGTCGGAGGTCCCCGAGATAGTCGCACGCGCGATTGAGGCTCACCCATCCGATGCCAAGGCGGGCGGCGTCGCGCGCCAAGCCCCGAAGCCCCGATTCTTCCACGGGGCTCACCAGGATGGCGCGCGGTCTCAGCGCGGCGGGCTCACTCAGACAGTCTTGAATTTGCTGAACCTGCCGGTCGGCCTCGTTCTGAGCGTTGATCTCGCGAACCACGAGCCCGTGACGAAGCGCCGCCGCTCGGCAGTCTTCTCGCACGAGCTCCTGGTACTCGTTGCCGACCGCGCGCAAGAATAAGGCGATTCTCGGATTCGAGGACACAGTCGTCTTGCACCATTCGCCGTGCGCCCGTCACCGGGGCGCGGTCATCGTCTAGCCGCGGACCGGGCCCCAAGCCACGCCGATCAGCCAGAACTGGCGCGACTGGCGTTCTTTTCCTTCTTTTTCTTCTGCTTTTCCTTCGTGGACAGCTTCGGCTTGTTGTCTTTCTTGCCTCTCTCGATTCCTTTGGCCACGGTTGCCTCCTCTTCGAAGGCCATACTACGAGCACGGCCGTGCCGACGTCACGTGCAGACATACGAACGTGTCCAATCCCTCCACGATTCAGGTAGGCCTCCGTCGCCGCGGGCCTTTTCGTAGCGGCGTTCGTTTCGTGTGATCGCGACCGAGGCGGTTCCGGCTCGCCGCAGGAAGCGCCGTCTGCGAGCGTGCTCACGCTTGGCGTCTCGCTCGGCGATTGCGCCGACTTGCCCACCTGCACGCGCGAGTGGTTCGGCGCGACCTGGCGCCTTGCCCTGATTCCGCCGTGGGCGGAAGACCGTAAAAGCGACGCCTTCCTTGCCTTCTGCGAGACCCATCGCGACACTACTCGGATAGACGTAACTACGATTGAACTTATTTGGAGGTATGGGAATGTCGGCGACTTCAAAGCTCGTTGGCTTTTCGGCAACGGCTGAGCAGGACATCGACGAGGCGGGCCAGCGGGTCGACCTTGAGCGGCGTCGTTACCTCATGCGCTACGTCGTCGGGGCACTCGGCGTCGCCGGGCTCATATGCGTCGCCGCAGGCGTTCGCGTGGCCATGGCCCGGTCCGCCCCGGCACAAGACGACTCGATCCCCACTCTCTCGTCTCACCCGATCTCTTTGAGCCCTCAACCCGCGGCGCCCCCGGCGCAGGCCGAGCCGGCGCCCGCACCAGTTCCAGCCGCGCCAGTTGCAGCCGCACCGGTCGCAGTAGCGCCAGTGGCAGCAGCGCCAGTCGCGCCCCCGCCGCCGGCCGCGGCGACACCGGTTGCAGCAACCCCGGTCCCCGCCGCTGGCTCGCGATCTTCCGCCAAGCCGCTCGCAAGTCCGGCCGCGAATGCTGCGCCAGCGCATGCGCGAGCCGCGGCGGCCGCGCCGCACCCGCAAGCACATGCCTCGGCGATCATTCAATCCGCGCCCTTTTAGCGGATGACCTGAGCCTCACGCTGGCGGCGTGGAGGCTCGGGACGACATCCCGAGTGATACCATCAGGACCGCATGCGATATCGGCGGCTCGGGCGGACAGGTCTCAAGCTGAGCGAGCTCTCCCTTGGGGCGTGGATTACTTACGGGTCTCAGGTCGGTGAGCAGGCCGCCTTCGAGTGCATGACTGCGGCTTACGACGCTGGCGTCAACTTCTTCGACAATGCGGAAGCCTACGGTGGGGGCAAGGCCGAGATTACGATGGGGAATGTCATCCAGCGGGCCGGCTGGCGACGCGAGTCGATCGTGGTCTCGACGAAGATCTTTTGGGGAGGCGACGGACCGAACGACAAGGGCTTGAGCCACAAGCACGTCGTGGAGGGGCTTCACGGCGCACTTAAACGACTCAAGCTCGATTACGTCGACCTCGCGTTCTGCCACCGACCCGATCCCGACACGCCGATCGAGGAGACGGTCTTTGCTTGGGACACGCTCGTGCGTCAGGGCAAAGTGTTTTACTGGGGCACGAGCGAATGGCCGGCGGACGCGATCCTCGCGGCGCACAGGTTCGCGAGCGAAAATCGGCTTGCGGCGCCCGTGATGGAGCAGCCGCAATACAACATGTTCGCGCGGGAGCGAGTCGAGCGGGAATACCTGCCGCTCTATGAGAAGCTCGGAACCGGCACGACCATCTGGAGCCCGCTCGCCTCGGGCGTCTTGAGCGGGAAGTACAACGACGGCATCCCCGAGGGCACACGCCTCGACTTGAGCACGATGGCCTGGCTGAGGAAGGATGTTCTTTCCGAAGGCCGCCTTCCGAAAGTCCGCAAGCTCGCGAAGGTCGCGCAAGACCTCGGGTGCACCCCCGCGCAGTTGGCCCTCGCGTGGTGTTTGAAGAACCCGCATGTCTCGACGGTGATCACGGGTGCGAGCAAGAGAGAGCAAGTGATTGAAAACATGATGGCTGCTTCCTTTACGGACGCGCTCACCCCCGACGTGATGCGCCGCATCGAAGGCGTGCTCGCATCATGACGGCGCTCGCCGAGCGGAAAAGACCGCGTGCAACCCAGCCCCATCCGTGGGCCGCGCGGCTCGCCGCCGCTGTGCTCGCCGCGGGCTGTTGCGCGGGCTGTGGCTCCACGTCGGGCGGAGCCGAAGGGCTATCGTGCACCGTCGATAGCGATTGCTTCACCGGCCTCGAGTGTCTCGCGTATATGGTGAGCGCAGACGGCGGATGCGCGTCGCTCGGAAACCAGTGTTTGCAGCCCTGTCAGGTGGATTCCGATTGCGCCACGGGTCCCTCGACCGGCCTGGTCGGCCTCTTTTGCCAGACCGCTTGCGGAACGAAGCCAGCCTGCGAGTACACGCCGGTCTCGAGCGGCACGGCCGACGCCGCGAGCGTCGAGTAGGAAACGCCTTCAGCTCGTGCCCGAATCGCGTGCCTCGCGGGGTTCGTGCGTCTCGTGCTTGAGGCCGAGCACCTCATAAGTCATGACGGCTTTCGCACGCCCCTTGACGGTGATTTCACGAACGGGCCGAGCGTCGATGACGTGCTTGGTCAGCTCGAAGGTGTCCTCGCTGATGAGGACGTCGACCCCGAGATCCTTCGTGCTGGTTTCTAGACGAGACGCGACATTGACGGGGTCTCCGATGACCGTGTACTCCATGCGCTTGTCGCTGCCGATGTTCCCCGCAACGACCTCGCCGGTATGAAGGCCAATCCCCGTGCGCAAGGCGGGGATGCCCCGCTGCACGAGACGCACGTTGAGGCTTTCGAGCGCGCTCCGCATCCTTACGGCGGCGCGCACGGCGCGCACGGCGTCCTCCGGCTTGGAGACGGGCGCCCCGAAGACCGCCATGATCGCGTCACCGATGTACTTGTCGACGACGCCGTCCTCTTGCATCACGATCGACACCATTTCGGTGAAATACTCATTGAGCAATCCAACGAGCTGCTGCGGGTCCATACGTTCGCTGATCGTTGTGAAGCTCCGGATATCCGTGAATAGAATCGTGACTCTCAGGGACTCGCCGCCCAAAGCGACTTTCCCGGCCAGCAGGTGCTCCATGACGCTGGCCGTCATGTACTTGCCAAATGTAGTCCGAAGGTTGTCACGCTCTTTCAATCCGTCGACCATTCGATTGAATCCTCGCGCGAGGGCTTCGAGCTCGTCGCCCGTGTGCAGCGGCTCGACGTGCACGTAGTCGAGCTTTTCGACTCTCTGGAGCGCGTCGTTGACGAGTCGGAGGGCGCGCGACGTGACGCCGGCCAACCGGGAGCCGAATGTCACGGAGAGGGCCGCCGCCACCGCGAGAACGCCGAGCGCGTAGATCAGATTGCGTCGCACGATGTTATGGATATCGGTGATGTCCAGAGCCGCGAGCATCTGCATATGACCGATACGTCCCTCGAGCTGGGGTAGGTCGAAGCGAGCAACGGCCCAGGAGCGGTCTCGCGTGTCTACGATGGTCGATTCGTGCGACGAGACGCGAATCGCGGAGCGAGGAAAGTTCTGCGTTTGCCCCAGGGGCTGATCGCCCGCACCCGGCGAGACAACGGCCAACGCGAGTTCGAGCCCGAGCTTCGACTTCGTGTTCTTGAGATAGCCCTCGTCGAGAGGCATGCACACGACGAGACTGCCGACCGTGCCCATCGGAACCGCGATGGCGAACGCGGGCGCAGCGCCGGACGTATCGGACTCGCACCCGTGCGACACGACACCGTGGGGCACGGCTCCAGCGGAGAGAAGGTCGGCCAGCTCGGACCCACTCGAGACGCGCTCGGGAGCATGCTCGCAGCCCACTTGCGCCAGCACGTTGCCGTCGGGCTCGAGCAAGAGCACGTCGATGTCGGCGTACACATCCAAAAAGATCTGCGCCAGCCTTCGAGCACGGACTGCGTCCTGCCGCTGTAGCGCGCGTGCCGTCGCCGCATCGGCCGCGAGGACTCGCGAGGCGAGCGTGAGATCGGCGAGGTCGTCATCGAGCTCGGACTGGAACGCACGCTCGGCATCGCGGACGCGGGCGTCCACCTCGTCGACGAGTTGGCGGTGGAGCAACCACGACAAGACCGGCAACGCCGCCAGCATCACGACCGTCGAAAGGAGCACGAGCGCGGTCAACTTCGCGCGAACAGTTGGCAGTCGGAAAAGCATGAGTCGCGGCCAACCCTCTTGGTCGGCTTGCGACCTTAGGCCACGACTCGTAATCTTCTCATGGGTATCTCGGCAATTAATAGCGCCCGAGCGTAAATTTTCATCACGCTTGGCTCCTGCATGTGCTATGCGCGCCCACATGTCCAATCTGCGTTCCAGACTTGCTGATCTCGCCGCCGCCTTCGCCGATTCCGTCGTGGACGCAATCCGTAGCTCTTCGCTCCACGAGCTTTTGAACGAGACTTCGCATTCGAAACCGATTCGCAGGGACACGGCGGCAAGAGCAGCTTCGCAAGCCGCTCGATCGCCCTCCGGTCGGCTTCCCCGTCGATCTGCCGACGAGATCGCGGCGGTTCTGGATCAAATCGTGGCCCTCGTTTCGAAGCACAAAGATGGCCTTCGCGCCGAGCAGATTCGGTCCGAGCTCGGCCTTCAGGCCAAAGAGCTCCCGCGCGTGCTCAAAGAAGGACTCACGACGAAGAAGCTCCGCTGCAAAGGTCAAAAGCGGGCAACCACCTATTTCGGCAAGTAGTCGGCGGTAAACGACTCGCGATACCGGGCCACCCAAATAGGGAACGGACGGCGTCCCGAAACCGACCGGAAAGCGCCTATTCGACCGCAAAGCGGACAATAGCCCTTAGAGGGGGTCGACCGGGACGCGTATCGAGCAACCGTGGTGCCCGGTCCTCTCTGCATATTGCTGGTGGTAGCCCTCGGCCTCGTAGAAAGCCCCGATGGGGCGAATCTCGGTCGTGATGGGACGGTCGAGCGCTTTTTGCTCTGCTTGCTCGGATGCGCGTGCCGCGGCGGCTTGCTCCGCGTCGAACGTAAAGACGACGCTCCGGTAGCTATCGCCGACGTCCGGTCCCTGCCGCTCGCCCTGCGTCGGGTCGTGGATCTTCCAGAAGACCCGCAGGAGCTGCTCATAGGGTAGATGCGTCGGGTCGTACTCCACGAGCACGGTCTCGGCGTGGCCCGTGGTGTGGGTGCAGACCTCTTCGTAACTCGGATTGGGCGTATGCCCACCGGCGTAGCCAACCGCGGTAGCGACGACCCCCGGCACATGGCGGAAGGCATCTTCGACCCCCCAAAAGCACCCCCCGGCAAAAGCGGCGAGCTTGTCGTGACCCGACGCCGTGAGGAGCTTTCCACTCGATACGTGACCCGGGTCCGTCCCCACGTGCGGCGCGGCGCCTGCCTTGGGTGGCGCCTCCGAGGCTGCCGTGGGTGGGGGCGGAGGGCCGGAAGGGCTGGCGCTCGCCGCGTGGCAGGCGGACGAGATACTCAGAAGACAGACGACGACGGAGGATTTCGCGAACGCCATGGCGTGGACCTTGGATTAGGGTACGCGCTCGGCCGACGATCCGTTACACGCGCCGGAGCGAATGGCGGGGCGGCGGGATGCGCTGCGTCAGCTTTGGCACCGGACCCAGCCGTCCCAGCCTCCCGATCGCAGCGTGACCGCGCCAAGGGTGCTATGGTCGTGCGCATGCGCAAGGGCGCTGC
>Ga0070761_10001543_pt1 | contig 14411 bp, 12 predicted proteins | sample HubBroMetageREF1_FD_66724 | JGI IMG/M metagenome (GOLD analysis project Ga0070761, IMG submission 66724) | Reference soil microbial communities from the Hubbard Brook experimental Forest, New Hampshire, USA - Hubbard Brook CCASE Soil... | ecosystem: Environmental > Terrestrial > Soil >...
AGACGCTGTTCTGCAACCCGGGCGGCACGACCGTGCCGTTCTACCAGACCCCGGCAGGCAAGACGCTCATCGCGGAGGCCGGAGCCAACCCGGCCACCCAGTCCTGCTTGTCCTCGCCAGCTACCTGAGTCCGGACATGCTGCGGGGCGGACGGTTCCCGGCTGCCCCGCAGCATGCCCAAGCGTGACTTAGTCACGTAAACGACTTAGGTCAATAAAGGTCCGGTTTCGGATAGTCCGTAAACCGGCTCACATAAGTCCCGCCTTGAAAGGGGAACCCATGAAAGGAAAGTTCCGTCCGCTGGCGGCCGGGGCGGCAGTCGCCGTCGCCGTCGCCGGCTTTGGCGTGCTGGCAGGAGGTGGTGCGGCCTTCGCGTCCGGCGGGGGCGGTCCTACGCCGCCGTGGGAGTCGTCGGTCAGCCCAGCACCCAACGGGTTCATCGCGTTCTACAACGCCGAGGGCCAGCAGGTAACCGGGGGTTCGATCACCGCGAACGGGTTTGGAGCTTACGCGGTCGCTTCGACCGCCGCGCCCGCCGGATACACCAAGGCGACCCTGCTCATCAAGACGCCGGTGAACGGGGAGAACCCAGCACTGTGGTCAGGCGAGCAGGTCAGCAGCTCGACCAACTTCCCGAACACGTCAGGTCCTGGGCAAGTCGGGACTACCACTAACCCGGTGGAGACGAACCCAGGCACCGACACCCCAATCTCGCAGTACATCACGTCCTTCCCGAACACCGACACCTCCACTGACGGTTACGCGGGTTTGTATGACGTCCGACTGATTGTCTCTGGCGCTGGTTTGCCGACCCTGTCGACCTACTGGGACACCGTGATCTCGGTGAACACCACCGCTGGCACGTGGTCGGTTGACTGGCAGGGCGGGGACTATACGCAGAGCACCACGGTCGGCCTGACCGCTACCCCCCCGAGCCCGCAGACTGAGACAGGCGGCGCGGCCTCTCCGATCGCCCTGAACGCGACGGTCACCCCGGCGGCCGACGCCACCGGCACCGTGACCTTCTGGAGCAACGGCGTCCAGGTCGGCACGACACAAACAGTCACCGGCGCGGGGGGCAATACCGCGTCAGTGACCACGACACCGCCCTACACCGCTCCATCCACCACTACTCCCTATACGGCGGTCTTTACTCCGACGATAGGCTCAAGCGACATCGGCAACGTGTCATCCACGCTGAACTATGTCGTGACGGCCCCGTTGGACGTTACTCAGACCAGCCTCGCCTGCGCCCTTTGTGGCGGCTCGGCCGGCCCGGTGACCTTCACTGGCACCGTGACCGACCAGACCAACTCAGGGACCGTCATCACGGCCGGGACGGTGAGCCTGTACGACAATGGCTCAACCACCCAGTTCGCGTCGGGTGCCGTAGGCGCCGGCGGAGCCTTCTCCATCCCCTACACCTACTCATCGGCCGGCTCGCACTCGGTTGTGGCGACCTTCACCCCGGCTAACGGGGCCACCGTCGCCGGGTCGAGCTCGTCTCCGCTGGCGTTCAGCGAGACGTCGTCGGCTTGCACCACGTGTAACGACGTGCAGACGATCGAGGGCACAGTTCCTGCCGGTACGATCTCGATCTCCACGCCTTACACCCCAACGAACCCGCTCAACCTGGGAACGTTGGCTCTGACACCATCCGGCACCTACTTCACCGCATCGGCATCGCTGGACCCCAACGCCGGCGACGTTCCGACCGCGGGCCAGTACCCGGACACCACGTTCGACGGCATCACCGTGGTCGACACTCAGTCAGGCAACCTGCCCTGGAGCGTCTCGGCCGCGGCGAGCAACCTGTCTGACGGCACCGGTCACGCTAACGGCGTCATCAGCGGGGAGAACGTGGGCCTCACCGGCCTCACCGCCGTGCTCGTACCGGGCAACGCGATCGTCGCAGGCGACGTGACGCTCACCAACCAGGCCGCCCCGGTCCCGCCAGTCGGTCCGACCGACACGGGTACCAGCGGTCTTGGTGGCGGCATCGCGCACCTCATTGCTACTGACACGCTGCAGCCAGAGGGCACCGTCGGTATCAATGGCACGGTCACCCTGAACGCTCCGACCTCCACCGAGGCCGGACTGTTCGTCGGCACCATCACCTTCACGATCACCGGCTAGCATCCGCCCAGCATTACAGGCACTGCGAAACGGCGATTGACTCGCCAGGAGCGGACGGGCTCCCCATCACGGGCCAGTCCGCTCCTGGTGGGTCCTTGTCGCCTGAACGATGCGGCCTGACCGATGCGGGCGCGAACGCGTCTTGTGCGGACGCCGTACAGCTGGCATACTCTACGTTGCCTATCGGTTAGCTGGTTTTTAAATGCTTTTGGTGCTTCTAGTTGCTACCCGTAATTAACTGTCCGTTAACGTTAAAGCCTTTTTCCATTGTCTTGGGTTGATATCGTCTAGTCGCAGCATTCTCGTCCATCTTCATACTCCCCCAGCAGTGTGGCGGTCGCCGGAGGACCGTAACCCCCATGAACTACACAAGCACGGCTGCCCGGCCAAAGCCTTCCAGGTCCTCAATGTGGACCAGGATCGTGGTCGCGCAGATCCTGGCGGGCGCGCTTTGCGCCGGCATAGTGGCGCCGGCGGCTCTGGCATCCCCGGCGGCTCTGGCATCCCCGGCGGCTGGCGCGCGACCGGCGGCTGGTTCTCCGCTGCCCCGAGCGTTCTTCGGCCTTGGCCCGGCCAGCAAGACCAAGCTTGACGGGCGGCCGTTCTTCAACTGGAACGCCACCCCAGGTAGCCAACTGGCCGACCACGTCGCGATCGTCAACTTCGGCATCACGGCGGTAACGGTACGCATATTCGTCACCAACGCGGTGGCGACCGCTAACGGCGGCGGGATCGGCTACGTGTCACCCGCACAGGCTTCTGGCGGCCCGGCCTCCTGGGTAAGGATCAGCTTCCCGCACCACTCATCGCTCCTGCTGCTGAAGCCGCGGAGCACAGTGATCCTGCCGCTCACCGTGATCATTCCGAAGAACGCACCCCCAGGCGATCATGTCGGTGCGATCATCGCCAGCCTGACCTCGATAATCCGGACCAAGCACAACCTCAAGGTACATTTCGTTCAGCAAGTCGCCGACCGGATCATCGCCAGGATCACAGGGAAACTTAATCCGAGCCTGAGCATCATCGGGCTGCGGGTCGGCTATAAAGATCCGCTGAACCCGCTGGCTACAGGCGTTGCCAAGCTTTCCTTTACGGTCAGGAACACCGGCAACGAGTTGCTGGGCGGCAAGGTCACGGTATCCGTGCACGGCCTTTTCGGGTCCACGCAGACCCGGCGGAATGTCGTCACCGTTCCCGTGATGCTACCTGGTGGCTCGGTCGGCGTGAAGGTGGCCGTCGACGGGGTGTATCCGGAGTTCCTGATGGACGCCAAGGTTGTCATCGCCCCGACGATCGTGACTGGTCAGTACGACGTGGGACTGACCGACTATTCCGCTCAGGTCAGCTTCCTGGCGATCCCTTGGATCCTGCTCGCCATCGTGATCTTGCTCGTGCTCGGCGTGGTGGCGCTCTGGCTTTGGCGGCGGCGCCGTCGTGGTCGCCGTGCCGCCCACCGGCGGCCGCTTGGCGGTCGGCTTGGACGTGAACTAGTGGAGGAAGAATTGTGAAACTCGCCAGACTGTGCGCAGCCTCGGCAGCTGCCCTAGCGATTGCCGCCATGGGAGCCACGCCCATCGCCGTGGCCGCTCCGACGCGCGGCAGCGAGCTGGCGGAAACCGCTAGCCCGGCTGGCTTCCACCTTCCATACACCGATCCTGACCAGGCCGGATGGCTGACCTTGTGCGACGTAGCACTCAAGCCAGTCACGCACGGCCTCATCACGGCCAAGCCGTTCATCTGGCGGGTCGTCTCCGACGCGCCCGCACCTAAGGGTTACTTCGTCAAGGGCGCCAAGGCCGTGCTATTCGCATACCAGCCCCGGCCCTACACCCCGGCGGGCGCATGGAGCGGCCTCCAGCTATCGGCGTCATCCCTGTACTCCAATCCGAACGATCCGATGGTCCAGTCCACCCCCATCGACTTGCCACTCACGCAGATGACGGCGGGCTTTCCGCCTATTTGGGACCATCTGATCGAATTGCGGGTCTACCTGGGCGGTCCCGGGCTGCCTGAGTACGAGGACAATTACGGAGCGGCCGATCTGCGGATCAACGGGGATACGTGGACGCTCGTGGCTGGCGGGCACTCGTCGTGCACGGACGGTACCGCGGTTTCTGAGGAGACCCTCGTCCACATGCCAGGCGCGACCGGAACTCCGACCGAGGCCGCGGGCGGTGGCGGCGGTGGCGGCGGTACCGCGAAGACCTCGACCGGTCCGGTCCCGACCCCGTCGCCCGGGCATAGTGCGTCGAGTCCTGCTACCAGTCCGTCCCCGGCTGGGCACACCATCGTGGCCGCGGACGACTCGTCGAGCACGCCGGTCGCCGGGATCACCGTCGGAGTGGCCGTGCTGGTCATCGTGGTGCTGGCGGCTGGCGGAGCCTGGTGGCGCCGTCGCAGACGGGCTGGCATCTGACAGGCTTGCCGACAAATCACTAACCCGAAAGGTGTAATTGTGGCAAAAAGAAGATTCTATCGGCTGGCGGTCGGGGCTGCTGCCCTCGCTACCCTAAGCGCCGGTCTGCTGCTGACGGGAGGCAGTGCCGCGTTCGCTTCAGGCGGGGGCGGTCCTATCCCGCCGTGGGAATCATCGATCAGCCCGGCGCCTAACGGGTTCATCGAGTTCTACAACTCTCATGGCCAGGTCGTGACCGGCGGATCGATCGGCGCGAACGGCCTCGGAGCGTACGCGGTCGCGTCGACGGCCGCGCCGGACGGGTACACGAAGGCCACGCTGATCATGAAGACTCCGGTGAAGGGTGAGCTCCCCGCGCTGTGGTCCGGTGAGCAAATCAGCAGCTCGACCACCTTCCCGAACGCGTCGGCGCCCGCGCCAGTGGGCACCACGACCCATCCGGTCGAGACAAACCCGGGCACCGACACCCCGATCTCGCAATACATCAGCGCGTTCCCGAATAGCTCAACCGCCTCAGGTTACGAAGGGCTTTACGACGTCAGGATGATCGTCTCCGGTCCCGGCATACCGCCGTCGGCGACGTACTGGGACACGGTGATCTCGGTCAATGAGAACACGGGCACCTGGTCGGTTGACTACCCGGACTGGACCCAGAAGACCACGACCACGCTGACCGCCTCGCCGCCGAGCCCGCAGCAGTCGCCGGTCCCGGTGACGCTCACCGCGACCGTCGCCCCCGCCGCGGCCGGTACCGTCAGCTTCTGGAGCGGTAAGACTCAGATCGGCGAGACCCAGACGGTGACCTCGGGCAACGGTGTTGCCACCGTGAATACGACACCGCCGAAGGGAACAACCCCGTACCAGGCGTTCTTCACCCCGGCGAGTGCGAGCACCACGCCTTATGACATCGGCTCGGCATCGGCCACACTGAAGTACCAGGTCGGGGCGGTGCCGCCTACGCTGGGGACGCCGGTGCTGACCGGATCTGGCAAGGTCGGCTCGACCGAAACCTGCACTGCCACAGTCAGCGGCGCGACCACGGTGACCTACGCCTGGCAGTCGAACGGCAAGGCGATCTCTGGCGCCACCAAGAGCACCTTCACGGTCCCAGCTTCGCTCAATGGCAAGACCCTGACCTGCTCGGTGACAGCGAGCAACAGCGGCGGAACCGTGACGCACACCAGCAAGGGCGTCAAGATCGCGCTTCCGTCGCTCGTGCTGGTCACCAAGCCGGTGGTGTCAGGTCCGCACGTGCCGGGCAAGGCGGAGAAGGTAACCGCAGGCAAGTGGAAGCCTTCAGCCAGCAAGGTGACCTATCAGTGGTACGTCGGCTCGACGAAGGAGAAGGGCGCGACCAAGTCGTCCTTCACTGTGCCGAAGTCGGCCAAGGGTAAGACCGTCCACTGCGTGGAGACTGCCTCGAAGTCCGGCTACGCCAACGCTACGTACTCCACCAAGCCGGTAAAGATCACCTGATCGGCAACACTCAAGGTCCGGCCGGGCGGCGCCATGTTGGTGATGCCCGGCCGGACGCCTTAGGGCTTGGGCTGGCGGCTGGTGAACGCGCGCTCTCGCCGGACGTCGAGAGTAAACGCCGTCCACCAGGTCAGGATCGCGCCGACCCGATTGCGGAAGCCGGTCAGGAAAGCGACGTGGATGAATAGCCAGCACCACCAGCCGATGAACCCGCTGAGCCGCAGCGGCCCGACGGAGACGACCGCCTGACCTCGGGCGATGTAGGCGGCGGAGCCCAGGTCGCGATACTTGAACGGCTCGCCAGCCTGGACTCGCCCGAAAATGAGGTCCTTGATCCTGTGGCCGGCGTAGTGACCTGACTGCATCGCTACTTCGGCCACTCCAGGCAATTCGCGCAAGCTCATCACGTCGCCGGCGACGAAGATCTCCGGGTGCCCTGGAATAGTCAGGTCGTCTTTGACGACAATTCGCCCGGACTTGTCCTGCCGGGCGCCGGTCGCCTTAGCTATCGCCGTCGCCAGTGCGGGCGCGGCCACGCCAGCGGTCCACAAGACGGTCGCCGCATCGTAGTGCTCCTGGCTGCCTCCGTGGTTTTCGACGATCAGGCCGGCCGGGCTGACATCGGTGACCCTGGAGCCCATGTGCAGTTCAACTCCGAGCTTGGTGAGCGAAGCGGCGGCCCGCCCGGACAGCGTGTTCCCGAACGACGACAGCGGCTCCTTGCCGCCGTCGAAGAGCAGCACCCGGGCGTCCTCCGGCCTGACCCGGCGGAACTCGGCATGAAGCGTCTTCGTCGCCAGCTCACGGATCTGGCCGGCTAGCTCGACCCCGGTGGGACCCGCACCGACCAGGGCGAAGGTCAGCAGACGGCGTCTTTCCGCCGGATCGTCGGTACTCTCAGCCAGTTCGAAGGCGCCGTAGACCTGGCGCCTGATGGTCAGCGCGTCCGAGATGGTTTTCATGCCTGGTGCCCGGGCGGCGAATTCGTCGTGGCCGAAATACGACAGCTCGACCCCGGCCGCGACGACGAGGTAGTCGTAGTCAAGATCGATCTGCTCGCCCAGCGGCATTTCGCAGCGGACCTTGCGGTTGGCGGCGTCGATGGCGAAAGCCCTGGCCATCAGGCACTCGATGTTCAGGTCTTTCCTGAACAACCGGCGCAGCGGCGTGGTGATCTGGCCCTGCGACAAGATTCCGGTCGCGCACTGGTACAGCAACGGCTGGAACAGGTGGTGCGCGTTCTGGTCGACCAGCGTGACCGCGCATGGCGCCCGCCGCAGTTCCCTTACCGCGCCCAGGCCGGCGAACCCGCCGCCCAGCACCACCACCCGGCTCCGTGCCTGACCATCCATCCCGGCTCCCCCCTGAATTCATCCTGTGCTCAAGCCAGCGGATAGTCCCAGGTGTCGCCGTCGGGGAGCAGCGCGTCGGCCTCCTTCGGTCCCCAGCTGCCTCTGGCATAGCTGTGCACCGGTACGACATCGTCAAGCACCGGGTCGACCACCCGCCATGCTTCCTCGACAGTGTCCTGCCTGGAGAACAGGTCACGCTCGCCGGCCAGGGCCGCGCCGATAAGCCGGTCATAGGGCCGCATGTCGGAGGCTGGCTGCTCGGCGAACGACAGCGTCTCCAGCTGCGGCTGCCAGCCGGCTCGCTGCTTCTTGCCGGCCACGGTGACGCTGACCCGGGCGGCCGGGTTGACCCGGAACCGCAAGATGTTCACGGCCCCGTTGGCTAGCTGGATGCCGCGGAACTGGTCAAGCCCCCAGCCGCTCTTGGCGACGCCGATAACTGGCATGTCGAGCACACCGCGTTCGGCCAGACCGACCAGGGCGGGAAATGTTTCCTTTTTGGCGAGGTCCCCAGTGGCGCCGAAGATCACGAGTGCGTCGGCCTTCTCGGCAGGTATGGTCATCGCTACTCTCCTCCTGGGCGCAATGTCGCAGGTACGGGCTGGGCCGCACGCCGAAGACCTTGTCAGTAAGCCGCCGTCTAAACACGCGGCCGGCCTGGCACCGCCCGGAGGCTCCGCCGACCGACTGGCCCCGCTTAGCCTTCGAGCATGAAAGATCGACCAGTCGCCGGCTCCTTGACCCTGATCGTGGCGGGGGTGTCAGGTTCGGGCAAGACGACCGTAGGTGAGCTGCTGGCCGCCTGGCTTGGCTGGCGGTTCGAGGACGGGGATTCGCTGCATCCGGCGTCGAACATCGCCAAGATGGCCAGCGGGCAGCCGCTGACCGACGAGGACCGGGCGCCCTGGCTGCGTCGCGTCGGCGAGTGGATCGATGCCCAGGAGGCGTCAGGGCAGCCGGCGATCGTTGCCTGCTCGGCACTGAAGCGCCGGTATCGCTCCAGGTTGCTTGATGACCGGCCCGAGGTCTTGATGGTGTTCCTTGAGGTCGGCTACGAGGTGGTGGCCCGGCGGCTGGCCGCCCGGCGAGGTCACTTCTTCAACCCCGAGCTACTCAGCAGCCAGTTCGCCGATCTTGAGCAGCCCGCGCCCGACGAGGCCCGCGTGCTGCGGGTGCCTGAGCTTGACCAGCCCGAAGACACAGCCGATGAGATCATCCGCAGGCTGGGCGTGCTCGCACGGCTCCCCTCGTCGTGGCCGCCGCCTGGAGTGCCGTGATCATTGGTCCGGGCGGGTGACCGCCTAGCCGCTGGCGCGGGTGATCTTGACGCGGGCCAGGATGCTCGCCCCAGTCGTGACCAGCACCGGGGCGCCTGGCCTGGCTGGCGCGACGTCGCTGGCGACCGAGCGGATGCCGAGCAGGGTCAGGCCGGAGTCGGCGACCTGCATGTCCGGCGGGATCAGTACGGTCACCTGGCCAAGGAAGGCGATCAGCCTGACTTTGATCTCGGCGGCCGGCCGTTCCTGACCAGCTGTTCGCGGCGCGCCAGCCGCGCGCAGATCGAGGCTGGCCGAGCCGGCGATCGCCACCAGGGTGCGCCTCGCCGGTGCCCGGCCCGCTCGGACCGGCGATGCCGGTTCGGCTGGTGTCGGCCCGGCTGGTGTCGGCCCGGCTGGGGCGAGCGGGTCAGGCTCCGACGGTCCGGCGGCCAGCGGGCTAGTCGCGACTGGGCTGGCGCGGGCCGGGGTCGCTGCTTCGCCGCTCCGGCCGAACCTGAGGAACACGGTCAGCGCGATGATGACGGCGGCCACGCCGGTTCCGAGGAAAAGCAGGTCGCGTACGTCGTGCGACTCGACCAGGATGTCCACGAACGTGATCGCGGCGACCAGGATCAGCATCGAGACGACCCTGGCCTTCAGGTCCTCAACGTCGCGCATGCGCAGCCAGCTCGGCAGCCAGTGCGCGTGGCCGGGGCGCTCCTGCCTGAGCACGAAGAGCTCGTAGAAGCCGAACGCCGCGATCATCAGCGTCGCGCCGACCAGGAAGGTGTCCATCACCACCAGGAATACGCCCAGCCTGCCCCCCACCCTGGCCGGCGCGCTTATGTCACCGCGAGCCGTCCTGATCAGGATGTTGGCACCGTAAACGAATGAGCCGGCCGCATCGATCAGCAGGAAGACGACAGGGATCAGGGTAAGCAGCCGGGAGAGCGCGAGCACTCGCTCGAATCGCCGCTGAACGGTGGCCCCGATCCGTCGGCGCCCATCCGCCGTCGGGCCGGCGCGGCTCGCCTCATCGTCCCGCTCCGCTCGGCTCACACTTCGCCTCTACCCTGGTGCCGACCCGCTAGCGGCGCAACCTGAAGGAAGAAGCACCAGGACGCGACAACGCCCCCGGAGCGGTCTGCTCACGAGGGCGCGGTCTAGGCCGGTGTGTGGTCGCCTCTCGGCGAAAGGCTCAACGCGGCTCCAGCCGAACGGTAGTCCGCGAAGGCAATGGGTTAGGCCCGGGGGACACAACACACCGACGGGAACTGTAACGCGAGCTACCAGCGCTCTATTCCGGCCCGTCAGGGCCGATCCGCGGGCTGGATCGCGGTACCGACCCCCGGCACGTGTGTGTCGGCCGGCCGGGCAGCGCTACGCTGGCAATTGGTTGCTGCGGTTACCAGATTGCTGCGGTATGAGGAGCGGCACGACATGGTTGCGGACGTCCCGGCCATCGGCTGTGTTGGCGTGATCACTGTCGCCACCCGCGGTGCGGCCGGACCTGGCGAGGTCCTGGTCAAGATCCGCGGTGGCACCGAGGCGTTCATCGCCTGGTCGCCTGAGCCGCTGGCCAAGGGGACAACCGTGCTAGTGATCGAAGAGCGCGGCTCAAGGACTGTCGACGTCAGTGCCTGGACCGATCCGCTCGAACCCATGTACCCCTGAACAGCGATGGACAACCAAGTCCCGCTTCATAACCCCGGGTGGAGATGACAGGAAATGCTCGGATACCGAGTCCCAAGGCCAGACCAGGCCATGCTGATTTCTGGCGGAAAGTTCGGCATGAGCGGGGCGCCCTTCAAGGTCGTCACCGGTCACGGCGCCTTTGTCTTCCCGTTCATGCGGAAGGCGAACTTCATGACCTTGTCCATGTGCGAGGCCGAGGTGTCTGAGCAATGCGTCACCAGGCAGGGCATCGCGCTCAACGTACGGGCGGTCATCGCGTTCAAGGTTGGCAATGATCAGGAGAGCATCGTCAACGCCGGGCAGCGGTTCCTGTCCGACCAGAACCAGATGTCCACCCTGACCGGCCGGATCTTCGCCGGTCATCTCCGGTCGATCATTGGCTCGATGACCGTCGAGGAGATCGTGACAGAGCGTCAGAAACTCGCTCTAGAGGTACTTGACGGCTCAAAGAGTGAAATGGCAAAGATCGGGCTGACTGTCGATTCGCTGCAGATCCAGTCGATCGACGACATGAACACCGGCTACATCGACGCGATGGCCGCACCGCACACCGCGGCGATCCAGCGGCAGGCACAGATCGCCCAGGCTCAGGCCAACCAGGCTTCCGCCGAGGCGCAGCAGCAGTCGCAGCGAGCCCAGGCCGAGTACGCCAGGCAGACCGCGGTCGTCCAGGCGCAGTACAAGGCCGAGATAGACCGGGCACAGGCACAGGCGGCCCAGGCCGGCCCGCTCGCCCAGGCCCAGGCGACGATGGAAGTGCTCGCGGCGCAAGCTGAGCTTGCCAAGCGGCAGTCCGAGCTGCGCGAGCAGCAGCTGGTCAGCGAGGTCGTCAAGCCCGCCAGGGCCGAAGCCGAGAAGGTCGAGATCCTCGCGCGGGCGGACGCGCAGCGAGTCACGCTGCAGGCCGAGGCCGCTGCCTCGTACAACAAGATCGCGCTTGACCGGATGCTGATCGAGCAACTGCCGCAGATTGTCAAGGAAGCCGCGGCCGGGCTGTCCGGCGCGAATCTGAACGTTCTGAACGGCGCCGACGGTCTGAGCGAGATCGCCGCCGGCCTGGTATCCCAGGGCCTGACGATCCTTGACGCGGTCAAGAAGGGCCTCAGCAACGAGTCCGTCGCGCCGATGGCCGTCTCCCTTGACCAGCCGAACGGCGAGGCTGGCGGCGGATCTAGCAGCTGAGCAACAAAGATCTTGGTCATTTCTCCTCATTACGTGACGAGAAATGACCAAGATCTTTTTGTTTCCACATTCAGGGACCAGCAAGGCGGCCATGATTGGGCGCATGACCCATTCGACTGCTTTGTATGTGGCTATAGTCGTTGCGGCCAGCTTGGCCGTCGGCTGGTATGGCTCAAGGGCATGGATCGCGCACGGCGATCTCACCGGAACCGCGCGGAAAATCTCCGGACTGCGGAAGGCGCGCGGCACTAATGGAACAATAGCTGTTTTGGTAATCATTATTGGGCTATTCGTCCTATATCACATCGTAACCCAGCACAAATAAACAGCTAGCCGTCTCCCTGGAGTAACACCACGGCCCGGCGGCGTACCGGGTCGGCGAGCGCGTCGGCTAGCTGGTCGAGCGCGCGAACTGTGTGCGCGCTGACGACGGCGTCGCAGTGCGGCCAGGCGGCGGCCATGCCGCCGGCCAGGGGCTGATACGCCGCGCTCTTGGTTCTCGGATTAACCCAGACGATGCGGAAAGCGACCAGCGAGAGCCGCTTCATCTCGCGCCGCAGCAACTGCGGATCCCCGGTCTCCCAGCCGTCGGAGATGATCACGACCACCGCACCGCGGGCCATGCCCCGGCGACCATAGGAGTCATTGAATTCCTTCAGCGCCGCGCCGATCTTGGTACCGCCCAGCCAGTCAGGCGCGGCCTGTCCGGCCTGTCGCAGCGCCTGCTCGGGCGAGGTCCGCCCGAGCACTGGCGTCAGCCTGGTCAGCCGGGTCGCGAAGGTGAACACCTCAGCGCCGGTCCCGCCCGCGGCGCAGTACAGCAGCTGGATCATCGCCCGCGCGTAAAGCTCCATCGACCCGGAAATGTCACAAAGGACGACCAGACGGCGCGGGCGCGGCGCCCGTGCGGTGCCGAGCAGCCGGAACGCGTGCCCTCCGGTGCGCCGGGCCTGACGCAGCGTCGCGCGCATGTCGGTGCGCCTGCCACCAGGCCGGCGCCGGCGTCGCCTGGACAAGCGCTCGGGCACCGCCAGCGTGATCCGGCGCATGAGCGCGACCACCGAGATCAGCTCGGCCGGGGAAAGCTCGGCGAAGTCCTTGCTCGCCAGCCGCTCGATGCTGGTCCCCAGGTACCTGTGCTCGATTTTCCGGCCTGGCTCAGGATCGGCGTCGGTGTCAGTGCGGGCGCCTGAATCGAAGCCGGATCGCCGCGCGTCGCTGGCCAGTGCCGCCCGGACCAGCAGATCTTCCGCTGAGCCTGCTGGCCGGGCGGTGAGTCCGCCCTGGCCGGTCCCGCCGCGAAGATCGGACAGCTCGCCGAAGTTCTCGAAGACGCGGTCAAAGACCGCTCGCAGGATCTCAATGTGGGCCTTGCTTGAGGCCAGGGTGGCGAGCGCGCACAGGTAAAGCGCGTGTTTGGTCGCAGGGGCGGCTACCGTCACCGCGACGGCGAAGCGCTCGCACCGGTCAGGTCCGACCGGCAGGCCGGCCTGGCGCAGCGCCGCGCCGAATCTCGCGCTGACCTCGGCTAGGTCGCTAACCATCGGTGATCGTGGCGAATCCGGCCCTGCGCACGGTGACCAGGTCTTCCGAATACTTGAGTACCGCGCCCGCGGTCCTTTCGGCCGCGGCCGCGTCAAGCTCGCCAGCGCCAAGCACCTGCAAAGCCGTCGCCCAGCTGATCGCCTCGGCGACGCCCGGCGGTTTAGCCAGGTCGAGTTGCCTCAGCCGGCCGACGCCCGAGGCCACCTGGTCGACCAGCCGCCCGGCCGCGCCGGGCACCCGGCGCCTGATGATCGCGGCTACCCGCGCGACATCCGGGTAGTCGATCCAGTGATACAGGCACCTGCGCTTCAAGGCGTCGTGCAGGTCGCGGGTCCGGTTGGAGGTCAGCACGACGATCGGCGGGTAAGCGGCGCGCCTGGTACCCAGCTCAGGAATGGTCACCGCCGACTCGGCGAGCAGCTCGAACAAGAATGCCTCGAACTCGTCGTCGCCCCGGTCGACCTCGTCGATGAGCAGCACCGCGGGCCGCGGGCCGCGGTGGTCAATCGCCGCGAGCAGCGGACGGGCGAGCAGGTACTCATCGCTGAACAAGTCAGCCTCGCGAGGCATCTCGCCCCTGGCCTCGGCGAGCCTGATCGCGAGCAGCTGCCTGGGATAGTTCCACTCATACAGCGCGTCGGCCGACATGAGCCCCTCGTAACACTGCAACCTGATCAGCGCCGTATCAAGCACGCTGGCCAGCGCCTTCGCCGCTTCGGTCTTTCCTACTCCAGGCTCGCCCTCGAGCAAGATCGGCTGACCCATCCGGGTGGCGAGAAAGAGCGCCGTGCCCAGCGCCTCGTCGGCTAGGTAGCTCGCGTCGTCGAGCGCCGCCAGCAGCGCGGCGACATCGGGAAGCCGCTCGGAAAGCTCACTCATCCGGTCTGCTACCCCCCTTAACCACATGTGCAGGAAACAAGGAACCCCAGTCCATCATGAAGCACGAGCCTCGATGCTCCGGCGGGACCACCCAAGGAAACCCTGCGCCGCTGCCTCTTTATTTGTGCGCGAGTCGCGTGCTGCCATCGCTGCGCTCAGCAGTCTGACGTGGGAAAATGGATCGGTGCCTAAGCGACGCCTGAGCATTGCGCTGGCTGCCGGCTTCACCAGCTGGGCGCTCGTGCGAGCGACCGCGGCCGACCGCTTGCCCGCTATTGACGCGCCCGCAGCGGATTTCCTCCCGTTCACCCCGCAGGCCGCTGCCGCCGCGTGGATCAGCGCACTACTGATCAGGCACAAGCGTGCGTCCGCTGCGACGGCACTGGCCGCCGCGGCGCTGACCGCCATGCTGGCGCCCAGGGCCATCCCGCGCCGGCAACCGCCAGCGAGCGGACCCGAGCTGCGGGTGCT
>Ga0070761_10001546_pt1 | contig 14403 bp, 11 predicted proteins | sample HubBroMetageREF1_FD_66724 | JGI IMG/M metagenome (GOLD analysis project Ga0070761, IMG submission 66724) | Reference soil microbial communities from the Hubbard Brook experimental Forest, New Hampshire, USA - Hubbard Brook CCASE Soil... | ecosystem: Environmental > Terrestrial > Soil >...
CAGAACATCTACCCGGCCGACATCGAGCAAGTCATGCGTGAGCATCCGGAAGTGGCAGAGGTCGCCGTCATAGCCGCTCCCAGCCAAAAATGGGGTGAGACGCCAGTTGCGGTGGTGGTATTGAGAGCCGGCTGCAGGACCGACCAGGCGGCGCTTCTGGAGTGGACCAATGCCCGGGTGGGGAAGCAGCAGCGTCTCGCCGACATTTTGTTGCGGAGTGCGCTGCCTCGCAACGCCAATGGCAAGGTCCTCAAGCGCGAGCTACGAAACGAACTAGCTGGTGCAGGCTACTGAGCAGTGGTGAGCGAGGTTAGCTGTGGTTGAACACTGGTTTAGCAGCGACGATGGCCTAAAGCTCTACAGCCGTGTCTATGTACCGAATGCTGCGAATGCGCCCGCGGTGCTGTGTCTGCACGGCTTGACACGCAATAGCCGCGACTTTGAAGACCTCGCCCCGCACTTAGCCGCGCGATACCGCGTCATTGTCCCCGACATGCGCGGACGCGGGCTATCGGAGCGGGATCCGAACTTCAGTAACTACGCGATTCCGGTGTACGTCCAGGACGTGCACAGACTGCTCGCAGACCTGCAGGTTCCCTGTGTGGCCATCATCGGTACCTCGATGGGAGGACTTATGGCGATGGTCATGGCCGCGACACAGCCCGGACTAGTCAGGGGAATTGTGCTGAACGACGTCGGCCCGGAGGTCGATCCGGCCGGACTTGAGCGTATTCGCGGCTACGCCGGCAAGGTCGCAGCCATCAGAACATGGCCGGAAGCTGTGGCGCAGGCGCGCAGCATCTACGGCTCAGCGTGGCCTAATCTGAGTGATGCCCGCTGGGAGGCCATCGTCCGGCGCGGCTACCGCGCCAATGCCAACGGCGTACCCGAGGTTGATGCCGATCCTCTCATTGCAGAACCGCTGCGCAACACCTCGGCCGCAGCGCCAGACCTCTGGCCCCTGTGGAAGGCGCTTGCCGGCGTGCCAATTCTGGCGATCCGCGGAGCACACTCGGACATCTTGAGCGCGACGACTCTAGAGCGAATGCGGCGTGAAAAGCCTGATCTGGAATCCCTCATTGTGCCCGAGCGCGGTCACGTACCGCTGCTGGATGAGCCCGAATGCATCGCTAACATTGATCGCTTCCTCTCTCGGCTCACCCCCGCGGTGGGCGCGACGGCAAACGCATGAGGGCGCCAACTCCGTTTGCCCAGCTCAGTTCCATTCCTGCGGCACCCGCACGTGCCTATCGCGTTTATGTACTGGCCATGCTGGTGCTCGTGTACACCTTCAATTTCATCGACCGGCAGATCGTCGCGATTCTGGCCATACCTATCAAGGCGGATCTTAGGCTCACCGACTCGCAGTTGGGTCTGATGGGCGGATTGGCGTTTGCACTGCTCTACACCACACTCGGCATACCCGTTGCCCGCCTCGCCGATCGCGCGAGCCGCACATGGATCATGACCGCCGCGCTCGCCCTTTGGAGCGCGATGAGCGCGGCCTGCGGCCTGGCACAGAGCTTCCTGCAACTCTTTCTGGCTCGACTCGGAGTGGGCATCGGGGAGGCCGGGGGCGTCGCCCCGGCCTATTCTCTGATCTGCGACTTTTTCCCCCAGAATCAGCGGGCGCGCGCCCTCGCCGTCTACTCCTTTGGCATTCCGATCGGTAGCGCACTAGGCGTCGTGGTCGGTGGCGTGATTGCCAGCCGGGTCAGCTGGCGAGTCGCTTTCTTTGCGGTCGGAGCGGCGGGGCTTCTCATCGCGCCTTTTTTCAGGCTGACCGTGCGTGAGCCCATCCGCGGCGGATTCGATCCGCGGACCGTGGAGGCACGCGATGCCTCCTTCTGGAACGTGCTTCGGGTACTGCGAACGAAGCACAGCTTTTGGGCGCTGTCCCTCGGTGCCTCGACTGCCTCCATGATGGGCTACGGTATGTTCTTCTGGCTGCCCTCCTTTCTCGTGCGCAGCTTTGGGCTGCACTTGCTCGATGCTTCGCTGGGGTTTGGCGCGATTGTGCTGATCGGCGGCGTCCTCGGAATCTGGCTAGGCGGTGTCTTGGCGGATCGTTTCGGCGCGCATCGCAAGGCAATGTATGCGCTAGTCCCCGCAATCGCATTCGTGGCCACCGTGCCGTTCTACGCTGCAGGTGTTCTTTCCAACTCGCTATGGACGTGCGTCGTCCTGATGCTCGTACCGACCGCACTCGGGCTGGCATGGCTCGGCCCGGTATTATCGGCCATGCAGCACATCGTGCCGCACACCATGCGTGTCACTACCTCCGCGATCTTTCTGTTGATCAACAATCTCATCGGCATCGGACTTGGGCTTCCGCTGATCGGCGCCCTTTCGGACGCCTTGCGTGTGCGCTTCGGAGCCGAATCGCTTCGCTATGCCATAGTTGCTGGGACCGGCTTCTATCTGATCGCTGCCGGGCTGTTATTGTTGGCCGCGCAAAGCCTACAGACAGATTGGGAGGAATAAGACCGGGCCGCGGAGGCCGGACTTATCGACTCTGAAGGCTCGATCGGAGTTCCTACGTCACTGGGTATCGCTGCCTCGCCTTTTCGGGCTGTAGTACAAGACGAAGGCCCGGCAATGCGTATGACAACGTGCGCCGCCTTCATCTCCGCAGCGAACGCAGGATTCGCATGTAGCCGTGCGACGGTTGTTGCGCCGCTGACCCGGGCCGACTCAAGGTCGCTCTGCCAGTGCATTCCACAGATTCCCCGACTCTGAGCGAAAGCGCAGCCGCGTTGCAGGATGGCATCGGACCGATCAGGCGTGAGCTCAGTTAGCAGCAATGCCCACGCCCAGCCGACCGAAGCGTGGAGAGAAGGGTATGAGCCGTTCTTAGCAAGAAGGGCATCATCGGCGGGAGTGCAACCCGAGACCTTGAACAACACGAACGGCCGCTTGACGTGAACCGAAATTGGATGTGCATATCGCGATGCGCGATTGCGCACCCTGACCTGAATTCCTACTCACCGAAAATGCGGTCAGCGGGAAGCAGACCTGTCGAACGCGACCCAGAGCTTGGCTTCCACTTCGCCGCCATGCAGGTGCCGATCGGGCGCCACCCGCATTATGCTTTGGGTGCGGGCTGTTCCCGAGGAGAAGGCCCGAGGGTGGCCAATGCTAAAGACAGTCGGCGGTTTGATGCTATGCATATTGGCGGGCGCCGCGTGCTTCACTTCGCTTGCCCTGCACTGGACGTATTCAGACGGGCAGCGCGCCGGCTACGTGCAGAAGCTTGCCAGGAGAGGCTGGGTCTGCAAAACGTGGGAAGGCGAAATGGCGATGGTCAATGCCCCTGGCGCGGCAGCCGAGAGATTTAGGTTTACCGTCCGGGATGACGGACTTGCCGCTGGGCTCAATGCAGTGGCGGGCCAGCGGGTCGCTTTGCACTACGAGCAGCACAAGGGAATCCCCAGTTCCTGCTTCGGCGACACGGAGTACTTCGTAACCAGCGCCCGCCGCATTACGGAGTGAGGCACGGTTCCGCGGAGGGATAAACCGACAGTGCACTCGGTCTCTACGTCGGCTCTGCTCGAGATGCACGCATCGCCAGCGACCGCTGACACCCATCATTTGTACAGCGAGGGAGTCCGACCATGCATATCCTCGACCTGCTTTCAGTCGAACCGAGTGGACAATCCGCGCTGCAGCTCGGAGAGCTCACCCTCGCGCTGGTACTCTCCTCATTGATTGGCCTCGAGCGCGAGTTCAGGGCGAAAAGTGCAGGGCTGCGTACCCACACCCTGGTGGGTGTTGCCGCCGCTCTGATCATGTTGGTATCGAAGTACGGCTTCGGCGACATCATTGTCAAGTACGCTATCGTCCTTGACCCTTCGCGGGTTGCCGCCCAAATCGTCTCCGGGATTGGCTTTATCGGAGGCGGACTAATCTTCGTACAACGCGACGTCGTTCGCGGGCTCACCACCGCTGCGATCATTTGGCTAACGGCGGCCGTGGGTATGGCTTGTGGCGCAGGGCTCCCACTGTTGGCTGTGTTCGTCACCGGCGCTCATTTCCTGGTGGTCTATGGCTACACTAGGATCGCCCGTCGAATCCCCTCCAAGCGAGCCGATCTTTACGTACGATACTCTCCCGGCAAAGGTGCCGTGGAGAAGCTCATGCAGATGTGCGTGGGGCGGGGGTTCCTGATCCAAGAGCTCGCAGTGGAGGGTGGCACCGTGGCGGGTGAAGCAGAAACTCGCTCCATTCATCTGCAATTGCGCGGGCGGCGTGGCATCGAGGCACTGTTGGTGGCTATCGAAGATATCAAGGGCGTGGTTGGCGTAAAGATGGCTCCCGCACAGGACGCCAAGGACTGACAGAGGTATTTAAAGACGTCTCCTAATATCTTCGCGGCACTACGACCAAGTCACCGCGCAAGCTGCTACCTTAATCGGCATGAGTCCGAGCACCGACCTCGCCGCACGCGGCCTTTGCTGATTGCCTTGTGTGAGCCTGCCCTCCCGATCAGCACTATTTGCCTGCGCTGCGACCCTCGTGTTCGCAGCGGGCTGCGCAGTCGGTCCCGACTTCAGCAAACCGGCCGCGCCGGACGTCGACAGCTATGCCGTCCCCCTCCCGGCCACCGTGAGCACGGTCGGGGTTGCGGGCGGGGAGAGCCAACATTTTGTGCGGGGCGGCGACCTCACCGCGGACTGGTGGACGCTGTTTCATTCGGCGCCGCTCGATGAGCTGATCGAACATTCGCTTACAAACAACCCCGACCTCAAGGCGGCGCAGGCGGCGTTGTCAGTGGCGCGGGAGGGTGTCCTCGCCCAGCGCGGTGCCTACTACCCGAATATTTCCGCCGGCTTCTCCGCCACGCGTCAGCGACAGGCGGGGACGATCTCGCCGACGCCGTCCTCCAACGTCCTTCTGTACAATCTCTTCACGCCGGAGGTTAGTGTTTCCTATGTGCCGGACGTTTTCGGCCTGAACCGCCGCACCGTGGAGTCGCTCCACGCGCAGGCCGAGGCGACGCGCTTCCAGATGATCGCGACCTACAACACCCTGACGGCGAATGTCGTGGTCACGGCCATCCAGCAAGGCTCGGTGCAGCTGCAGATCGATGCGACTCGGCAGCTCATCGACATCAACACGAACATCCTGCAAATCCTGCACTACCAGTTTGCCAAGGGTTACGCCAGCGGGCTCGACGTCGCCGCGCAGGAGTCGCAGCTCGCGCAGGTCGCCGCGACGCTGCCGCCGCTCGTGAAGCAGGCCGCGCAGCTGCGCGATCTCATGGCGACGCTCGCGGGCGAGTTTCCCAGCCACGCACCGGCCGACACCTTCAAGCTCACGAGCCTCGAGCTGCCGCAGGATCTGCCGGTGAGTGTTCCCGCCGACCTCGTGACGCAGCGCCCCGATGTGCGCCAGGCCGAGGCCGACCTACACGCCGCCAGTGCCCGCATCGGCATTGCCGTGGCGAACCGCCTGCCCAACATCACGCTGAGCGCCGCGACCGGCAGCACGGCGCTCGCCATGAATCAGTTGTTCACCGCGGGCACGGGTTTCTGGTCGGCGGGCGCCAATCTGACCGCACCCATCTTCGAGGGTGGGGCGCTGCTGCACCAGGAGCGGGCGGCGCGCGCCGGCTATGAGCAGGCTGCAGCCGAGTATCGCAGCACGGTGCTCGCGGCCTGCCAGAATGTAGCCGATACGCTGGCAGCGCTCGCCGAAGACGCCGAGGAGCTCAAGGCGGCGGCCGCCGCCGACGCCGCCGCCAAAGTGACGCTCGATCTCGCCCAGCGTCAATGGCAGGACGGCTACGCGGGCTACCTCGCGCTGCTCAACGCCGAGCAAGCCTACCAGCAGGCACGCATCGGCCTGGTGCAGACACAGGCCAGCCGCTACGCCGACACGGCGGCGCTGTTTCAGGCCCTCGGCGGCGGCTGGTGGCACCGGCAGGGGCTGGCCGCGAACGATCATGGAAATTAGCGCGCCGCGCTCGCCACGGGCATCCCACGCTGCGCAGCGCTGCGCGCGCGCAGCTGCGCTCGCGGTGCTGGCCGCGATACTGGGCGGCGGCGCCTGTACCTCGCGGGAGGACAACGGCCCACAGGCGCAGAGCGCGAGCAACGTGACGCTGACGGCCGCGCAGCGGCAGAACATCCAGCTCTACACCGTGGCCACGTCGCGCTTCCGCCGCACGCTCGAGACCACCGCGGCGATCGACTTCGACGACGACCAGGCCACGAGCGTGCTGGCACCCTTCTCCGGTCCGGTGGCGAAGCTGCTCGTCTCGCAGGGTGACGAGGTCGGCAAAGGCCAGCCACTCGCGATCGTGGATTCGCCCGACTTCGCCGCTGCTGTGACCGCTTATCAGAAGGCAGTCGCAACGGCGCGCACCGACCGCCGAGTGGCAGCCTTCGACCAGGATCTGGTGCAGCACAACGGCGTCTCGCAGCGCGAGTACGAGCAGGCCCAGACTGATGCCGTCAACGCCGAGGCCGACCGCGAGGCGGCGCTCAGGGCGCTGGTCTCGCTGAACGTGCCGCCGCAGGCCATCGAAGCCATCAACCAGGGACGGCCGGTGTCGGACCCCGGAGGAATGATTCGCTCGCCCGTAGCGGGAACGGTGGTGGAGAAGCTCATCACGCCCGGAGAGCTGCTGCAGTCGGGCACGACACCCTGCTTCACGGTGGCTAACCTGTCGCGCGTATGGGTCATGGCGCGGCTGTTCGGCTCGGACCTGGCCGCAGTCAGCGTCGGCGACTCGGCAGAGGTGGTCACCGGCGTCGATGCACACAACTTCCCCGGCACGGTCGACAAGATCTCGGCGCTGGTGGACCCGGATACGCGCGCGGTCGAGGTGCGAGTGGTCGCAGAGAACCCGCGACACGCCCTGCGCAAGGGAATGTACGTGCGTGTGCTGATTCATTCGCGCTCGGAGACTGACGGGACGCTGATCCCGATCTCGGCGGTGTTGCGCGACGATGAGAACCTGCCGTTTGTCTATGTTGCCGACTCCGACCGCAGCTTCGCCCGGCGACAGATAACCCTCGGCGCTAGGGTGGAGGACCAGTACGAGGTTGCGGCAGGTCTGCGGGCCGGCGACCGGGTGGTGGTCGCGGGGGGACTTTTCGTCCAGTTCATGCAAAGCCAATGAGCGCGACTCCGCCGCCCAGCGCACCGGCGCCGTACTCCGCCTCGCTCATCAACCGCATCGTCGCCTCCTCGCTGCGGCAGCGGCTTCTAGTGGTACTCATGACGATCGTGCTCCTCGCTGCCGGAGCGCGCTCGCTGAACCGGCTGCCGGTCGATGCTTATCCGGATCTCTCGCCGCCGCTGGTCGAAATCATCACCCAATGGCCGGGCCACGCAGCCGAAGAGGTCGAACGGCTGATCACCGTACCCACCGAGCGCGAGATGAATGGGCTGCCGCGGCTGACCATCAGCCGCTCGATCTCGCTCTACGGGTTGTCGGACGTCATCCTGACGTTCGAGAACCGTACCGACGACTACTTCGCGCGCCAACAGGTCTACAACCGGGTCGGCGAGCTGACTCTGCCGAACGGGGTTTCCCCGAGCCTCGCGCCGCTCTCGGCGCCCTCGGGACTGATCTACCGCTACGTGCTGCAGAGCCCGGACCGCTCGCCGATGGAGCTCAAGACCTTCGAGGACTGGACCATCGAGCCGGCGTACCGATCGGTCTCCGGAGTCGCCGACGACTCCGGCTTCGGCGGCGGCACCATGCAGTACCAGGTGCTGCTCGATCCGGCGAGAGTCGCCTCGATCGGCCTGTCGGTCCAGCAAGTCGAGGATGCGCTGACGGCAAACAATGGCAACGCCGGCGGCGGATTCTATTCGCAGGGTGGGGAGTTCTATTACGTGCGCGGCATGGGGCGCCTCAAGACTCTCGAGGACATCGGCAACGTCGTGGTGACGGTGCAGAACGGTACGCCCGTGCTCGTCAAAGACCTCGGCCGCGTCGCCATCGGCATTGCCCCACGGCTCGGCGAGTTTGGCTACCAGGATCAGGACGACGCCGTGGAGGGTGTCATCCTGCTGCGCACCGGCGAGAAGACCCAGGATGTCCTCAAGGGAGTGGAAGCCAAGACCCGCGAGCTCAACTCCGCGGTTCTGCCTGCGGACGTCAAGATCCATCCGTTCTACGACCGCAGCGATCTCGTCGATCTGACGCGGGAGGTCGTCGAAGGCAATCTGCTGCGCGGCATGCTGATGGTCGTCGCGGTGCTGATATTTTTTCTGTACGACTTTCGCGCCGGGTTGATCGTCGCCGTGAGCATTCCGCTGGCGCTGGCGTTCGCGTTCATCTGCCTCGACCTGCAGAATGCCTCAGCCAACCTGCTGTCCATCGGCGCGGTGGATTTCGGCATCCTGGTGGATGGTGCGGTGGTGATGGTGGAGAACATCTTCCGCCGCATGGCGGCCCGCGAGTCGGGGTCGCTCCAGGTGCTGCAGATCATCAAGGACGCGGCGGCGGAAGTCGACCGGCCGCTGGTGTACGCGGTCGCGGTGATCGTCGCGGGCTTTCTGCCGATCTACGTGCTGTCGGGCCCTTCCGGGAAACTCTTCAAGCCGATGGCGGACACCATGGTGTTCGCGCTCATCGGCTCGCTGATCGTCACGCTGACGCTGTTACCAGTGCTGTGCTCGTGGTTCATGCGTCCGGGCGTGCAGGAGCGACGCAACGCCGCTTTCGAAGGCATCAAGTCGGCCTACATCCGCGGTCTTGATGCCTGCCTCGCCAGTCCCTGGCAAACGACGCTGGCATCCGCGGCGCTGCTCACGCTCTCACTGCTGCTGATACCGCGCGTGGGCGCCGAATTCATGCCCAAGCTGGACGAAGGTGCGCTGTGGGTACGCGCCACCATGCCCTACACCATCTCCTACGACGAGGCGGCCAAGATCGCGCCCCGGGTGCGGCAGGTGCTGCGCTCCTTTCCGGAGGTGACGACGGTCGCCTCGGAGCTCGGGCGGCCAGACGATGGCACCGACTCCACCGGTTTCTTCAACGTTGAGTTCTACGTGGGCCTCGAGCCCTACGCGCAGTGGCGCGGTCGCTATCGCAACAAGGCGGGGCTCATCGAAGCCGTCAATGACAAGCTCGCGGCATTCCCCGGGATCACGTTCAACTACACGCAACCGGCCGAGGATGCGGTGGACGAGGCGGAGACCGGCCTGAAGAGCGCTCTCGCGGTGAAAATCTTCGGCGCCGACCTGCGTACGCTCGAGCAGAAGGGCAAAGCGATCAAGAAGGTATTGGAGAAAGTGCGCGGCATCCGCGACATCACCCTGGTGCAGGAACTCGGACAGCCGAGCCTGACCATCAACATCGACCGGGCTAGGATCGCGCGCTACGGCGTCAACGTCGCCGACATCAACGCGCTGATCCAGACGGCGATCGGCGGCGATGTGGCGACGCAGGTTGAGCAGGGAGAGAAGCAGTTCGACCTCACCGTGCGCCTCGATCAGCAGTTCCGCGACAACCCCGATGAGATCGGCAATATCCTGGTCGCGACTCCCGGCGGCCAGCAGATCCCGCTCAAGGAGTTCGCCGATATCGAGGTGACCAATGGCGCCTCTTTCATTTATCGCGAGAGCAATTCGCGCTACATCGGGGTGCAGTTCTCGGTGGAAGGCCGCGATCTCGCCGGTGCCGTGAACGATGCCATGCAGCAGGTCAGTCGCAGCGTCACCTTGCCGCAGGGCTATCGCCTCGATTGGGGTGGCGAGTATTCCGACTACACCGCTTCGCGCGCGCAACTGCGCGTCATCCTGCCGCTGACGCTGTTCCTGATTTTCCTGCTGCTGTTTGCGCTCTACAGCAACCTGAAGTTTCCGCTCATAACGGTGCTGGGCGTGGTGCTGTCGGCACCGATCGGCGGGATAGTGGCGCTGTGGCTCACCGGTACGCCGTTCTCGGTGTCCTCCGGAATCGGCTTTCTTGCGCTGTTTGGCGTGTCGGTGCAGACCGCCGTCGTGTACATCTCCTACGTCAACGAGCTGCGTCGCGACGGTACCGGGCTCGAGGAGGCCATTCGCCAGGGCGCGATCCTGCGGCTACGGCCGATCATGATGACCGCCCTGGTGGCGGCGTTCGGACTGCTGCCGGTCGCGCTCGCCACCGGAGTGGGCACCGACTCGCAGCGGCCGTTCGCCCTGGTAATTGTCAGCGGGCTGTTCACGCGATTGCTGATCGGCGTTTTTCTGATGCCCGCGTTGTATACGCTGGTAGGCCGCCCCGGGGACCGACTGGAAGTGTGAGATGGTGGCCACGGGCGGAATCGAACCACCGACACGCGGATTCTCAAATCGCGGTCGCTGGCCCAGGGCGCAAAAATCAATTACTTGCAGCGCTTGCCAGATCCGACCCCAGGCTCACGCGGACGCCGAGGAACGTCGAAGGCGGCTGCCGCTGCCGATTGTTCCATGCGAGAACGCACTCTCGGCACGATACCTAAGGACCGGAGGCGGCCGACAGGTGTGTCTCGCCGCCTCCGCCAATCAAGCTGCAAAAGGCGTTAAGCAGCTATCTTGATCCGATGCGGTTGCACTTTAGCTTGCTTACCGATCGTCACCTCGAGGACACCGTTACGACCCTTGGCAGTGACACGTTCCGTGTCCACCGTATCGGGACAAACGGTGACACGCGTTCGAAAACAGTAATGACTGCTCTTCCGCTACCTGTCAGCGAGAAATCCCCGGTTCTCTGTCGCTTCCTGTGGGTAGTGGCTCGATTGCGCGCCCGAATTCAGATTGCCACGCTTTTAGGGGTGTATTCGTATTCACCGCGACCGCTCCAGCGATATAGGTCTTCATCGCCACAATGGGGGCATTTGAGTGCGAGTTGATCCTCGACTTCGGGCATGGCCACTTTGCCTCCTGTCGGTGACAGTGCAATCGCAATGACGACTCCGCATGACCGGTTCTTACACGGCCACCCGAGGTAACGATTCCCTGGAACCATTTGCTGCTTCGACTTGAGGTCGACACGGCGCGCGGCAACTGAGGCCGTTGGCTTACGTAACGGCGTGCCCGTGCTTTTGGACGAACGTTTGATCGACATTGATCCCTCTCCGGTTAGAGCCGCCCCCTCCTGTCCACTCATTCGTCCGCGACTCCCTGGGACTTCTTTCTGGTCGCGGCGCTGCTCTTGAGGATTTCTGCGCGTCCTTTCGGGGATTTGTTAGCATTCCCCCGCATCCCTGCCAAGCCTGCGGAATTCTATCTTCGGTGTTGAATTATTGAAACCGGCTGGGTTTTTATGACGCACTGGGGTCATTGTTACCCCCGGTACTTGGGAGCACCGGCGCGCTACACCAATGCTGACCTTTCCAAGCCGCTGCGGTCGCGATCTCCTTCACTTACCACCATCCGCGTCGCTTGAACCACAGGATTGGCAGCAATGTACTCAATGCGATGAGCGCCAGCCCGTAGGGATAGCCCCAGCGCCAAGCTAACTCCGGCATATTGTGGAAGTTCATGCCGTACATGCTGGCGATCAGCGTCGGTGGAATCCCGACTACCGACACGATCGTCAGCACTTTGAAGATCTCGTTCTGCTCGGTATTGGTAAATCCAAGAATCGCGTCCAGCAGAAATTGTGTCTTGTCGGTCAGATGCGCTTCGAAATCGACTAAGGAGCTTAGGTCCTGCTGCGCCGTTTTCAGCTGAGTTTTCAATTCTGGTGGCAGCCAGCCCGCCGCCATTTCAGATACAAATCCAACGATTCGCTGCAAGCCGAGCAGACTTTCGCGAATGCGTGACAACTGATCTCCCGCACCGCCTACTGTCTTGAGGCTTTCTCGCAGAGCATGTGTCACGCGCTTGCGGTGTATCGACGGGGCAGCCCCCTCTTGGCCGAAGGTGCTTGCTGAAAGGGCGGCCAGGCTGTTGCTCGACGTCTCAAGCATATCCGCGGCGAAATCCACCATGCCGTTTATCAGAGCGACGAACACCGCTGCGCTGCTCATGTGCGGGTCCATTTCGACCTGTGCCTTAACCTTGGCAAAGGCATGCACTTCGGAATAACGGACGGTGATTAGTAGCTCCGGCGAGAGAATGAAGCCAAGTGGCAGGGGCGCGAAGCCGGCAGAGGCGTCTGGCCTCGCGAGCGGCATGTTTGCGTACAGAACCTGACCTTCGGCTCTGAGTCGGCTCGAAGTCTCAACTTCTTGCAGACACTCGCGTGGGGGTACACGGACGCGATACTCTGCGGCCACTCTTGCCGCCTCATCCTGCGTCGGATTCACCAAGTCGACCCATATGGGGCGATCTGGTCGTGAGCGCGAATCCGCTGCGGCGGTGGTCGCGAAACTGTTTGGCATGACGCTGCGATTATCCTCGAACTATAGGGCAGCCCCGAACCCGGCGGGAGTAGCCCATCCGATGGAGCCCCATCGCGTCTGATGTTAACTCAGGACCCCTCGCCCCCACAGGACTCACGAATGTGCTTCCGCAGGTGCCGAAATGGCGTTTGCCAGAGGGCAATCGCCCGTCGGGACGAGGCAATCGTTCGCGTTCTCGCGAAGCAGTTCTCTCTGCCGTTGGAAACCTGGATCACCATGCACGAGGACCTGCGCAGCAGTCCGCGCTGCAAGTTCACCTTCGAGGCTCTGGTGCAGGATCTGCAGCGCCATGTCCGCTGGTCGGAGTGAACGCCGGCTTATCAGCACCGACTTCTGCCTGGCTCACCCGCAGGCTGACGTCTCTCCGCAGGCCGACAGACCACCGAACTCACAAATGTCGGATTTGGCCTTTGGGTCGTGTCTTACTGCTAGGCCGCGAGAATTGGTGGAGATTTGGAGTGTCGCAGGGACGACGAGTAGCACACAAATAGGAAATAGACCTGAGCGGGCCGCTGCATGAGGCGGGGTCCCGCGACCTGATTGTGCCGTGCCCTCATAGCGGCGCGGCTCGCGAGGTTAAGCCCGTGAGCAATTCATGTACCCCTCTGGCTGTGTGGCAGGACGCCGCCGCGCATGACGCCGTGGCGTCTGCACTACGGACCACCTGCGTACGCCTTGGCGGAAGACACGCCGGTGGCCGCTCGTGCGGCCTTCGCTCCTGTGTCTGCGCGCTGACAGTGATATCGGCTCTGTTTCTGACCGAGCTTCTCAGCGCCTGTGGCGGGGGAAGCGGTGGTGGACGTCAGCAAAGTGCTCCGCCGACGAGTAGCGGCGCTCAGCCCGTATCCGGCGGATCTAGTCCCAGTCCCGTCCCTCAGATCAGTGCTCTCTCTCCGAGCTGCGCTCCCGCAGGAGAACAGTTCGTTAATGGAGTCAATAATCAATTGACGGTCATTGCGCCATACCCAACTGTTGGTCCGGATCTTGTGGCGGGCTCGGTCGTGCGCTGGAACGGCAGCGACCGGCCGACCACTTATAATGCTGCCGTTGCTATTAACGCGCTCACTGCTCAGATTTCGGCGAGTGACATCGCCGCAGCGGGGACAGCCGTGGTCACAGTCTTCAATCCTGCACCCGGCGGGGGTAGCTCGAACCCGTTGACCTTCACCATAACAACAGGAGCAGTTGATCCGCAATCAATCGCCGTGGACCCTTCCGGTACGTTCGCCTATGTAATGAATGGCGGCTGTAATGGCGGTGTTGGTAGCTACGTGTCGATGTACGCGATCAACCCCACTACCGGCACCCTGGCGTCCATAGGACCACCGGTGACGACAAACGACTACGGTGCGTACCCCGGGTCCGTGACCGTTGCTCCTTCTGGCAAGTTCGTCTACGTGACAAATTCGGGGGATGTCTGGGATCCTGACTATGGCAGCGTCACGATGTACAGCACCAACGCCACGACCGGGGCCTTAGCGTCCGTAGGAACGATCAACGGAAATTGTCCGGGATTGTGCCTTCCCTCGTCCGCGGTCGTGGATCCCTCTGGCAAGTTCGCTTATGTGGCGAGTGGCATCGGTAGTTACGGTAATTTTCCATACAACGTCGGGATGTATGCCATCAACGCCACGACCGGGGCTCTAACGTCCATAGGGACGATTGCCGCGGGAACAGACCCTGCCTCAGTAGCCGTGGATTCATCTGGCAAATTCGTCTACGTGACGAATTCCGGCTCGAACGATATCTCGATGTACGCCATCAACGCCACGACCGGAGGCTTAACGTCCATGGGGACGATCGCCGCGGGAACAGACCCTGTCTCCGCAGCGCTGGATCCATCTGGCAGGTTTGTCTACGTGACGAATTCCGGCTCGAACGATGTCTCGATGTACACCATCGACGCCACGACCGGAAGCTTAACGTCCATGGGGACGATCGCCGCGGGAACAGACCCTGTATCCGCAGCGGTGGATCCATCTGGCAAGTTCGCCTACGTGACGAATTCCGGCTCGAACGATGTCTCGATGTACACCATCGACGCCACGACCGGGTCCTTAACACTGATAGG
>Ga0070761_10001547_pt1 | contig 14399 bp, 10 predicted proteins | sample HubBroMetageREF1_FD_66724 | JGI IMG/M metagenome (GOLD analysis project Ga0070761, IMG submission 66724) | Reference soil microbial communities from the Hubbard Brook experimental Forest, New Hampshire, USA - Hubbard Brook CCASE Soil... | ecosystem: Environmental > Terrestrial > Soil >...
GAGGACGAGCCGCGCGGTCTCGAGCTCGGTGTTGAGCTGGCTCAGCGTGTAGAGCACGTTGTCGCCGCTGCGTTGCACCAGCCGGTCGATCTCATCGAGCACGAGGACGATCGTCCCGCCCTTCGAGTCCATCAGGCGGCGCATGGCCGCCTGAACGCGGTCGAGCGACCAGCCCGTCGGGATTCGGTCCGCCTCGGTCTTCGCGAACGCGTTCCCGACGTTCTGGAGGAGACTGTAGGCCGTGTCGATGTTCCCGCAATTCACGGTGACGAACGTGAGATTCGCGGTCCCCTCCGCGCGGCGCTGGAGGTCCTGTCGTACCTGCGTCACGACGGCGGTCTTGCCGGTCCCGATCTTCCCGTAGATGAGCAGGTTCGAGGGCGTGTTGCCGCGAAGGGCCGGCGCGAGAACTTCGGCGACCTGGCGGATCTCACCGTCCCGGTGCGGGAGACGCGCGGGGACGTACGAATCGCGCAACACTTCCCGGTTCTCTCGGAACAACTCACTCTTCGTCTGTAGGAACGCGTCGAGGAATTCGGCGGTCGATGTTCCGGGCGGAGGGGACGCGCTCCGGTCGGAGTCTGCGTTGGCCCCTCCGCTCGGGGGGCGGTCGCTGACGGGCGTGGCCGCCCCGTTGTTGGCGATGTGGGTTTCCAACCGCGCCACCGTTTCCGGTAGCCGGTCGTCTGTGTCAGGTGGCACCGTCGACGCCTACCCGGGCCTCGGGCGGCGGTGCGAGGGGTGCTTGCCATATCAACCTTCTGCCGGTTTTTTGAAAATTCCGGTCGACGGCCGGAAAATTTGAGCCGGCACCGGTCCGGAAGCGACCGGCGGCCGTGTTACGGCTGCTTTCGACTTTGACCGAACTCATTTGAAGGGGTCCGTCGTCCCCACCGCCGATGTCGGAGTACGCGAACGCCGCCGAGACGAACGACCACCATGCGCGGAGCCCGATCTCGGTGCTCTGGGTGATCGGCGCGGCCGTCCTCTGCGGGATCGGACTCACCCTTCTCTGGTGGTGGCTCGAGACGTTCCAGTGGTTGTTCTTCAGCGGGGTCCTCTTCGTCCTCGCCGGCGGACTGATGTTCCTCAGTCCGCGGGCCGGCTGGGACCACGCCTAGGCTCCGGTCGAACGAATGGAATCCTCGGCGGGCCGCGGCGACCCGCTGTACATCGTCAAGCTCGGCGGTTCGGTGATCACGAGGAAGCGCGAAGTCGAGCGACCCCGCCCGAAGATCCTCGCCCGACTCTCTTCGGAGATCGCGAGCGCGTCCCCGCGACGCCTCGTGGTGTTGCACGGCGCCGGCTCCTTCGGGCACCCCGGGGCGAAACGGTTCGGCCTCGCCCGGCCCCCGACGCCGGACCGGTCCCCCCGGGAGCGGGCCCGAGGAGCCGCGATCGTCGCGACCGAGGTCCGTCGCCTCCACCTGCTCGTCCTCCGCGCCCTCCTGGCGGCGGGCGTCTCGCCGGCATCGGTCCCGATCGCGACTCACGCCCGGAACCGGGCTGGCCACCTCGTCGCGTTCGATGCGAAACCGTTCCTCGACGCTCTCGGGCGCGGGCTCACCCCCGTCTCCTTCGGGGACGTGGTGCCGGACGAGGAGTGGGGCGCGTCGATCCTCAGCGCGGACACGATCGCGGAAGCGCTCGTCGAACCGCTGGGAGCGGCGCGCGTACTGTTCGTGAGCGACGTCCCCGGGGTGCTCGAGGGACCGCCTCGCGGTCGGCGCACGGTCGTCGCCGAGCTCGACGAGGGTACCGTGGCGAAGCTTCGGCCGTCGACCGGTGCTGTGGACGTGACCGGTGGTATCCGGGGAAAGGCGGAGTCGATGTTGCGCATCGCACGCGCCGGCGCGGACGCAGGTCTTATTAGCGGACTCTCGGATGGCCAGCTCTCGCGCGCCCTTCGAGGAGAATCGGTGTATGGGAGCTGGGCGCACGCGCGGGCCGGATGAGCCCGCGGACACCTCCGGACTCGACCTGAGCCACCGGAAGGCCGAGCACGTCAAGGTCGTACTGGGGCGGGACGTCGAGGGTCGTTACCGCTACTGGAACGACATCCAACTGTTCCACAAGGCGCTCCCCGAGATCGATTTCGCCGAGATCGACACCTCGGTCTCGCTCCTCGGCAAGCGACTCGCCGCCCCCATCGTCATCACGGGAATGACGGGCGGCTTTCCGGACGCCGCGAAGATCAACGACAACCTGGCGCACGCGGCCGCCGACGTCGGCGTGGCCATGGGGGTCGGCAGCGAGCGTGCCGCCGTCCTGAAGGGCCAGTATCCGGAGAGCTATGCGACGATCGCCCGCCACAACGTGCCGCTCCGATTCGCGAACATCGGAGCTCCCCAGATCATCCCCCAGGGCCCGGGCGACCGGGTCGTGGGAGCCCCGGAGGTCCGGGCGGCGATGGAGCTGATCCACGCGGACGTCCTCGCGATCCACCTGAACTTCCTCCAGGAGATGGTCCAGCCGGAGGGCGACCGCCGGGCCCGGGGCTGCCTCGACAAGATCGGTGAGCTCGCCGACCAGTTCCCGGTCCTCGTGAAGGAGACCGGCGCGGGTATCTCCCGCGAGGTCGCCGAACAGTTGCGCGAGCACCACGTTCGGGCGTTCGACGTGAGCGGCACCGGGGGCACTTCGTTCGCCGCGGTCGAGCATTACCGGGCCGCCGAGCAGGGAGCGGAGCGCGAGGCTCGGGTCGGGAAGACGTTCTGGGATTGGGGCATCCCCTCGCCCGTTTCCGTGTTGGAGCTGGTCCCGCTCGGCCTCCCGGTCGTCGCGAGCGGCGGCGTCCGCTCCGGATTGGACGTGGCCCGCGCGATCGCGCTCGGTGCGACCGCGGCGGGGACCGCGGGCGGCGTGCTCAAGGCGGCTTCGACGAGCTACGAAGAGGCGCGCCGGGAACTCGAACAGCTCGTGCACGAGCTCAAGGTCGCGATGTTCCTCACGGGATCCCGCACGCTCGATGAGCTGCGCCGAACTCCGTACCTCGTCACGGGAGAGAGCCGGGCTTGGCTCCATCGATAGGCGCGGCCACTCCCGACGAGGTGCACCGGGAGAAGCTCGCGCGCGCGAAAGCGCGCCCGGACGGCGGCCTTCCCAGCAACGTCGATTGGATCCGTTCGCTGCCCGAAGAGGAGCGCGCCCGGTTCGAAGGATCGGTCCGCCGCAAACCGTCGCGGACGCTTTCGGGCGTCGCGGTCGTCGCCGTGATGACCGCCCCGGCCCGTTGCCCCCACGGTCGCTGCACGTACTGCCCGGGCGGCGTAGAGAACGCAAGCCCCCAGAGCTACACCGGCGAGGAGCCGTCCGCGCTCCGCGGGGCCCAGTTCCATTGGGACTCCGCCGCGATCACCCGGAGCCGCCTTGCGACGTTGAACGAGATCGGTCATCCGACGTCCAAGGTCGAGGTGATCGTCATGGGCGGCACGTTCCCTTCGCGTCCCCGTTCGTACCAGGAGACGGTCCTCCACGGGATCTACGACGGGCTCAACGGCTCGGAGTCCGCGACCCTGGAGGAGGCGATCGCTCGGAACGAGACCGCGGAGCATCGCATGGTCGGACTCACGGTGGAGACGCGGCCGGACTGGTGCGACGGGCGGGTGCTTCCGTTCCTGCTCGACGCCGGTGTGACCCGGGTGGAGGTCGGCGTCGAATGCCTCCAGGACGACGTGCTGGCTGCCGTCGGTCGGGCCCACGACGCCGGGCAGGTAGCGCGCGCGACGCGGGAACTGCGGGACCGGGGCCTCAAGGTGTGCTATCACCTCATGATCGGGCTTCCCGGGATGGACCCGGACCGGGACATCGCCGATTTCGAACGTCTGTGGCGCGAGCCCGACTTCCGCCCCGACCTGCTCAAGATCTACCCCACGCTCGTCCTCCCGGGCACTCCGCTGTTCGACGATTGGAAGGCCGGGCGGTACGCGCCGTACGATACCGAGACCGCCGTGCGCGTCCTCGCCGAAATGAAGCGACGTCTGCCCCCGTGGGTCCGGATCCAGCGGATCCAGCGCGACATCCCGTCTCGACTGGTCGCCGCCGGGGTCCGCTCGAGCAACGTTCGCCAGAAGGCGCTCGCGCGATTGCGAGAGAGCGGGACCGACTGCCGGTGCCTGCGGTGCCGCGAGGCGGGCCGCCGCGCCACGCCCGCCGTCGACGCGTTCACCCTCCACCGAACCGACTACGCCGCGAACGGCGGACGCGAACTGTTCTGGTCGTGGGAAGATGAGGCGACCGACACGGTCGCCGGATTCCTGCGACTGCGAGTTCCGTCCGGGACGACCGACGGGGGGCTCGCTGAGCCCGTGATCCGGGAGCTCAAGGTCGTCGGGAGCGAGGTCGCGGTCGGGACCGCCGCCGGCCGACCGACGGACTATCAGCACCGCGGGTTCGGGCGCGGCCTCCTCGACGCGGCGGAGGAGGAGGTCCGATCCCTCGGCTTCGCGGGGGTGTACGTCACCAGCGCCGTGGGTACCCGCGAGTACTACCGCGCCCGGGGGTACGATCGAGCGGGGCCCCACATGAGGAAACCACTCTACGCCGGACGTAACGCCTGACGGCAATTTTGCGTACCTCGGCGGTCGCGGCTCGCGCAACCCTTAAACCCACCCCCGGCTCCGCCGACCGAAGTGACCCCTATGCCGCGTAATTTCCAGGTGGAACCGCTCCGGACCGTTCACATCGAGGACCAGGTCGTCGAGATGGTCGAGCGGAAGGGGCTCGGCCACCCGGACTCGATCGCGGACGGGGTCTCGGAATCGGTGTCCCAGGCGCTGTCGCGCCTGTACCTCGACGAGTTCGGCCGGATCTTGCACCACAACACGGACGAGACGCAGGTCGTCGGCGGCGCCTCCGACCCGAAGTTCGGGGGCGGCAAGGTCACGAAGCCGATCTACATGCTCCTCGTCGGCCGCGCCACGAGCGAGGTCAACGGCGAGAAGCTCCCGATCCACGACACCGCGATCGAGGCGGCTCGCAAGTACGTCCAGTCCGTCTGCGCCCACATCGACATCGACAAGCACGTCGAGTTCGACTCCAAGATCGGACAGGGTTCGATCGACCTCCGCGGGGTCTTCGACCAGAAGAACGTCCTCTCGAACGACACGTCGTTCGGCGTCGGGTTCGCCCCGCTCTCCGACCTCGAGCGACTCGTCCTCGAGAGCGAGCATTTCCTCACGCTGAAGCTCAAGAAGAAGATCCCCGCGATCGGCGAGGACGTCAAGGTGATGGGCTACCGCCAGGGCGACAAGATCCACCTCACGATCGCCGCAGCGCTCGTCGACAGCGAGATCGCGAACCCGAAGGAGTACCGGGCCGTCTGCGACCAGATCGAGGAGCACCTCGCGGACCAGGCCGCGAAGCTGACGAAGCGCGAGGTGTCGATCGACGTCAACACCGCGGACGACCCCGAGCTCGGCCGATACTACCTGACCGTCACCGGTTGCTCGATGGAGGCCGGCGACGACGGGTCGGTCGGGCGGGGGAACCGCGCGAACGGTCTCATCACCCCGTGCCGCCCGATGAGCCTCGAAGCATCGGCCGGGAAGAACCCGGTCAATCACGTCGGGAAGATCTACAACATCCTCGGCAACCTGATCGCGAACGACATCGTGAAGGAGACCGGCGGGGACGTCAAGGAGATTCACGTCCGGATCCTCTCGCAGATCGGAAAGCCGGTCGACCAGCCGCAGGTCGCGAGCCTCCAGATCCTCCCCGCGGACGGCGTGAAGCTCTCCGCGGTGAAGGCGAAGGCCGACGCGGTGGCGAACAGCTGGATGGACCAGATCGACACGATCCCCCGGCGCCTGCTGACCGGGAAGATCACGGTCTTCTGAGCCCCCCTTCCGGCCCCCGCACCGCCAACCGTCGGTCTAAATACCCGAGCGGAGCACATTGTTCCGATAGGGACCGCCCCGGCGGACGTCCGGGCGGCGACCCGCGGGGCGAAGGCGCGTGGCGTCGGAACTGATCTACGAACTCATCGTCATCGTCGCGATCCTCGTCGTGATCTCGATCGCCGTCTTCTGGTTCACGGCCCGTCACCTTCGGCGCCGCAAGGCCGAGCTCCTGGGGGAGATCCGGAACAGCCCCCGCCTGAACTCCGACCGCGCGTTCAACCGTCTCGAGATGGCGCGGCGCGAGGCGATGATCCTGGCCCGTACGGGACAGGACGTCAAGAGCGCGCAGTCCCAGATCGCGCGGGCCCAAGCGGCGTTCGACCTGGGGCACACCGCGGAGGCGTACGAGCTCGCCCAGGCGGCCCACGAGACCCTCGTTTCGGTCCGCCACGGGACGAATCCCCTTCCCTCGGCCGGCTCCACGGCCGACGAGACCCCCCTCGCGCGACCGACCGCCCGACCTCCGCCTTCGAACGGCGGCGCTCGGCCCTCGGGGTCTGCGGTCGGGGTCGCTCCCGGCCCGACGGGCGGGCTTCCGAAGAACCGGATGGAGTCGCAGTTCGAGATGCGGCTGCTCGACTCCGACCTCGCGACGGCGAGGGAAACCCGCCCGTCCGACCCCGCGACCCTCGCGGCCGTGGATTTCCAGACGAAGGCGCAAACCGCCTTCGACGGCGGGCGCTACTCCGAGGCCTTCTCCTTCGCACTCAAGGGTCGCCGGGGACTCGGAGGCAACGTCGGCGCCGTCGGTCCCACGCCCGGCGTGAAACCGACGACCTCGGACGCGGGTCCGGTCGACCTCGACCGAGCCGTGGAGCAAGCGGCGAGCGCGACGCGGTGTCCCGAGTGCGGGTACCCGACCACCCCGGACGATTCCTTTTGCCGAGGGTGCGGAACGCCCCGTACCCCGACGACCTGCCCCCAGTGCGGAGCTCCGCGGGTGCCCGCCGACACGTTCTGCGGTCGGTGCGGCGCGCGATTCAGCTAGCCGCGGGCGCGTGCTCCGGCGGGCCGGCCGTGAGCCAGTCGTCCAGCCGACGCTGCGTGCGGGCGTCGTGGAGTACAGCGCTCGCGCGCAGCCAGCGCTCGAGCGGGATGGCGAACGTATCGCGGATCTTTGCCGATAGTTCGGCGAGCGTGGCCAACCGCTCGGGCGGATGCTGCAGGGCCGCGCGTACGTACTCGCGGACATTCCAGACCCCGAGCGGGAGGATCTCGCCCGGATGCACCTCGCGCAGCACGACCACGCCCGCCTGACGACCGAGCTGGAGCAGCGCCTCGCTCGTGGCGAGCCGAGCGGCGTAGTAGCAACCGCCGATCGCGGCGTAGGTCGTGCGACCGTCGTGTCCCTCGTGGTCGCCCATGATCACGATGTTCTCCGTGTCGGGATTCCACAGGGTGTTGGGATACCACGCCTCGATCGATTCGTACCGGTAGGCGCCGGGCAGGAACGCGAGGAACCACCGGTTGTCGAGCGCGGTGAGCCGGTAGAGCAGGATCTCGGAGAGCTCCGGGAAGAGCCGGATCTTCTCGAGGTTCCGCTTCGAGAGGAGGTCGTCGACCGCCGTGATGCTCCACCGGGTGGGAACGATGCGACGCCGACCGCTGCGGCCCAGAGTCCCAATGCTGAACGCCCGCTGGATCCGGCTGACACGGACCCCCCGCTGGTACAGTTCGCCGACCGCGACCCGGGCGTTCGCGTCGGTGTCCGACGTGAGACGGTCGAGGTGGGGGTCGACGCGGCGAACGTCGAGGCGGAACTTCTCGATCGGGGCCGACGGCCCGAACGGAGGCGCGGAATCGGACATCGCGAGGTGCCCGCGCGGGGCTCGACGGAAGTGGGTCTCGCTCTCCGCGGACTCGGCCGCGATCCCGAGGAGTTGGAGGTCCTCGAGGAGCGGGATCGACTTCTCCGCGTCGGTCACCCGAATCGGAGAGGTCCCTCGAACGAGTCCGGTCCGGAATCCCACGACCTCCGCCACCGGGCGACCGACCCAATCCTCCGGAGTGTCGAGCAGTTCGGTCGAGCCGTGCTCGGCGCTGAGGAGGGGACCGATCGAAACCTTGGGGTACCCGTAGCGGCCCACGAACAACCCCGGGGGGGAACTTCCCGAGAGGTCGCGCCCGCTCACCATGGGGAGCGTCTGCGCGAAGGCGTTGTACCGGACGAGGATCGGACAGACCGGCTTACCGCAGAGCAGCTGCGCCGAGCGGCACCGGATGCACATCGACGGGTCCTCGCGGAGCCCGGGGATGCTCCACGAGAGCGACTCCAGGGCGGAAAGGCCCGGTATCGGCGGTACGGTGGAGGAGGACATCGACTCGTCCGGTACAGGAGCGAGCGCCCTTGAATACCGCGACCGGGAGGTCGAGAAACGCCCTCCGGGGTACCCTCGACACTGCGCCCCACCGCGGGCTCAAATAGCGGGGTGCGGTCCGCGACCCCTGTCTGGGACTGTGGGGTAGCTTGGTCCATCCTTCGGGGTTCGGGACTCCGAGACGCCAGTTCAAATCTGGCCAGTCCCATCGCCGCCCGCCGCGGTCCGCTCGGACCGCGGCACCGCTCACTCGGTGTGGGTGAACGCCCGCATCGCGGTCCCGCCGTGCTTGAGCACCGGGCCCCCGTGGTAGGTCAGCAGCGAGTCGACCGAGAGCTGGTTCATCCGTCGAGCGGAGATCAGTGCGGTCGGTACGTGCAGAGTGTACTCGGGCGGAGTCAGGGAGACCTTCTCCCCGTCCACGAAGAACAGGTCGCCGGAGAAGAGGAGCTTCCGTTCGGGTTGGTAGTAGGACGTGTGCCCCGGTGTGTGACCGGGAGTGTGGTAGGCGATGAGTCCGCCCGCGGCGTCGATCGTGTCGCCGTCCTTCAACGTCTCGTCCACGGTGAACGGCTCGAGCGGAGGGGCCCCGGGACCCTTGTACGCCGGCTTCTCCGCGATGTACGCCGCCTCGATCCAGTGGGCGAACGTCTTCGCGTGGGTGCGGTTCGCGACCGCCTTCAGCGAACCGGTGTGGTCCCGGTGCAGGTGGGTGAGCAAGATCTTCTTGATCGACGTGGGCTCGATCTTCTGCTTCGCGAGGTACGCCTCGATGGCCGCGTGCGCGCCGGGAAGTCCGGTATCGATCAGCGTCCATGTCGATCCTTGGTCCTTCACGAGATAGACATGGGTCGAGAAATCGGGGCTCGGGTCGACACCTTCCACCATGTGAACGCCGGGGAGAATCTCTGCCATCTCGGGTCTCCGGCGCCCTACCTGCCCCCGGCTTAAAGGGGGTTCGGAAACCGACCGGATCGGCTCCGAAACCCCCGGGGTCCGGCTCCCGGGGGGCGTGCTAGGGGTTCACAGTCGAACTTCGGAACGCACCCTTGTTTCTTATACCGGGAGCGTCGCAAAGATACTCCGATGGCGCATCGACTAGCGGTACTGAGCGTAACGGCGATCTTGATCCTGGTGGCCCTCCTGGCGACCGCTCCTACGGTCGGCCGTGCGGCCGCGAGCACTCCCGGCCCTGTCGCCGCGGAGCACCCCGAGATCCCGGTGATCTCCGTGGTCACCACGAATGTCTTCGGCTACTATGTGGAGAACTCGTTCCAGCCCGGAACGAGCAACGCCGCCGTATACTTCTACATCACCGACCCCGCGGATGACAACAATGTCACCGTCCACATCAATGACGTCAACGCGGCGCGCGACGGGCTCACCAACCCCGTGGCGTCGTGGGTCGTGAACGCCTCCGCCGGAGACTACTTCTCTGGCACGCTCGGCGTGCAGTACACCATCCCCTCCTCGGTCGTGTACAGCGGAGACTGGAACGTGACCGCCTCGGGCGCCGTGGGCGGGAACGACTCGTATACGTTCACCGTCCAGACGTTCACGCTCTGGGCGCACGCGACCCCCGAAGTCCTCGCCGGGAACACCGGGTGGGTCACGTACTACGTCAACTCGACCGCGGGCGGCGCCGCTTACTCGCACATTTCTCAGGTGAACGTCAGCGCGGTCTATCTGGACGGGACGACGGGCAAGTACGCTCCGCTCAACCTCAGCCAGAACTCCTGGGGCTCGGGGATGGCCACCGGAACCGCGACGTTCCTCCTCCCGCTGAACGCCTCCGAAGCGGGCTGGGTGTACTTCAACGTCTGGGCGAACGTCACCGGCAGCGCGAACTATTCGACTCACTTCAACACGTCCTCGCAGTACTCCACCGCCATCGCGAACTACGATGGTATTGACGTGTGGGCGTACAGTTCCGCCGGCGAGTACGTTGCGATCCCGAACCAGTTGGTCTACGTGTATCTGGAACCCTACATGATCTCCGCCCGCTACGGCGAGACGTACGCCCCCGGCATGACGATGTACATTTCGTTCTGGGCCTGGGGCGCCGCGGTCCCGGCAAGCGCGGTCCCCGGGAACCCTCCCGCGGTGGTCGTCTCTCCCGCGTCGTCGTACTCGTTCATTACCTTCCTCGCGTCGCCGACGGTGTTCTCGACCACTGCGCTGAACTTCGTCAATGTGAGCGTCGTCGCAGCGCCCTCGGTGAACGGCTCGGCGATCGGTTGGGACAACGAGTCCGCACCGTTCAGCCTGGAGGCGAACGGGTCGAGCTTGGTCGGGGTCTCCGCGACCTACGCCGCCGGGGAGTATTACGGGGGTCAATCGGTGAGCCTGAACTGGTCGCTGGTCCCGCTGCTCGGCGCGCCCCTCACCGGCTGGAGTGCTCAATCCTACGCCGTCACGGCATCTGGTTACTATTCGTCGCCGATCTCGGTCGCCAGCGGGTATCTGACGGGCACCTCGGGGACGATCACGTTCACCGCGCCCGCGAACTACAACGGTGAGCTCTGGACGTCCATCACCGCGCAGAACGGCTCGGCGGCCGTAGAGAGCACGTTCGAAGTGAACATCGTCTCGGCGGGAATTCTCGTCATTCCGACGGTGCAGTCGTACACGCCCGGCCAGAGCTTTGTCGTGAACATTCGGACCGAGGGCTCGGGATTCGCCGGCGCGACGATCTTCTACGGGGTCTACGATTACGACACCGATTCGGAACTATCCACGGGCACGGTGACGGGGACCGCGTTCACCGTGACCATGCCGAGCCAGGGCGTGCCGTACGAGGTCGAGATCTACGTGTGGGCCCAGTCGCCCACGCTCGGCTCGTTCGCGCAGGGCTCCGACGACCTGGAGGAATCGTCCCTGCTCAATCTGCAGGTCGGTATCTCGACCATCTCGCACTATTCGGACGGGAGCTTCCAGCCGGGCCAGACGATCACGGTCACCTGGAGTGCCACCATGACCGGCGCCGGAGCGGGGACCAGCATGCTCTGGGCCGTGTACCTGTGGAACACGAACGGTTGGGACTACGACTCGCCGCCGCTGGCGCACGTCGTCACGGGAAACCTCTCCGGGTCGTTCTCGTACACCATTCCTTCCGGGAGCCCGGCGGGTCAACAGACGCTGTATGTCAGCATGGGGGCCTACATGGACTGCGACTACGACTCGTGCTACGGCGCGAACTCGGTCTCGTACAGCGTGAACCCCAGCCCCTCGGTGCTCAACTACGAGCTCGGGGCGGGCTCGGGCCTCACCGTCGGATGGCTGATCCTCCTGCTCGTGATCATCGTGGTCGCGGTCGTGCTCGTGTTGATGATGCGGCGGGGCCGCTCCCCGAAGAGCCCGCCCTCGGCGTTCACGGCCACGCAACCGATGAGCCCGCCCGCCCCCGCGCCGTCCACCTCGCCCCCGGCCGAATGGAAGGAAGGTTCGGGCGACACGTCCGGCTCGTCCACCGGAGCCGGCGACGGCCAGCCGCCGCTGCCGACGCCCCCGTCCGGCTCCCAGTAGGGCGCACCGGAGAGGTCGAGCGAACCCCTTCCCCTACGTCGGAGCCGGTCGCCGCGCGAACTTGGCCCCCAGGTCCCGCACCGAGCGGCGCACCTCGTCGGGGGCGAGCCCGCCGAAATCGAAGATCCCGAGCACCTCGTCGACGCCGATCCGTTCGTACGCCCGCAGCCCCTCCGCTACCTGGGCCGCGGCACCGAAGACGGCGAACCCGCTCGCCTCGATCGACGCGGCCGTCGCGTGGTGCGGGTCGCGCTTCACCTTCTCCTGGAAATGCACGCTCTGGGTCGCGAGCCGCGCCTCGAGGTAGCGCTGGAGGGCCGCGCGCGCGACGTCGGGGTTCGGGCCCGCGTAGAGGTGCACGGCGACGGAGACGCGGGCCCGCGCCCCCGCCGGGAGGTGGGCGCGGTACTCCGCGATCTCCGACCCCAGTTCCTCGAGCCCGCTCACGGTAGCGTAGGGCACGAGGGCGAGCGAGGCGCCGCGTCGGGCGACGAACGGGATCGCCTCGCGGCGCTGCACCGCGATCCAGAGCGGGGGATGCGGCCGCTGGACCGGGAGAACGTTCAACCGCACCGGGACCGCGCCGGGCTCGTCCGATCGCACCTCCTGACCGTCGAGCGCCGCGAGCAGCACCTCGAGGTGGTGGTCGAACCGCTCGCGCTTCGTGGCGGGGTCGACGCCGAACCCCTCGAACTCGAGGGGAATGTAGCCGCTGCCGACGCCGAGGTTCAAGCGACCCCCCGTCAGGCGGTCGACCATCGCGTACTGCTCCGCGAGCTCGATCGGCCGGTGGAACGGCAGTACGCTCACCAGCACTCCGAGCCGGACCCGACGGGTGCGGGCCGCGCACGCCGCGAGAAGGACCGGCGGGGACGGGCAGACGCCCCCCGGCTGGAAGTGGTGCTCCGCGACCCATACCGCGGAGAGTCCACCGGCCTCCGCGCTCTCCGCGAGGTCGAGCACCTCCGCGTACCGGTCCCGGTGCGCGTCGCCCCCGTGGGGGTCGACGTCGACCACCGAGAACGCGCTGAGCTCCATTCCGCGCGCCGACCCGAGCGGGGTAGAAGGCGTTTCCCGACCTCGGGGGCGCGGGTTCCGGGCGTCCGAAAGTCTAAGACGGAGAATCCTACCTGACGCGCGCGATGGGCCGGTAGATCAGTCCGGAAGATCGCTGGTTTTGCAAACCAGAGGTCTCGGGTTCAAATCCCGACCGGTCCATCCGGACCCGTTCCCGAACCAAGGGAGGAAAGGGTTCGCGGGGGGGTTCCGGACCGACCTAGGAGCTGCCGCCCGCCGGTGGATGTGGCGGGGGTTCTTGCCAGGCCGGGGGCGGCGGCGCCGCGGCTCCGCTCGGCGGTGCACCGGCTCCGCCCGCGACCGCGGGCGGCGCGACGAATGCCGTCGGGGGCGGCGGGTTCCGACCGCGACGCGCGAAGATCAGCGTCGTGACCAGGAGGATCACCGCGAGCGCGGCGAGCAGCCCGATGAGGGCCCAGCCCAGCCCCGATATGCCCGCCGCGCCCGAGCTCGACGTGCTCGAGACCGACGTGAGGTCGATGTTCAACGTCGTGGTCTCGCTGAGGCTCACCGTGACGTTGTTGAAGTACGTCGCGTACCCGGAGTCCTTGACCTCGACGCTGTGGATCCCGATCGGCAGCACGAGGCTGAACGTTCCGCCCGAGCCCACCGTCTCCTGCGTTCCGTCCACCCAGAGCGTCGCCCCCGACGGAGAGATCGTCCCGCTCAGGGTGCCCGTGGCCGTCGCGGCGTTCACGAACGTGATCGTGAGCGTCAGGTTGGACCCCACCGTGACGACTCCGGAACTCGGCGACGCCGCCTCACCGACCGAACTCGCCTGCCAGTCGTACGCGCCCGCCCCGACCGTGAAGTTCGCCCACGTGTCCGAGGTGAACTCACTGAGGTTGTCGTCCGTGGAGCTGGTCGCGGTGAAGAGCCACCGCGCGCCCGACGGCAGACCGACCGCGTGGACCGACAGGGAGTACGCGGCCTCGAACGTGACGTGGACGGTCGTCGGCCCGCTGATGTCGATGTTGACATCGTAGGGGGTGCCGACATACTTACCGTAGGCCGCGTCCTCGGTCTCGCTGTAGAAGTTGTACCCGCCCGGCAACAGTCCGCGGATCACGAGCGTCGCGGTGTTGGTCGAGTTACCGTTCCCGAAATCGAACGTGTAGTTGTCCGCGTCCGCGTACCACCAGGTGCCCGCCGGGAGACCGCTCTCCGTGACGGTCAGGGTGAACGCCGTCAGGAACCTCACGACCACCACCACGCTCTGGTTCGTGATCGTGACCGAAGAGCCGAATGCCGCGTAGTTCTCGTTGTTCGACGAGGGATAGTAGTACCAAGTCCCCGCCGGCTCGGTCATGTTCAGCCAGCCGGGGGCGTTGGAGCTGTTGGACTGGTACTCGTCCTGGAAGTAGTAGTAGAGCGGCGGGACGTAGAGCTCCACCCCCCAGGAAGTGCCCGTCGGCAGCCCCTGCTCCTTGAAGGTGATGTTGAACAGCGCGACGTTCACGAGCGGGTAGTAGTCTCCCTGGCCGGAGTCGCAGTTCCCGCCTTTGTCCACGCAGATGCTTGCGGCGGGGGCGGAGCGATCCGACTCGTAGTACGGGAGGTCGTTGTACTCCGCGTCGGG
>Ga0070761_10001548_pt1 | contig 14399 bp, 17 predicted proteins | sample HubBroMetageREF1_FD_66724 | JGI IMG/M metagenome (GOLD analysis project Ga0070761, IMG submission 66724) | Reference soil microbial communities from the Hubbard Brook experimental Forest, New Hampshire, USA - Hubbard Brook CCASE Soil... | ecosystem: Environmental > Terrestrial > Soil >...
TGACCCCCCGCACTAAAATCTACCCACCGAGCAGGGTGTCATGCCTCATTACGAATATCTCTGCACATCCTGTGGCAAGAAATTCTCGACAGTTCTAACTCTGGCCGAACATGAGGAGAGCAAGGTCAAGTGCCCCAAGTGTGGCGCTACGAAGGTCGAACAGCAGTGGGCGGCGTTCTTCGCGACGACTTCTAAAAAGAGTTGACCCCGGTCCTGTTTGAAAAACGGTTGCGACAGGCGGGCTGTGATGGCAGCTTCGGAAAAGAAACTCACAATCGTCGGTGGTCGCCGGATAATCGATAGCCCGTTGATAGCACGGGCAGCACCAGCCTCTTGGACGTTCGGCCCGAGTTGCCTAGTTCCGACGGTGTAAATCGTACTGCAACACTTCAGTGTAGAGCGAACAGATTTTCTTAATCAGACGCGTCGCTACGCTCGAAGACAACTTTCCTAGGGACGCGTGGTAATTCCCCGGCATTAGTGGCAGGAGTTTCTTCATCTCACTAAAAATCTCGCCGAGTTGCCGAGATAATTCCGGCGGGAAATCCGAAGAGGCTAGCCCAGCAAACTGCTTCACAAAAGCCTTGAGAACCTTTTTCCGGGAGCTTTCGCTGCTTTGCGCCATTTCAAAAATGCATTCCGACAGTCTTGCGATGCAATTATTCAGACGCATTTCAGTAGCCTTCCGTGCAGCCTAGCGAGCCAAGTGTGCGATCGCATTCCTTCAACAATCGGTTCAACTACAATCTCGAGTCGTGTATGCGCCGATGGGAATATCTCCCGCGAATTCCTACGGTGTTTACTTGAACGGCATAGAAGATAGAACTAAATGCCAACCTGGTGCTAGACTTTCGCTGTGGGTTGAGGCTAACAGGGTTAGCTTGGCAGGGTTCGATTCCTTGCGCGTGTGTCGGCTTCGGTGCCCTTTGTGTAGCAGTGGTTTCACGAATTCTAGCGAGTAGACTGTTAGGTCGTGACGTGAAGGAGGGTGCTATGGCCAGCAACCGTAGTGAAGTTTGGTTTGCGGTCTCTTTGCTCGATGTAGCTGTCGGCACTGGGGCCGGCACCACGGCCGGTGCCCTGTTAACCCGAACCTACAAGTTGTTCCGTGCTCGGGAGTGGCGGATAGTGGTTGGTTAACTGGAGGAGAATATGTCAACTGGAACAAAACTCATCAGTCCTAAGAAAGGTGAGCATGTGAGAAGCACTCAGCACGAAGGCGTTTTCGAGGTTGTTTTTGTCAACGCACTCATGCAGACGGCAAATATCAGATTGCTGGATGGAACTGGGCCTGTTGTTCCCAATGTGCCGTGGACTGCATTGAAAGCTCTCGACAAGGAGTAAGTCTGCGGCGTTGCTCTAGCATGAGTCACCTAAGCTATTGCCCTAGTTGGCCGTCGCTGTGCTTAACGTTTCCCGGTTTTTCCCGACGATGCGGAGTTCTTTTCCATACAATCCCTCGAACTTAATCGCCATTCCAAGAAGTTCATACTCATCGCAGTCCGCGCCGAATGCATCCTGATGAATGAATAGCGGGTCGCCAGTCTCCCTGCATGATTTGACGAACTCGGGTAACATCCTTTCCATCGCCATTCTAAGAGCCTTTTCTCGCTTCTCAATGGCCTGTTGGGTCATCATTGCTCCTTTTTTTGCAGCGGTGCAAATCTCACCAGCAGTCCAGCCGAATATAGCACCACCGGGAAGTGCGGGACTGCCGTCGAGTCCTTGTGCTTTGAAATCCGTCAGTGTTTAATACCAACAGGAGGTTTCATGGACATTGTCGGAGCATTGAAACAAGAAGAATCGAAGCTGCAGCGACAACTGACGGCAGTTCGGGGTGCTATCGCCGCTCTAAATGGTGGTTCCAAGCCCTTGGTATCACCAGGTCATGCCAGTAGTTCAAATGGTAGCAGCGGTAAGAGAACTATGTCAGCGGCTGTTCGGGCGAGAATTTCTCGGACGGCCAAGGCACGATGGGTGAAGATAAGGGCCGAGAAGGCCAAGAAAGCGAGGTAAGTTTCGCTCGGTTCGGATTTCCGAATCCCGCGAGCAATATTCCGCTGCGGGAGCGTCTGTGAACTACTCGACCCAGTCAGACTCCCGCAGTGGCTCCAAAATTACAGATTTTTTCCACGGGTGAAGCTCTGCTCATAGCGGAGAGAATTCGAAGCACCATCGTGCGGGAGAAACTGGGAGACGACTTGCCCGTGACCGCGAGCATCGGAGTTTGCGCAACTGATAAGAAGCTGTCGAAATCTCCCGAAGAAATTGTTAAGCAAGCGGGCCAAGCAGTATTTGAATCGAAACGCCGAGGCAGGAGCTGCGTCACGGTTTGGCCTTTCACTCCAACCGACAGCAGCTAATCAACAACGTTGGAATTGCCCTTTGGTCAGGGTTCCTTTCACGCGACGCCGTCGAAGCAGCCCGGTTAGAAATGGAGACCAACTACTTTGGACCGCTCCTGCTGAGCCGTGCGTTTGCTCCCATCCTGGCGCAGAACGGCGGCGGCGCCATCGTTAACGTTCTCTCCATCCTGAGTTGGGTAGCGGTTCCCAATGCCGGAACTTACAGCGCTTCGCAGGCCGCCGCTTGGGCTCTGACGAATTGGCTACGCAATGGCTTGCACGAGCAAGGTACACAAGTCGTGGGCGTGCACGCCGGTCCGGTCGATACGGAGATGGCGAGTGAGCTCACTCTTCCAAAGGTCAAGCCCGTAGACGTAGTCCGGCAAGCGCTGAGTGCAATCGAAGCTGGCTGCGATGAGGTGCTCGCCGATGACATGACCCGACAGGTCAAGGTTGGATTGTCGGATGAAAAAGGCATTTGCCTCAACTGCGACCCCGACCGCGCTGTTGCGGCAGCGAGGTAATTTCTCATCGCCTAGGGAGAATACCCGATTGCCCGGTGCTCCTACGCGTCTACACTCGACGCGAGGGTCACATGGTCCACGATGAAATTTGCGTTTGCGGACATCCGCAGTCGCTACACAGAACTTACGGCTGCACAGGCACGCGGTCCAATCCAGACCCGAAAAAAAACGACCGCGTTTGGTGCCAGTGCAAAGCATTCCATGCGCAAAAAGCTGCTCACGCTCGCTAGCCACAACTAGAAGACCTCTCTGGAACCCTGCGGCGAGTGCCAGGTGTATATTGCCCGCGCGAGGAGGGGATATGTTGCAACAATCGAACCACACCGGTGCCCGAAACCTCGAATGGTCCTGTGAGGCCATTTCGCCCATGGCTGAGCCCTGCAATTCTGCCGCAACGTCTCACTGCGGCATCTGCGGGCGGTGGTTTTGCGCCGTCCATGCCGAAGATGAGAACTCGCACATCTGCGTCGTCGAGCCGGGCGAGGAAGGCGGCGAGGCTTAACCGTCTTAGCCGACTGGATACCGTATTCCGAGACTGCCCTTAGGAGGAACCGCATGGAAATCCCTGCCTTCCGAATCATTTTGTGTGCTCTCGTTTGCTCCCTGCCGCACGCCCTCGCACAAGACAAACCGAAACCGCACGTCGAAGCCGCTGTTATTGCTGCCAAGCCCGAGGACGTCAGCAGCATCGAGGCAATCGTCAAGACTGACTACGAGTGTGTCTCCGGCGGAATCGGAGTTGCGAGACAGTGGGCGCGAGACTTCAGTCTGTACGACCCGTTCGCGCGGTCGTTCGTGCCGTCCAAGGATGAGAAGACAGGTGCGCTTGTCATCTGGCACCCGACGCAACAGGAATACGCGGACGAATCCGATGCGCAGCTTGTGCGCGATGGGTTCAGTGAACATGAAGTAGGTCACAAGATTTACAAGTATGGGAACGTGGCGACGGTCTTTAGCAGTTATGAAGTATCAGTGGCAGCGACAGGAAAACTCTATTCACGGGGCGTCAACATCTATCAGCTTTACTATGCTGGGAACAGATGGTGGATTTCCTCAGTATCTTGGGACGCCGAGAACAACATCAATCCAATTCCTCCCGAGTTGATGCCGAAGAATTAGGTTGAAGAGGCCAGGAAGGGAGCGAAGGTTCGGGGATGGCCTTAGCTCTCGTGAGGGTGCGTCAGATAGTGCTGTCGCAGCAAGTCCTTCCCGTAATCATTACCGTTTGGTGTACGCACCACGCAATGAATATGCTGCTGCGTGGGCACTTTGGGGTCTTTCGCAAACTTTGCCAGGTTTGCGGGTCGCTGATGGTCAAACTCAATCAGGATTACTGGGCTTTGAATCCGGTAATAGAAGACACTGTTGTCGTGCGTGTCGCCGACCCATGCGAACCAAGTATTCTCAATGTGCTTCTCCACTTCGCTCATCTTTACCCGCGAGTGCCCGTCATCCATGTTGCTCACGTAAAGCTGCGCCAAGTCCCGCAGCTGCTTCCGGGCAGGGCTTTCCAGGTCCTTCGCTTGGATGCCTGCATACTCCAGCACGACGTTGTCCTTGAACGCCTCCGTCAAATTATTGTTCCCAGTCTTAGAGAAGCTTAGAATCGCTTTCTGTTGCTGCGCTCCCGTCAGCGCTCGCACCATCTCCAGCCCATCCTTTTGTTCCTGCTGAAGCACCACGACACCCTTGTATTTTCCCGATGGTGCCCGGACTGGCTCTGAACCCAGGAATAGCGGCGTCATCACCACCTGGTCGCCCAACACGAAAATATTGACGATGGCGTGATGACCGCTGAACTGCCAGCCCCACGGTTCCGTCCGCGACGGCCTGCCCATGATGGTGATGAAGTACAGCCATTCGCCGAGAAACACGGGGTCATCTGCAAGTTCCGCGAGCGTCTCATTCAAACGCATCACATTTCGCGTCAGCTCAAAACCTCGCGTGCTCAACGACGCCCGCATCAATCCAAACGCCAATTCGCGCTGCGTTTCGGTCATTTCTTGCATGCTTATGCCTTGGCGCACGTAAAAATGTTGATTCATCCATTTTCGCCATTGGATGTCATCGACCGGGAACATCGTCTTCGCAAGCTGCACGTTATTCAGCGATGCAATGAACTTCTCGGCTGCATTTCGTACAGGTTCCGTGGAAACTCCGCTTGGACTGATTTGGAACAGCCCAGGCAGTACGTCATAATCCGTCGTGATTCCGCGAAACGGCGCGGCAAGGCCTTCCCGTTCGAATTCCTCAGACCACTGACGAAATTGCTCCGCCATTCCGACCGGAGTCTTTTCCTGTCCAAAAGCCAACGGGAGAAAAACGAACGCTGAGATTAGCGATGAAAGAAATGCGCGGCGAGAGGCGGCGTCCGGCTCGCCATGACTATGAACGGGGTGATGGAGCTTCTTACACACAATTCACCTCCATTAGCCCCAAGGACGCAGAGAACGTATCACAGGCACTGTGGTCCGGCAACCTACGCTGGCGACGGCTATCGGAACGGAAAATACGGGCCAAATCCACGTGCCCTATAAACGTTCTAACGCCCTTACCCGTAAAGTCGGTCCCGGTACCCAAGTTACCGGTTACGCGACTGCGGGAAAACTAAAGTGGGTGCTGGCGAATTTCGCGTGCGACCGAGAATCATGCGACATCGTATACTTCAGCGATGCACTGGCAACAGCCCGACACACAAGCTTTGAGGATTCCTACCCCGACCATAGCGGTGCAGCTTGCCGCGTCCCTCTGCATTGGGATGCTTGTTGGGATCGAGCGCGAGTGGGCGAACAAGGAATTCGGGCTGCGCAGTTTCGCGTTTATTTCCGTGCTGGGGATGCTGAGCGCGCATTTGCCGGTGGCGATGGCGGCGGTGGCGTTTGTGGGCGTGCTGCTGTTGATCGGGCTGTCGGATGTGCGGAATCTGCAAGCGCTGAAGCCGATGGAGCTGACCACATCCATCGCGGCGTTGCTGGTTTTTGTAGCCGGATACCTGGTGGGCGACGGGCACGTGTTCACGCCGGTGGCTTCGGCAATCATTATTACGATGCTGCTGGCGTGGAAGTTGGAGCTGCGGAAGTTTGCCGGCGGGCTGACGCTGGAGGAAATTCGCAGCGCGGTGCTGTTAGGACTGTTGGGATTTGTAATTTATCCGATCATACCGAACCGGTTTGTCGACCGCTGGCAACTTGTGAATCCGCGGGCGGCATGGGTGATTGTAATCGTGATCGCGGGACTGGGATTTGTGAACTACGTGCTGCTGAAGTTGTACGGGACGCGCGGAATTTACGTGAGCGGATTTCTGGGCGGGTTGGTGAACAGCACGGCGGCAGCGGCGGAGCTGGCGAAGCCGTTGGGAGCGGGCAGCACGTCGCCGGGAGTGGCGATTGCGGCGCTGCTGCTGACGATTGTGGCGATGTTTGCGCGCAACCTGGTGATCGTGGCGATTTTTTCGCCGGCGGCGCTGGCATCGGCCGCGGCGCCGTTGATTGCGATGGCGCTTGGCGCGCTGATTCTGGTGCGGCGCGCGCGGGCACGCGTGGGAGATGCGGCGACAGAGATTCATCTGGAGTCGCCGGTGTCATTGATGCATGTTCTGAATTTTGCGGTGTTGTTTTTGGTGATTCAGGTGGTGTCAACGTTGGGCGAGCGGCATTTGGGAAAATTTGGATTTTTGGGGATTAGTTTGCTGGGCGGATTGGTGAGCAGCGCAAGCACGACGGCGGCCGCGGCGAACATGGTGGCGAACGGGCAATTGCAGCCGGGACTTGCGGGAACGGGAGTGGTGCTGGCGTCGATTGCCAGCGCTCTGATCAATTTGCCGATAGTCGCGCGAGGCGCGAAAAATGCGGAATTGACGCGGCGCCTGGTGACGTTGACTGTGGTGCTAGCGATTTTAGGAGTGGCGGTGCTGATTTTGCGCGAGCATCACTGGCTGCTGAAGAGTTAGGTAGGTTTTGTCGCGAGTCAGCTGAACAATTGGCCATTGCTCGTCTTCTAGCTCGCCGCCTCATTTGTACGGTAGCGTCTTGAGCCACGCGGTCGAAGGTGTGAGACTCCGCCCATGTCAAAGCGCAGGAAACCCCGTCCAACTTTCACAACCTCGCTCTACTTAATCGAAAGCCGCGGGGCCGAGAGGAAACTGGCCGAGGAAAGGCGGAATAAAGAGAAGCACGCAGAGTGTCAGCGACAGGACGCCACCGCTACTGCAAATATGGCTCGGCCAACCTAAAGGAGCTGCCGCCTGGCATCATCCACTCACCTTAATGCCTGATAAACGTTAGGGCTTTATCGGACGCCCGTTTTCGCGAACAGGTGAAATCGTGCGCGGTGCTCTAACCGGAAACTAGCCCTGACTGCCCTGACTGCCCAGAAAGACTGCCCAGAAAGTTGACTTTGCACGGGCATGGAGAGTAGCGTTAGTGCTCCCACCCCACCTTTCCCCGCGGTGAAGTTGTGCCCGCAAGCGAGTGCGTCCATGAACCGCAGTGAATTGAAGCAAGGAGCGGGCGAGTGGTTGTTGCTCGGAGTTCTGCTCTTTCTCGGTCTGCTGGTGATAGTCCTGCACATCTTGCATCGCTAGGCCAGTTGCGTTCGGCCCTACCCTTGGGTGACCAACCATAGCGTGGGCTCGCAGGTTAGGCGGCAGCCTGCCAATTACCTGTTTCGGTGAGGGGGACTGCTTTTTCTTCATTACCTGCATGCGACTTCAGTCCGCGAGCTGCATTGGTCAAACGGCAGACAGTAGCTCTGGAGACGCGGTGCTTTTTCGCAACTTCGGTCAGGCTCATTCCCGAACGGCGGCCTGCTACGACCTGCTGTCGGTCAATGTTGAGTGGTGCACGACCGATTCTACTTCCTTCCAGTTCCGCGCGACGCATTCCGGCTCGAACGCGCTCGACGATTAAGCTTTTTTCAAGCTCGGCAATCGTACCGACGATTACCACCATGGCCCTACCCAACGCTCCGCCAGTGTCAATATTTTCCCGCAGGCTGATGAACTCGATGTTGACATGGCTCAATTCGTCGAGCACTTCCAGGAAATGGCGAACACTTCTTGCCACTCTATCGAACGCAGCAACGAGCACGATATCAAAGCGGTGTCGCCGAGCGTCTTCCACCAGCTGGTCGAGTCCGGGTCGCCTTGCTTTGCTCCGGGAAATTATGTCGGTATACTCCTGCACGATTTCGTATCCGCGCTGCTTCGCCATTTCGCGGAGGTCTAGCAACTGAGTTTCAAGGTGCTGGTCTCCAGTCGAAATTCTGCAATACAGTACTGCGCGTTTCTTCATTTCAGTTCCTTCTTCCTCGAATACAAGTACGCATCTATGGCGCGGCGAATCAATTCCGCGACGGGTGCACCAGTGTTCCCCAATAACTTCTGAAGCCTCTCCAACTGCTGTTCCTTCAGGAATAGCGCCGTCCGTTTCATAAGCCCACATGGTATCATACAGGCATACATGAGTCCATAAAGGGATTCCAGGTGAGAGCAGCCGCCCAACAGCGCGCCGCACAACAACAGAGCGCAAGATAGTCTCGGAACAATTCACCGCCACGCTTCTCGTCCTCTAACGCGGCACACGGTTACAAACAGGACCAGTAGATTCGGCTTGAACCACGAGAATTGTAGCAACCGCCGGGACCAGCAATCGTGGTTTCAAACGAACCACTTCGTTTCGATGATGAGCCGTAGCCATTCGCGGTGCTCTTGCTCAAGAAAATGCTCGACATTGCTCATATGGCCAATGGTGCCAAGAGCGTTTCCGCTGTCTTGCCGAAGCTGCATTGCAGCACCCTCCAGGGCTTGCTTTTTAGCCAAACACAGGCTGGCGCTCCGAGGAAGTTCGAACGCACCAACCCAGGAATGTATTCCCAAACTTAAAATAGGGAGTATTGCTGCAGAAGCTCCGAACCAAACGGCCGCCGTCCCCCAATGTACACACGTTAGAAAAATCGGGTGGTCAGCAAAATGTTGGGCAACAATGTGCACCACTACCAAGAAGACGCTAAGGAAAAAAATTGGCAAATCTGCGGGGTGCAGCCAGCGAGGAATTTTGCCTTGGTAGTCGCCTCTCCGGCGTTCAAAATACTGAGCTTGAAACAGAATTCTCTTGTACTGGTAATAGAGGACCAAAGCCCCGAATGACCCTGATTGGGGGTCACACTTTGAGCCGCTCGGCACCGCTGGGTCAACGTCTCCCCCCTCTGACCACGCCTTGACCTTTTGAAAGTCAGGGACCTGCTTAATCGCGTCCAATTGATTCTTTACCCAGCCCTGCCAATCAGCATTGAGCGAACAAAACTGCACAAGCGCAGAATATTTAAGCATGCGCAGCCTCTCAGCAAGATTCCGTTGTTCCAGCCAATGGTGATTGACTTTCGCATATACGCCGAATCCCACTGCAATGGCTGCACCGAAGGCAGTGAACACCTCCAGTACCACGGAGGCGGTTTCCAATTTGCCTGTGGTGGCCGTAGCCTTGATTGCGAGCTGTATGATAGCAAGTATAATCGCACCAAATCCGCCAATGATTGCGACAAGTGCCAGCCATTTGTGTAGTGTCTGACTGTGAAGCGCCTCTTTGTCGGCATCACGCCAGGGCACGGTGACGTTTTCTTCAAGCCAATCAAGGCCAGCCTTCAATTCTGGGAACGGGGTTAGCGCTTGTGCTTCCGGTGCGTCATCCATATCGAATGAGTCTTGCCGCAGCGTGTTCTTGTCAAGCTCACGAGCCAAATGTGCTTCCAACAGTTCGAGAGCTACATGAATGTTGGTCGCAGGTGCGGGGGGCGCCACGATGGCCTCGTTATTGTCGGCAATAAACACCGAATGCAGCGAACTCGTCAAGGCCTTTCAGGTCCGGCCTGTCGTTTCGATTCGATAGCCCAACGCGAGAATGGATTTTAATTCGCCCAGCGATACCGGGCAGTACCTGCTTTGCGTTGTATACGTTGGAGACAAAACTGGAATCTACTAAGTGCCCGCGTCCGATAGGAAATGCATCCCATTGCTTTCCGGCGTAGCAATATTTGGTGTAGCGTTTGCTCGCGATCGCAAGTCGTTCTTGTATGCAGTTGCTTCCCGCGGTGAAGTCACGATTTACCGTCAGCCCTGGAGCGATGGTAAAGTCATCGGGGCGCCCCAGGCCGCATTGAAGGTTCCCTTCGCTTTTCCCTGCTGTACGCCGGCGGTAACGCCTACGATATTTCCAAGGACCTTTCCACCATCGCCTAAACGCGTCCCGGCGGCCACGCCGACCGCTTTCTACTGAGCCAGAAATAAGCCTGGGCGTGAAACAGAATTCTGCTGGGTTTCTCGTCGCCGCGTGTAGTCAGCCGCGATTGACTTGCCTCTGGTCGCAGCTTAACATCCGCTTCAATTAAAGGTTTATCAGACATGATTGGTCAGACCATTTCCCACTACCGAATTATTGAAAAACTTGGCGGCGGGATGGGTGTCGTTTATGAGGCCGAAGACGTCAAACTCAATCGCTTCGTCGCCCTAAAGTTCCTTCCTGACGATGTAGCCAAGGACCCGCAAGCTCTCATGCGTTTCCAGCGTGAAGCTAAAGCCGCATCGGCGCTGAATCACGCAAGCATCTGCACCATCTACGAAATTTCCGAAGAGGGCGGGCGCTCCTTCATCGCCATGGAATTCATGGAAGGCGCCACACTGAAGCACCGGATTTCTGGAAAACCGCTCCCGCTTGAGCAAGTGCTGGAGTTGGGAATTGAGATTGCAGACGCACTCGACGCGGCGCACGCGAAAGGAATCGTTCACCGTGACATCAAGCCTGCGAACATTTTTGTCACTGAGCGCGGACACGCAAAGATTTTGGATTTTGGCCTTGCGAAACTCACCCCTGTTGGCAAAGGTGTTGGTGTCTCCGCGATGCCGACCGCAACCGCAGAAGAAATGCTGACTAGTCCCGGTTCCGCCGTGGGCACCATCGCGTGTATGTCTCCCGAGCAGGCACGGGGCGAAGAACTGGATGCACGGACCGACTTGTTCTCGTTCGGCGCCGTGCTGTACGAAATGGCGACAGGCCGGATGGCTTTTCCTGGTAACAGTGCTGCAGTCATTCATGACGCGATTCTGAACCGTGCACCCGCGCCGCTAACACGAGTGAGCCCTGACTTGCCTCCTGAACTACAGCGCATTGTCGATAAGGCGCTCGAAAACGACCGAAGACTCCGTTACCAAAGTGGCGCTGACATTCGCACGGATTTGCAAAGGCTGAAGCGCGATACAGAGTCGGCGAAAGCACCAGCAGTGACCAGCGCGGCAGTTTCTGTGGGGGACCTGCAAGGAATCCGGTGGAAGTTGATTGTCTCTGCTGCCATAGGTGCTGTGGCGCTTGGTGCAACGAGTTATTTCTATTTTCATCGCACGCCGAAACTCTCCGACAAGGACACTATCGTCCTAGCTGATTTCACGAACACTACCGGAGACCCGGTGTTTGACGGCACGCTGCGGCAAGGGCTTTCCGTACGGCTGGAACAATCACCCTTCCTCAGCATTATCTCTGACCAGCAAATACAGCAGACCCTACGGATGATGGGCGAGCCGTCCGAAGCAAAACTCACACCAGCGATTGCCCAGGAACTCTGCCAGCGCACGGGGAGCGCGGCTGTCCTCGATGGCTCGATTGCGCAGATTGGCACGCAGTACCTCCTGACCGTCAAGGCGGCCAACTGCGTAAGCGGGCAATCGCTTGCCAGCACTGAAGCGCAAGCGAGCGACAAAAATCATGTGCTCGACGCTCTCGGAGCAACAGCTTCGGAAATTCGCAACAAACTGGGCGAGTCGCTCAGCACCGTGCAAAAGTTTAATACACCCCTTGAGCAAGCTACCACGCCCTCGCTTGAGGCCCTCAAGGCTCTCAGCTCCGCTGAAAAAGTCTTATACGCATCTGGTTCGGACTCATCTATTCCATTTTTCAAGCGTGCTATCGAACTTGACCCGAATTTTGCACTCGCTTACGCATGGGTGGGCCGAATGTACGCGGATATTGGAGAAGCCGGTACCGTTGCCGGCTACACCCGAAAGGCATACGAACTGCGCGACCGAACCAGTGACGCGGAGAAATATTTTATCTCAGCTAACTTCCATGTGGGGGTCACGGGGAACATGGAGAAGGCCGAACAAACCTGCGAACTTTGGATACAAGCCTATCCACGCGCCGAGTTACCGCATTCCTTCTTGGCGGGGATAATTTACCCGGTACTTGGACAATATGAGAAAGCAGTTGGCGAAGCCACCGCAGCAGTCCATTTGAATCCGGACTTTCCCATCTCTTACGACATTTTGATGTTCACATACATCGCTCTGGACCGACTCGATGAGGCAGAAGCGATTCATCAGCAAGCTCTCGAATGGAAGGTGACTCCCCATTCCTTCCATATTGCATTGTATGAAATCGCTTTATTACGGAGGGATACCGCGGGTATGGCGCAGCAGGTAGCAGAATTGACGGACGAGCCGGGACTAGGGGACGTAATACTGAGCTTGGAGGGCGATACGGCGGCGTATTTCGGACGACTCCGGGATGCCCGAGAGTTTTCCCGCCGGGCGACCGATTCTGCCGAACGGTCGGGAGAAAAGGAAACGGTCGCAAACTATTTCAGTCTGTCTGGACTGCGGGCAGCCTTGTTCGGCGACGCAGAAGAAGCGCGACAGCGTGCCAATTTCGCAATGGAGCGTGCGGCGGGCCGCGATGTGCAATACGGCGCCGCGCTCGCCCTGGCGTATGTGGGAGGCGATAAACGAGCCCAAGCCCTGGCCGACAATCTGAGCAAAAGATTTCCGGAGGACACAATCGTGCAGTTCAATTACTTGCCGACCCTCCGCGCAAAGCTTGCGCTAAATAATGGGAATGTCTCTGAGGCCATTGAGAGTCTCAGCGCCGCCACGCCGTATGAGCTAGGACAGACGACATCGAGTAGTACCGGTTGGACCGCAATGTATCCTGTTTTTGTGCGCGGTGAGGCGTATCTGGTCGCACGTCAGGGCAACGAAGCCGCTGCTGAGTTTCAGAAAATACTCGACCATCGCGGAATCGTGCTCAACGAACCCATTGGCGCGCTCGCGCATCTCCAAATCGGCAGAGCTTATACCATGCAAGGCGACTCGGCCAAGGCCAGGGCGGCCTATCAGGATTTCCTCACGCTCTGGAAAGACGCCGACCCTGACATTCCCGTTCTCATCGCTGCGAAAGCGGAGTACGCCAAGCTGAAGTAATTGTCAGGTTCCACCGAATGCGATTTGAGTGACGCTGTGCTTTTGCAGCTATAGCTACTTCGGCGGTAGTCCAGAGTCCCTTTCCAAAAGACGAGGTCGTGTCTTCTGCGCGGCAGCGAGTGAAAGCTACCGGAGCGTGAGTGCGACCGCATAGCCGGTCAGTAGCCCATGGAAGAATGCCTGCCGCACTTTTTGGTTTGAATCCTTGTAATGCCGCGCCGCGTCGTCAAGCGCCCGAAGCAATTTATCGCGCCGCACCTGTTTCCCGCTCCCCTTTACCAGCTTCGCCAGGAGAACGCGCACTGCGTCATCATCAGCAATCGTAAACTTATGCGAATGTTGGCCCATGATTGCACCTCCAGATTGCAAATTATATTCTCAGTGGCGCGGATTACGGTTGAGGAATCCTCACCACCTGTCTCAGGAATTAGCGCATCGCCTCATAATTCCCGGCCGTGACCGCTTCCAGACCACCTCTCGCCGTTATTTCGGAGCAGTCTGCGGTGTTTTTCTAGAAAAGAGGCACTCAGACCTTGGCGCGGGCGCTAGCTGCGATGAGGTCGCTCGCAAGGATTTCATGCTCCGTGATGTGCGGCAGGCCCTCACAGCAAGCCAGAAAGCGCGAAATTGCCTGCGTGAGAAATAAGTTGTTTTCGCTGGCGCGAACCGCCTGAAACGAATCCCAGAGAGCGACCAGCGTCACCTCCGGTGATTCCGATTTTCCGGAGGCCAACGCAAAAACGCCACGGTATCCCCCCTGCTGCCGTGCCAAATCGACAAGGGAGGACAGGGTGTCCTGGAAATCTTGAACCTTACCCGGACGAAGATGGAGTTGCCAAACGCGGGCATGCATGGCGTCCTCCGTGATGCATACGCTAAGGATGTTGGGGAATGGTACACCAACTCCCAACGTAGTGGGCAGACGCTGCGATTTAGCGGAAACTGGCGATACCCTGGGCCTCGTCTTCAATGCTGGGAATTACGTCCAGCAAGTGCACCGTCTGCAAAACCAACCTCACATTTCCACGCGGTCGCAGCAATTTCAAACTCGCACCGCGATGCTTGAGGGAAATAAATGCTCGCACGATGGTCCCGATACCCGAAGAATCCAGCTGCGTGACATCGGTCAGATTGACCAATATCTTGTTGGTTCCACCGTCAATCAGCTGCCGTAATTTGTTGTCTAAGAAATCATTCGCGGGACCCATCGTCGCTATTCCCGTAAGGTCAACGATGACGACATCCGCAGCACGACGGACAATGAGTTGGAGACCCAAAGCTACACCTCCG
>Ga0070761_10001550_pt1 | contig 14391 bp, 16 predicted proteins | sample HubBroMetageREF1_FD_66724 | JGI IMG/M metagenome (GOLD analysis project Ga0070761, IMG submission 66724) | Reference soil microbial communities from the Hubbard Brook experimental Forest, New Hampshire, USA - Hubbard Brook CCASE Soil... | ecosystem: Environmental > Terrestrial > Soil >...
AGAACACCGTCTCGTGCTCTCCCTGCAGCAAAATGTCGAACCGCAACACTTCGGGCCGCTGCGCGTTCTCGATTCGAGCAACAAGAGTCGAGCGTCGCTCAGGCACGACCATATTCAACACAGCGTCGGCGGCATTCAGCGGCTCATCGGGAAAGTAGATTCGAGTGATCAGCCGCTTCAACAGCCCGCGCGCAAAAACGGATACGTTAATGTGGGGCGCTTGAAGCACAGCGCCGGGACCAGGAACGGAGCCCGGTTTGATCGTGTGGAAGCAAAAGCGGCCGCGCTCGTCAGTCGCGGCACGACCGAAACCGTGAAATTCGGGGTCAATCAATTTTTCCTGAGTGTCATCCGGATGGTCGTAGCGGCCGTCCGCGTTGGCCTGCCAGAGCTCGATCATGGCGTCGCTCACGGGTGCGCGATCACCGTCGAGAACGCGACCCTCGATCGTGACGCGTTCGCCGCGCGACCTGGAGGTGACGAGCGATTCATCGCCCGAGCGAACCAGCGCCGGCTTGAAGAAAGGACCAACGGTTTGCGATGGCGTCTGCGGCAGGCGCATTTCAGTCCGAGGCCGGAGTGGCGGCGCGGCCGCGGGTTACAAAGTCAAATCGATAGCCGAGTGCATAGTCGGGAATAGTCACTTCAATATCAAATGTTGCTATCAAGCGTTCGCGCGCGGCACCGTCGGGGACACTATTGAAGATCGGATCAAGACCTAAAAGCGGATCTCCCGGAAAATACATCTGAGTAATGAGGCGAGTTGCGAAGCTCGGACCGAAAAGGCTGAAATGAATGTGATTCGGCCGCCACGCATTGTGATGATTGCGCCACGGATACGCACCCGGCTTGACCGTCATGAAGCGATACGCGCCGTGCTCGTCGGTGACGACTCTTCCGATACCATCGAAATGCGGATCGAGCGGCGCGTCGTGCCGGTCCTCGACGTGAGCATAGCGGCCGGCGGCGTTCGCCTGCCAGATTTCGATCACGCTGTGAGGAATCGCGCGGCCATCTTCGTCAAGCACGCGGCCGGTCACGATGATTCGCTCGCCGAGCGCCTCGCCGCCGTTGAAGTGTGTCAGATCGTTTTCATTCTCACCCGACGCCGGAATTTCACGTCCGATGCGGGGTCCGGTGATTTCCGAGAGCGTCTGCTCGAGCCTCACCGGCGCATGCCGCGGCGCTCGCTTGTGGGTGCTCGCGTAAGCGGGGTGATCGTACGGCGGATGGACTCCCGCTGTCTCGCGCCGATAGCCGGCGGGTGAATTCATCGCGCGTCCTCTTTCGTCATTTCCTCGAATGCGGATTTCGCGATTCGGAACGCGGAGTTCGCCGCGGGCACGCCAGCATAGACCGCGACCTGGAGCAGGACTTCTTTTACCTCATCGGCGGTTGCGCCAGTATTGCGAGTGGCGCGAACGTGGAGATTGAGTTCTTCATGACGGCCGCCGGCGGCCAGCAGCGCGATCGTGATGAGGCTGCGCGTTCGATGATCGAGGCCGGGCCGCGTCCATATGTCGCCCCACGCGTGACGGGTGACGAGATCCTGAAACTCGTCATCAAAGGTGGTCGCGTTTTCCAGTGAGCGCTTCACGTGCGCGTCGCCCAGGATGCGACGGCGAACCGCCAAGCCTGCCTCATATGCCGGATCTTTCATGACGTCACTCCTGGATGGTTCGAAGGTCGAATTCCTGAATCGATCCATTTGAAAGCTATCGCGCCGCGGGCGGCAACGTCAAAAGGGAATCGACGGGGTGATTCAATTTGTAGTATTCGGGCTGGAGGGTTCGAGCAGCGGGAGGTACACCGGCATGAGGCGCGAAGATTTTTCTTTCAACAGCGACGACGGACTCGAGATTGCGTACTTCCGATGGCGGGCTGACGGGAAGGCGGCGGCGATTGTGCAGATCGCGCACGGTATGGGGGAGCATTCGCTTCGCTACGCGCATGTGGCCGAGTTTCTCAACCAGGCCGGCTTCCACGTCTATGCGAACGACCATCGCGGACACGGACTCAGCGCGAAAGGACCTGATTCACTCGGCGATTTCGGGATTGGCGGATGGAACGGATTGGTCGCCGACATGGCGATGCTGACGCGGCTGGCGCGCATGCGTGAAGGCGGTTTGCCGGCGATCCTGCTGGGCCACAGCATGGGATCGTTTGCGGCGCAGCAGTACGTGCTCGACAACAGCATACTCATCGCGGGCCTTGTGCTCTCAGGATCGGCGGCGGTGGACAAACTGTCGATAGATCCGTCGCGGGACGCGGACCTCACTGCGTTCAATCGATCGTTCGAGCCGGCGCGAACTCCTCACGACTGGTTGAGCCGCGACCCGGCGGCCGTCGATGCGTACGAGGCGGATCCGCTTTGCGGATTTGGAATCAATAAGAAAGCGATGGAGACGATGGTGGCGTCGGCGATTCGCTTAATCGATCCGGCGGCGCTCGCGCAAATTCGCAAGGACCTGCCGATCTACATTTTCGCCGGCGACAAGGATCCGATTAATCACGATCTCGAATGGCTGAAGCCCGTGGCCGAGCGATACCGCGCGGCGGGAATCGCGAACGTCACTGAGAAATATTATCCGGATGGCCGCCACGAAATGCTGAACGAAACCAATCGCGTCGAAGTGATGCGCGATCTAGTCACCTGGCTCAAAAAAACGATTCCGGTGTAGCGATCAGCCGGCCGCGATGCGCTGCCTGATCATCTGGTCGATCGCGGCGTCGGCGTAACCGAGCGTGCGCAGAACCTCGCGGGTATTGGCACCGAGCTCAGGGGCGGCTTCGGGCTTTCGCTTGTCGGTTCCCGCGACGAAGAGCGGACTGTTGATCGTCTCGATCGTGCCGTGGCCCGGATAGTCGAGTTCCACGAAAGCGCCGGCAGCGCGCATCTGCGGATCGGTAACGACGTCCTCGAGCGCCGGCAGCGCCGACCATTTGATGTCGTACTGCCTGAACAGCGCGCGCCACTCGGACAGGTCCTTCGACTCGAACTGCGATTGCAAAATTGCCGACAGCTCGGCAGCGTGCTCAGTGCGGGCGGCGTCGGTCGCGAACATCGGATCGGTCGCCATTTCGGGCGCATCGAACATCTTGCATAGCCGCGGAAACTCGTGCTCGGGATCGAGCTGTACGAGCAAAAATACTTTCGCATCGCGCGTCATGTATCCTGCGGAGAGCGGATTTATGGGAGTTGGACCCTCTGGTTTGGGGAACGTCGCGCCGAGCATGCGCGCCTGTAAGTCGCAGCTATGCGCCCACGCGCCGCTCGCCATCAGCGACGTGCCGACTTTCGAGCCGCGTCCGGTGTGTTCGCGATCGTAGAGGCCGAGCATGATCGCGCCGAACAGCGCCATCGCGGTCGGATGGTCGCCGATTCCGGGCCGCGGCCCCGACGGCGTTCCGTCGCGTCCAGTCACACTGGTCATCAGACCCGAGCGCGCCCAGTAAGCCAATGCGTCGAAGGCAGGCAGGTCCGAATCGTCGCCTTCATCTCCGTAGCCGGTGAGGTGGGCGAAAATCAGCCGCTCGTTGATGGCGCGCAAGTCGTCCCAGGTTAGACGAAACTTCGTTAGCAGTTGAGCCTGATAGTTGGTCACGAAAACGTCGGCAGTTTTCACGAGCCGAATGAGAGCCTCGTAACCTTCGGGACTCGCGAGATCCAGCGCGACGCTTTTCTTGTTCCGCCCGGTGAGTATCCAGGCGTAATTCAATTCCGACTTCGGAGTGCCGGGCAGATGTGGAAAGAGGCGCCACAGATCGCCTCCGTCGGGCCGTTCGATCTTGAACACTTCCGCGCCAAAATCCGACATGACGGTCGTCGAGGCCGGACCCGCAATATACGTTCCGCAGTCGATCACCCTGATTCCCGACAAGATTCCGTTCTTTTGCATCGCCAGACTCCAACCGACGAGAGCGAGATTACATACACGTCGTTAGTACAGCGGATTGAGTTCGGCAATATCGAACGACCAAAAAAAAGTGCTCCGGCATTTTTGCCGGAGCACCTGAGGGTCGCGTTGTTGAAATGCTCTCAAGCGAGGCAATGGAGCCCCGCTCGAGAGCGTCGTTTCAGAGCTTGTTCATGCTCACTGACATACCGGCACCGCCGAGCTGCTGGCGCTTGCCGTGACGGCTCCATTCAGCGCCAGAGTACGGCCATTCACGGTCGCCCCGCCATTCAGGGTGATTGAGATTCCAGCCAATATGTTTCCTTGCATGGCCGCGCCGACGTCGATCGTCGCTGAACTACCAACCTGCCAGAAGACATTGGATGCCTGGGCGCCGTTGGCCAGGATCACCGAGGTCGTGACGTCGAGAGCGGTTCCAATCTGGAAGATCCAGATCGCATTCGGGTCTCCCATGGCGTCAAGGGTCAGATTGCCCGACGTGACCGCTAACGACGAAGCTGCAGTGTAGACGCCGGGTGGGGGCGATGTTCCACCTATGTTTCCGGACACAGTGGCTCCCGCCGGCACCGTGGTCATCAAATAATCAAAGGCGGTCAGCAAGGAAGCCTCCGCTGCCTGCGACGCAGGATTGTCGAGGTTTATGGCCCCGTTCACGGTTGACGGCGGAAAGCCTGATATCGCGCTGCCTGGATACACACCAAGATCTCCGTTCACTACAGTAACGGTAGGTGAGGTAACTGTGGTGGTGGCCAGAATCTCGTAACTGGAGGCTTGGCCAAGATTCACCGGCGATTGACCGGTAGTCGTGAGGCCGGTGGTGAAGGTCCATGAAGTAGTCGCGAGCGCATTGCCTGCCAGGTCCTGGGCGCCAGTGATCGTGGCGGTGAACATCGTGCTGGATGCCAGCGGGCTGGTCGGAGTAAACGTCACTATCTCGTCGGCGACGTCATAGGAGACTTTCCCGACGACGACCGTTGAGCCCGGCCCGGTAACGGTAAACGTCGTGGAGTTGAGGGTAGAAGAGTCCATCGCCTTATCGAAGGTTGCGTTGACTGCAGCGTCGATACCTACGCCAGTGGCACTCGCAGCCGGGTTGGTAGAAGTAACTGTCGGAGCGACGGTGTCGGTGGTAGCTCCGGTCGTGAAAGTCCACACGAAGTTACTGGCGAGTGCGTTACCCGACAAGTCCTCGACCCCGGTCGTAAGTGTCGCGGTGAATACGGCGTTGGGGTCAAGCGTGCTGCTCGGCGTGAACGTTGCAGTGGTGCCAATCGTCGAGTAGGTGACCGTGCCCGCAACGGGTACGTTAAGAAGTCCGACTTTTTCAGTAACGGTAAAGGTCGTTCCGGTGAGGGTTGTCGAGTCTATCCCCTTGTCGAAAGTAGCGACGATCTTCTGGTTGGTGGCCACGCTGGGTGCGTTAGCAACCGGATCTGTGGAGCTTACCAATGGCGGGGTCGTGTCTGTGCCCGCGCCAGTCGAAAAAGTCCATACGTAGTCGTTCGCCAGCGGCACGAGTCCGACGCTTTCAGCCGCAGTCGTGACCATGCCGGTAAAGGTGGTGCCGGATGCGAAGACTCCTCCGGTTGGCGTAAACACTGCGATGTTATTGACCATATCGTAGCTCACGGAGCCTGGTACCAGAGTCGGGCCGGGCGAGGTCACCGTGAAGGTGCCTGTAGCCATCAGCGACGCAACGTTCATCGGCTCGCTGAAGGTCACGGTGATTTTCTGATTGGTGCCAATTCCTTGTCCGCCGCAACCCACGATTGCCGGGGCCGACGAAAGGACCGTAGGCGCAACCCCGGGAGTCGCGGTCGCTGTGGGAGTCGCAGTTGCGGTGGCGGTTGAGGTCGCCGTAGCCGTCGAGGTCGCGGTTGAGGTCGCCGTGACCGTGGCAGTATCGGTCGCAGTCGTGGTTGGAGTGTCAGTCGGCGTCGCTGTCGCAGTCGCGGTGTCGGTCGCCGTCGCTGTGTCGGTGGCGGTAGCGCTAGCAGTCGAGGTAGTCGTCGCGGAAGCCGTGGCCGTGGAAGTAGTTGTCGCCGTGTCAGTAGCGGTAGCGCTGGCACTCGAGGTGGCCGTCGCAGTAGCCGTGGCCGTAGAAGTAGTTGTTGCAGTATCAGTGGCAGTAGCGCTGGCGGTCGAGGTAGTCGTCGGTGTCGCAGTTGCCGTAGCTGTGTCGGTGGCTGTCGGGGTCGCCGTGGCCGTATTGGTAGCCGTCGCAGTCGAGGTCGCTGTGGCCGTATTGGTGGCCGTCGCAGTCGAGGTGGCCGTCGCCGTGGAGGTAGCGCTTGCAGTTGCGGTCGCGGTCGGCGGAATTATGACCGGACCGGTGGTGAAATCCGATGTGAAGCCAGGCCTCATCGGTCTGCCGTCCAAAGCCCTGATCGTTCCGATGAGCTTGATCCGGTATCTCGTTTCGTTTGCGAGCGGGCCCTGCGGGATAAAAGTCGCGCTGGTGCCGTTGCAAGTGATGCTGCTCGCCACGATACGCACCCGCTTGAGCGCATCCAGCCGGAAGGTATCTGCGTTTATATTCCTGCACTCCATCGGCACGCTGAAAAACACGGTGATATCGGTATCGACGGACACGCCCGTGGCGCGGTCAAGTGGATTCGAAAACATCACCATGGGCCGCGGGACGTTTTTCTCGGGCCGCGGGACGTTTGCCGCGGCCGCAGGTGCCGCCATTCCTGTGACTACTAAGAACGCCGCAACTGAGATTGCACTTACTATATCTTTGAGCATCATCGTGCTCTTTTTCGTCGATAACATGACATTCAATTCCTTCTTTACTTGCATCCGATGAAGCTCGAGGTATTTCGCGGCATTGTGTATTGACTATTCGTCACAAGCGGGTTCGCTATTCAGTCCGAATCGCGCGGATCTCTGCGCCGGCTTGCTTCGACGACTGTGATTCTTTCAGGAGCCACTGCGATCGCCATCATCAGAGCTGCGATCAGCGCGAGCGCAACCGCAGCGCTGGCTATTCGAGCCGGGTCAGCTTCTCGAACGCGGTCAACGGGCGGCACGACGCTCGCAGTTGCGCTGGCTGTGCGGAGAGTCCGGCGGACGCCCGCATAACCGGTCGCGCCGACGACCAGCACAACCATAAGCATCAGGATGCAAGCGGCCGCCGCATGTCGGTCGAACTGGGATTTAGACTCAGCTTGAATTCCTCTCTCCGTTCGCAAGTTCATCCTATTGGTTCCCCTTGACGAGCCGTGCGGCAGCAGGAAAAGACCCTGCCGCCAGCGCGGGTCCGCCAACCGGGGTAAACGCAAGTTCCGTACCTCGAAAGGGATGTGACTAATTGTGTTCCGCGGATACCGCGAACGCGGCGAATGTACTAGTCAGAAGCTTAGCGATGCTTTAAAAGCGTGACAGAGGTAATAGTCAGTCGGCCCCGATCGCACGAGTCGATATGTCAAAGTATTGCCGCTCGAGAAGGCGATGACAAAAAAGTGGCTATTTGGATTCGGTGACGCGCGGATCAATTCATCCGCGGCAGTGTCGCGCACCGCGCTTATCAACCGATGTTGGTCTATTTTGCTGGCTAGGAATTGAGGACGGTGGCAGGTTTCGTAATTGCGTAACTAGCGATTCCGACCACCAGGATACAGACGCCCACGAGTCCGAACGACTGCCACAGCGGTAGCCATTGGTGGATCAGCAATATCGCCGCGCACAGGATGCATACTCCGCCGGACAGCATCACCGCTACTACGGTTAGGGTAGTTATCGCAGCAGCCAGCCGCACCTGCAGCGCCGCGCTCATGCTGGTCTCGAGCATGTGGGCTTCGGACTGCAGGATTCGGGTGACGTCGTCGACCGCCCTGCCCACCAGCGTCGGCCAATCCTGCAGGGTCTGCGGCGCCCCGTTTCCGCTATGCGACTGTTTTTCTGTCATAGGATCAGCCCTGCATCTCGTGCCGGCGGGACTTCAAGTCTCGTCGCTTGAATTGTGTCTCGAGATCGCGATCCCAAGCAGCGCCGCGATGACGACCGGGCCCGCCCCACGGCTGGTGACCACGGATCCAAACAAAAATCCCAACGCGCCGGCGATCAACGCTGCGCCAACCGAATGACTCTCGATGACGTGGTCGGGACGCATCTCGCCTTCGGCCTGACCGACTTTCTCATTGACGTCGGCCAGCGTGTCGCGCAGGTCCTGGCGGGCGTCGTCGCGCTCAATCTGGATCGCTGAAATCTGTTCTTCGTTTGTCATGGTGTCCATTGCGATTGCTTCCGCCGCGAGCGTGCTCGCGATTTGGTCGTTCGTTGCCGTGATCGCCGCTGACCAGATCGACGATAAAACTGGTCGCCGCGCCGCGGATCGCGATTCGTCCCGCGATGCTCAGGAGTGCGATACCGAGGCGGCTGTTAGCGCCGCCGCCAAGAATGAATCCGACGCCGCCGGCGATCGCCAGCGAGATCAGCGGTTCTTCTCTTATGTATTCGCCGATGTCGCGATCGCGCCGGCGCCGCTTCTCATCCGCTTCGCTTGCGGTGGCCCCTGCTGAATTGTTCACTGCCCTGCCCCGGCTCAGGAGACGCGCCGAACGATCTGCGCGGCGACATAGCCCACCGCGAACGCGGCTGCGATTGCGAACCACGGCTCACGGCGTACCAGGTCACGCAGGTCGAGCTCGAGGCCGCGATCCTTGACGTATTGCTGCGCCGCATCGTAGCCGTCTTTGACCGCCTGGCTGGCTTTGTCCGCCGCCTGACGGCCCTGATCCATTGCAGTGCGAACGCTCGAATTTGCGGTGTCTTCCAATGTCATATCGATTACTCCTGAGCTTGCGGTTCGTTATTTGTCTGTTTAATTCAAATGAAAAGTTGGCGGGCACCGAGGGAGGGGGGAGTCTCCCGGATGCCCGCCGTTTCACCCATCCCCGCGCGGGTCGCGCCGCTCGGTTGCTGGAAGATTGATCGCCCCAAGACCGCGTGATTCGATCCAGGTGGCTTTGCTGCTGACTCTCATTCGCGCCTCGCCACAATTCACTTCAGCGCCGGTATTCTGACTCCGGGTATCGGACCGATTATCCCGAACGTCTGCAAAATCCAAATCAATAAGACCACGAACACGACAATATTGAGTAAACTTTTGATCGCCCCGGCCATCGGGATGTAGGTATTGATTAGCCACATTACTAATCCAACCACGACCAAAATTATTACTATATTGACTAGAGTCACCAGGCGCTCCTTTGCCTATTTCCTGATAGTCAGTGATAAGTCAGACGTGAAGGCCGCCGTTGATTAACCAGACTATCAATACGATCATCAGTATCAGCATCACCAAACCGCCCGGATCCCTGGCGCCGTGATGATAGGTTCGGTAACCTCCGCCGCCGCCGAATAGGATCAGCAAGATGATCAGAATCAGTAACATCGTGTCCTACCTTCTTCTCTTAGCCCGGCCGGCTGCTAATGCCAGGTCAGTTGATCGTTAACCCCGGTGACGCCCTGCGCTCCCGCCGCAATATCGCCGGCATGCTTTGCGTCCCGGGCCGACTTAACCACACCGCTCAACATGATCTTGCCATGGTCGCAGTCGACCGCGACGAGATAGCCGTCGGCAACCCCGTCATGGGCAAGCGCGCTCTTGACCTCGGTTATCAGCAGATCGTCGTTCGCGCGTTCTGCCGGGGAGTTATAGTGATGCTCCGCCTTTACGTTCACGCTGTCGTTCTCGCGAGACACGTCGCTGGCGGAGTCGCTGCCAGCCGTTTGGGCGAGCGCGCTCGATGCCAGCATTCCGCCGCCAATCAATAGCGCGATCGCCAATGCCGGCACGGCTGTTATTTTTCGATTACATGTATTTTGCATCGCCGAATTCTCTCAAGATTGCGAATCAGTTACTTGGCGTCACGGTGGTGGATTCGCTGTGATGGGAACTCGAGCTATCAACGGTCCCGCCAGCGCTCGAGTCGCTCGAATCATGCGACTTGTCCACCGAGGTGCTGGTAGTTGTTGTGGGCGGAATCACCTGTACTGGCGGAGCCACCACGACCTGGGCTGGCGCGGCGGCGGGAACATAAGTCGTCGAGTCGACTTCCTTGGTCGTACTGCCGCATCCGGCAACGCATGCTAAAGCCGCAACACTCACGACGCTGATCGCAATTCGTTGGATTGAATTCATTTTTTTCTCTCCCTGAAACTTCTCGTTGTAAGTCTGTTGATTGAAGCGCGATACGCCCGGTCAGGCGCGTATCGCGCCGCGATTAGTTCTTTTCGTGTCCGCCCTCGTGACCGGCATTGGCCTGCCGGTTCTGCTCCGGCTGACGGTTAGACGAATGCTGCTCATGACTCGCCGGCTGATGCGCGGCCTGCTGATGCGACGCCTCCTGATGATGCTGAGACTGCTGATGATGAGAAGCCTGCTCCTGATGATGCGACGCTTGCTGCTTGTCGCGAGTTGCCCGCTGCTGGTTCTCAGTAGCCCGCGCCTGATTGTGAGTCGCTTGCTGCTGGTTATGCGTGGGCCGCTCCTGGTTGCGAGCAGCAGTCTGCTGTCGGTCCTTCTGCTGTGTCTGCTGCTCGCGCGAGGCTTCCTGCTTGCTCGCCTCGTTGCGCTGATTGGTAGCCGCCTTCTCATTGGCAGCGGCCCGCCCATTGACTGCGGCCTTCTCGTTCACCTTGGTCTGCTGATTCGAGGCCTGCACCTGGCGGGTTCGCGCACTGCCTTCGTTCTCGGTCCGCATCACGGCTCGAGACATATTTGGCTCGGTGTGATTCGCCCAGTTGCTATGCTGGCTGATCCAGTTGGGATGGTTGGCGGAAACCCAGCTCGGATTCTGGTTGTACCACCATTGCCCATAATGCCAGTTGTGCTGCCCGTCGTACGCGCCGTCGGTGTTGCGCCAGTCCGGATACCACGAAATCCAGTTGGGATGATTGGCGTAGAAAAAATCCGGATCGTTCTGATGCCACCAGTAGGCATCCTGCCAGGTGCCGTTGCTCTCGTAGTCGCCGTCCTGACTGAGCCACAAGGCGTCCATGAAGCGCCATTCCGGATGATTCTGGTAGAACCACATGATGTCGTGCTGATGCCACCATCGCGCGCCTCGCCAGGTGTGACTATTGTCGTAGGCGCCCCATCCGGCTTGTCCCGGTCCACCGTAGTAGCCGGGACCGTCGTAGCCGGGTCCGGGACCGTACTGCGCGAACGATGGCGCTGCCATCCCGAACGCGAGAATCACGCCGGACAATGCAATCGTCTTCTTGAGTTTATTTTTGAATCTCATCCCCATAAGCGGCAATTCCACGAGACTCGGTCGTCTCGTGCGGACCTCACTCAAGCCTTGGGTTCGTGATTTAACGACGGTCTAGCGAAACGTGGTCGAAGGCGAGCGGAAAGACCACTGTCGAACTGGATCAGAGCCGGACCCGAATCCTATATCGATTCCGACAATTAACTATAAGTCTAGTATTTCGAAATAGCCATTCTGGTAAAGCGAACGCGGTACTTATAAGAACCAACACTCCATATACTGACGCGTTCAGGCGCCGCCGATCTGACTAGCTGCTCGGCTGTTGGCTGCCAACCAAAGGACGGCCGCTACTGGCCACCGGTGATCGTGAAACCGAACGCCTGAGAGCATAGAGCCGCACCGCGTGCCGTACCTCGCCGCGACTGCCGCAGATTTCGATGGCGCCCGCCTCGAGCAGTTCCGCGCGCTGCGCCAACGCGGACGGCCCGCCGCCGATGATAGTCAGGTACGGCGACGCTGCCATCAGGGCGCGAACCAGTTCGACCGCGGCAGGCAAGCACTCTGTCGAGGTGCAGGAAAGAAAGACCATGTCCGGTGCGTATTGCTTCACGAAGGCGCAGATTTCTTCCTGCGATTTATCCATGCCGAAAAAATTGGCCGCGATCCCCGTCCGCCGCAGCAGTTCGAGCAGCATCATCAGTCCCAGGCTGTGAACTTCGCCCGGCGGCACGATACCCACGATGCGCAGCCGGCCTCTCGCTTTGGGCTTGTTGAACCGGTCTCCGAGCTCTTTGATCAGCGTGGCAGTGGTCGCAAACACCAGGCTCTGATTCTCTTCGCTGATATTGTTTTCGTAGCGCTCTTCGCCGGCCAGGACGACCGCGGGCACCAGTACTTCATCGAAAGTCGGCTCGAGGCCATGCTTGTCGCAATAACCAATCGCGAGATTTCGCGCGCTCGACAGATCGAGCTCGAGCAGGCTGCGGTAGTAGTCGTGATAGTCCTCGCGCGCGCTGTCGTCTCCGAACAGCACGGAGAAGAAGCCCAGGGCCGGAATATAGTCACCGGCGACTTTCAGGCACGCGGTCAAAGAGGTCGCGAGCAGCAATCCCGGTAGGCCCCACAGCCATCCCCAGAACATCGCGGAAAACAACAGGCCGAGCGGCGACAAACCAATTCCGCGTCCGATCAGGAAAGGCTCAATCAGGTAGCCCACGATTTGATCCAGAATCACGAACGCGGCGAACACTTCCAGCGATTCACTCCATCCGGGTGACACCGCAAACGCCACGAACATCGGCAATAGAGCGGCAAACGGAACACCGACGTACGGCACGAAACGAAACAGCGCTGCCAGCGCGCCCCACAGGATCGGGTTGGGCAGCCCGATTATCCAGATAGTCAATCCAATAACAACTCCGTATCCGAGATTAGTCAATGCGAATAGCAACAGGTAATGTCCTACCGCTTCGCCCGCCGCCCCAATCGCCTCCGCCGAAAGCGTGACCCGCCCGCGAGCCGCCAGCCGCACCAGCCGATCGCGCAAGTCGTTCCGGCCATACAGAAGAAAGAACATCAGGATCACGACCAGCAGCGCTTCGAACAGGCCCGACAGTATCGGGACGACCGGCTTTACGGCCTGTTCCAGGTACGACGGCGGCGACGCTGCCTCGACCACGCGTGTGGCCTTCGCCAGCTTGGGTTGCGGCGTCACGTCGTTAACCTGCTGCTCGACGTCCTTAATCCCGAGCTGCACCCGCTTCATCCACTCGGGCGTGCTGCCTTCCAACGCGGTCAGCTTGGTGGCGATATTGTCGGTGTAGTTGGTAACCTGAACGGCGACCGAGGTGAGCTCGACCGTGACGAAATAGCCAATCCCCACAACGATTGTAACCGCCGCGACCACCACCAGCGCCGCACTGACAAAGCTTCCGACCCAACGCTCGAGCCGGCTGGCAATCGGACTGAAGATGACCGCGAGCAGCGCCGCCATCGTCAACGGCATCAAAATATCTTTGGCGAGATAGAGTACCGCCGTCGCCAGGATTACCGCGACGATCGGCCCCGTGGAACTCCCTTCGTCGAGCCCTTCGTTAAGCTCGTGCTCGCCAACGAGCGGAGCCGTCGAGAGTTTTTCCACAGCCGGTCCCCGGGTCAGCGTTTCTGATACAGACCGCCAGCCACCATAACCAACCCCACGATTAGTGCCGCCCCACTTAGAATCGGCGGTATCGCGTGCGAGGTTTGCTCGTTGGCCTGGATCTTCAGATCGCCAAGCTGGGCGACGTTCTTCGTGTCGTTAGTGGTGAAGGCGGGCATAGCAATCGCGAGCAGGCCCAACAAGGCGATAACCGCACCGATCATTACCATGGGTTTCACAAGTTGATGTTACGTTTGGAATGTCAAAATGAATAGTCCAGTTAACTAAATGAAGTGCTCAAGAGAACGAATCAACTGGATACAATCGATTACTCACTTTACTCGCCGATTACGCCGCTCAGCCAAACGCGCTCCGCGGCAGATCGTAGCGGCGCCGGTCTTGCCGCTTCATCAATAGTGGGCGACCATATTTCCGCAATGGCCACCCGTGAGCGTCGGTTCAACGTCTCGTCACGATGCGAGCTGCTGCCCTTTCTGCTCAGCCTTCCGCTCGGATTGTCGCGCAAACAGGCGAAGGATCTCATGCGCTTCCGCGCGGTGGCCGTCGCGCGATTGAATGCCGTGCGGCACGACACCCAGCTGCAGCCGGGCGACGTTGTGACTATTGCGGCGGGCAAGCAAGTCCCCTCGCCATCGCTCGATCGTCACGGCTTGAAAATCGTCTATCTCGACGACGACATCGTCATCGTCGATAAAAGTGCCGGGCTGCTTTCGATGGGCTCGGAGGGCGAGAAGGAGCGCACCGCGCATCGGATTCTCAACGAACATCTGAAGTCCCTGACCAGCTCGGATTCGCAGCAGGCCTTTATCGTGCATCGCCTCGATCGCGAGACGTCCGGCCTCATGATGTTCGCGAGGAGCCGCACCAGCCAGGCTGCCCTTCAGGAGAACTGGAAGACTGTCACGAAAAAATACCTCGCCGTCGTCGAAGGCCTACCCGCGAAAGCCGAAGGGACGCTTCGCGATAACCTGGTCGAGAGCAAGTCGCTCAGGATGCATCGCGTCGATCGCGGCGGCGCTGTGGCAATCACGCACTACCGCGTCTTGCGCAAAGGTCGAGCGAATTCCTTGCTCGAGCTGACGCTGGAAACCGG
>Ga0070761_10001551_pt1 | contig 14374 bp, 12 predicted proteins | sample HubBroMetageREF1_FD_66724 | JGI IMG/M metagenome (GOLD analysis project Ga0070761, IMG submission 66724) | Reference soil microbial communities from the Hubbard Brook experimental Forest, New Hampshire, USA - Hubbard Brook CCASE Soil... | ecosystem: Environmental > Terrestrial > Soil >...
GTAACCAATCAAGTAGACGGGCTTCGTCACCGTTGGCCCCGACGCCTTTGCGTCCTCTTTCCGCACCCCATCCCATATAGTTCTCGGGCTCCGCATTAATCGGCTTCATCGGCACTGTAATGAAATTGTAGTGATGGAAGGGGTACACAACGGACAAGACGGCCACCCTTGCAAGCGGTTATAGAATCGAATAAAATCAAACGCCTTCAAAAGGCCGCAACTTCCACGTGTGTTCTCATAATCCGTAGGTCGTAGGTTCGAGTCCTACCGCCGCCACCAAATTTTTCAACAATTTAGCGACAGCGCTGCGTCCTACTCGTCGCACAGCTGGCAATTACTGGATGCTTGCTGATCCGACCCTCTGCTCGAATTTCTCCAGTGCGTCCAGAACATCCGGCGTTGGAGTCTGGATGTAGTGCGTGCGAGGGACCGGCGAGCCTGGTTTGTGCCGGAGAATCCGCTGTACGATCAGTTCGGGCACGTTCAGGCTGTAAAGCGTAGTAGCCAGCCCGCGCCGGAAAGCGTGATCACCGTGCCATGTTAAGCCCGCCTGTGCCAGCCGAATGACTCGGTTTACGAGGTTCCCCAGATCGATCGGTGTCCCGACTGAACTCGTGAACATCCACTGATCGGGACGATGTGGCGGAACCGATGCAGCGTAGGCGTCTAGAAGACTCCTCAGCCGCGCGATCACAGGTACAGGTTTTCTCCGAGTGGCGGTCTTGGTTTCACCGACCGTGCTCTTCCAAACCCCTCGTCGAACGTAGAGCAGGCCAGTAGCAGAGTCATAGTCGCTCCACTTTAGGCCCCTCAATTCGCTCGCAGTGAGCCCTGCAATATGCCGCAATCGCACACACCGTCCGAGCTGAAACAGGCAGAAAGGTGGTGAACACTCGATCGACACTCGCGAAAAGCTGTCGTGCATACCTTGTAAACGTAGAGCGCAAGGGTTCGTCAGGCAAGTTCGAGCCGACTGAGTACTGCGAGAGTATGCAACTGGCTTGGTCCACACAGGCGGAACAGGCGTTTAGTGCTCTCGATCTCGCTTGGGCGGCTCAACTGTTGGTGAGAAGGGTGGGCCAAGATCCGGGCCGGGAACAAATGAGAAATTAGCCTCTCGATTCGTCTGGGCATTGGCCGTCCTCTGCTATGGTAGTGAAACCATGCGAGGGTGCTCTCGACGGAAAATATCGGGTGTGATGATCCTTCAAACTGCTTTGGTGGCAGTGACGTGCATCTTGGGTGGATGCCACACCCGCGATGCGGATGAAGGCAGTATCCGCGTGAAACCTGCCCAAGTAATTGGTGTTTATGAGGCGAATTTCGTGAACGGCTCGGAACGACTGGAACTGAAAGAGGACGGCACGTACGTTCAGGATTTCAGCTCAAAGTCTCGACCGTTTCACCACACGGGCCAATGGCACATCGAAAACGATTTCCTCGATGGAAGTGAGGTAATCCTTACCAATGCTGCTATGTCGGAACAAGATGAAGCACGTCCGTTAACATTTGGCGGATTGGGCCTGTTCGCTCATGACCGCTCAGGCAAGGTGGCACTGGCCCGTAACGAGGTCGCAGACTGGTACTACGAGCGGACGAGTCAATGAGTAATTGATTTTTCGCCAATTGAGAGCAATCGGTCCTTGCCGGAGAACTCTGAAATGACTTCGATCGCCCCCACGATATTTTCATTTAAGTCTTGCAAGTCCTCTGCGGGTATCCAATACTCCTGGTGTTCCGAACTCCCGACGACATGGATCTGGTAGTGTCGCAGGAACGTAGTTCGGACCTTGAAGCGCAAGACATATCCTCTGAAGCCCGAGGCTTCGTCCTTCGGATTCCAGTCACGAGCAATCTGTGTCGCATATTGCTCGCTTAGTACAGGATAGAAAATCGGTTGGTGTGGCAAACGGGGTGGAAATCGCTTGAAGCCGGATGCTCGAACTAGTTCAAGTTCGGCTTGGCCCACAGGTCGGTATAGAGTCGATTCTTCTGGCATCCTCTTCCAGCGAATTTCAAGTGCAAGTCAAGTTACGCCGCGGCATTCAGATTGTTGATCGGAGTATGCGCGGGGCTGGACGCCCGCGGATTTCTGTGGTCTCTTAGTTCGCCAAGAAGAAAGTTAATTTCTCCACCGACCAGGATGGCGAAACCGGAAAGGTAAAACCACAAGTATAGGCCGATGGCGGCACCCAGCGGTCCATACGTCTTATCAAGATTGTCCACGTGTCTGAAGTAAACTCCTAGCAGGAATGACAGACCAACCCACGTCATGACTGCAACAATTGCTCCCGCCAGGCTATCCCGGAAGCGCCGCTTCAAATCCGGACCGAAATGGTAAAGCAGTTGTGCTGCCAGCACGGCAAAGGTCGCGGCGATGCCCCAGCGGAGATACCGCCAGGCGGTAAGCATGGCGGGATTAAGGTCAAATCTGCTGGTAAACCAGATCCCAAGGGTCGTCCCCTCGACCATCAATCCCACAGCCACAAGGAATAGAGATCCCGCGAGCAACGTCAATCCCAGCGCAATGGGGCGGGTCTTCCAGACGGAGCGAGTTTCACGAATTCGATAAACCACATCAAGGCCGTCGATGATTGCAGCAAATCCGCTAGAAGCTGTCCAAATCGTAAAGACTAACCCGAGCGTGAGGAAGTGCGTGTGTTTGTGACTGACGACGTCAGACACGATGTTGCGCACCAAACTCATTCCATCTCCTGGGACGAGCTTAGCCATCAAGCTTAGAACGCCCTCAAACAGATGAGGAATGGGGACATATCCGAGTATCGACGCCATGGTCACCAACAGCGGAAACAGTGAGAGCACGAAATAATACGACAGCCCGGCGGCAAATACGAAGAGATGTTCGTCATAGACATCGTTGTACAGGGTTAGAAGAGAACCTTTAACTGTGAGCCACGCTGCTTTGTTCCCTGACGTGAGCACCCAATCACCTCAGAACTTTTCATTCATGCTGCTTGCGCAATTCTAACGCTTTTGAGGGCCGGCAGATCTCCAGGGCAACCGTTTACCGCCGCCACCAACTCACCGTTTCGTTTTCATTGCGCTAGGGATAGAACGCGGTGGGGTAGAGACGCGGCGTGCCGCGTCTCCCGCGCCCAGCAGGAGATCGCCAACCTGCGAATCACGTGGAAGAGCCGCAACGTGGAACGCGGCCCTTTGGGGAGGCGACCGCCGTACGAAAAGAACGGGGCTTTAGCCCCAGCTACTGAACCTTCCCGTCCGTGTCCATCAGTCGGAACTCGCCAAGATTCAGTTCGCGCACCCCGGCTTCAATCTTCGCCCGATCGCCTACCACGATCCAGATCAGGTTATCCGGCCGCACCACTTCTTTTGGCCGCGTTTACATCACTCGTCTTGAGCGCGCGCACTTTTTCCCCGTAGGTCTCGTAGTAGTCGTCGGGGAGCCCGAACCACACCAGGTCCACGATCGAATGTCCGAGCGCGTCCAGCGTCTCGCGTGACCCTGGAAGTTTGAGCGTTTCGTTCGCCTGAATCTTCGCGAGCTCGTCGGCGCTGATGGGATGATCGCCGGTGATTCCGCGGAATTCCTTGTTCATCTCTATCAGCGATTCTTTGGTCTTGTCGGTTTGCACGGGCGCGACCGCGAAGAACGGCCGCTGCGATCGGGCGTCAATAAGAATGCTGCGCACTCCGTACGACCAATGCTTGTCTTCCCGCAGATTCATATTCAGCCGCGCGCCAAACGTGCCGCCTAGACTGTCGTTCATCGCTTCAATCGCGATTTCCTGTGGATTCGCCCGCGGCGGCGCCACCACTCCCGCAATGATCACCGATTGCAGCGCCCCAGGTTTGTCGATCAAGTACACGGCCGATTTCGCCGCAATCGGAACGGTCCTCACGTTTTTGGCCGGAGCGCTTGTGCTCTTCCATCCCGCAAAAAGCTTTTCCAGCTTCGGCGTCACTTCCTTCAGTGTCGTGTCGCCCACCACCACTAACGTCGAGTTGTTCGGACCGATCCATGTGTCGTGAAACTTCACGAGATCTTCTCTCGTCAGTTTCGCCACGCTTTCCTTTGTCCCAGAGCCAGTCCCCGGATTTCCGTAAGGGTGCCCCGCTCCGTACAACAGCGCCGGCAATACTCGCGTTGCGAGTGTCACGGGCGCGTTTTGCTCGCGCTCAATGGCGGCGAGCACCAACTTCTGCTCGCGCTTGACTTCATTCTCCGGATACGACGGATGCAACACCACGTCCGCAAAGAGGTCGAGCGACGGATCGAGTTTCGAACTCAACGCCGAAAGGTAAACATACGAGAGATCGAGATTTGAATAGCCGCGTAAGGTGGCTCCAAGCAATTCCAGTTCGTCGCTGATCTGCAGCGCATTGCGGGTGCGCGTCCCGTCGGTCAGCACCTGCATCGCCAGGTTCGCGGTTCCCGGTATCGTCGACGCGTCGGACGCGAATCCGGCGTCGCTGGCCAGTGTGAAATTTACCAGCGGAACTTCGTGACGCTCCGCCAAAATTACTTTCAACCCATTCGACAGCGTCGCCCGCTGCAGCTTCGGCAGCCTCAACTCCGGCGGCGTGCCCGTGTCCGGCGCCTTGCTGCGATCCGCGCCAGCTGACGCCGTCTTGTAGTCAGGGAAAGGATCCACTTCGAGGATGTACACGCCGTCTAAAAGCCACCGCTGCGCAGCTGCCCTCAAATCCTCAGCCGTCGCCTCTCGAACGCGTTTGAGCGAGATCTTGTAAGCGTCCGGGCTTCCGCGATACACCTGGCTCATCGCGAGCCGGTCTGATTTTCCGCCGAACCCTCCGATCCGCTCGATCCCACGGACGAATTCCGCCTCGTACTGCGCCTTGACCCGCTGCATCTCATCGGCCGTCGGTCCATTTTTCAGAAAGCGCGCCAATTCTTCATCCAGTTCTTTCTCCATCTGCGCAACGTTCTGCCCCGGCCGCGCCGTTGCTCGCACGTAGAACTGTCCGCCAATCTCCCGCAAGTCGGTGTAGGCTAGCGCTTCTGTCGCGATCTGATCCTCATACACCAGGCGCTTGTAGAATCGCGACGACTTCCCGTTGCTCAAACAATCGCTCACCAGGTCGAGATAGTCCGCGTCCGCGCTCCCATATTCTGGAATGTTCCACACCTTGTATATCCGCGCTTGCGGCACGCGGTCCTGCACCACCTGCCGATGCGTGCCCGTCATCTTCGCAACCCACACCTGTTGGTGCGCCACCGGCGGCCCCGACGGAATGTCCCCATAATATTTCGCGACTTTTTCTCGCGCCGTCTTCACATCGATGTCGCCCGCGATTACCAGCACCACATTCGACGGCCCGTAATACGTCTTGAACCACTCCTGCACGTCTTTCATCGACGCCGCGTCCAAATCCGCCATGTCTCCAATCGTCGTCCACGAATAGGGATGCCCCGCCGGATACGTATTTTGCGTCAGCAGTTGCCGGGTGACCCCGTAAGGCTGATTCTCGCCCTGCCGCTTCTCGTTCTGCACCACGCCCCGCTGCAAATCGAGCGTCTTCTGATCCAGAGAACCGAGCAGGTGCCCCATGCGATCGGATTCCATCCATAGCGTTAAATCCACCGCTGATGTAGGAACGTTCTGGAAATAATTTGTGCGGTCAGGATTGGTGGTGCCGTTCAAATCCGTCGCGCCAACTCGTTCCATGGCGTCGATGTACCGTCCCGGCACGTGCTCGCTGCCGCCAAACATCAAGTGTTCGAACAAATGTGCGAACCCGGTCTTCCCCGGTCTCTCATTCTTCGACCCCACGTGGTACCAGGTGTTGATGGCCACGATTGGCGCCTTGTGATCCTCATGTACGATCACGGTCAAGCCGTTGTCGAGCACAAAGCGCTCATACGGAATATCAATCTCTTTTGCCTTTGTCTGTGCCGAACTGCTCGCGACCACCGCGAGCACCAGAAACAAAACCACAAATTCCATCCGCATTCTTAAAACCTCCGAACCCAGCTCTCTAGCCCGTTCACCAACGTTGGTTCGAAGGGCGCGGCTCCAACCACGCCGTTTCGAACCACTTAAAATCGGGGGATTCTTCGTCCCAACAAATCTCCGTCCAGTTTCTTTTGATTTCGGAAACGCAAAACAGTTTACACCCTGAGCTGACACACACCGGAGTCCAGCCCGGAGGTGCGCCAGTCTTAGCCCAGCGCTTCTGCGTTGGGAAAACCAGACAAATGATTCAAGTCCCGGAGGGAACGACCCATGCGTGCACTCGGTAGCGTCTTTCTGAAGTCCCGTGAACAGACCGCTAGAGGTCCCGCGTCGTCTCGGCCTCCGGATCAACCCCCGCGATGTTATCCTAACCAAGATCGCGCCGCAGCGGCCTTACCCTCAACATGTCCAATCCCATGACGTCCGATTCGAGTGCGTCCGAACCAAATGCATCCCACCCGGCCACTCCGGAATCCGCGCCGCCTGCCGAGCCCGCCGAATCATTCAAAGATATTTTTTCCGAGTACGAAAAGAGCCATTCCCGCAAGAAGGAGCCCGGCGCCCAGGGCCGCGAAGGCACCGTGATTGCCGTGACCGCCGACTCCGTCGTTCTCGATGTCGGATTCAAGACTGAAGGCGTTCTGCCGCTCACGGCTTTCCCCGCCGACCAACCGCCGAAGCCGGGAGACAAAGTGCAGGTCACCATCAAAGGGCGCGATCCCGAAGGCTACTACGAATTGACCCGCGGCAAGGTCGAGCGTCCCACCGACTGGGCCTCGCTGGAAAAAGCCTTCGCCGAGAAGTCGACCATCATCGGTACCGTTACCGGCGTGGTCAAGGGCGGCTTGAGCGTCGATGTCGGAGTGCGAGCCTTCATGCCCGCGTCGCGCAGTGGAACCCACGACGCCGCGGAACTCGAGAAACTGGTCGAGCAGGAAATCCGCTGCCGCATCATCAAGCTCGACGTGGAAGATGAAGACGTAGTGGTCGATCGCCGCGCCATTGCCGAAGACGAAGAACGTGCCGGCAAGCAACGCCGCTACTCCGAACTCAAAGAAGGCGATACCGTCCACGGAGAAGTTCGCAGTCTCACCGACTACGGCGCTTTCGTGGATATCGGAGGCGCGGACGCCCTGCTGCACGTCGGCGAAATTTCCTGGCGTCGCGTCAACAAGCCCTCTGACGTCCTTTCCGCCGGCCAGCAGATCGAAGCCAGGATCATCAAAATCGACTCGGATAAGCGACGCATCGCGATCAGCATGAAGCAGCTACAGCCGCATCCGTGGGACGCCGTCGCGGAGAAATACAAAGCAGGCGAAAGAGTGCGAGGCACGATCACTCGGCTCATGGATTTCGGTGCGTTTGTCGAAATCGAGCCGGGCATTGAAGGCCTGATCCACATTTCCGAAATGTCGTGGGCCAAGCGAGTAAGAACTGCAGGTGATGTGGTAAAACCAGGCGAGACCGTTGAAGCCGTGATTCTCGGCGTGAGCCCATCGGACCGCCGCATCTCACTCGGCCTGAAGCAGGCGCTGGGCGATCCCTGGGCCGGCGCGGCGCAAAAATTTGCGCCGGGCACCGTGATCGAAGGTCCCGTGACCAGTCTGACGAAATTCGGTGCCTTCGTCCAGCTGACCGAAGGCATTGAGGGCATGATTCACATCAGCGAAATCAGCGCGGAAAAGCGCATCCATCACCCGCAGGAAGTACTGAGAACGGGGCAAGTAGTAAAGGCGCAAGTGCTGGCGCTCGACTCTGAAAAGCGCCTGATACGCCTGAGCATGAAACAACTTGTTCCAACCGGCCTGGATGAATACCTGGTCGAACACAAAGAAGGAGACATCGTCACCGGCCGCTTGATCGAAGTTTCCGGAGGAAGCGCGCGCGTGGAACTCGGCGAAGGCGTCGTGGCGACATGCCGGATCTCCGAGGAGCGTCCAGCGAAAGAAGACAAGCGCGCTGAATCGCTGCCGTCCTCTTCCTCTTCGTCAAAGCCCGATCTGTTGTCGCTAGGCTCCATGCTGCAGACACGCTGGAAAAGCGGTGCTCCTGCCGCCGAGGCTAAGCCGGAACCCGTGCGGGCAGGCCAAATCCTCAAATTCCGCATCGCCAAGCTCGATCCTGCGACCAAGAAAATCGAGTTGGCACTCGAGTGACTCTGGACCTGCGCGCCCGGAGAGTAACGCGGAAGCAATCAGCTGTTCATGCCGCTTGGAGTGCGCTCACCGGCAGCGACAAAGTTATAACCGCACCGCCTCCGGCACGATCGGAAATCCTAGCCTCGCCGCTGTGCGCATGGACAACTGCATCTACAAACGCAAGTCCAAGACCGTGGCCGTGAGAATCCTTCCCCTTAACGAAGCGCTGGAAAGCCTGGCTGCCGATGTCACGAGGGAATCCCGGACCGTTGTCTTCGATCACTAGTTCCGCTGCCCCTTGACGCGAATGGAGCCGAATGTTTACCCGGCATCCCACCGGCAAGTGAGTCAATTCGTTTTCCAGCAAATTGCTGACTACGCGGTTGAGCAGAGGCAAATCCGCATCTACAACCACATGCCCTTCCAGGTCAGTCGTCACTTCGTGATGGCGCTCAGCCATGGCCGGATGGTAAATATCAACCAGCTGTCTCACCACATCGGAGAAGTCAACCGGCCCGCGATCCATGTGCAGCGCGCCGGCTTCTGCCTCGGCAAGATCCAGCGTGGTGTTCAGCAACTGCAAGAGCTTATCCAGGCCTTCGATCGCTTCCCCAACCGAGTCACGCCACTTCTCGTTTCCTTCATTGCATAACGCGGATTCGAGTGTCCCACGAATCAACGTTACCGGACTCTTCAGATCATGCGCGACCGCGCCGGTGACCGTGCGCAGCTGATTCACCGAAGACTGAAGCCGGTCCAACATGCGATTAAACGTCTTCGCCAATCGCGAGATCTCATCCGAATTCACCGGCTCAGGCAATCGTTCTTCCAAACCCTCGGTGCCAATTCTCGCCACCGTTTCCGTAATGCTTTCCACTCGCACCAAAGTACGGCGGGCGCTCCAGTAGGAGATTACGAAACCCAGCAGGAACATGCCGCCCCACACGGTGAGAAATCGACGACCCAACGTGTGTAACAGATGTTTCGCTCCACGGTCCGAGAGTCCTAGATAGACAGTTCTTCCGTTTCGCACCTGGACCACGACTCGAAACGTTTGCCGCCATCCCGTCACGGCGATGGACTGGGGAACACCGGGAACGAGCTTTGCCTGTTGAATCGCGGTGGCAAAGGCATCCTTGGAACTCGGCCCCACCCACAACGGAGCTTCACTGTTATTGGGATCGGTGGCCAAAAAGAAAACAGAATTCAGCCGTTCTCCCCGGGCATTTCGCTCATCGGGTACTTCCTGAGTCGCCAGCTCGGCCACCTCTCCAACGATTCGCTTGTATAGATGATCGCTGGGGGTATCAACCGAGACCCGGGCAAGAACCTCACTTTCGCCGGTAAGCCAGGTATCGCTGCGCTCGCGAATGCCCTGCGCGACAAGGAAATAAACTATGGAGAACGCCAGAGCCGTTCCGAGCGCGAACGCCAGAGTTGTCCAAATCGAAATCCGCCAGGCGGCGGTAGTGCGTAAATTCTTACGCATTTTTGAGAACATAGCCAACACCACGAATTGTGTGGATCAGCGGCCGCGGCGTGTCATGGTCCACCTTACTGCGCAGACGATAGATATGGACATCCACCACGTTGGTCGCGGGATCAATCCGCATTCGCCAGACATGGTCCAAAATCATGGTACGGGTGACCACACGACCTTCATTTCGGCAAAGATATTCCAGCAGTGAAAACTCTTGAGGGGTCAATTGCAGCAAGTGATCGCCCCGTCGCGCTTCACGACGCACCAAATCAAGCTGCAAGTCGGCAGCCTGCAAACGCACCGATTCTTTCTGTGGAACCGCGAACCTGCGCAGAAGATTTCTCAGTCTCGCCAGCAGTTCCGGCAGCGCGAATGGCTTCGTAAGGTAGTCGTCCCCGCCTTGCTCCAACCCCCGCACCCGCTCGCCCACGGAACGCCGCGCCGACAGGATCAAGACTGGTGCCGAACTGCCTTGCGCGCGGCAGCGCGCAATCAAGTCCAATCCATCCAGGTCCGGAAGGCCAAGGTCGATGATGAAGGCATCGTGAATCCCTTCCAGGGCTATGGTTTCCCCGGCCTTCGCTGTGCTGGCCGTATCCACCTGGTATCCGGCCTCCTCCAGCGCGCGCTTCAAAAACTGCTGAATGGGTTCATCATCTTCTACCACCAGCAATCGCATGGGAACTCCCCGCCAGTCCAAGACTGTACACCTCCAGGTGGGATGCAGGAAATAGGACGCAGCCCTTCACCGCCAACGCCGCTATTTACTGCGGATGCCAGGTCATGTCCACGCGCACTGGAATCTCGTTCTTTACTCGTATCGTCAACAGCGATGGCGGCTCGATTTTGAAATCGGGGAGGGTAGCCGGAATTGTCCCCGTGATGTGAGTTTTGCCGCCTTGCGTCTCCAGTTTGAAAGGAACCTGCTTGTACTGGACAGTCTGGCCAGCGAACTGAATCTCTAAATCGAGTTTGATGGTCGCTGATGCGGCGGCCGATTCGGGCAGCCGCGTGCGTACGGTAACGATCGGAAACTCCGCGCCGCGCGTGACCTGAATCATATGAAGATCGCGATTGCTGTCCCCCGAGCCAAACGACTTCAGCGCCACCGCGATCAGGAAATCACACTCTCCAGCGTGGCAAACCCCTTTGCCTCGCGCCGCATGGCTCACACCCTCGGACTCATGCAGCGGATGCGACACATGGTACGTCAGACTACTCTGTTCAAGCACCCACTGGCTATCCGCTCCACCAAACGCGGGCAACGCCAGAAGCACCAAGGCAATCAGTATTTTCTTGTTCATAAACTGTGGTTAGAATTTCACCGAGACCGAAAGAAGAGCCGCTCCGAAGGCCCCGGCCGTCACCACTGCTACCGGTCCATGCGCGGAGGCGACGCCATGAACCTTTTCCCCCTTGTTCTTTTCGTCGAAGGCCAGAATCCCCAGGATGGGCGTCAGGATCATTCCCGGCCCATGGATCCAGGCCATCGCCTTGTGAAAACGGATCGGACCGCGGGTTTCGGTTCCCGGCACCCTGGGTGCGCGGATGGCATAGTATGCGGTCATGAAGTATAAATCTCCCGTCAGCCCCCCAAGAGCCGTATGCAGATCGCGCGACGCCGTGCTCGTGTTCTTACCGCCGGCGTTGAGCGATGTGGCAACCGTGGCAATCAGCGGAACCGTCGTGATCAAGCCCATCCGTTGATGGATCTTCAGCATGTGGGTTCGTTTGTCGAGCAACGCCTGCTCTCGTGGGTTTCCCTGAGTCTGCTCCGGAGAAAGGCCTAGATCGGAAAGCGAAAGTGCAGTCTTAGTGCTGGACGGCGCATTCGGCAAATTGTCCTGTTGCTCTGGTGTTGGCTTTGCGGTGATTCGTTCCAGCTTTTCGTCCAGAACCGCAGCCTCGGTCCCACTCACGGTTGCCGCAGGAATCCCCAACGTCTTGAAACCTGCGGCCTCAAACTTCAGCCGGTAGTCGCCCGGCGCCAGGCCGTCAAACTTATAAGTGCCATCCGTCCCAGTAGCGGTGCTCCGCGTCTGGCTATTGTCAGCCGAAGTCGCGGTGACCGTGGCATTCGCAATCACCCCGCCCATCCCATCGGTAACCTTGCCCGTCAACGCTCCCATTTCAGAGGTCTGAGCCATGAGAGGCGTAACGAACAGACAAACAACAAGAACGAGGCCAGGGACACCACCATGTGAGTTGCGAAAGGCCTTCCTCAACGTCCTTCACCTCACAGTTTCCAATGGCGCCCTGACCTCGAGTAGTTAGAGGGGTATGAAAACCACCATACGTCCGCAACATAACGGTGCCTTGTCCGGAAGATGACAATTTGTTCATGGGATCGAGCAGAAGGTTGAGACAAATCTCGAACGTGGTGGCCGTCGCAAGGGCTGGACGCAGAAGGCGAACCTCGGGTGTCCGCGCGGCGGACGCGGCATTTGACGACGGGAATCGCGGTTAACGGCCGGCGTTCGCCATCATCAGCGCGAACAGCGCAGGCAGATAGATGATCGTAGCCTGAAGCAACCGCCGAGCCGGCGGCTTCGATGCCGCAGCAGTAGCGGGCAATTGCGGATACGCCATTCCCATCGACACACGGAACAGCGCCGCGCCCATCAGGATCGCGCCCACCAGATACACGCGTCCCGCCATTCCCAGCGCAACCGGCATAAGGCTCACGGGAATCAGGGCTCCGGAATACGCCAAAATCCGCCACACCGTGGATTTCCCATCGGAATCGACCACCGGCAACATGCGAATTTCGCCTTCCGCGTAGTCCTCGCGATAAAGCCATGCGATCGAGAGAAAATGCGGAAACTGCCACACGAACATGATGGCAAAAAGGATCAGAGTCTCAACTTCCAGTTTCCCCCGCGCCGCCGTCCAACCGAGGACCACCGGCATCGCTCCCGGAAATGCGCCAACAAAAGTGCATATCGGAGAAACTTTTTTCAGTGGAGTGTATGCCGCCAGATACACCAGCGAAGTCAAGAACACCAATAACCCAGTTAGTAAGTTGGCATAGATCGCGAGATAAACCGAACCACCCAGAGTCAGTGCCAGGCCTACTATCGCCGCGTGTGCCCGACTCATTCGTCCCGCAGGCAGGGGACGCTGTGCCGTTCGTCGCATCCGCCCATCGACGCTCGATTCCAGCACTTCGTTCAGCGCCGCCGTTCCGCTCGAAACCAGCGCCACCCCCAAAAGGGCATGCACCAAGCCCAGCGACCACGACGAGACGCCCGACCGGTGCGCGCCAAAGAAGTAGCCGCACCACGCCGTAAGGACAATCAGAGTCGTAATCCGCGCCTTAGTAAGTTCGGCGTAATCGCGCAGCAGAGAAACAGGTTCTCGCAACATGGACCTCACACCCGCCTTCAGCTCAAACCAGCAGTCGCTAAACAAATCCCCTCGGAACACACGACCCCGAAAGACAGCATTCGTATCGCGCCATCTGCTCGATGTCAAGTCAAAACTTAAAGCACACCGGCGTCTAGCACTCGGAATCCTCGCACCGAAGCACGGTCCTTGGCAACTGTCGTTGTCACAGACACGGCAGCTCAGTGAACGCTCGCTGGAGCCGCAATATTGAATGTCTCGGGCGGATCAAAATAACACCGGTGCCAAAGCGCCGCGTCAGTCAACTTGCCCGCTTTCCACTGTTGAACGGTGGGCAGCGTTATAGCGATCATGCCGCCATCGACCGAATCGAACATCAACACGACTCCGGCGAGTTCCTGCGATCTTTTCTCGAGTTCCGCGTAGTTCTTGTCAAGCAACGATTTGGCATACTCCAGCTTGGCTGACGCGCCACTGTTTTTCTCGTCTTCCTGGACCTTTTGTACCGAGACGATTTTCACGCTCTTGCCCCGCAGTGGCTCCCAGTCCCCCGGAAAGGACGCAACTTCCTCCCGCGTCACCAGAAACAGATCGGCCGCAACCGGCGCCGCCTTCGTGCCAGCCAACGGAACGTCCGAAAACCCGTCCGGCATCTCCAGGCTCGTGCGCCAGATCCATCCCCGCGACAAGCCGGAAATCCGCACGTGAACCCAGTCCACATTAAAGTCCAGCATCTCAAACTCATCGTGCGCGCTCGCCAGAAACAAAGGATTGGCATTCAGACTCGGAGCCGCGACTACTGGCGTTCCGGTTTTCTTTATCGCTACCAGATTCTTCGGATGCGCCTGGTTCTTGAGCACTTCCTCCAGGCTAGCCGCCTCCGCTTGCAAGTTGGCCGTAGCCCGATCGGGAGGTTTGCCCTGCGAATTCTTGGTCTCCGCTAGTTGCTGACCCGACAGTCCTTGTTCCAATGAAGATGAAGACGAAAACGTGTGTCCGGCGTTCGGCAACTGTGGCATCGGCGCCGAGATAACAGGCTCCGCTCTGCCCTGCTCCGCCCCTCCCTTTCCCGCCGTTGCTGGCCGCTCAGCTGGCGCCGGCGAAGTGATCGCCGGAAGGCTGTCGCCAGAACCCGCGCCGGCATTCGCACCCGAATTCGTCGCACCAGCGCCGCCCGCAAGCAGATCTGTTAACTGGTCCAGCAGGTCGGACTCGAGCCGGCCATTCGAAGTCAGCAGTTGGTATCCCGAACGAGACGGAGTTGAATCCGTGTGCCAGGCCGTCACCTTCGTGTTCACCCGCACCACCGCCCCGCCCGACGCAGTCGAACTCACCTGCACGGAGGACTGGTAATAAGCCCGCTGGTACTGGTTCAACGGATGATCGCCCGGCAAGGCAAATCCCTCGAGCGCCGGCAGCCGTCCGCGCATGGAGGGTTGCAACCCCTTCAGCGC
>Ga0070761_10001552_pt1 | contig 14369 bp, 10 predicted proteins | sample HubBroMetageREF1_FD_66724 | JGI IMG/M metagenome (GOLD analysis project Ga0070761, IMG submission 66724) | Reference soil microbial communities from the Hubbard Brook experimental Forest, New Hampshire, USA - Hubbard Brook CCASE Soil... | ecosystem: Environmental > Terrestrial > Soil >...
GGGGATTCGCCTCAATAAAAGCGATGTACCTATTACACGCGTGATGTACTACCCCACGAATGCACTCCTCACATCCGTTCTTGCAATGACCGTGGTTGTGCTCCAGCACGACGACTGGCTGCTTCCTGCACTCGCCGGGGTGCTCGATATTGCGAGCGTGAAAGTAGCAATAGTTGCTGTCGTATCCGCAAACTGGGCAGACCCATTTTGCTCGGCAAGCAACCTGGCCCGGAGATTCTGCCGCTCGCGGGAGTTCATCGGGACTTTTCCTTCGGAGCCAATTAAGCTCGACGCGTAGGACACGGGCGAGCGCCTTGAGTTCGTAGTCAAGGACATGCCGCAGACCGTTTTCGATCTTGGCAATGGCTGCTCGGTCGAGTTGAATGCCGCGCGCAGCAAGCTTCCCTGAGAGAGCATCCTGTGTTAGAGCGGGACTGGAACCTCGACGCGCTTTGGCCACGCGCCCGCCAACAATGTTCTTGCGCGCGGACTTCTTTTTCACGTGAAGAGATTACTTCCGGTGCGACTCGAATGTGTTCTAAACTAGAACATTGGAGAACTGGATATGAGGCGTGGCACATTTTCTGGAAACAACAACGAGCGGCCCCGAAACCCTGATCGCGTCCAATGGGCCACCTCCGTTGTGACGAGATTCGCCAAAGATACCGGCTTGGGCGATGATCTACGGGCCGACCCTGAGACTGTGCTTGCCGATTTGCTTGCCGACCTGCTGCACTGGTGCGACGCTCAGAAAACTAACCGCCGCCTCGAGGGGGACATCAGCTTCGAATCAGCACTTGGGCGAGCCCTCGGTCACTATCGGGAGGAGGTCGCCAACGAAGTATCAGGACTGATAGAAGATTCTCAGACGCCATGACGTAACGTATTTGAAATTCGACCGGGTGCCCCACTCATCGCGTACTTCGCGATGAGTGGGTTGCCGCGAGTGTACCCACCTTCGCGATCTCCCCCGTGACCTTTTTCATCACAAACGCCCTGTGATCCCCATCACAGACATCCACCCGCCCATCGCCGACAATGGAGATCGACCTGTGACAGGACAGAGGTGTGCCCGAACCAGGACGCCCCTCGAAGCTGCCCCAGCCCCAAGAGTCGGCGCTCTTTGAAAACACCAATTTGGGAAAATGAGCGGGCGTCAGCCCCCGAGCGAGGCGAAAAGGCGAGCTAAATCACTGACGAATAAAGACTTTACCTCTAAGTCATTTAAACCCAAAGATCTGGCGGGAATTTCTCCCTAACCCGATGATTCCAATAGGGAGGGGGGTGGGGGGGTACCCCCCCATACCATCTGGTTAGTAACATCGGAGTAAATAGGCAAAAGCAAATTCAAAGGCAGCGGACAGAGCCTGCCCCAAGCAAAATCGAAGGCACCCGAAACCGTGGAAACTATGCCGTCGCAGTTGTCACTTTGCGCACCGCCATCGACAGCATCACGCGCGAAAGGCCGCTGAAGATCATACTTATTCCGACCAGCGTGCCTATCGCCCAGGCGGAACTCGACGGCCACTGCAGATAGATCATCCCGCCCAGCAGCAGCGTAATGATGCCGTCGACCAGCACCCAGCTTGCTCCTCCCATGGAGCGCATCTTGAAATACAGAATGATGTTCAGGATGCCTTCAATCAGGAAGAGCGATGCCAGGATTAAGGTAAGCGATTCCACTCCCAGCAAGGGATGCATGATGAGGTAGGCGCCGAAGAAAAAATATGCGATGCCGACCAGCAGCTTCCAGATCATGCTGCCGGCTCCGTGAGCGCGAAAGGCTAGCATTACGTGGACTGCTCCTGCGAGGACGATGAGCCAGGCAATGGCCACGTTGACGGCCACGGCGGCAAGAAGTGGGGAACAGATCGCGACCATGCCGAAGATAATCAGCAACACGCCCCACAGGATGGACAAAGTCGAAGACTGACGTACTGCTTCTACCGGAGTGTTCTGTGCCATGGGAGAGCTCCTTTGGAAGGCGGGGTAATCCTACCCTCTGGACGGATGACGCGCAACCCGGAAGGGCGCAAAGGCTTGCCCTGATGAAAATTCAAACCTCAAGCTGACCGCCAAGTCGATCGCATCACAAGTGCATCGCGTCAAATCGCGTCAATAGGAGCTGGAGCGCAGCGCCAATCTCAGTCTCCAAGACCACATAAGGAACGAGGTCGAGGTGAGGTCGATGGCCGGCTCGGTTGTGCTATAGGACTGCATGTTGTCGCGATACACGGCCCGTTGCGACGGATTCAACGCGCCCGCGTTGCCATTGAATTTTGCGAACGTGTCGACGCCGTTCGCCGGACACAGAATCATGCCCCCGACCACGCCTGAACTGGCATATCCGGCTGGACCCTCTGTAGCCGCGCCCCAAAGCACCGGCGTGCCTCCGGAAGTCCCATTGAGCGCACCCGCCAGATTCGCCACCTGATGCTGGATGCAATTCGGAAAGGTGCTGCCATCGCCCACAATAAATGACGAGCCCCAGGAATTCGTGCCCAAAATGTTAGCCAGCCAGCGCTGCGCGTAGGTGTCGTACTTCTTGATCTGAGTCAGGGAATACGCCTCGCTGGCCATCACCGACAAACCAGCGCCGTGCGAAGTGGTATCGCCGTAACTCCAGTGGTAGCCGAAGCCCCAGGGGTCGGCGGCGGATTGAGTGATGGCGTCATCCACTTGCCGCAAGAATTGTTTGCGGATGCTCGCTTCGGACACGGCCAAGCCGGGCGGATTTCCCGCCATTTGCAATGCCCGGTACAGTTCGAAATGGGCCAGGCCGCTTACGTCATACAGGTTCAGCGTGTCTGTGTTTCCGGTGTCGTAGATTTTCGTGATGTAGTTGCTGGCAAACTGCGCCGCCTGCCGCAGGTAGTCCATGGGATTGGTGTCGGCGAGTGCGGCCGGGAACGCACTGGCTCCGGCAGATTGCTGAGCCTGCAGAGCCGATTGCAGAGCAAAATAAAGTTCGGTTGCGCCCAGTTCCATGTCGTCGTCCCAAACGTTCTCCGGATAGCCGTCAAAGGGAGAAATGGTCAGCAGGCAACTACCGCAAGAGCCCGAACCTGGCGCAGGTGCTGGATCTGGATACGAGGTATCGGCGAGCGCAAAAATGTCTTCGGCATTCTTGAGGCACTGATTCGCCAGAGAAGGATTCGTGGTGCGGTTGAGCTGATAGCACAGTGCAAAATCCGCCGTCAAACGGCCCGCCAGATTTGGGCTGATCGGCGAACCTGCCGCTCCTGCCACATACACCGGACGATGGCAGATAAAGAAGGTCGTGTAGGGATCGCAAGGCCGCGGATCGCCGGGCTGATCGAAATTGTCGGCCGCCTGCGGCAGGGTCCAGATGTCGTACTCGGTGATCAGGCAGTAGGGCGTCTGATACGTTCCGCCGCAATTGCCCGTGGCCGAACTGGGATCGCCTTCGCCGTAATAATCCCAGTCTTGACTGTTGTCCACCTGGTAGTACAAGGTTTGCGTTTTGTCATTCCACATCTTCAGCAGCCAGTTGATCCCAAATTGAGCTTCGCCGGTAAAGTCGGAGGACGACGGCGCGCCCGGACCGCTGCTGCCCGCGTACGAAACGGAGCCTGGCGGCGCGGGAGGATTCATCGGTGCGTCAGCACCCATCTGGTTAGGAAAATCGCGAATCCCAATCTGCATCAGAGCGGTGGTGTAGCTGACGGTTTCGACGTACTTCATGTAGTCGCCGGCGTCCCACCAACCGCCCTCGGCGTTGATATTCGGAAGCTGCGCCGATACCAGCGGAGGCGCCGCCGGCGGCACGTTATCGATAAAGTCGTTGCTGTCAAGCGGAGGCGTTTCGTAAACGCGCGCGTTCCTGTCCTTCAGGTGTCCGGGCTCGGTGCGCAGCGCGTTGGGGATGAAGTTCGCTCCGTCGCGCTCGGTCTCATAGAAAAACAAAGTGTTCAAGAGCAAGCCGGAATAGAGCGTATCCGGTGAATCCACTGCAAAAGGCGGCCAAGTCGCTGCCACTGGCCCGGACACCGAGATCGTGTACAGGTCGCCCGCTGGAACGTTGAAGTCCAGGGCGTACACATCGTAGATCACGGTTTTGCTGTGGCTCCACGCGCCTAGCAGCGCGCCGACGTGGCCCGAATACACGGTGACGCCGTCGGAGTTGACCACCGTGAAGCTGGCTCCGCTTGCCGCCGTCGTGGACATCAGGTACGCACGAAAAGGCGTCTGGCCGGATTCGTAGCCCACTTGACTGACGCGGACATAAGCCGACTGCGCGGCCGATCGCACGGAAGATTGCGCTTGAGCCGGCCGAGTGCACGCCAGCGGCGCGAGCAAGATGCCCGCGACTGAGACGAGTCGAAACTGGGCAGAAAGGCGAGGGCTGGAACGCAGCATGGCTACTCCGCGTACGCCAAATGACTATATTAAATCCGTTTAATAGAGGCAAGTGGAAAGAAAGTCCTGGGATAGTCTTCCGTCGACCAGCGCCGTCGCGACCCTACCCACGGTCACTCGGGGCCCGGTGTTATCTTTATCTGGATCTCCGAATCGCTGGAAATCACTTCATGGAAATTCTCAAGCGACTTTTTGAGGGCCATTTCCACTCGCCCGTCGAGCGGGTCGAGCCGCTGCAGGGCCAACTCGGTGGTTCGGGCCGCAAGATCATCCGGCTTTCCAGCGAAAACACCAGCGCGATTGGCATCCTCTATGACGTCCGCGAAGAGAACGTCGCCTTCCTCGAATTCTCGAGGCACTTTCGGCGGCATGGCCTGCCCGTGCCGGAGATTTATGCCGAGGATTTGAGCCGGGGCGCTTATCTTGAAGAAGATCTTGGCGACACCACGCTTTTCGAGTTTCTCTCGAAGCATCGGAACGACGACAATCGCGATGGCGCGACCATCGCTCCCGAAGCCGTCGCCGCGTATCGCAAAGTTGTCGCCGTGTTGCCGCGCTTTCAGGTCGAAGCGGGACGCGACTTGAACTACAAAGTGTGCTATCCCCGCGACAGCTTCGACGGCCAGTCGATCGCGTGGGATTTGAATTATTTCAAGTATTACTTTCTGCGGCTCGCGAGCATTCCCTTCAACGAGCAGGCGCTGGAAGACGATTTCAGCCGCTTGACTAAATTTCTGCTGAGCGCGAGCCGCGATTTTTTCCTCTATCGCGATTTCCAGTCCCGCAACATCATGCTGCGCAAAGTTCTGAACAAGGTTTCGAACGAAGTTCCAAAGGAAGACCAGCCGTTTTTCCTCGACTATCAAGGCGGCCGCAAAGGCGCGCTGCAATACGATATCGCATCTCTTTTGTACGACGCCAAGGCCGATCTGCCTCCAGATCTGCGCCAGCAATTGCTCGATCATTATCTCGACCAGCTCGGCGGTTTCCTCGATCTCGATCGTTCCGAGTTCATCCGGTATTACTACGCGTACGTCTACGTCCGCATCATGCAGGCTCTCGGAGCATATGGTTTTCGCGGCTTCTACGAGCGCAAGGAACATTTCCTGCAAAGCGTCCCCTACGCGCTGAAAAACCTGCGCTGGCTGCTGCATAATGTGGAGTTGCCCATCGCGCTGCCGACGCTGACTGAAGCTTTCAAGAGCATGGTGGCTTCGGATAAGCTGCAAGGCCTGACTTCGACATCGCATCCGGAAAAATTGACGGTGCGGGTTTTCAGTTTTTCATTTCACCGCGGCCTGCCGCAAGATGACACGGGAAATGGCGGCGGATTCGTCTTCGATGGGCGCAGTCTTCCCAATCCCGGACGCGAAGAGCGCTTCAAAACCCTCACCGGCAAAGACGCGGCGGTCATCGACTATCTCAATCAGCAGGAAAGCGTACGTCAGTTTCTGGCGAGCGCCATGTCACTGGTGGATGCCAGTGTGGCCACTTATCAGCGCCGCGGCTTCAAACACCTGATGGTGTCGTTCGGCTGCACCGGCGGCCAGCATCGCTCGGTGTATCTGGCGGAGCAACTGGCCAAGCATCTGCGCAACCGAGATGGAGTCGAAGTAACGGTGCGTCATCGCGAGCAGGAGCAACTGAATCAGTGAAGGCTAATTAATGAAGGCAATGGTTCTCGCTGCCGGCCTGGGCACGCGCTTGCGGCCGCTCACCGACGATCGTCCCAAAGCGCTCGTCGAAATCAATGGCCGCACGCTGCTGGAGATCACGCTCTCCCGCTTGCGCGGCTGTGGAGTCAGCGAGGTGATGATCAACGTGCATCACCTTGCCGACATGATTGTCGAGTACCTGAAAACGAACGACAACTTCGGTATGCGCATTGAAGTCTCGCGCGAAGAGACTTTGCTTGACACCGGTGGCGGCCTGAAGAAAGCCGCACATTTCTTTCTTGGGGATTCTTCAAGACGCTCCAGCCATCCTGACGAACCCTTCATCGTGCACAATGTCGATGTCCTCAGCACCATCGATCTCCGGCGCATGATGCAATGTCACAATGAAAATCAGGCTCTCGCGACTCTGGCGGTACAGGACCGCAAGACTTCTCGCTACTTACTGTTCGACGACCGGCTTCAGCTTTGCGGCCGGTGGGCTGGCGCCGCAGAACCCGAATTTGTACGGCCGGCTCTAAGACCTGCTCAACAAGCGCATGTCCTGGCGTTTGCCGGAATCCACGTCATTGCTCCGCGCCTTCTCCCCATGATGACAGAAGACGGCGCGTTCTCTATCATCACCTCGTATTTACGTCTCGCGGCCCAGGGAGAAAAAATCCTGGCCTTTCGCGCCGACGAATATTATTGGCGCGATCTTGGCCGGCCCGAAAATGTTGCGCAAGCCGCTGCGGATTTAAGGCAACAAGCCATTGCGCTGTAGGTCAAGGTTGTGCGCCTCTCAGCGAACCCCTGGCAACTGATACTCTCAAGCAGAGATCGATATCGAAATCCCGGAGACCGCACCGCATTGCCGCCCATTGTCAACGCACAGGAAATTTCCAAAGCATTTGGAGCGAACCCGCTCTTTCAGAATGTTTCGTTCACCATATCTGAAGGCGATCGTATCGGCCTGATTGGCCCGAACGGGTCCGGCAAATCCACCCTGCTGCGAATTCTGGCGGGCGAGGTTGCTCCCGATGGCGGCGAAGTATCGTTTCGCAAACGAACCCGCCTCGCCTGTGTCGAGCAGGACTCGCGATTCAATCCCGGAGCCACCGTGCGTTCTGTGATAGAAAACGCTCTCGATCGCGGCAGCGTCTCCGGAACCGAGCGCGGCGCCCGCTTTGCCGAAACGCTGGGCCGCGCCGGTTTTGAAGATGAAGAAGCGCCAGCTGCCGAGTTATCCGGCGGTTGGCAGAAGCGCCTCGCAATTGTGGAAGCTCTGGTGCAGCATCCCGACATACTCTTGCTCGACGAGCCCACTAACCATCTCGATCTCCCCGGAATTACCTGGCTGGAAGAGTTGCTGGAGGCAGCAGCCTTCGCCAGCGTAATCGTGAGCCACGATCGGTATTTCCTGGAGAATGTCACCACCGACATGGTCGAACTCAATCGCATTTATCCCGATGGCTCGCTCCGCGTCCGTGGCAATTACAGCGCCTTCCTGGAGAAGAAAGAAGAATTCCTACACGCGCAGTCGCGGCGTCAGGAAGCGCTGGAGAATCTGGTCCACGGAGAAATCGAGTGGCTCCGCCGCGGAGCGAAAGCCCGCACCCGCAAATCAAAAGCCCGCATCAGCAGGGCCGGCGAACTGATGGGAGAGCTGGCCGATCTGAATGCGCGAACCCGCAGTGCCACAGCGCAGATCGACTTTTCCGCCACCGATCGCAAAACGAAGCGCCTGATCGAACTGCAGGACGTAACCTGCACCATGGGAACCCGCGCGCTCTTCGAAGGCCTCAACTTCATCCTGACGGCCGGAATGCGCGTCGGCCTCGTGGGACCGAATGGCAGCGGCAAGACGACTCTTCTGCGCTTGTTGCAGGGAGATCTCGCTCCAGCCGGCGGAGAGATTCGCCGCGCCGACTGGCTGCGCATTGTCTACTTCGACCAGACTCGCACGCTCGATCCCGATGTAACTCTGCGCCGCGCTCTCGCGCCGGACGGCGATTCCGTCGTGTATCGCGATCGTGTAATCCACGTGGCCGGATGGGCCGCAAGATTCCTATTCACTGGTGAACAATTAAGCCAGCCCATAGGGCGGCTCTCGGGAGGCGAACGCGCGCGCGTCCTGATCGCGCAGTTAATGCTTCAGCCCGCCGACATTCTCCTGCTCGACGAACCCACCAACGACCTCGACATTCCTACGCTGGAAATTCTGGAAGAGAGCCTGATCGATTTTCCCGGCTCGCTCGTGCTGGTGACGCATGACCGCTATATGCTCGACCGCGTATCCAGCATTGTGCTCGGATTGAACGGCAAGGGCGGCGCGGAGACTTTTGCCGACTACGCGCAATGGGAGGCGTGGCAGGCGCAGAGTGCGACGAACGAAAAAGGGCCAGATGAGGTGAAGAGTGCAGCGCCGCAGTTACCCGTCATTTCTACGCTGGCAAAAAAGAAGCTTTCATATCTCGAAGCGCGCGAATATGCAACCATCGAGCAGCGGGTGGAAGAAGCCGAGGAGTTAGTGAAAGCCAAACGTGCGGAACTGGAAGATCCCGCCAACGCGATGGATGCTGCGCGCCTGGTAGCTGTACAGGCCGGGCTGGACGCCGCTCAGGAGGCGCTTGATGCGCTCTACGGGCGCTGGGCTGAATTGGAAAAAAAGAATGCGTGAACACACCTCGCAGTGCACTCGATCAGAAGTGAGGCGGCCCAGATGGCAGGCCGAGGTGGTATAGTTACGCTCTGCCCGCGAGGTCGATCCCGACCTAAAGGCGGAAGAGGATGGTGATAGATATGGGATTGATCGCTTGGATTGTGACTGGCTTGATCGCGGGCTGGCTTGCCGGCCAGGTTATGAAGGGTGGTGGTTACGGCGTACTCGTGGACATCATCCTCGGAATTCTCGGCGGCGTTGTCGGCGGCTGGGTCTTCGGGATTCTCGGAATCTGGCCGGGCGGCGGCATGATCGGCGCCATCATTGTTGCATTTGTTGGCGCGGTAATCTTGGTTGGGATCACGCGCTTAATCAAGAAAGCGTGAAGACGACTCGCGCCCGACAATTCCGTCAGCCTACGCCTTCGCAAAATCAATAAACCCGTGTTGCGCATCGGTTCGAGTCAGCTTCGCCCGCACTTTATCGCCGACGTGCAATCCTTGCGCTCCCTGAGCTAACAACCCTTCAATGTGCGGCTGCATGACGCGCACAAACGTTCCCTTCGGAGTGACTCCGGTGACGATGGCGTCGAAGGTTTCGCCGACACGATGGCTCATGGCCACGGCGGACAACCGCTTCGACATTTCCCGCTCCACTTTTCGCGCTGCGTCGCCCTTCTTCGTACAGTTCGCGGCGATGCTGGCGAGTTCGTCGTCGGAATAGGGTCCGGGTTTTCCGTCGAGCAGACTCTTGATCAGCCTTTGTGTGACCATATCGGCAAAGCGGCGGTTGGGGGCGGTGGAATGCGTGTAATCCTGCACCGCAAGTCCGAAGTGGCCCTGCGCGGGATCGCCCGGACGCTCCAGCACATACTCGCCCGGACCAATCAGCTTGATGACCGCGAGTGAGAGGTCGGCGAAGTGATCGGGGTCGGCGGCCTTGCGCTTCAGAAGAAAATCGTTCAGCGCCTTGGAGTCAGGCTGTGCCGGCAGCTTTACGCTTTGATCTTGAGCGGCCGCGAGGCGCACGATGCCATCCCAATGCTCGGGAGTTTTCACGATGCGCCGCAGAGAAGAAACTTTTTCCAGCAGCCGCGCCACCACGCCATTGGCGGCGATCATGAAGTCCTCGATCAGGTCAGTGGCGCGATTCTTTTCTACCGTGGCGACGCCGGTAACCTGTTGGTTGAGCAGCAGCGGAATCACTTCGGCGGTGTCGAGGTTCAGCGCGCCGTTCGCGTAGCGCACTTTCCTGAGCGTCTGCGCGACTTGATCCTGAAGCTTGAGCTGCGCCTGCAGTTCCGAAGACGCGGCCACTTTCGGCGGAGCCGCCGCCTTGCCTTCGAGCCACGCTCCAATCGCGTTGTAGGTCAGCTGTGCCTGGTTACGAACTATTGCCCGATACACATTACTCGAACTCAGCGAGCCGCTGGCATCGACTACGAATTCTGTGACTACGGCCGGTCTGTCCACGTCTGGGAGCAGAGACGATGCGCCGGTCGAGAGTTCGTTTGGCAACATGGGGAAAATGGTTACGCCGGTATAGACAGAGGTCGTCTCGAGCGCGGCATGCTGGTCAATGGGAGAACCCTTGGCCACAAAGGCGTCCACATCGGCGATCCCGATCATCACCTTGACGTCGCCATTCGGCGATCGTTCGGCAACCTCGATCTGGTCGAGATCTTTGGATGTGTCGTTATCGATCGAGGACCAAGGCAGGGCGCGCAAATCTCGCACCTTATCCGAAGGCGTCAGTTGCGGTGGATGAGCGCTGATCTGCGCCAGTTGTTGACGCGTCTCGGGCGGAAAATCTGGTTCGAAGCCATGCGCTAGCATGACCTGCCGCGCCACTGCCTGAAGATTGACGGGAGAAGGCCGAGAATCGTTCATAAGCGTCTGAAAAGGCTAACACGAATCCTGTGTCCCACTGCCCGTGATATTCTAATTACAGCAGCCGCGTCTCCTCCGATACGATAAGGACCGATTCCCGCAGTTCCCTAAAGACTAAAGATCATGATTTCAGTCAGCAATGTATCCATGCGCTACGGCGCCAAAATTCTGTTCGACGAAGTGTCCACCGGCTTTGTTCCGGGGAAGCGCTACGGTCTCACCGGTCCCAACGGAGCGGGTAAATCCACGTTCATGAAGCTTCTGACCGGCGAACTCGATCCGCAGAAGGGAACCGTCGTCCGCCCGCGGAAGATCGGCGTTCTGAGCCAGGATCAGTTTGCCTTTGACAAATATCGCGTGATTGACGCGGTCATTATGGGTAACCGGCGTCTGTGGGCCGCTCTCGAAGAACGCGAAATCATTTATGCGAAGCGTGAGATGACGGACGCGGACGGCATGAAACTGGGCGAACTCGAAGGCATCGTTGGCGAAGAAGACGGCTACACCGCCGAAACCGATGCTGCGATTCTGTTGCAGGGGCTCGATATTCCCGACGCGATGCACGAGCGAAAAATGTCGGAGATGCCGGGCGGACAAAAGATGCGCGTGCTGCTGGCGCAGGCTTTGTTCGGCCATCCACAGGCGTTGTTGCTCGATGAGCCCACGAACCACCTGGATCTGGACTCGATCCACTGGCTGAAAACTTTCCTGAATCAATATGAAGGCGTGCTGATTGTGATCTCGCACGACCGCCACTTCCTCAACGGCATTTGCACTCACATTGCCGACATCGATTACGAGACCATTATTACTTACACCGGTACTTACGACGACATGGTGATCGCGAAGACGCAGATTCGCTCGCAAATCGAATCGCAAAACGCGCAGCGCGAAAAGAAGATTTCACAGCTGAACGAGTTCATTGCCCGTTTCGCCGCCGGAACCCGCTCGAGCCAAGTGCAGTCGCGGCGCAAGGAAGTTGAGCGTTTGCAGGTCACCGAGCTGGCGAGGTCGAACATCCAGCGTCCCTACCTGAAGTTCGACCAGAAGCGGCCTTCGGGCAAACACATTCTGGAAATAGAAGGTGTCACGAAGTCGTACGGCGAGGCCAAAGTGATTTCCGCATTCACGGCGAGCGTGCTCCGCGGAGAAAAAATCGCTCTGATGGGCCGCAACGGTTCCGGCAAGACCACATTAGTGAACGCGCTCCTCGCGAACTCGCCGACGATTTCAGAATCGGAGCTGCGCAAAACCAGCGGCTACGATGGGCCATTGATAGACGGCGGAAAAGTTGTCTGGGGTCACGAAGCTGCCGTCGGATATTTTGCCCAGGATCACAAGGCGCTAATCGAGCCCGGCATCAAAGTTCTGGAGTGGCTCCATCAATGGGACCCTTCCGCTTCGACCGAAGAGATTCGCGGCATACTCGGCCAGATGCTGTTTCCGCGCGATGACGCCGAGAAACGCACGGATGTACTCTCAGGCGGAGAAGCGGCGCGGCTGCTCTTCTGCAAACTGATGCTGCAGAAGCCGAACGTGCTCGTGCTCGACGAGCCGACTAACCATCTCGATCTCGAATCGATCAACGCCCTCAATATTTCGCTGCAGCGCTACGCTGGAACGGTGCTGCTGGTGACGCATGATGAGGATCTGATTGACGAAGTCGCGACCCGGATCTGGCATTTCGAAGGCACGCATGAAATCACGGATTTCAAAGGCGCCTATGGCGAGTACGAAGCCGTTCTCGCTTAAACCCAAAATAGAGGGCGCGATCGCTACTTACTCCGCGCGGTCTTCTCAACGATTGACAGAACGGGACGCTTCTTCCGCTTCTTCTTTGTGCTCGATTGCTTGCGGGATTTGGAAGAGTGACCGACGATGTCGGCGACCGAGGTGCTCTCCAGTATCTTGGCCGCGGCATCTCGCACCTCCAAAAAAACGCTGTAGAGTGCGCGATGGTCAGGGTCGGTGATGATGAGGCCTCGGAGTTGATCCGCATCCCCAAAGGGTGCGAGCGGGCCGTCCACCAGACGAATGATCTCACTGAGCTTGATCTCTTCCGGAGCGCGCCGCAGCCGGTAGCCGCCCTTGGCGCCCCGCACGCTTTCCACGATGCGCGCGTTCTTGAGTTCCAGCAGAATCAACTCCAGAAATTTCTCCGGCAGATCGCTATCAATGGCGATGTCCCGAATCTTGACCGTTTCGGTTCCGTAGCGGCGGCCGAGGGTCATGATCGCTTGCAGCGCGTAAAGCCCTTTTTGCGAAATCTTCAATCTTGTATCCTCTCCAGCTGCTTTTTGTGGTCACGGCTGCCGCGCCAGCCGGTTACTCCGGCAGCGAACAGCGAACTTACCGTATTTGACGTACTCTAGTGCTCTCACGCCCGCTTTGCAACCAATCTTGTTGCCCAGCGCCTGAGCAGTTGTGTAAGTGCAAAATGTTGCACGTGGAAGTAGGGACTTATCCTTCGCTCATCCATCAGGCGACTTACTTCCACTGGATCACTCCGGCTTCGGCGCAAGCGCTAAGGTAGTCAGTGACAAGATTCACCGGCAGGGGGCCGTATTCAGCCGACACTGCGTCGCGTATCTCGCCCACGGTGCGCTTGCCATTCACGAAGTTCACGATCTCATACGCGTAAAGCTCGGACTGATCCATCACGTTGAGCAGTCGAGTAGCTCCGCTGCCGACCAGTTTGATTTTCCCATACCGTTCTTTGCCCAGGCGCGCCAGCAAGACGTTATCGTTCTGATAATCCAGCGGACCGAATTCCCCTATGCGTATGGGCACACGCTTCGCGTCCGGGTCGTTGGCCCACGGCGCTTTGGGCGCTGTTCCTTTTGCTTCCCGCCGCATCGCCTGCGTGTCGAGCCAATGTTGAAAACGCGCTGCCTGATCCACGAGGGCTTTCGCTCCTTCTGCGTCCGTCTCCGCGGGGCCGCCGGTAAATTCGACTATGGAGTGCAGCGTTGCTAGTTCGCGTTGCAATGTTTGATTCACCAGGTTGCGCGCTTCGTACCAGGCGACATCGGCATCAAGCTGAGGATCGTCCACTAACCGCTGCGCCGTTCCGAGGACCTGCGCGAGGCGAGCTTCGGCTTGAGCGGTAAGGAACGGCAGTAACGTGGGCAGTTGTTGTGCGGTGATGCTGGCGTAGACGTATCCCGAGGCTGCTCCCAGCAGCGCCACACGCCGCAACTTCGTCGCGTCGATCTGATCGAGGCTGTCGTGGTCTGTATGGATGTAAATGTCCGGCCAGTCGCGAAGATAAAGGGAAGGGACGGCAATGGTGGAAGAATCGTAATCGTCGTGATCGCTGCCGCTCGAATAAGGTGTCACATCCGCGAAGAGTTCGTTGCGCGTGCCTTGTCCGCCGGCGCGTGTTTCAACAATGCCCGCGTCGGCAGGCAATTCACCTGCCGCATACCCGCTGGCGGCGGCGCGAATCGTATTGAGAAACACGGAGCCCACATCGGTCACAAAACTTGGCAGCGACCACGGCGTGCTGGTGACGTGGAATACAGATTTATTTTTGAAAGGATCGCCGCCAACCATATCCATGTGAATGTTGGCGCGCAAGCGCTGCCTGATCTCGGGATGGGTGGCGAGAAAAGCCATCGTGCCCTCGACCTCCGGCCCCCAGAGAAAACGCAGAGTGCGCTTGGGCCGCGGCAACTGGCCCGACGCGATTAAATGCGCCAGCAAGCGCGCCGATTCCAGAATCGTGACGCAACCGCTCCCGTTATCGTTTGCGCCCGGACGCTCGTGATCGAGATGGCAGCTATA
>Ga0070761_10001555_pt1 | contig 14365 bp, 15 predicted proteins | sample HubBroMetageREF1_FD_66724 | JGI IMG/M metagenome (GOLD analysis project Ga0070761, IMG submission 66724) | Reference soil microbial communities from the Hubbard Brook experimental Forest, New Hampshire, USA - Hubbard Brook CCASE Soil... | ecosystem: Environmental > Terrestrial > Soil >...
ACGCTGCAGAAACCCGCGGCGTGGCGCTATTTCAGATGACATAAGGCGGATTATACTACGTGGCAGGTGGGGCAGGCCTAGCCTGTCATGTGTCGACATTGTGCAGGGACGCGCCAGCCGCGCCGCTGTCGCGGCAACCAGCGTGGCGCGTCCCTCGACCAGGCTACTGATTCAAGACTAGCGAATCGCAGGCCGGGTGAGTATCCTGTGCGAACGGTATTTTCCGTCTTCAATCGTTGGATTCCCGCCGTCCATGGCGGTCCCAAATCTACCGAATAGACGGTATATGATCGAAGAAGCCGAACTGCTACCTTACCTATGGAGCCTGAGGAAACCAAAGACGCCGTGGTTCTCAAACGCAGCGCGCAGCCTCTGCAGTGGGGCGCGCAAGTCGTGCTGCTGGCCAGTTTTGGCGGCATGCTGGGTCTGATGCTTTTCGCCGGCATCGACTCCCTGCGCGCGTTGCGCCAGGTACAGTCGCGCAACGTCCAGATTCGCCAGACCTTCCTGCTGCGCAACCGCGCCCTCGAGGATATCCGCTCGGCCCTCTACCAATCGGGCACATTCACGCGCGATTATCTGCTGGAACGGGACGCCCTGCGCGCGGAGACGTATCGCGCCAGCCTGCAGAAAGTGCGCGGGGAAATGGATGCTGCCCTGGAACGCTACTCCCGCTCGCTGGATGCTGGAGAGCAGGCGCCTTTTCAGGCTCTTGAGGCCCGCATCGCCGACTACTGGAAATTGCTCGACCCCATCTTCCATTGGGACGCCCCCGAAAAGTTGGCCCGCAGCGATCCTTTCATGCATCGAGAACTCTTCCCGCGGCGCGCCACCACTCTCGAAATCGCCGATCGCATCGCCGCCGTCAACGAACAGGAGCTCAACAACGGCGACGAGCGGCTAAAAGATATCTTCGACCGGTTTCGCTACCGGCTAGGCTTGATGCTGGCCATCACGCTGGGCATCGGCGCGGTGCTGGCGATGGCCACCACCCGGCACATCCTGCACCTGGCGCGGGACGCCGATTTGCGCTACCGCCAAGCCGCCTTGGCACAAGTAAAGCTGAAGGAACTCTCCGCGCGCCTGGTGGATGCGCAGGAGCAAGAGCGCCGCGCCATCTCCCGCGAACTGCACGATGAAGTCGGCCAGTCGCTGAGCGCGCTTTTGATGGAGCTTTGCAATCTGGGAGCCGTCGCGCCCGGCGACGCCGAGTTGCGCAGCCACGTAGAGTCTATCCGCAAACTGGCCGAAGGCAGCGTGAGCGTAGTCCGCAACATGGCGCTGTTACTGCGTCCCTCCATGCTGGACGACCTGGGGCTGGTGCCGGCCTTGCAATGGCAGGCGCGAGAGCTTTCCAAACGCACCGGCATGGCCGTTACGGTGGATGCCGAGAGCGTGGCCGACGATTTGCCCGAAGAACACAAAACGTGTATCTATCGCGTGGTGCAGGAAGCGTTGCACAACTGCGCCCGGCACGCCTTCGCGCGGAGCGTCCGCATTCAGGTAGTGCAGGAAAGCGGGCGCATCCACTTGAGCGTGCTCGACGATGGCCAGGGCTTCGACAGCACGCACGTGCGCGGTCTCGGCCTGCTGGGCATGGAAGAGCGCGTCACGCATCTGGGCGGCCGTTTCCACTTGCAGTCCGAGCCTGGGCATGGCGCCAGATTGCGCATTGAAATCCCGTTGTCCGAGCGCGCTCTGGAGGCCATCGTATGAATCCCGTGCGGATCCTTTTGGCCGACGACCACACGGTCATGCGCAACGGCCTGCGCCTCTTGCTGGAGCGCCAGGCGCACCTGCAGGTGGTCGGCGAAGCGGCGGACGGCCGCCAGGCGGTCGCGCTCAGTGAAACGGCCAATCCCGACGTGGTCGTGATGGATATCGCTATGCCCAACCTGAACGGCATTGAGGCTACCCGCCAGATCGTCAACCGCAATCCGCGCACGGCCGTCGCCATCCTCAGCATGCACTCCGACGAGAGCTACGTCATCCGCGCGCTGAAGGCCGGCGCGCGCGCCTACCTGCTGAAGGATTCCGCCGAAGCCGACCTGCTGGCGGCCGTGCGCGCGCTCACCGAAGGCAAGTCGTTCTTCAGCCCCGCGATCAGCAAGATCCTGGTGGAAGATTACATGCGCCAGTTGGAGAACCGTGGCGCCGAGGATACCTATGAGTTGCTCACCAATCGCGAGCGCGAGATCCTGCAGCTTTTGGCGGAAGGCCGCACGAATAAGGAAGTCGCCAACATGCTGAATCTCAGCCTGTACACGGTGGAAACGCATCGCACCCACATTCTGCAGAAGTTGAATTTGCATAGCGTACCCGAGCTGATTTTGTACGCCGTGCGCAAGGGGATCATCGCTTGACATAACCCAAGCCAAAAGGCCGATATGAGGACTTCACGCCGAGAGAAGGCGGTCTGCGGTGGCCTCTTTTTCCGCAACAGAATACGGGGGACTTGGTAGGGTTGCGAAAACATGATCGAGGATGAGGCTCTTCACTTCGGCCCGTGTCTGTTCCTTTTCCTTCCAGCGGTCCACCTTTTCAATCACCTCCCGAAGCCTGATCAGCAAGTTGCGGCTCTCGCCTTTGACCCGCTCGCGGTCGGCTTTGCGCAAGCCGGGACGCGTGATCAGGTCAAAAAGCGACAATTCTTCCTGGCTCAAGCCTTCCTCAGCGGCGCGACGCTGTTCGGCGATCAGGCTGTTGGCAAGATCCTAGTTTGGCGAAGGTTTCCTCGATGGTCACGCGATCCTTCGCGCGGTTGTAGTCGGCAACGATTTCGGAATACTTTCGGTAGTAGTCCATGCGTAGCGGATTCTGGGCTAACATTCGCGCGATTTGGTCTTCCACCACTTGCCGATGTCTTGCAGCGCGGAAGCCTTCCGTTTGACCTTTTTGGCAAACTCGTCGCGGAGCTTTTCGAGGTAACCGTCCCACTCGAACTTATCTCGCAGAACCCGTATGACTTCTTCAAGGATTGGCTGCGATACGGCAACCTCTATATCGCGGTTGACTACCATGTGCAGGAGGCGCATGCCGCCGAACTGAAAGGCGGATACGTAAACGTTGGTATCCGGCGTGACCTTAACCCGATTGGCCACGATTATCACGCCGGGATTCTGCGATCAAGCGGGGTAAGTCGGTTTCCGTGTAGCCCAGGCGACGGGACTGCTCGCGGCCGTATCTGCCGAGTTCTTCCAGCTTGCGATGTGCCAGGTATCGCTGGAGAGCGTCCGCGGCGAGTTCATCAATGGTTTTCCCTTCCGCAGACGCCGCTTCATTCACCGCAGTTAGCAGGTCGTCGGGAATGCGCACGGTGTTCTGGGTTGCCATGATGCCTTCTACTTCTCAGCGTACCGCATACTCGACGGCTTGTGCTCTGGGCGTGGTGGCGCGGTTGCCCGGTTGAGGCCACGGTCCAACCGGGCAAGCAGGTCATTCAGCGTCCCGGCATCGCTCCAATTCCTCAAAACGCTGGTTGTCGCGTTCGCGTATTTGCCGGATCCAGGCGGCAGTGCCATGCGCCAGTTCAGGATGGTCTTCGGATTTCCAGACTCCGGCGGCTTTCGCGAAGGGCTTCACGCTGCCGGCGAATCTTGATCTCGCGCTGGGCCTGTTTGGTGATGAAGGCGCGGCGGGGCTGTGTGCCGGCCAGATTGTCGACGCCGGCGGGTAGGGCTACGTCCGTCGTTCGGGTCGGGTTCTTGGGCAGTTTCTAGTGTGACGTAACCAAACCACGCGGCGGGCCACATGTGGGTTAGGCTGCAGATCGGAGGCTGGGTTTCGCGAATCAAACTGCAGTTTCGCCGCTCATGAGGCGAGGTAGCATCTGGTCGCGGTCACGCATGAGCTTCTAGTTCTGAGCATTTGACGCTCGGGTACAATGAAAGCGTATGGTGAGACTCGAACAAATCCTGGATTCCTGGAAAACGATCCGCGCCGACACGGCCACGGCCGTCGAGGAGTTTCCGGCGGAGGAGTTGGACTTCAAGCCCTGCCCGGACGTCATGACGTTCCGCGAAATCGCGCGGCATATCCTGATCGCAGGGCATGGCCTGACAGGCCTGCTGCTGGAAGGCGACGAGTTGCTCGGCGGTCCACAATTCCGAGAGAAAATGGCCAAATTCGCCATCCTGCCTCCGGACGCCGCCGCCGCAGATCTGGCGCGGGAGTTGCGCGCCTCGGTGGAGCAGCGCGCGGCGCTACTGGCCGCCCAGCCGCCGGAGTTCTATTCCGGCATCGTCAAGCGGGTCGACGGCGCTCGGGTCACGCGCCTCGAAATGCTACAGTTTGTGAAGGAGCACGAGCTCACCCACCGGGCGCAGCTTTTCCTGTATATGCGGATGAAGGGGATGGTCCCCGGCACCACGCGCCGCCGGCTGGCGATGCAGGCCGCTCGCTGACCCGCCAAACGCTGTACAATACAGTTGCAAGCGTGGCGGACTTTCGTTAAATGTATTGTAGGGTGTCCGGGAGGATTTCTAGCCATGGTTAATTGCCCGGTTTGCGACGGGGCCATCGATATCGATGAAGAAGACGTGGACGAAGGCGACTCCATCAGTTGCGACGAGTGTGGAGCGGACCTGAAGGTAATCGGGACCGACCCTCTCGAACTGGAATCCGCCGAGGAATTGGAGGAGGACGAGGACGAGGACTTCGTGGACGACGCGGAAGAGGAAGAATCCGAAGAGGATTGGAAGTAAAGCCATGTCAAGAGAACCAAGCTACCTGCGCTTTGCGGTGGTGGTGTGCGCGTCGCTGCTTTTCGGCGGCGCTACGCAGGCTGCGAAGAAGGATGAGAATGCCAACATCCGCACGGTGCAAGGCGTAGTGAGCAACGCGCAAGGCGAGGCCGTGAACGGCGCCGTGGTGCAGTTGAAGAACACCAAAACCTTGCAGATCCGTTCGTTCATCACGCGGGACAACGGCAACTACTACTTTCACGGACTCAGCACGGACGTGGATTACGAGTTGAGGGCCGACTCCGATGGCACTTCCAGTAGCGCCAAGACCCTGAGCTCGTTCGACACGCGCAAGCAAGCCGTCGTGAATCTGAAGCTGGAGCCGAAGAAGTAGGAGGGACTGCCTGGCGGGGCTGAGGAGGCAGTTTGCGAGTACGATGGATTCTGGTATTTGCCGCACTGCAATTGACGGCCGCAACGCCGGAACAGACCCTACATAAGCTGAAGGCGACCCCCAAGACCGTCGCGTGGGGATACTACGCGGCGAACACGCCGCCAGCGCTGCGCATCCGCTCGGGCGATTCGGTGGAGGTGGAAACGCTGATCGCCAATAGTCCGGAACGGTTGGAAGCCGCGGGTGTAGCGCCTGCGGAGGTGGAGCCCGCCTTACGCGATATTTTCCGGGAAGTCACCGACAAAGGACCGGGCGGCCATATCCTGACGGGACCGATCTATGTGGAAGGCGCCGAGCCCGGCGACACGCTGGAAGTGCGTATTCGATCTATCCAGCTTGCCATTCCGTACGCCTATAACACCTTCCGGCCCGGCGCAGGGTTCCTGCCCGACGAGTTTCCCTACGCGCGAACCAAGATCGTCCCGCTGGACCGGGATAGGATGGTGGCGCGATTCTCGGCGGACATCGAGATTCCGCTGCGGCCGTTCTTTGGCAGCATGGGCGTGGCGCCGCCGGAGAATCTCGGCCGGATCAGCAGTGTGCCGCCATGGTTCCACGCAGGGAACATCGACAACAAGGAGTTTGTGGCGGGCACCACCCTGTTCGTTCCCGTGCATGCGCGCGGCGCGTTGTTTCAGGTTGGCGATGGCCACGCCGGCCAAGGTAACGGCGAAGTAGACATTACCGCGCTCGAAACGTCGCTCACCGGCGTGTTTCAGTTCGTGGTGCGGAAGGATCTGCATTTGCGCTGGCCGCGCGGCGAGACGCCGACGCACTACATCACTATGGGCATGCATGAAGACTTGCGGGAGGCCGCCAAGCTGGCGGTGGAGCAGATGATCGACTTCCTGGTGACGGAAAAGCATCTGACGCGGGAGGACGCCTACATGCTGACCAGCGTGGCGGCAGACTTGAGCATCACGCAACTGGTGGACGGGAATAAGGGCGTGCATGCCATGATTGCTAAGTCGATCTTCCGGTAGCGGTGGGGTTGTGGCGCCGGTCACTGGACGCGCGGCAGAATCCGCGGCGAGATTCTCAGCGGAGTGTACTTCGCAATGGCGTCGAAGTCGCGGTCCCGGTGCCACACTGGGACGCCATTGTGGATCGCAATCGCCGCGATCAGGCAGTCGGTGGTCGAACGAATTGTGTGGCCCTTGCGGCGCCCTTCGCGATAGATCTCGGCGGCTTGCAGAAACAACGCGATCGACAGCGGGTCGCTGAGACAAGGGAGCGCCAGAAGGCTCTCTTGAAATGCTACGGGTCCCGCCCGGTACGAAGGCCCTGTAGCACTTCCTGGATGATCGGGCCGCAACTGACGAACTGCGATAACTCGTCTGGCGTGGGACGTTCGGCGCGCCCAGCCAGCAGTTCAATCCAGACCGATGTGTCCACCAGAATCACCGGCGGCTCCGCGTGAGGCGAACGGTGCGGTCTTCGCGCATTCTGGAGAGGTTGCCACGCCAAAGCTTTTTGCCAAAAAAGTCGGCCAACCGCTGCACCTTGCGGATCCGCAAGACTTCTTTTAGCGCGTAATTCACAGTAGCGGAATAAGTCTTGAGACCTAGCTCCCGCGTGGCCTCCTCTAAGAGTTGCTCATCCAACACAAGATTTGTGCGTTTCATGTGTATAGTCTAGCACACGTGCACGAGGTTCCCTTGCAATGCGGAGAGCTTCTCGGCCGCCAGTGCCTTCACTTTGCGGACGCTTGTCAGCTTGATGTTTTCATAGCCGCGGATCTGGGTGGGCAACGACACGATCTCCTGCGCGAGGGGCATGTTGTCGGGCGTGACGCGATCCAGGCAGTCGCGCACGAGTTGCTCGTACCAGCCGATGAGCGCGCGCTCTTCGCGGCGCACCGCGGCGTAACCGAAGATGTCGAACGGTGTGCCACGCAGTCCTTTCAGCGAGGCCAGCGCGCGCAGCGGTCCGCGGAACCAACCGCCCAGCTTCAATTTCTTCTTCAAGCCAACGGCGCGCAGCATTGGCGGAAACAAGTTATAGCCGATTGATTCCACTTGCTCCCACATGCCCCGGATCTGCGCTTCGCGGTCGGGATTCGTCAACAGCCGCGCGACTTCGTACTCGTCTTTGTAGGCCATCAGCTTGTAGAGATTGCGGGCGACCGTTTCGGCCAACGCGGGCTGGCGGGTTTCGACTTCGCTAACGAAAGCGGCATAGCGCGCGGCGTAGGCCGAGTCTTGGTAACGCGTGAGATCGGCGGTGCGGCGCTCGACGAGCGATCGATTGTCGGCGGGCGTGGCAGGCGGCGCAATGAGCGACTCGACCGCTTGCGCATCGTGATAATACTTGCGGCCCCAGAGGAACGCCTGCACGTTGCGATCGGCATCCACTTTGTTCAGCCGGATGGCTTCCTCGATGGCTGCCTCGGAAATCGGAATCAGGCCGCCCTGCCAGGCTGCGCCCAGCAGGAAGATATTCACCGCCATGTGACTGGCGAACAGTCCTTCGGCCAGGCGCGACGCATCCAGGAATAAGTTGCGGTCTCTGCGGGTGTAGGTATTGATGAGATCGACGACCGCCCCCGGGCCAGCCAAGCGCGCGCCGCCGCGCACGGCATCGCCCGTGGGCACTTCAGCGGTGTTCACCACGGCCACGGTGCGCGAGGGATGCGCGCACTTCAAGTTAGCCGCGCTGCCCGCGCCGAGCAGATCGAAGCCCAGCAGCAGATCCGCGTTGCCGTAGCCGATTTTGGCGGAAGCTTCGATGGGACGCTCGCTGAGGATGACGCTCGATACGACTGCCCCGCCCTTCTGCGCGAGGCCGGTTTGATCGAGTGTGATGACGGAAAGCCCGTCGATCCAGGCGGCGGTGGCGAGCAGCGCGTTCACCGTGACTACGCCGGTGCCCCCGATGCCGGGCATCAGGATGGAATAGCGCTCGCCGATCGGGACGCGTTCGCGCGGCGGCGGCACTTCGGTTTCCGGCAGCGCTGCGATCGGCCGGCGGCGCTGGCCCGTGCCGGGCTTCAGGTTCACAGTCACGAAAGAGGGGCAATCGCCCAACAAACATGAATAATCCTTATTGCACGACGACTGGTGGATGCGCGTTTTCGGGCCGTATTCGGTATCGACCGGATGCAGGCTCAGGCAATTGGATTGAGTGACGCAATCGCCGCAACCTTCGCAAACTTCTTCGTTGATGACGAGGCGCAACGAAGGTTCGGCGAGTTTGCCGCGCGAGCGCAGGCGGCGCTTCTCGGCGGCGCATTGCTGATCGTAAATAATGGCGGTGACGCCGGGCAGCTTTTCGAACTCGCGCAGCACTTCGGGCAGTTCGTCGCGATCGCGCAGTTGGGTATTGGCGGCCAGTTTGACACCTTTGTATTTGTCGAGGTCGTCCGTTAGCACCGCGATTTGCCGCACACCATCGGCTTCCAGTTTACGGGTCAACTCGGGGACGGGCACGGCGCCCGCAGCCTGCTGACCACCGGTCATAGCCACGGCGCTGTTGTACAGGATCTTGTAAGTGATGTTGACGCCCGCCGCGATGCATGCTTCCACGGCCAGCGAGGCGGAATGAAAGTAAGTACCGTCGCCGACATTCTGGAAAATATGCTGGCGCTCGACGAAAGGGGCCATGCCGATCCACGGCGCACCCTCGCCGCCCATGTGGGTGAGGAATGTGTATGCGTGATGCGATTGCTGAAGCTGCGCGGCCATGGCATGACAGCCGATGCCGCCGCCGGCGGCCTGGCCTTCGAGCAGCAGGGTGGAGCGATTGTGGGGGCATCCGGAGCAGAAGTTGGGACCGCGCACGGGCACCAGGCGGCGTTCGCGGGCGTCGATTTCGTCGAGGAGCGCGACGCGGGGGGTCGGGAGATTGACAAGCTGCGACAGGGCGCGGGCGATCATCTCCGGATCGAGCTCGCCGGCGGCGGAGAACAGGTCCTTACCTTGGATGGCGGGGTGGCTGGGTGAGTTGTAGAGTGACTCGCGTAGTTGCAGTTCGAGAAAACTGCGCTTCTCTTCGACGACGAGGATCGTTTGCAGGCCATGCGCGAATTCGGCGGTGAAGCGCGGTTCAAGTGGGTAGGTCATGCCGAATTTCGCAATGCGGATGCCGTGGCGCGCCACATCGTCAACGCGGCCCAGGCCGAGGTCGGCGAGCGCTTGCATCAGATCGTAATACGCCTTTCCCGCGCTGGCGATACCGAGACGGGCGCCATCGCCTGCGCCGAAGCTGCGATTCACTTGGTTGAGCCGGGCGAATTCGCGCGCGGCATCCAGACGGCGATAGAGCACCTCCGGCTCCAGCACCAGCGTCATGGGAATGAGCAGGCGCGCGTCGATCTTCTTCTCGTACCCTTGCGGAATGCGGATGGCGAGCCGCTCCGGATCGACGTTCACCGTGCCGCCGGCGTCGCACACATTGGTCACCATCTTCATGGCCACCCATGCGCCGGAAAAGCGTGAGAGGGCGATCGCGAGCAGGCCGTAATCCAGCGTCTCCTGCGTATTGCCCGGATAGAGAATGGGCATCGCGTGATTGTAGAAACTGAGATCGCTCTGATGCGGGATGGTGGAGCTTTTGGAAACGTGATCGTCGCCGCCCAGCACCAACGCCGCGCAGTTCTTGCCGGTGCCGGCAATGTTGGCGTGGCGGAAGATGTCGCCGGAGCGGTCGACGCCCGGGCCTTTGCCGTACCAGATGCCAACCACGCCGTCGTAGCGCGACTCGCCGAGCGAGTGATGAATCTGGCTGCCGAAGACGGATGTAGCGGCCAGATCTTCGTTGACACCGGGCACGAAATGGATGCGGTGCTCGTCAAGCAGGGGCCGCACGCGCGCGAGGGCCATGTCGTAGCCGCCCAGCGGCGAGCCTTCGTATCCGGAGATGAAGGCGGCCGTGTTCAGACCGGCGCGGCGGTCGCGGCGCATCTGGTCCATGGGCAGACGCACCAGCGCCTGGATGCCGGTGAGGTAGACAGCGCCGTGTTCCTGTTCGTATTTGGAATCGAGCTTCATTTGACTGCGGAGAGCGCTACCGCATTATATAATGCTTGGCAGCGCGGGCGGGCCGCTGGGGCTCGCGCGATGGGGCGGCTTCCTGTCGGAAGAGGAGGCACAAAGCTATGCCGAGAACATCTAAGAAAACCGCGAGCGCCGACGAGATCGCGGATATGGCATCGCGCGGCGAGGACATTTCGGCCTACTTCACCAATCGGTTCACCGTCGTGCGGCCGGTGCGCCGGTTCGGTGTGGATCTGACGGAGGGCATGCTTAGAGAATTGGATCACCGCGCGGCGCGCCTGAATATCAGCCGGCAGGCGGCCATAAAGACGTTGCTTGCCCGCGCGCTGGATGAAGAGCGGACCGTAGCGCGGCCAAGAAGGCGGCCTACGAGGCCGCATGCTGCGAGCCTGCCCCACTAACTCAGTATTCGACGAGGATGGGTTGGGATGGCTGGGTGGTCGAGGCGATAGAGCCAACCACTGTCAGGGAGGCGGTAGCGATGATGTCCACGCCATCCGCGATCGCCGCGTAGATGTAGTCGCCATCGGGAGTCAGAGAGAAGGGTCCGACGGTCAGACCCGGCGCGGAGTTGGTGACCGTCAAGGTCTGGGTGCCGATCGTCCCCAGACCACTGGCTAGCATCGCGTAAAGAGTGCTGCCGTCGGGCGAGATGGTCAGGTTCCCGGCTTGGAGGGACGCCGCGCGCAGTATGACGCCGGTCTGCAGATCGATCTCGAGCAACTTATAGGGTCCCGTATAGCCGTACTCGACGGCCACGTATCCTTTATCGCCGCCCGGGGCGATGGCAAAGCCATTGATGGTGATGCCGTGAGGTATGGGGAATTGCGTTTCGAGCGTCATGCCTTGGGTATCGATCACGGCGATGCCGACGTTCCAATAAGGGGGAGTGTAACAACCGCCGCAGTCGAAGTTATAGGGCACGAACAATTGGCTGCCGTGGATGGCCGGTTGCACCAGTGCAACCTGATTGTCATTGGTGGGAAACGGCACCTGGACGTTGCTGCCCGTTTGCAACGACACTGGATCGAATTGTAAAACCTCGAAGAAGAATCCGAGGTTCGTAATAAAGGCGTAGCCCTGGTCTGCGAACAACACCTGGCTGGTGTAGCCGGGCAGTTGGATGTAGCCCTTGGTCTGCAGAGTGACGGCATCCAGGACGTCGACGTCGTCCAAATAATTCGGCAGCAAAATGAGATTGTCATTGCGATCATATGCGCCGGAGAGCGGCAGTTCGCCGGTAGGGGCCGACGTGACGATGGTCTGCGAAGGCTCGGCGGCGGTCGCCGAGACCATCGAAGGGTAACTGCCGCCGGCCAGAAAAGCTAACTGGTCCGTGACCGGATCGAGAGCGAAAGAGATGCTCTCAGGCGAGGGATAAGTTGCGGCGACGGTCTGGGTGGCGGGGTCGAACAGCACAACGTCAGAGCCACTCAGCCAATAGAGCGTTCCATTTGCAGCCACCGCGAGCGGGTATCCGGGAATAATGGGAACCGCGGTTTGAGCCAACGTGGCAGTATTCAGCATGACGAGCGCGGTACGCGTTCCGAGGTAGAGCTGCGATCCATCGGGTGAGATGGCAAATGCCTGAACCGACGAGCCGATGGCAACCGATTGAGTCACCTGGAGCGTGGCGGTATCGACAAACGCGACGTTCACGTCGTCGAAAAAGGGGGGCACCGGACTGGTTGCATACAGGACCGAGCCGTCCGGCGAGAGGGCCAGGCTGCCGCCTCCGCCAGAGAGAGTCACGCTGCCGATGGGTTGGAGGGTCGAGGCCTTTAGCACGGTGACCCCGGAGGAAGTGCTGCAGTAGACGGTTCCGCCATTTGGCAGGACGTCCTTGCAGGTTAATGGCACGTCGAGAGTCACAGCCGAGGTGACCGGGTTGATGACCTGGACGTGGCTGGTAGTCGCGTTGTAGGTAACGTAGATCAGGCCGGACTGTGGATCGACGCAAAGGCTCCCGCCGAGAGCGTCCGTAGTGGTCGCGAGAGCCGTGATTTCTCCCGTGCTCAGGTTGATGCGGTCGACCCGGATGGACTGTGGAGGCTGGGCTGGATACAGGTTGCTGAGCACAAACGCGTGTTTCCCGTCTTTCGAGATGGTCACCGAGACGCCGTAGCCGAACCCAGGGCTCGCGATTCCGGGGCTGGTGAATTCGTGCTCGACATGCCCGGTTGTGCCATTCAGCACGGTCATGGCATAGAGGACGGAAGTGCAGCAACCAGGCAGAACGGCGTGGGTGGCGGCGGACGACGGAACGGCGAACAGGGCAACCAGTAGAACGATTCGTTTATTTCGCATCAAAGTCTCCTTTCGACAGTTTTAGAGCGGCAAGCACGGGCGAGCTTCGCTCGCCTGAGACGGCTAAAAGCCGGCAGCGGGCAGTATTGCCCGCCCTCCATTAGGGGGGACCGAACGACAGGCTGAAGATCGTCCCACAACCATACGTGAATTCGGAGCAGGCCTGACTGGCTCCGCCTTCAACGGTTATCCCGTAGAAATTCCCATTGGCGCCTTGGACCAGCCCCCCGGGGCCCTCGCCATCCATGCACGCGGGATATACGCCTTGGGAGCAGAAGCTATAGAGCGTTCTCAGCGCGCCGCCTGGGGCGAGTTGGAAGATCGTCCCGCCTTGACCGTTGGCCCCATAACCGCTGGTTGTCCCGTAGAGTTCGCCATTGGCGGCCAGGACAAGCCCCGGTGCGGGGTTTGCGCCGTCCGTGCAGTTTGGCTCCAAGCAGAAGCTGCACAGCGTGGTCAGCACGCCACTCGGGGTGATCTTGAAGACCGTGCCATCGTAGCGGTTAGCCCCGCCATAAAAGGTCGTCCCGTAGAAGTCGCCAACCGGGGACTCGACTAGTCCCGCCTGGGGATATTCGCCGTCCGGGCAATTGTCCTGGGCGCAGAAGCTGTACAACGTTGTCAGCTTGCCGCTCGGAGTGATCCTGAAGACCGTCCCCTGGTTGTAGGCGCCGCCACCGGTAGTGGTCCCATAGAAGTCCCCATCTTTGGCCTGGATCACCCCGTTGGGGCCATAGCCGTCGGTACAATTGCTTTGGGAGCAGAAGCTGTATAGGGTGGTCAGCTTGCCGCTTGGCGTGATTTTGAAGACCGTCCCATCGATGTGGGTCCCGCCAAGGTACGTGGTCCCGTAGAAGTCTCCATCTTTGGCCTGGATCACCGCCTGGGGCCTGTCGCCGTCCTCGCACACGACAGTACCTTCGGAACAGAAGGTGTATAGCGTGGTGAGCGTGCCGGCCGGCGTAATTTTGAAGAATGTGCCACCCGCGGTGCGGTTGGCTCCGCCCTCCGCGGTAGTCCCATAGAGATCGCCATTGGCAGCCTGGACCAGACCAGGCTCAGGGTAATAGCCATCCGCGCAGGCGTTGGGGTAAGTGCCTTGGGAGCAGAAGCGGTAGAGGGTGGTTAGTAAACCGCCCGGGGTCATTTTGAAGACCGTCCCACAACCGTCCCGGCAACTGGTGGCCCCGCCAGCGGAAGTCGTCCCGTAGATGTTCCCGTCGGCGGCCTGGAGCAGCGCGTCGGGGCGTGCGCCGCGTCCGTACTGTCCGAAGTCGTGAAGCGTGGTGACAATCTGCGCGGGCATAGCTATGGCCACAGCTATGACCACTGCCGCCGCATTGGCCATCGGTTTCATCGATTTGCTCCTTTGGCGCCGGGGAAGCGACACTTCACCATCGATTTTACGCCTTCATTGTGGAGATTCGGTACGGAAAGTGTCACGTTTGTGTCACGTTTCGATTTTACGGTACTATACTCAACGCCATGTCACACTATCTGGCTTTCGATCTGGGCGCGGAGAGCGGACGCGCGATGCTGGGCACGCTGGATGGCGGGCGCCTGGCAATGGAAGAACTGCACCGCTTCGCCAACACGCCGGTGCGCGTGTTCGATGCGCTTTATTGGGACACGCTGCGGCTGTGGCACGAGATCCAGCGCGGATTGGCGATCGCTGGGCGGGAACGGAAGCTGCGGCTGGACGGCATCGGCATCGATACATGGGGCGTGGACTTCGCGCTGTTGGGGGCGGACGGCGCACTGGCCGACAATCCGCGCCACTATCGCGATGCGCGCACCAACGGCGTGATGGAGAAGGTCTTCAGCGCGGTGCCGCGCGCGGAGGTGTTCGCGCAGACCGGCATCCAGTTCATGCAGCTTAATTCGCTGTACCAATTCTATGCGCTGAAGCTGGCCGGTTCGCCGGCGCT
>Ga0070761_10001558_pt1 | contig 14349 bp, 11 predicted proteins | sample HubBroMetageREF1_FD_66724 | JGI IMG/M metagenome (GOLD analysis project Ga0070761, IMG submission 66724) | Reference soil microbial communities from the Hubbard Brook experimental Forest, New Hampshire, USA - Hubbard Brook CCASE Soil... | ecosystem: Environmental > Terrestrial > Soil >...
GCGGCGAACGCGTCGATCATCTCGTGCAGCCGGTCCCCTACCACGTGGCCGACGACGCTGATGAAGCCCACCGCGCCGAGGGAGAGCCAGGGCAGGTTCAGCATGTCCGTGCCGCAGTAATAAATAAGGTCGGTCTGGGCGAGGACGTGCGAGGTGGCACCCGGCGCGTCCTTGGCGTCCTTGACGCCGATGATCCTGGGGTGTGCGGCCAGCTTGACCAGGGTCTCGGTGGCCACGGCGGCGCCGGTGCGGCCGGGGATGTCGTAGATGAGCATGGGCAGGCCGGTCGCGTCGGCGACCGAGGTGAAGTGCGCCTCGAGGGCCGGCTGCGGCGGCTTGTTGTAGTAGGGGGTGACGACCAGCAGGCCGTGGGCCCCGGCGCGTTCGGCGCTGCGGGCCAGTTCGATGGTGTGCGCGGTGGCGTTGGTGCCTACCCCGGCGACCACCTTGGCCCGCGAGCCCACCGCCTCGAGCACCACCCGGATCAGGCGCTCCTTCTCCGCGTCGGTGGTGGTCGGCGCCTCGCCGGTGGTCCCGTTCAGCACCAGCCCGTCGTTGCGCATGTCGGTGACCAGGTACTCCGCCAGGCGGGCCGCCCCGTCGTAGTCAACGGCGCCGTCGCGGCCCATGGGGGTGATCATCGCCGTGACCATCCGCCCGAACGGGGGGGTCTGGGGGGGTCGGCCCCCCTGGCTAGTACTGAACGGCGCGCTGGTTGTCGTCATACCCGAACGCTACCCGCAACCAGGTGCGCCGAGTAGTCGGCATGCCGCCACCCCGGGAGGAAATCCCGCCAGAGCCGGTTCGGCGCAGGGCTGGCCGACCCCCGTGCGGCCAGCCCTGCCCTGGGCCAGCCCCCTGAGAACCTGGGGGCTGGCGGCTCCGCCGCGGTCAGCCGTCGCGGATGATCTGGCTCAGCTGAGCCGCCATCTCGGCCAGGGCCTGCTGCGGCGCCTTCTGCCGCGTGAGGGCCTGGTACACCGAGCTGGAGATGGCGAGGCTGGCCTGGTCGTAGTTGCTGATCGCCGGGCGCGGCTGTGCGGAGTTGATGGCCTGCTCGAGCACGGGAAGGTAGGGGTAGCTCCGAATCAGGGCCGGGTTGGTGTAGAGCTGAGTCCAGACGGGCGGGAAAGATCCCCGCTGGAGCATCTCCTTCTCGTTGGCCAGGTCCGTCATGTACTTGATGAAGTTCAGCGCGGTCCGCTGGTGCTGCGAATACGCGCTGATCGCCAGGTTGGCGCCGCCGAGCGAGCTGGAGCCGGGGCCATGCGGGCCGGGCAGCGCGGTGAACCAGAACTTGCCGTAGACGTCGTTGCCCGGGCCGGGCACGGACAGCGCGGCGTAGACGTCGGGCCAGTTGTCGAGGAACAAGAACTTGCCCGCCTCGAACGCGGCCTGGGACGACTCCTCTTCGTAGGTGAGGGCGACCTTGGGGATCCAGCCCTGCTGGAACCCGTTCACCAGGAACTTCAGCCCTTCGAGCGCCTGGGGCGAGTCCACGGTGATCTTGTTGTCGTCGGCGGACATGATCGATCCGCCGGCCGACTGGACCGCCGAGGCGAAGTTGACGGTGAGGCCCTCATACGCGGCGAACGTGCCGGCGTACCCGTCCAGCCCGTACTTCGGCGCCACCGTCTCGGCGAGCTTGGCCAGCTGGGCCCAGGTCTTGGGCGGCTGCTGGCCCGCCTTGGCCAGGATGTCCTTGCGGTAGTACAGGAGGTCCGCGTTGCTGTAGTCGGGCACGGCGTACAGACGGCCCTGGTACATGGCGGTGTCGACGGCTGGCTTGAGGAAATCTTTCAGCGGGAACTGGCTCTCGGGCAGCGGGATGATCCAGCCGTTCGAGGCGAACTCCGCGGTCCAGATGACGTCCATGTCGATGACGTCGTACTCGTCGCTCTTGGCCTGGAGGTTCGCCACCAGCTCGGCGAGCTGGTCGTTGGATGCCTCGGGCAGCAGCAGCAGGGTGACCTTCTGGTTGGGGTATTGCTTGTTCCACCCGGTGATCACGCCCTGCAGCCAGCCCGGGTTGTCCTTGCCGATGGCCAGGGTGATCGGGCCGATCCCGTTGGTCGACGGGGCCGAACCGCCCGGCGAGGCACCCGCCGACATGCATCCCGCGGCTAGCAGGAGGCCGGCCGCGACGGCAGCGATACCAGGCACCGCACGCCGCATGCTGGCCACCACCTCACCGTGTCCTGCGAGTTCGTAGATGCATGTTATGCACCGTTGTTAGATATATGTCAACAGGATCGCATAACGACTCCGACATGTTTCGCGGCTCCGGCGGCGTAGGGGCTTACATATTTGTTATGCACAGCGCTAACCTGAGCGCGAGCTAAGGTGCCGATCCGGGCCCTTACCGGTGCACGGAGGTGACGGGATCGTGCGGCAGCCCCTGCTGGCGCTCCTCGCAAAAGAGCCAGCTCATGGCTACGAGCTGAAGCTTGCGCTGGAACAGACCTTCGGTCAGGCCTATCCGTCCCCCAACATCGGGCAGGTGTACGTCACGCTCAAGCGGCTCGAGCAGGACGGGCTCGTGCGCAGCCAGGACGTGGAGCAGACCACCCGGCCGAACAAGCGCGTCTACGAGCTCACCCCCGCCGGGCGGGAGGCCCTCAGCACGTGGGTCGACGAGCCGAGCGACGGGCCTCGTATCCGGGACGAGTTCTTCGTCAAGCTGATCCTCGCCCCGATGGCCGGGCTGGCCGACCGGATGGCCCTGATGAACAAGCAGCGCAGGCACTACCTCGGCCTCATGCGCCGGCTCACCGAGTTGCAGGCCGACACCGATCCGGCCGATACCACCGCCCGGCTGCTGATCGAGGGGGCCGTCTTGCACCTGCAGGCCGACCTGGACTGGCTGGAACGATGCCAGGAGGAACTCGTGTGAGCAGGCACTGGCTCGGGGACGGGGCGCGGGGTGTCTGGGGAGATGGATCCCCTCGGGGCAACACCCCGCTGCTGCGGACCGCGAAGCTGGCCAAGACCTACCGGACCGACGGGGTCGCGGTGGAGGCGGTTCGCGGGGTGGATATCGAGCTCGGCATCGGCGAGTTCGTCGCCGTCATGGGTCCGTCCGGCTCGGGTAAGTCCACCCTGCTGCACGTCCTGGCCGGGCTGGAGCCGTCCACCACCGGCGAGATCTGGCTGCGGGGGCAGCGCGTTGACGGGCTGTCCACGGCCGGCTGGGCGATCCTGCGCCGACGTCACATCGGGTTCGTCTTCCAGTTCTTCAACTTGCTGTCCAACATGACCGTCGCCGACAACGTGGAGCTGCCGGCGCTGCTGGCGGGCGCGTCCGCCCGGCAGGCCAGGAAACGCCGCGAAGACCTGCTGGCCGAGCTGGGCCTGGCGGACAAGGCGACCGCCGCTCCGGCCCGGCTATCCGGCGGGGAGCAGCAGCGGGTCGCGCTGGCCCGCGCGCTCGCCAACGAGCCGAGCCTGCTGCTGGCCGACGAACCAACCGGCAACCTGGACAGTTCCAACACCCGCGACGTGCTGCGGCTGCTGCGCCGCGCGCACGATTCCGGCCAGGCGATCCTGATGGTCACGCACGACGCTCGCGTGGCGAGCCTGGCCGACCGGGTCATCAACTTGTTCGACGGGATGGTGGCCGATGACGCCAGGATCGTTCCCATCCCCCGCGGCGTCAACGGCGTCCGCGATGTCCTGGAGCTGAGAGGCTAAGGCCCGATGCGAGGCACGCTGCGGTGGGCGCGCGCGGATCTGCGTGCCCATCGCGGCCAAGCCCTGCTCACCATAGGCGTCGTCGGCTGCGTGGTGGCCGCGCTCTTCCTGGCCACGATGCTGCTGCAGGGCGCCCTGAACCCGTGGCAGCAGCTGTTCGCCCGGACCCGCGGGGCGGACGTGCTGGTCTACTTCCAGAACGGGACCAATACCAGCGAGCTGCGCTCGCTCCCGGGAGTCCAGGCGGTCGACCAGCCGTACCAGGCCGCCTCGGCCACGCTGGAGCAGGGCGCGGTGCGGTCACCGGTCGAACTCGCCGCCCTGACCCCGGTCCCGCCCGCCATGTCCGCGCCGCTGATCGTGGCGGGCACCTGGCTGCGGTCCTCAGAGCAGGACGGCGTGGTGCTCGAGGCATCGTTCGCGGCGGCCGTCCACGTCGGCGTCGGTGACCAGATCGTCGTGGACGGCATCGACGGCACCCAGGTCTCGATGCGGGTCATCGGCATCGCCGACACCGCCGACCAGGGTTTCTACCCGCAGTGGACGCCCGGCCTGATCTGGGTGCAGCACAAGCTGCTGACCCGGGTCGAGCCGCAGCAAAGCGAGACCGAGACGGTCGTGGGACTGCGGCTGGATGACAAGTCCACGCTGGCCACCAGCGAGGTCGTGCAGACCATCTACAACCTCTACAACGGCGCGGCCGAGAACTCGGCGGTGTTGCGCTACTCCACCTGGCAGCAGGTGCAGAACTCGATGGCCAGCAACGACCGGCTGCTCGGGCTGCTGCTGGCCCTGTTCGGGATCATCGCGCTGGTGGCCGCCCCGTGCGCGATCGCCAACGTGATGGCGGGCCGCGTTCTCGTGCAGCGCCAGGACATCGCCATGCTGAAGGCGCTCGGGTTCACCCCCGGTCAGGTGGTGCGGATGCTGCTCGCCGAGCAGACCGCGCTGGGTGCGGCCGGAGCCGTCCTGGGGCTGGCCGCGGCGCGGATCATGACCTCGCCGGTGTTCGTGCGGCCGCCGGACGGCACGCCGGTCGGCCTGGCTCCGCTGTCCGGCTCCTGGCTGGCGCTGATCGCCGGCGGCACCGTGCTCACCGTGGCGGTCGCCACCATCATCCCGGCCTGGCGGGCGGGCCTAGTCTCACCGGTCGCCGCCGTGCAGCCGAGCCCGCCAGGCGGTCACCTGTCCCTGATCGCCCGGCTGGGCCTGCTCGTCCACCTGCCGGCCGCCCTGGTGCTCGGTGCCCGGGACTCGCTGACCCGGCGGCTGCCCGCGGCGCTGACCGTGGTCGGACTGGCCATCCCGATGGTGATGATCACCATCGCGCTGACGTGCTGGTCGACCGTGGACAGCTTCACCAGGGACCCGGGGCGGATCGGCCTGGCGGCGGCCGTCACGGTGAGCCAAGGCGGCCTGGACGAGAAGCAGACCCTGGCCCTGATCAGCCAGGACAACCAGGTGCTCGCGTCCTATCCCGGCGCCGACTTCGAGACGCTGCTGCCCGGCGTCAACGGCACGTTCATCGCCCGGGCCATGGGTTACTCCTGGCGGCCGTACCCGTTCCAGGTGGTCCAGGGGCATATTTTCCGGGCCGCCAACGAGGCCGTGGCCGGCCAGGGTTTCCTGGACCTGATGCACGTAGGGGTCGGCGCGTGGATCTCGCCGACGATCGACGGCTTCCCGGTGATCCTGCACATCGTGGGCCGGACCATCGAGCCGGACAACAATGGCGACGTCCTCGATTTCGGGCTCGACGCGCTGACCGACGCGGGCAGCGGGCCGCCGCCCCTGGTCTACAGCCTGGTCCTGAAGCCGGGTGTGCCGGCCGCCACGGCGCGCGCGGACCTGCTCGAGGCCTCACACAACCGGCTCGACGTGCGGCTGGTGGCCGATCCGGCCAGCGGGCTCGGGGTCGTGCGGCTGGTGGTCGCCGTCGCGGTCGTCCTGCTGGCCGTCATCGGGCTGGCCAACCTGCTCACCGCGACCGCGGTCGGGCTGCGGGATCACCTGCACGAGGTCGGCGTGCTTAAGGCCATGGGGCTCACGCCGCGCCAGGTGATGGCCACGCTGGTGGTCAACACCACGATCCTGACCGCGATCGGCGTGGCCAGCGGGACGATCGCGGGCCTGGTGATCGCGCCGCGGCTGATCAACATGCAGGGCCAGACGAGCGGGATCGGGTCGGGCATCGCCTCCGGCCTGTCCGCCGCGACCATCGCCGAGATCCTGGCCATCGCGCTGGCCATCGCCACGGCGGCGGCGTTGTTCCTGGCCCATCGCACCACCCGGATCTCCGACTCCGCTCACCTGCGCAGCCCGGCCGCCCCGTCGCGGCCGCATCCGCACCCCCCGTTGCTTCGGAATCCGTGACCTATCCGTGACCTAGGAGCCGCCAGACGTCAACATTTCTCTCCCGCCCCAGCGGGCACACAAACCGGCGGGTCGCCGCACTATCCGGGAATCGCGGAAGGAGCCGGATAACGTTGACTCACAATGCCTTTCACCACCCTATGTGCACGGTGCGGCGATACGTCGCACCGAGTTTCCAGACATCTCGGCCAGCGGCCATGAGACGACTGGACAACGCTGCGATCCCGCTGTTTGTGCTATCCGGGACACAGGCGTCACATTTTGGAAACGAGATGGAAACTGGGCTTGCCCCCGGAGGAACGTTCCATCAGGCTAGAGACAATGTCGAGATAACGTTATTCAGGAGGCTGGCTGCTCCGGCTCAGGCTCGAAGGAAGTCCGATATGAGTCATCCACGGCTAATGACAAAAGAGGCCGCAACCCGGCCCGATCGCGGTGCCCCGGCTGCTGGCCGCCCGACGGCTGGCCCGAAGACACGTCCGTGGAGCTAGCCGTCTGCGCGCGCATGCTTGGCGGAGCCGTCCGCGCGATCCGGGAAGGATCGCCAGTAATCGGCCCTGCTACGACCGGCCGGGCCACGCCCGGCCCTGGGGCCACGCCCGGCGGCCTAACTCGCGGAGACGACCTCAAGACAGCCACAACGTAGCAAGCAGGAGTACAGGATCGGGTGGTCGCGGTGTGGCGTCCATCCCAGGCCAGAGGAGCATAAATGGCAGGACAGAGACATTCGTCGCGGCGGCTGAGAAGCTGGCAGCTGGCCGCCATGGCCGGGGCCGTCGGAGCGCTCGCCGTAGCCGGCTGCAGCACCAGTAGTAGCCCCGCCGCCAGCAGCACGAGCTCGAGCACGGCGTTGCCGTCGAGCGGGACGTCGGTGGCGCCGGGTAACGCGACGTCGGGGACGATCAACTGGTGGGCCAGCCCGATCAACACCAGCGGCGTGGACGTCCGGTCGGTGCTGATCAAGGACTTCGAGGCGCAGTACCCGAACATCAAGGTCACGCTGACCTCGGCGCCGACGAACACCGACACCAACCGGGCGACACTGGCCACCGACATCTCGGGCGGGGCGTCAACCCCGGACGTGTTCATGGGCGACGTGATCTGGCCGGCCCAGTTCGGCGAGCACGGGTTCGCGGTGCCGCTGTCGGATTACCTGCCGGCCAGCTACTGGTCGCAGTTCGCGCCGGGGCTGGTCTCGGGGGCGACCTACAACAACAAGGTCTACGGCTCCCCGATGTTCGAGGACCAGGGCTTCCTGTACTACCGCAAGGACCTGCTGGCCAAGGAGCACCTGCCGGTGCCCACGACCTGGGAGCAGCTGCTGTCGGAGTCGGAGACGCTGCAGAAGGCCGGTCTGGTCAAGTACGGGTTCGTCTGGGAAGGCGCCTCGTACGAGGGCCTGACGTGTGACTTCATGGAGTACCTGACCGACGCCGGCGGCACGGCGACCAACAGCGCCTACACCTCGTCCAGCCTGGACTCGGCGGCCTCCGTCAAGGCGGTCACGTTCATGCGCCAGTTGATCACCAGCGGCGTTACCCCGTCGGCGGTGACCACGTTCCAGGAGGCGCAGGCCATGTCCACGTTCGCCTCCGGGGATGCCGCGTTCCTGCGCAACTGGGACTACGCCTACGCCGACTCGCAGGTCGCGGGCACCCCGACCGTCGGCAAGGTCGGCGTGGCACCGCTGCCCACCTTCGCGGGCCAGTCCTACCCCGGATACTCCAACATCGGCGGCTGGAACCTGTACATCAACCCGCACAGCAAGAACATCGCCGCCGACCTGACCTTCATCAAGTGGATGGCCAGCACGAAGGCCCAGGACGTCCTGTCCGAGCAGTACTCCGAGATCCCCACCGTGGAGTCGGTGCGGACCTCCCCCGCGGTCCTGGCCCTGAACCCGGTGCTCGCCATCGTGCCGAAGACCAGGCTGGTCCCGCGGCCCGCGGGCACGCCGAACTACCCGCAGCTGAGCAGCGCGATCTACACGAACGTGAACGCGGCGCTGTCCGGCTCGGTCAGCCCAGCGGCGGCCATGTCCACCGCCCAATCGGCCGCCAACACGGCCCTGTCCAGCGCGGCTAGCGGCCTGTAACCAGGCCGCCATGGCCCAGGGTCAGCAGGTCTCAGTACGGCCTGCTGGCCCTGGGCGGCCTTCCGTGCTACGAAGATCACGTGAGCTGGCGAAGGTGAACTCCCTCCCCGGCACGAAGGGGTGACCAATGTGACCACCACCTCAGGTACCGCCGAACAAGTTCGGGCGACCACGCCCCTGGTTGGCCGCCCGGACGTCAACCGTAAACGGATGGCCCGGCTGGGCTGGACCTTCTCCGCTCCCGCGCTGATCGTCGTGGCCGCCGTCACCATCTTCCCCATCGTCTACTCCGTAATCCTGAGCCTGAACAACGTGACGGACACGGGCAACGGAGTCCAACTGCACGGCTTCACGGGCAACAACTACTCAGTGGTGTTCCAGAACTCGACCTGGCATTACGCGCTCGGCTTCACCATCATCTACACGTTCATCACGGTGGCGGTGGAACTGGTGATCGGCACGCTGATCGCGCTCGTGCTCCAGCGCCTGACCGCCGGGCGCGGGTGGATGATGGCCCTGCTGCTGCTCCCCTGGTCGATGATCACCGTCATCAACGCCGAGTTGTGGCTGTACATCTACAACGGGGTCTACGGCGTGGCCGACGCCATCCTGGGCGCCGTCGGCCTCGGCACACCGAACATCCTCGGCACGAACACTCCGGCCATCATCGCGCTGATGATCGCCGACATCTGGAAGACCACCCCGTTCGTGGCCATCATCGTGCTGGCCGGCCTGGTCATGCTGCCCGGCGACATCTACGAGGCGGCCGAGGTGGACGGGTCTTCGGGCTGGTCCACCTTCTGGCGGATCACCGTCCCGCTACTACGACCGACCCTCTCCCTGGCCGTACTGTTCCGCGTGCTGCAGGCCTTCGGGCTGTTCGACCTGCCGTACGTGATGACCAACGGCGGGCCGGGCACGGCCACCACGTCGCTGGCCATCCTGGGTTACAAGGCGCTGTTCCAGAACCTCGACTTCGGGACGGGCTCGGCGGTGGCCACCACCACCGCGCTGCTGGTGCTGCTCGGCTGCCTGGTCTCGCTGCGGGCCTTCAAGGTCCAGGTCGGAAAGGAAGGAACGTGAACCGCAACCGGACCGGCTGGCACAAGGTCATCAACGGCGTCAACATCTCAGGGCTCTTCGTGGTGCTGTTCATCGTGCTGCCGCTGTACTGGCTGATCATCACCAGCTTCAGGAACCCATCCAACCTGGGGTCGGTGCAGTACTGGCCGAACCCGTGGAGCGGCGATAACTACGCGCAGGCGTTCAAGGAGTACGACTTCGGCTCGTACTTCATCCACTCGGTGATCGTGACGCTCAGCGCCACGGCGCTGGTGCTGATCTTCGGGACGATGGCCGGCTACGCGCTCGGCAGGCTGCCGATGCGGGGGAAGTTCACCCTGATGGTGACGCTGCTGATGATCTCGCTGTTCCCCGAGATCGCGGTGATCGCGCCGCTGTACACGCTGGAGAAGGACCTCGGCTGGCTGGACAGCTACCAGGGCCTGATCATCCCGTACACGGCGTTCTTCCTGCCGTTCGCCATCTGGATCCTGCGCAACTACATGCTCGGCATCCCCAAGGAGATGGAGGAGACCAGCCGGATCGACGGCGCCGGGCCGATACGCACGGTGTGGTCGATCATCTTGCCGATGGCCCTGCCGGGCGTGTTCACGGCCGCCATCTTCACCTTCACCGCGTGCTGGACCGAGTTCCTGATGGCGCTCACCTTCGACATCAACCTCAAGATGATCCCGGTCGGTATCGCGACGTTCGGCACCCCGAACGAGGTCCCGTTCGGGACCATCTTCGCCGCCAGCGTGGTGGCGGTGTTCCCGATCGGAATCCTGGTGTTCATCTTCCGCAAGTTCGTGATCTCCGGCCTGACCTCGGGCGCGGTGAAGGGATGAGCGCAGGCCGCTATTATCCCAGTAAGTACGGCACGCCCAGTAAGGAGGCATGATGGCCACTGTCGACATGGAAAAACTGAACAAGGTGTACGAGAACGGCTTCCACGCGGTCAAGGACTTCACGCTGGACGTGGCCGACGGCGAGTTCGTGGTGCTGGTGGGCCCGTCTGGGTCCGGCAAGACCACCGCGCTGCGGATGGTGGCCGGGCTGGAGGACATCACCAGCGGCACCCTGCGCATCGGCGACAAGGTCGTCAACGACGAGACGCCCAAGGAACGCGACATCGCGATGGTGTTCCAGAACTACGCGCTGTACCCGCACATGACGGTGGCCGAGAACATCGGCTTCGCGCTCAAGCTGCGCAAGCTGCCCAAGGCCGAGATCGCGGCGAAGGTGAAGGAGACCGGCGAGATCCTGGGCCTGACCGAGTGGCTGGACCGCAAGCCCAGCCAGTTGTCCGGCGGTCAGCGGCAGCGGGTGGCCATGGGCCGGGCGATCGTGCGTTCACCTTCGGTGTTCTTGATGGACGAGCCGCTGTCCAATCTGGATGCCAAGCTGCGGGTGCAGATGCGGGCCGAGGTGCAGCGGATCCAGCGGCGCATAGGCGTGGCCACCCTGTACGTGACGCACGACCAGGTCGAGGCGATGACGATGGGTGACCGGGTCGCGGTGCTGCGCTCCGGGCAACTCGAGCAGGTCGACCACCCGCAGGTGCTGTATGACCACCCGGACAACGTGTTCGTCGCGGCGTTCATCGGCTCGCCGGCCATGAACCTGTACGAGTCGACGATGAGCGACGACGCCCATACGGTCAAGGTCGGGTCCCAGACGCTACCGCTGCCGGACGATGTTTTCGCGGCCCGCCCCGGGCTGCTTCGCTACGGCGGCAAGAAGGTGGTCCTGGGGGTTCGGCCCGAGCATCTGCCCGCCGCGCACGACGGCAGCACCGGGCCGACCCTGGTCGGCAACGTGGACCTGGTCGAGGCGCTCGGTTCGGAGCTCGTGGTTCACTTCACCATCGACGCCCCCCGGGTAACGCCCGAAGGCGCGAGCACCGACGACGAGGACGCGACCGCGAAGGCGGGCGAGGGCGTGGCCCGGGTCGCCCCGGACACCAAGGCCAAGGTGGGCGAGCGGATCACGTTCGAGGTCAAGACCGAAGGCATGCAGTTCTTCGACATGGAGACGGACAAGGCGATCTGGGACTGAGCGATCTGGGACTGAGCGATCTGGGACTGACGGTTCCGGCCGGCGGATCCGGCCGCGGGACGCTCTGGGGAGGGCGGAAGCGTCCCGCGGCCGATCACCGCCGACAGCGAAGATAACGTTATCTCGCATTTGCGCCAGATCGGGCGATCCGGTCAGCGCGAAACCGGAGCTCCCTCCAATTAGCCTGGCGAGTCTGATTTGGTAGCGCCGAGGCCATATTATGGAGCAAGCCATATTCCGCGTTCATCCTTGGAAGGACATCGATGTCTGCGGCCCGAGCTGGCGGTCAGCGCCGACATGCCCGACCGACGATGAAGGACGTGGCGGCCCTGGCCGGAGTGGCGATCAAGACCGTGTCGCGGGTGATGAACGGTGATCCGACGGTCGCGCCGGACCTGGCGGCCCGGATCCGGGACGCGGCGGGCAAGCTCGGGTACCGGCCTAACCTGACCGCGAGCAGCCTGCGCCGCGGAGACCGGCGCACGGCGACGATCGGGCTGCTGCTGGAGGACGTGGGTGAGCCGTTCTCGGCCGCGTTGCTGCGGGCCGCGGAGGACGTGGCCTGGGAACGGCGAGTTCAGATCCTGATCGGAAGCCTGAACGAGGATCCGGCCCGGGAGCACGACCTGGCCATCACGCTCATCGACCGGGGCGTCGACGGCTTGCTGATCGTGCCCGTCGCGCCCGACCACAGCTATCTGGTCGCGGAGCGCATGCTCGGGACCCGGGTGGTATTCCTGGAGCGCGAGCCCAGGTTCCTCGACGCGGACGCCGTCGTCTCCGACGACCGCCACGGCGCCGCCGCCGCAATCGACCACCTGCGCTCGTTCGGGCACCAGCGCATCGCGTACCTGGGCGGCCGGCTCGCCGCGGCCACCGAGGCCCACCGGTTCGAGGGCTACCAGCGCGCGCTGGAACGGGCCAGGCTGGAGGCGGACCCGCTGATCGTCCGGCACGGCCTGGGTACCATCGAGGCCGCGGCGCAGGCCACGACCGAGATGATGGGCCTGCCCGATCCGCCGACCGCGCTGTTCGCGAGCCAGAACCTGGCCACGGCCGGCGCGGTGCGGGCGCTGCACTGGGCGGGCGTCCAGGACACCGTGGCCCTGGTCGGCTTCGACGATTTCCCGCTGGCCGACGCCCTGGTGCCGGGCATCACCGTCATCACCAGGGACGCGGCGCAACTCGGCCGGCTGGCCACGCAGCTCTTGTTCGCCCGCCTCGACGGCGATGACTCGCCGGCGCGCACGCACGTGGTGCCGACCGGCCTGGTCACGCGCGGATCGGGCGAGATCAGGCCCGCTCCGACCGTCGCGGTCGGCGGATGACCGGGCCGGTCGAGTCCCGGGGCCGCTCCCGGGCCGACGTCACCGTGATCGGCGAGGCCATCGTCGACCTCCTCCCCGCCGGGCCGGCCCGGACGTTCCAGGCGGTCCCGGGCGGGAGCCCGTACAACGTGGCGGTCGGCCTGGCCCGGCTCGGGCACCGCGCTTCGCTGATGGCCCGGCTGGCCGACACGGCGTTCGGCCGCATCCTGCGCGATCACGCCCAGGCGGAGGGGATCGACCTGCACGCCGCGCCGCGGGCCGCGGAGCCGTCCACCCTGTCCGTGGTGTCCCTGGACGCCGAGGCCCGGGCCAGCTACGACTTCTACCTCACCGGGACCGCGGACTGGCAGTGGACGGCCGAGGAGATCAGCCGGGTACCCGAGGGAACCGCGGTGTTCCACTTCGGGTCGATCGCGTCGTGGACGCCGCCGGGCGACGCGAGAATCCTGGAGCTGGCCGACCGCCTGCACCGGCGCGGCGACGTACTCATTTCTTATGATCCGAACGTACGGCCCGGCCTGCTGCTGGATCACCGGCACGGCCAGCGCGTGGTCGAGCGGGCCATCCGGCTTGCTCACCTGGCCAAGGCGAGCACCGACGACGTCGCCTGGCTCTACCCGGACCGGGCACCGGACGAGGTCGCGCGGCACTGGCTGGCGCTGGGCGCGAGCGTGGTGGTCATCACCAGCTCGGCGGACGGCGCCTACGGCTACACCGCCCAGGACCCGCCGGTCCGCCGGCCCGCTCTCGACGTCGCCGTGGTCGACACCGTGGGAGCCGGGGACTCGTTCACCGCCGGCCTGATCGGGTCACTGATCGGATCGCTGATCGGGCGAGGCCAGCAGGCTCCCGCCGACCTAGTCCGCTGCACGGCGGACCAGCTGTCCGGGGCCCTGGACGACGCGATCCTGGTGGCGTCGCTCAACTGCGAGCGGCGCGGCAACGACCCGCCCACGGCGGCCGACGTAGCCGCCGCCCGGGGTCGTCTCAAGCCGATCTGAACGTCCCCGGCCCGCGTCACGATGCGGTACGCGAACCCGTTCCGTGTAGTCGGCTATGGTCGTGTCGAGTAGAGTATCGTCAGGAAGATGAGTGAGCCGAAAGGACCATCTCTCGTGAACCCTGACGACGCGAGGACGACCGGAGTGATGATCCCAGAGCAGGCCCCCGAGCAGGCCCCAGAGCAGGCCCGAGTGCCACAGCGGCAGCAGCTGTCGTTCCGGACCAGCGGCCTGGTGATCGACCTCGAGCTGACCGGGAGCGGTGAGTCCCAGCGGCTGACCGGCCAGCTGATTCCGGGGCAGTCCGGCGTGGTGGAGATCCGCGGCGTGATCACCGTCGAGGCCGACGCGGGCGGGCGGTTCAGCATCGACGCGGTCCCGCCCGGTCAGGTCAGCCTGCGCTGCCGCCTGGGCGCCGGATCAGACCGTGCCGGATCAAACCGGGCCGGATCAGACCGGGGCGGAATCGCCACCGGCTGGGTGGCTATCTGAGCAGACGAGTCATGTCATGAAACCCGGCCCTGAAGGGTCAGGCTTGTTGCGGGTCGCGGTGACGTCTGGGTGACGCCCTCACGCCGCGTGCGGCTGCATGACTTCAGCCCAGTCCGCGACACCGCGTGCTGCGATGTTGCGGGCTGCGTTCACGTCGGCGTGCTCAGCGAAGCCGCACGACGTGCAACGGAACGTGGCCTGGTCAGGCCGGTTCTTTTTACTGGTGTGCCCGCACTGTGAGCACGTCCGG
>Ga0070761_10001559_pt1 | contig 14348 bp, 14 predicted proteins | sample HubBroMetageREF1_FD_66724 | JGI IMG/M metagenome (GOLD analysis project Ga0070761, IMG submission 66724) | Reference soil microbial communities from the Hubbard Brook experimental Forest, New Hampshire, USA - Hubbard Brook CCASE Soil... | ecosystem: Environmental > Terrestrial > Soil >...
GCTGACGAACCGCTCGACCAGCGGCGCGCAGTCCTCGCGGGTGTAGAACCGCCAGCCGCCGGCGATCTCGCGCAGGTCAAACCCGCGGGCCTCGGTTTGGTATTCGGTCGCGAGGCTTTGCAGCTGCGCCATGACCTCGTTCCTCGGCCGTTCCAGGACCTGGGCGAGCACCACGACCGGCACCGGCTCGTCGGCGACCAGCAAGATCGCTTCCAGGCTGGCGCGCAGGCCCGGGCTCTGCGTGTCTTCCGTCATCGTTGTTCAGTCGCTTTCCGTTAGCTCATTGACGCTATCAGCAGTGTCCTGGTGGCCGGTCCACGTCACGTACAGCTCGCCGAGCGGGGTGACCTGCTCGAAGGACACGGCGTCGTCGCGGTACAGCTCGAGCAGGGCGAGGAAGCTCGCTACCACCTCATAGGCACCTTGGGCGTTCGCGGTGAGCTGGCGGAAGCTGGCCCGGCCGAGCTCTCTGAGCAGGGCCGCGATGATGCGCGCCTGGTCCTTGACGCTGATCACCGGGGAGTGGATGTGCTCGGTCGAGACCTTCGGCGGCGGTTTGGGCGCGAGCGCGAGCGCGGCGAGCCGCGCGAACTCGGCGGCGCCGAGGCCGAGGAGCACTTCGGGGAGGAGTTCGGCGAAGCGGGGCTCGAGGGGGACCCTTCTCGGGAAGCGGCGGGCGGCGGCGGTCATCCGGGCGGCGAACACGCCCGCGACTTCCTTGTAGGCCCGGTACTGCAGCAGCCGCGCGAACAGCAGGTCCCTGGCTTCGAGCAGGGCGAGATCCTCCTCGTCCTCCACCTCGCCGCTCGGGAGCAGCCGGGCCGCCTTGAGGTCGAGCAGGGTGGCCGCGACGACCAGGAAGTAGCTGACCTGGTCCAGGTCCCAGCCGTCGGCGCGCTCGGAGATGTAGGAAATGAACTCGTCGGTGACCTGGGACAGGGCAACTTCGGTGATGTCCAGCTTGTGCTTGGAGATCAGCGCGAGCAGCAGGTCGAACGGGCCCTCGAACACGTCGAGGTGGACCTCGAAGCCGGGCGTGCTGGTCTGAGCCCGCGCCTCTGCGTCGGGGCCGCCGTCGTCGACGTTCACACTCATGACCGTAGCGCGGGCGTTGTTATGGCGGCGCTACCCGACCGACTGAGCGTTCCCGCTGTCCGGGGCCTGATCGGCCGCGGCTTCGGCTTCAGCGGCCTTGTTGGCGGCGGCGATGCGGTGAGCCAGCAGGCTGTCCTTGCCCCGGGCGTCGAGGTCGGCGAGCAGGACGGCGATGGCCTCCCGGACGATCCGGCCACGGTCGGCGGCGGCGCCGTACCGCAGCAGGGCGAGCCGGGCGCGTTCCAGGTCAAGCAGTTCCTCGGCGGACAGGTAGACGGTGATCTTCTGGGTGTGCTTCTCCCGGCCGCTGGCCCGGCGCTGGTCGCCACCATCCGGACCGGGAGCCATGGGCCGCAAGAGTTCCGCGACCCCGGGCAGGCTTACCCTCCGTGATCGACCCCTGCCTGCCGCCACCGCTCCAGTACCTCCTTGGCCAGCTCCCGGTAGGCATTCGCCCCCATCGAACCGGAATCGAAGCTGGTAATAGGCTCTCCAGCCACCGTAGCGTCCGGGAACCTTACTGTGCGGTTGATTACAGTATGAAAAACTTGGTCCCCGAAACCATTGACCATGCTGGACAGGACCTCACGGGTGTGCAGCGTCCGCGAGTCGTACATGGTGGCCAGGAGGCCGTCAATTGTCAGCTTGGTGTTCAGGCGGCGTGAAACCTTGTCGATGGTCTCCATCAGCAGGGCCACGCCCCGCATCGCGAAGTACTCACACTCCAGGGGGATGAGCACGCCGTTCGCGGCCGCGAGCGCGTTGATGGTCAGCAGGCCCAGGGACGGCTGGCAGTCGATCATGATCACGTCATAGTCGGGCAGCAGCGGCTCCAGCACCCCGGCGAGCACGTACTCCCGGCCGACCTCGTGGACGAGCTGGACTTCGGCGCCGGACAGGTCGATGTTGCTCGGCAGCAGGTCCATGCCGTTGACGCCGGTCTTGTACAGCACGTCGTGCGCGGTGACGTCGCGCTCCATGAGCAGGTTATAGACGGTGTTGTCGATGTCGTGCGGCTGGATGCCCAGCCCGACCGATAGCGCTCCCTGCGGGTCGAAGTCGACGAGGAGAACGCGGCGTCCCACCTCGGCCAGGGCCGCACCCAGATTGATCGTGGTGGTGGTCTTGCCGACGCCGCCCTTCTGGTTGCAGACCGCGACCGTGCGTGCGGGGCCGTGCTCCATCAGCGGCTCGGGAACGGGGAAGGGTGAATATGGCCTACCGGTGGGACCCAGCTCTCCTGCCTGGGGCTCTGTCATACGGGATGCTGCCACAAGCGCTAACCTCCTGGGCTATGGCCGCGACGTTGCCCACGGAACCTGGCTACGGACTCTAGGGCTTAGGCCTGGTGCCGGCAAGCGGACGCGCCGTTGGGCCCGGTAAATTACGTTGGTTAACCGCGCGGCCAGTTGTCGCCTTGTGCTCGGCTCGTACATGGGTGGCTGGGCCTCGCGGCGTTGACCACCGCGAGGCCCAGCTTCGTACGCTTCGTACGCTTCGTACGCTAACCGGCGATGCCTTGGCGCAGATCAGCAGCCGTCGTAGGCCGACCAGTTGGACTCGCCGCCGCTGGCTATAGCGTTGGCGAACACCTGGTTCTGCTCGGCCACGCTGGCGTCGCCGAAGTCAGCCGGGTTGCCGCCGTACTCGGCCCACGTGGACGCGCTGAACTGGTACAGGCCGTAGTGGCCGCTCCCGTTCATGACCTGGGCCTGGCCGCCGGACTCGGCGGCGATCACACACTGACCGAACGACCCGCCCGCCCCCGCGCCGGAGTAGCTCGTCTCCGCGGTGGCCTGAGCGGTCGGCGGTGCCTCGGTCTGCGCGGCTGGGGCCGACGCCGTGGGTGCAGCGGGGATCCGGGCGGGCTTGACCGGTATCCGCAGTACCTGCCCGGGCTCGATGACCTCCGCCGACTGGATCTTGCCGCGGTTGGCCCAGTACAGCACCGGCCACGCGTTCTGGTCGTGGTAGGCGCGCCCGGCGATCGCGGACAGCGAGTCGCCTGGCCGCACGGTGTACCAGGACGGCTGGCCCGAACTTGGCTTCTGCGGCACCCCCCGCTCGATTGCTGATAGCAGCTGCGCCGGCGCGGGGCCCAGCCGGGTAGCGGCGTCCGCGACCACGGCGTGACGCGCGGCTGAATGGGCCGTCGACGGGTCGGCCAGCGCCTGCGGCGACAAGCAGAACGCCGCGGCCACGCCGGCCAGCGCCGGCGCCGCGACGATCGGCAGCCGGCGCGCGATTCGGATACGGGATTGCTTCCTGTGGCAGCCCAAAGGGCTCCTTTCCGTGCAGGGCGCGCTCACCAGGAAGGCCGCTCAAGGAGCGAGCGGCCTTCGGAGCGCCTGACATCGGGGCAGCCTACTGGGCGTGGAGTGCTTTATCGGTCAAATACGTCAGAACTCGTCAAATCGGTTTTTAGTTGCTAAACTGCCAAACCAGCGCCACAAGGGTCACAACCTTAACTCTGGTATCTGAACTTTCAAGCAGACCTGGTCGCTTTTTGTCGTTGGTTAGTAACTTTCAGTAGTGGGTCGTTCTCGTCCGCGCCCAGTCACCGCGGCGGCGGCGCTGGCTTGTTACCCCGACCGACGGCGGGCGGACTTCAGCTCTCGAGGCCGAGTTGCCGCATCCGGCTCAGGTTGTCCTCGACCCCGGTCGCCGCGACCAGCTTCCCGTTGCTCACCCGGAAGATGTAGATCTCATCGACATCCTGGAATCGCCGACCTGACGGCGGACGGCCCAGCCACTCCCCCAGGTGGGTACCCGAGCACCGGAAGTGCGCGGCCACCTTCTCCTCCTCGGCGACGAGATCGACGATCTCCATGCTGAAGTCGGGAAACGCGGTCCGGAACGGTCCGATCCACTGCCGCGCCGCCTGAGCAAACTCGCCGTCGGCGACCTCGGCCAGGGCATCGAGGTCGCTCAGATTCACCGCCTCCTGGACCAGGCGCTGAACCAGAAGCTTGTTCTGTTCTGCGGTCATATCGTCCTCGTCCCCGGCGCGGCCTCCGCCCGTTGCGACGTCATGAGATGACGCTATCGCGGAGGATCGGTCTTCCGGAGGATCCGGGCTGCTATAGTAGTCTTTTTCCTCCGTGCAAGCCATAACCTCCGCGTTGCTGTGACTGTGGTCGATTAAAGAGACGAAAAAAGCGTTGCGCGTCGCGACCTCAACCGTGCCACCACCATCAGGCACGCCCGCCGACTGACCATAGCGGCGACGATGATCGTGTGAGGGCTTCGGCCTGCCCGTGCCCGTCACAGTCATCACGGGACATCGCTGGTGTCACGCCGGGCGGAGGAGCTCTCCGGTTAGTGCGGTTGATCCGGGTCCTGCGGTTGATCGGGGGCACGGGAATGCCCCCGGGCCACCACGAAGCACGGATCCACCACCATAACCGGAGCGGTCCTTCCGTTTCTGCTGCTTGCGTGGTCCCTGTGACCTCTGTCGTGTCTGGCGAGTTCGAACTACCTGACCAGCGCTCTGCCAGGGCTAGGGCAGGCGTACCGGGCGGAGACGTCCCGCGCATGAGCCGGGCGCGGTCGCTGATCCGGGACCGGGACGGCAAGTTCCCCGCCTTGTTCGACGATGTGCTCACGGACGCGGGCATCAAGGTTGCGTTAGGTAAGTTCACTCGGATTTATTCGGATATGGACCTTACTTTTTGTAACGGTTTATGAACTCCCCGCTCTTGGCATCCGTTAGCCGCTGCAGCGGCAGAAAAGATGCGGCACTGTCCTGAGGCGGTGGTAAGCATGGCCAGCGATTCGGTGCGGATCGCACAGTTCTGGCAGGCGGTCGAGATCTTCAGCCCGCAGTCGTTGCCCAAGCTCGACCCGAGCAACCATACGGTCGACCTTCAGCGCCGCGATCGGGTGCCCTGGGAACAGCCTTCCGGTCTCCCGGAAGCGAACCCTGGCTGTGCCTGGCGGCACGAGGTGTACGGAGGCTTGTACGAACTGAGCCGGGTACGTGATGTCCTCGTCAGCAGGTACGGCCAGGATCGTGACGAGGAACCGCCTCCGAAGGGCAAATCCGCCCTGTTCGCGTGCACCGTCAACGAGGATGGCTTCCTCGTCCCCGATTCCATGGTCGTCTCCGCCTGCGCATGGGGCGCCGGCCGGGTCAGTCAGGGCGCTTCCCCGATCGGTGACCTCGCCGCGGACACCGAACGGTACGCCGACAGCCTCGCAAGGCAGTCGAGGGTACGGGCCGGGGTGAAGGTGCTCGGTGCGGCAATCCGGGGCGCGGTGCCCGACGGTGTCGCCGGCGCGGTAAGTGCTGCGGTCGCGGGGGTAGTCACTCCGCTCGGCCCAATCGGGGCGGGCCTGACGGCCGTCACGGCGAACGCCGTCAAGTCTCTCACCGACTCTGCCCTGGACCGCAAGGAGGACAAGACGGCCGATGGCCGGGGTGCCGACGGAGACGCCGACGACCGCACCCACAGGGAAGTGACGCGCCTGGACCTGACCGCCATCACGGGCGAGGACCTCCAGGCGTTCATCTCCTGGCTCGCCGCCCAGCTTGGTGTCACGGACTGCCTGCAGCCGCGCGACGTCCGGGTCCGCAGTCATCAGGTCAAGATCGACAGCGACGAGGAGGGGAAGGCCGGCCCGTTCCTGAACAGTTTCCTCGCTGGGGACCTCAAGCTGGTCACCGCTGCCCTGCGCGCAGACGACGTCGGCCGTGCCCTGGCAAGCTACCTAACGTCGGAGGACCGCGTCAGCGCGGCGCGACGGAAAGATGTCCGCTGCGATCCGGAATACGTGCTCCGCTCGTGCCGCCCGGACCTCATCCCGCCGGGCCGGTGGGTCACCGCCACGGACCGCCCGCTGGCCTTCAGCCAGCAGTTCGCGGTCAACTGCATCATGCGCGATCACGGTGACGGCCAGCCTGGCCTGTTCGCCGTCAACGGGCCGCCCGGGACCGGCAAGACCACCATGCTCCGGGACGTGGTGGCCGCGGTCATGGTGCGGCGGGCGGCCAAGCTCGCCGACCTGCCCAGCCCGGAGCATGCGTTCACTGGCAAGCCTCTTATCTGGGAGACGCCGTCGTGGACCCACCGCGTCTCCCGGCTGCGGCCGGAACTGGCCGGCGATGAGATCGTGGTCGCGTCGTCGAACAATGCCGCGGTCGAGAACGTCACCGCTGCGATCCCCGGCCCGGACGGCGTCGCCGACGAATGGCGCGAGGCCGCCGCGGTAGTCGACTACTTCACCGTGACCGCCCGGGAACTCACGGGCGAGGGCGCCTGGGCGCTGATGGCGGCCGTCCTCGGCAACTCCGAGAACAGGGGCGCATTCGTCACGAGCTTCTGGTTCGGCGGAAAACACAAGGGCGAACGCACCGGTGCGGGCATGCTAGACATCCTCAGAACCGCCTCGCAGGTGCCCGATTGGCACAGCGCCGTCAGCGATTTCCGCCGGTCACTGGCTGAGGTTCAATCGCTTTCTTCCGAACGCCGTGTGGTATCTGCCCATGTCAACAACCTCCTGCGGCATCGCAACGCACGTGAGGCGGCTGCTGCTGCTCTCCGGGAGAACGCCGCGGAACGGGTGAGGGCGGAAGCTCGTCACCCAGCCCTGGCCGCCGCGAATGACACCGCCGCCCGCCGCCAGGTGCGAGCCAACGCCACCGCCAGCGCGTACAAGGACACCCGCCCCGGGCTCCTCGCCTCCCGCACCAGTAAGCGCAGGTGGAACGAAGGGCGCGAAGAGCGCGCGGAGGAGGTGCGCCAGGCCGCGGCGGACGCCGAAACCGCCCGGGAATCCCTCGCCGCGCTGGACCGGGAGATCACGGCGGCTCGTCGCGCGGAGCGAAAGGCCAGCGACGCCCTCGGCCAGGCGGACATGGTCCTCCGAACCGCGGAGCGTGCCATCGAGGATGCACGCTTGCGCTGGGGCGACCGGGTGCCGGACGGCCCCGAGTATGGAGAGACCGAGCGGCATGAGCTGATCGAGCAGCGCGAGCTGTCGGCCCCGTGGGCGGACGAAGATTTCAGTCGCGCCCGTACCAGGTTGTTCCTGGCCGCGCTCGCCCTGCACAAGGCGTTCATCCTGAACGCCAGATCCCGGATTCGCAAGAACCTCAACGCGATGATGGACATCCTCGACGGCAAGGGCCGGCCGAAGGACGCGGCGGCCACCCTCGCCGCCTGGCAGACCCTGTTTCTCGTGGTCCCTGTCGTGTCGACCACGTTCGCTTCCGTCGGCAGGATGTTCACCGGCCTCGGCCGGGAGTCACTAGGCTGGCTGCTGATCGACGAGGCCGGCCAGGCCGCGCCGCAGAACGCGGCTGGCGCGCTGTGGCGGTGCCGGTGCGCGGTGATCGTCGGCGACCCGCTGCAGCTGGAGCCGGTCGTGACCCTGCCGTGGGGCGGACAGCGGGCGCTGCTGGAGGAGTTCAAGATCGCTCCGGTATGGGCGCCGAGCCGGTCTTCCACGCAGCAGCTCGCGGACCGGCTCGCGATCGCCGGGACTTCAATGCCCGGCCCGGCGGGCGAAAACGTATGGGTCGGCGCCCCGCTGCGGGTACACCGGCGCTGCGACCGCCCGATGTTCCAGGTGAGCAATACGATCGCCTACAACGGGCTAATGGTGTTCGGCACGCCAGCGGACCAGAAGACGTTTCACGGCGAGAACGCCTGGATCGATATCAGGTCCAGCGTCACGGGAAGCAACTGGATCCAGGCGGAAGGCGACCAGCTCCGTACGGTACTCGCCAGCTTGCGCGACAACGGCGGGGTCCAGGCGGCACAGATCCGTGTCATCAGCCCCTACCGTGTCGTCGCGGAGAATGCCCGGGAGATATTCCTGAGAATCTTCCCTGGGACCAGCGACGCCGACCTGGACAAGTGGATCGGCACCGTGCACAAGATGCAGGGCCGGGAGGCCGACGCGGTCATCCTCGTCCTCGGCGGCGACCCCGACAAGCCGGGCTCGCGCCGGTTCGCGCGGGAGGCTCCCAATCTGCTGAATGTCGCCGTGACCCGCGCCAAACGCCGCCTATACGTTATCGGCAACTATGAGACCTGGGGCAGTGAACGGTACTTCAGCGCGCTCAAAGACCCCACCATTCTCACGTACTACCGTCCGCGTTCCAGTTAACTCCCCGTGGACCATCACGCGGCAGTGAAGCTCCGGGCTTGACGGTGGATCGGGGGCTCGGGAAGGCCCTTGGACGGCCGGAACGCAGGTATACGGAGGGATCGCCTCCCAGAAGGCGGGAGGGGCTGGACTACGATCGCTGCTGACGGCACGATCGTGTCGTGTCCAGTTGTGGGGGGAGCAAAGGAGGCCCTTCATGGGTAACTGGCAGCTCGATCCGTACCACACGCAAGTCGAATTCTCCGCCAAGCACCTGGGCATGATGACGGTGCGAGGCTCTTTTGACGAACTCTCTGCGGTCTCCGACATCGACCCTGAGCATCCGGAGGCCGCGTCGGTCGAGGTGACCATCTCCACCGCCAGCATCCGGACCAACAACGGGATAAGGGACAACGACTTGCGTTCGTCCAACTTCCTCGAGGTCGAGAAGTACCCGGAGATCACGTTCAAGAGCACCAGCGTCGAGCCGTCCGGAGCGGACCACTACAAGCTGACCGGCGACCTGACCATCAAGGGGACCACCCATCCGGTGGTGCTCGACGTGGAGAGGTACGGGGAGTTCAACAATCCGGAGATGATGGGGCACCGGATCGCCTACGGCGCCACCACCAAGATCAACCGGAAGGACTTCGGCGTGAGCCTCAGCATGGTGCTGGACGGCAGGCTGGTCGTGAGCGAGGAAATCCAGATCACGATCGAAGGCGAGCTCGTCGAGCAGAAGGAAACCGCGGAGACCGCCAGCAGCTGACCCGCTCAGGCGCCGTGCGCGGCGAGGGTGAACCGAGGGTCGGCTGCGGCACCCCCGCAGGCCAGGTCGGCGACGATCTCGCCGGTGAGCGGTGCGAACTTGGCGCCGTGGCCCGAGCAGGCCGAGCAGACGACGAACGGGCCCCGGCGGTCCAGGATGAAATCCTCGGTCGCCGTCGAGGTGTACAGGCAGGTCAGCTCGCCGACGGGGTCCGGATCGAGGTATTCGAGCCGCTCGCGGACGAACGCGCGGACCTCCTCGCGGCCGGCCGGGCTGACGATCCCGTCGCGATCGTCACCCGTGGTGACCGCGGTGAAGTCGTGCTTGCCGATCTTGGTGGCCCCGGGCACCTCGCCGTCCCGCCCGGCCAGCAGGCCGTATACAGCAAGCTCGCCGCGGTAGATGAAGACCGGTGCCGGAGGGCCCGGCGCCCCGGGCGCGAAATGGAAGGCCTCCTGCTGCGTCACGGTCAGCGGCGGCAGCGGCACTTGCGCGCCGAGCAGCGGCGCCAGCCAGGCGCCAGCGGCCACGACCGCGACCGGCGCCTGCCAGGACCGGTCGGCGGTCCGCACCACCACCCCGGCCGCCGAGGCCGACACGTCCAGCGCCGGCGAGGCCGACACGTCCAGCGCCGGCGAGCCGTAGTAGATCTGCGCGCCGCGCGCCTCGGCCAGCGCGCGCATCGCGTCCATGGCGCGCTGCGAGTCGATCACCCCGGCGTCGGGCTGGAACAGGACGGGGTCGGCCCCGAACGCGATGCCGGGCCAGCGTTCGGCGGCCGCCGCGGGCGGGACCAGCTCCGCGGGCACCCCGAACGCCCGCAGGATCTCGTGCATCTTCTCTTGCTCGCCAGCGGGCCCGAAGTCGAGCCCGCCCGTGGTCAGCACCAGCTCCTCGCCCGCCTCGTCGGCCAGTTGCCGCCATAGCCGCTGCGCCCGGCCCGTCAGCCGGACGTAGAGCGGATCGGCGTAGACCCGACGGAAGATCCGGGCACTGCCGTGAGAGCTGCCGCGCCGGTGCCCGGGCTGGAAGGCCTCCAGGACCACCACCGAACGCCCGCGGCGGGCCAGCGCCCACGCCGTGGCGGATCCGGCCAGGCCGGCTCCGATGATCACCACGTCGACCCGGTCAGCGCCCATGGCTCAACGGTAGCCGCGGCCAACGATCAAACGGCGACCGGCGGCGGGTACTCGGGCCAGCCAGGTCGCCGTCCGAGCAGCGCGACGATCTCATCCAGCACGCCGCCGCCGCCGGTCGCGGCGACCCGCGGCGCGAAGGCGGATCCCGGCCGCCGCCTCCGCTCGTCGTCCGGGACCGATCGCGCGCGCGGCAAGGCCGCGGCCAGGACGTCGGGATCGAGATCGTAGCCCAGGCCGAGCGTGCGGGCGACGTCCCACCCGTGGACCACGAAGTCCACCAGGTGGAAGCCGATCGCCTGGGCCGCCGGGAACCGCAGCGACGCGCTGATCGGCGGCAGGTCGAATTCCCGGGCCAGCACGCCCGCCGCGGCGAACGTGGCCAGGACCCGCTCCGCCGCCGCGGCGTACTCCCCTACCGGGTCGGCCGCTGGCGCCCCTGTTTGCCAGCGGACGAGATCCGCGCCGTCTCCGGTCGCCGCGGCGGCGAAGCCGTTGTGCTGCACGGTCATGTGCGCGAGCAGGTGGCCCAGTGTCCAGCCCGCACACGGCGTGGGCCGGGCCAGATCCGCGGCCCCGGCCTGGGATACGACCTCGACGCTGGCCCGCACGGCCCGGGCGTCCAGCCCTACGATGTCCTCAGCAGCCATCCGGTGTATGCTCCTTCACATGGTATGCTTACTCGTACCGTATGACCAAGCATATTATCTGCGCAACCCTGTTATTATGCCGCCACGATGAGCGCGTTCCCTGACGACCGAAGGGACCTCGCCGCGATGTTCGCCCCCTTGACCAGGGCGCTCATCACGCGCGAGGAACCAGTGCTGCAAGCGCACGACATCTCGATGTGGGGCTACATCGTGCTCACCGCGCTGGTCGAGCAGCCGGTGCGTACCCAGGCCGCGCTGGCCCAGGCCATCCACGCGGACAAGAGCCGCATCATCGGCGTCCTGGATGAACTGCAGGAGCGCGGGCTGATCCACCGCCAGCCCGACGAGGCCGACCGGCGGGTTCACCTGCTGTCGTTGACCGCGGCCGGCGACCGGCTGCGCCGGTCCGTGGAGGCCGGCATCCGCCAGGAGGAAGAAGAGGTCCTCGCGCTGCTGCCAGCCGCCGACCGGGAGACGTTCCTGCTGGCACTCAAGGCTCTGTACGAGCGCCGGCCGGAGATCATGAAAGGCTAGGCACGGCCCCCATCGACAGTTCCCCGCCCCGGAGGTAGCACCGTGCAGCTCGGCCTGCAGATCCCCGACTTCACCACGCCAGACGGCCCCGCCCGCCTGGGCGCGGACCTGGGCACCGTCGCCCGTACCGCGGACGAGGCGGGCTTCGACTTCATCGCGGTGATGGACCACTTCTTCCAGATCGGCGCGATCGGCGCGGCCGAACGCGAAATGCTCGAGGCCTACACCACCCTCGGGTACCTGGCCGCGTGCACGTCCCGGGCCAAGCTCCTCACCCTGGTCACCGGGGCCATTTACCGGCATCCAGGCATCCTGGCCAAGACCGTCACCACGCTGGACGTGCTGTCCGGGGGCCGAGCCTGGCTCGGCATCGGGGCCGCGTGGAACGAGCAGGAGTCGCGCGGGCTGGGCATCCCGTTCCCGCCGGTCGCCGAGCGGTTCGAGCGCCTCGAGGAGACCCTGCAGATCTGCCTGCAGATGTGGCGCGGCGACGAGAGTCCGTACCACGGAGCGCACTACCAGCTAGAGCGCCCGATCAACTCGCCGCAGTCCCTGACCAGGCCCCATCCGCCGATCATGATCGGCGGCGGCGGGGAAAGGAAGACCTTGCGCCTGGTGGCCCGGTACGCCGACGCGTGCAACCTGTTCCCGTCCCCCGACCTGGCGCACAAGCTCGACGTCCTGCGCGCGCACTGCGACGCCGAGGGCCGCGACTACGACGAGATCACCAAGACCTGTTACTTCATCTTCGACGTGGGCGAGAAGGGCGAGAAGGCCGCCGAGGTGGTCGATCAGCTCGGCCGGCTGGCGGGCCTCGGGTTCCAGGCCGCGATCGGCGCGGTGGCCAACGTCTGGCAGGTAACCCCGCTCGAGGTGATCGCCTCAGACGTCATCCCCGCCGTACGCAATCTTTAATTGGCCTAACGGGCCGTGGTGCTTGCCGCCGAGGAACCGTTGACGCGGTCGGCGTTGGCATCCTCGACGGCGGTGGCCATAGCTTCGTCGCCGCGCGCGGACAGGCCGGCCACGATGCCGGGGACGTCGGTCTCGGGGCGGTTCTGGCTCAGCTTGGCCTTGGCCTCGATCCGGGTGATCTGGAGCTCGAGGCCGACGATGGCGCGCAGCTGGCCCTCGATGAACTTCCGCGGCGCGTCGTCCACCGACCAGGGCATCGATTGCCCGGGCGAGGCCAGCCGGGCGGCTTCGTGCTTGGCCGTCAGGCGGCGCACGACGTCTTCGACCCAGGCCGGGTCATCGTGCACCACGAGCTGGCCGTACACGTGCGCGGTGAGGTAGTTCCAGGTGGGGACCACCCGGCCGTTTTCGGCCTTGGCCGCGTACCAGGACGGGGACATGTACGCGTCCGGACCGCGGACGATGACCAGCGACTCGCCCATGGCCGGCTTGCGCCACTGGTCGTTGTTCCGGGCCACGTGGCCGTACAGGGTGCCGTCCTCGCCCGCCGACGCGTCGTACAAGAACGGCAGCATCGTGGCCAGCAGACCGTCCTCGGTCAGCGTGATCAGGTCGGCCGCGCCGTGCTTGGCCAGCAGCTCGTCGACCGCCGCGCGGTCGATCGCGAAATGGGCGGGAATGTACATCGAGGCCTCCGCTGGCCAGGTTATGCGCTAAAGCCCCGGGTCAGGCCGCCCCAGACCGCGTCGTAGTCCTGCTGGCGGTGGCCGGCCCGCATGGCCTGCAGGGTGGGGACCATCATCCAGCGGCTCTCGAACATGAAGGCCAGCGTGCCGTCGATCTTCTGCGGCCGCAGCTCGGCCGTGCTGGCCCGGGCGAACGTGTCGGCGTCCGGGCCGTGCGAGGTGAACGTGTTGTGCAGGCTGGCCCCGCCGGGCTCGAACCCCTCGGCCTTCGCGTCGTAGACGCCGCGCACCAGCCCCATGAACTCGGACATGATGTTGCGGTGGTACCAGGGCGGGCGAAAGGTGTCCTCGCCCACCAGCCAGCGCGGCGGGAAGATCACGAAGTCGACGTTGGCCAGGCCGGGCAGCTCGCTGGGTGAGGTGAGCACCGTGAAGATGGACGGGTCGGGGTGGTCAAAGCTGATCGTGCCGATCACCATGAACTCCGCCGTGTCGTACTTGTACGGCGCGTAGTTCCCGTGCCAGCCGACCACGTCCAGCGGTGAGTGGTCGTAGTCGGCAGCCCACAGGTTCCCGCCGAACTTCTGCACCACCTGCACCGGCCCCGTCCCGTCCTCGTAGCGGGCCGTGGGAGCCAGAAAGTCGCGCTCGTTGGCCAGCCCGTTCGCGCCGATCGGGCCGCGTTCGGGCAGGGTGAACGCGGCGCCGAAGTTCTCGCACAGGTACCCGCGGACGGGGACCCCGGCACCGCCGGGCAGCTCGACCCGGAACCTGATGCCGCGCGGGATCACTGCGATCTCGCCGGGCGCCACCGCCAGCGGACCGAGTTCGGTGTGCAAGATCAAGGCGCCGTGTTCCGGCACGAACAGCAGCTCGCCGTCCGAGTCGACGAAGTACCTGCTGGTCATGGTGTGGTTCGCGGCGTACTGGTGGACCGCCATGCCGTTGCGGGTGCGCAGGTCGCCGTTGCCGGCGACCGTGTAGAGGCCGTCGACGAAGTCGGTCTGTCCGGTCGGCATGGGGAGCGGATCCCAGCGCAGCCGGTTCGGGTCGGGCTCGATCTCGTCGAACGGCGTGCCCCGCAACGTCCCGTTGCCGATCCGCGCGAACCTGGGGTGCGCCGCCGACGGCATGATCCGGTAGACCCAGGTGCGGCGGTTCACCGCCCGGGGCTGGGTAAACGCGGTGCCGCTGAGCTGCTCTGCGTACAGGCCGAGCGGCGCGCGCTGCGGGGAGTTGCGTCCCGCGGGCAGCGCGCCCTTCACCGCCTCGCTGGCGAACTCGTTCCCGAACCCGGCCTGGTAGGTGTACTCGCTCACGTTCCCATCAAATCACTGAGCGCAGGTCATGACTCGGCGAGGTGCATCCCGATGACGGAGTCGAAGTCGGGATCCGGGGTCAGGCCGAGCCGGGTGGCCCGGTCCGCGCGGATGCGGGCGGGCCAGTTAGCGAACATCAAGGCCACGGCCGG
>Ga0070761_10001562_pt1 | contig 14345 bp, 11 predicted proteins | sample HubBroMetageREF1_FD_66724 | JGI IMG/M metagenome (GOLD analysis project Ga0070761, IMG submission 66724) | Reference soil microbial communities from the Hubbard Brook experimental Forest, New Hampshire, USA - Hubbard Brook CCASE Soil... | ecosystem: Environmental > Terrestrial > Soil >...
TTATTTGATAAATGATTTAAACTGATTTACAATAGATAATTTTCTAAATGATCACATATTAATAACCCTAATGGATTTTAATTAGTTTAGATTATCATTTTAAAGATAGTCTATATAATCTTAATCAATATCATTAAGGTGTATAAAATAGTATTTCTGATAATTTATTACTTACTATAAATAAATTTTTATATGAATTTAGGAAATATTAAATAATAATAATAATATTATTTTTTTTTTTCTTATTTAATTATTAAATTTATATATTTAATAGGGGAATTAGTGTTAATACGGTAAAACATCGCCTTTGCAAGTCGAATTTCTAGGTTCAATTCCTGGATTCTCCATATAATATAAAATTATTAAAATCTAATTGTTATATTTATTAATAAATAAAATATTTATTGTATGTAAAATAAAAAAAATATAGGGTTATATAATAAAAATAAAGATTTACTTTTACAAGTAAAAAAATTTTTTTTTTTATTTTTAAGTTATTATTCAATAAAATATTTGTATAAGCTCAGGTAGCTCAACCTGGTAGAGCGGAATATTGAAGTTATTTTTGTTGTGAGTTCAAATCTTGCCCCGAGCATAAAAATATAAAAATTAAAAATTTAAACGGATGTGCTGGAAAGGTAGTCAGGTTCCGCTTAGGACGGAATAGTGTAAACTGTATAAGTTCAAGTCTTATTATCCGTATAAATTTAAGTAATATTATCTATATTATAACAATTAAAAATAAATTAATATAATTAATTTATTGTGTATAAATTAAATAAAATTTTGAATAATGAAAAAATATATATTAAATTTTTATTAAATTAAAGATTTTATATTGAAGGTAATTTTTATGTAAAAATTACTAAAAGTAACCACAAAACAGGATGAAAAGTTCAAGTATGTTTTCAAATATATATAAGAGATAAAAATCTACTTTGTAAATTAAAGTTAGATATATTCTTACAAGTAATTAATTATACATAGTAACTATATTCCGTTTATATTGGAATAGTTTTAACTATACAAATTTATTATTTATAAAATAAAATTTATCTATATTTTATAGTAAGTTAATAAAAAAAAATATATATTCGGAGTAGACGAATTGGTAAAGTCATAAATTTTTGGTATTTATATGTGGGTGTTCGAATCGCCCTTCCGAAAATTATTATTTTTAATTAAATATATAATTATATACTGCGAGTTACAATTGATTAATATAAAAGAGTTTTACTAATTAAATATCGTTATAATTATTTATAATATTTATACCTGTATTTTTTTTTTTAATATATTAAATTAGTAATATTATTTTTTAAATAGCTAGGATAGTTTAAATAGGTAGAACAATAATTTCATGAATTAAGAATGAGAATTCGATTTTCTCTCCTAGCTTGTAATTTTTATTAATATAAGATGTATTAAATATATATAGCTTTTGATAAAAAAAAATAATAATGAACAAAAAAATTAAATAAAACTATAGAGTATTAAAATAAAAGTTTTATAGTGTTTACAATCTTTTATAAGTTTTAATAAAGTTTTAAAAGACTTAATTAATAAATTATTAATATTATTAAATTATATTTTTAAGGAGGATATAGTTCAATAGGTAGAACAGCTATATGTGGAATAGTATATTCTTGTTCGAGTCAAGATATCCCCCCCTTTTTTTTACCTTAATATAATAATTATTATATTTAAATATATCGATTATATATCCACATAAAAGTTACATATACATTGTATAAAGTTATAAAAATTATTTTGTCCCAAATTTTATTAAATAATAATATATTACGAACACATTTACATTACAATGTATTACAAACTTCATTAATTAGAAAATTTTCTACAACTATAGGAACAGAAAATTTAAAAAGACCAACAGAATGACAAGAAAGATGATTTTTATCATCTAATGCTAAAGATATTGGAACATTGTATTTGATGTTTGCATTATTTTCTGGTTTAATAGGTACAGCATTTTCTGTAATTATAAGATTAGAATTATCAGCACCCGGAGTTCAATATATTAGTGATAATCAATTATATAATAGTATAATTACAGCTCATGCTATAATGATGATATTTTTTATGGTTATGCCTGCTTTAATCGGAGGTTTTGGTAATTTCTTATTACCACTTTTAGTAGGAGGTCCTGATATGGCATTTCCTAGACTAAATAATATTAGTTTTTGATTATTAGTTCCTAGTTTATTATTATTTATATTTTCTGCAATAATTGAAAATGGTGCTGGTACAGGGTGAACTCTTTACCCCCCATTATCAGGAATACAAAGTCATAGTGGTCCAAGTGTAGATTTAGCTATATTTGGGTTACATTTAAGTGGTATAAGTAGTATGTTAGGAGCTATAAATTTCATAACTACAATATTAAATATGAGAAGTCCAGGTATATCTTTACATAAATTAGCTTTATTTGGTTGAGCTATAATAATAACAGCAGTGTTATTATTATTATCATTACCTGTATTAGCTGGGGCAATTACTATGCTTTTAACAGATAGAAATTTTAATACATCTTTCTTTGAAGCAGCGGGAGGTGGTGACCCTATATTATTTCAACATCTTTTTTGATTCTTCGGTCATCCTGAAGTTTATATATTAATTATACCTGGATTTGGAATAATAAGTACTGTAATATCAGCTAGTTCAAATAAAAATGTATTTGGTTATCTTGGTATGGTTTATGCTATGATGTCTATAGGTATATTAGGTTTTGTTGTTTGAAGTCATCACATGTATACAGTTGGTTTAGATGTAGATACAAGAGCTTATTTTACAGCTGCTACTTTAATTATAGCAGTACCTACAGGTATAAAAATATTTAGTTGAATAGCCACATGTTATGGAGGATCATTACATTTAACACCTTCTATGTTATTTGCTTTAGGTTTTGTTGTTTTATTTACTATAGGGGGGTTAAGTGGTGTTGTATTAGCTAATGCTTCACTTGATATTGCTTTTCATGATACCTTTTTTTTTTTTGTTATTTAATGTTTCTTTATTCTATATTGTTTCTTTATTCTATAATCTTTTAAAGTGTTGATATTAATAAAAATATATATCTAATGTTTTAATAATATATAAATGCCACAATTATTTCCAAATTTAATTTCCAAAAATCGCCAAAATCCTGAAAATAGTGAAAAAGTTGAAAAAAATGGAGAAAATTATAAAGAGTATATAAAAAAATTTTGAGTTGGTTTAATGGATGGAGACGGTAGTATTCAAGTAAATCATTGACGTACTCAATCATTACAATATAGACTTGTTATAAAATTAAAAAATACAACATATAATTATAATATGTTAATAGAAATTGCTAAAGTTATTGGAGGTACTGTAAGAATAAATAGTAAAAGTGATTCAGTTGTTTGAGTAGTTGATAATAGAGATATAATCAAAGAAATTATAAAAATTTTTGATAAATATCCTCCTTTAACATCTAAAAAAATTTGTCAACTTGAATTTTTAAAAATTTGTTTACAAAAAAATTCAATAGAATGATATTTTAATAATAGAAACTTAAAATATAAAAATCAATTAACTATTATTCGTTCAGATATGTTTGGTCTTGAAAAAGGTAATTTAAATTTACCTAATTATTTTAAGGGATGATTTTCCGGATTTGTAGAAGCCGAAGGTTGTTTTTCTATTAGAAAAAGTAATAATCATTCTTTCTCTATAGGACAAAATGATGATATCTATTTATTAAATGTAATTAAACAATATTTGAATGCTACAAATATAGTTAGAAATCCTTATGTTAATTTTTACTTAATAGAAATATATAAAAAGGAAGTTTTAAATACAATTTTTGAACATTTTCACAACTTTCCTTTATTAGGAGAAAAATTAAAATCTTTTAATGAATTTAAACAAAAATTTTAAGTGTCATGAGGTCATGCCACCGTGAAAAAGGATTAATAACTTTTTCGGTAATATATTTATATTGCTAACGGTGAAGTCTTATATGTTTTATAAAGCAAAAAACTAAAGAAAGTGTAAGATAATACCGTGGAAACCAAAATTAATTAATTAATTAATGAGTAGGATCCGTAGAGACTAAACGTGGCAATTGAAAATTTATTAAGTTAAATGATTAAATAAGTTATAGTCCGATCCTTAAGGTGACTTAAGTTTATTTTTGACTTACTATGTTGTTGCTCATTTTCATTATGTATTATCTATGGGTGCAGTATTTGCACTATTTAGTGGTTGATATTTCTGAATACCTAAGATATTAGGTTTATCTTATGATATATTTGCAGGTAAAGTACATTTCTGAATTTTATTTATAGGAGTTAATTTAACATTTTTCCCTCAACATTTTTTAGGTCTACAAGGTATGCCAAGAAGAATTAGTGATTATCCTGATGCTTTTTACGGTTGAAATTTAATAAGTAGTATTGGTTCTATTGTGAGTATTGTTGCTACTTGATATTTTTTAAATATTGTATATAAACAATTAACAAGTGGTAAAGCTGTTTTAAGATATCCTTGATTAACACCTCAGTTATTTAGTGATACATTTCAAGTATTATTTACAAGAAATAATAATTCATTAGAATGATGTTTAAATAGTCCACCAAAACCACATGCTTTTTCAAGTTTACCTTTACAATCTTAATTATGTTAAATAAAATTAAAAATTATATATGTTTTTATTACTTACAATAAGAATTGTTATATGATAATTTTTTTTTGTTGTTATAAGAATAATATTATGTTTTTTAAGAGATATAGTTTAATAGGTAAAACAATTTCATCCTTACGGATGTAATATATCCTTGTTCAATACAAGGTATCATCTTAATATAATAATTATTTTAATCTCTTTTGTGGTCTTAATAATAATTAAACTGTAAAAAAAAAATATTTATTAAATATTTTTTAATTATAAATAGCTAATTAGTATATAAACGGTCAGCAAATACAGGCAAACGTTGATTATAAAAATCTAGCTTAGATGATATTTTAATTTGATATATATTTTAATTTATCTATTAGTATAGGATTTCCTATTTTATAAGGCTGTACACTAAAAAATAATTTTTTACTATGATACAAGCAGCAAAAATAATAGGTACAGGAATGGCTACAACAGGTTTAATTGGAGCTGGTATAGGAATAGGTGTTGTATTTGGTGCTTTAATAATAGGTGTTGCTAGAAATCCATCAATTAGAGCACAATTATTTGCATATGCTATATTAGGTTTTGCTTTTGCAGAAGCTACAGGATTAATATAAAGCAAGTAGTTCTGTATAAATTGGGTAAATTGCAAAAAAAAGCTTTGATAGGTTAATTTGCAGCGAAGCTTAACTCCATTTAGTTATGAACGTTCAACGACTAAGAATATAATATTTTTTATGTGCCCAATAATTAAATAATATTTAATAAAAGACATAGTCTGATCAATAGAGTAATTTATTGAATTAGGGAGATTTACCCTATTGTAACAAAATTTACATGTATTTGCTTTAATGATGGCGTTCTTATTATTATACGTTGCTTAATTAATTATAAATATAATAAATGACAACAACAACTTTTTTTTTTTTTTTAATACCAATATTAGTAATAATATTACTTTTAGTTAATTTATTATTATCTCCTCATAATCCATATCAAGAAAAAGATAGTGCTTTTGAGTGTGGTTTTCATTCATTTTTAGGACAAAATAGAACACAATTTAGTATTTCTTTTTTTATATTTGCCTTATTATTTCTATTATTTGATTTAGAAATATTATTAGTTTATCCTTATATTATAAGTGCTTATTCTAATGGTATTTATGGATTAGTTATTATGCTTTTTTTTTTTATTGTATTAACTTTAGGTTTTGTTTTTGAATTAGGTAAAAATGCATTAAAAATTGAAAGTAGACAAACTTATAATTTTTATAATAAATCACCAAAATATTATACAATAGTATATTATTAATTTTTTTTTTTTAGGTTAGGAAAAAATCGTATTATTTAACCATATACTAGGTATAATAATAAATGTATTAAGAATAAATGAATATTAAATAAATTTAATTAATGTTATTAGATAAATTAAAAATTAATTTTATAAAATTAGATGCACCATCACCTTGAGGTATTTTTTTTCAAGATAGTGCTACACCTCAAATGGAAGGATTAGAAGAATTACATAATAATATAATGTTTTATTTAGCTATTATATTATTTACTGTAACATGAATGATGATAACAATAATAAAAAATTTTATTGCATCAAAATCTCTTATATCTCATAAATATATGAATCATGGTATTAATGTGCCTATTCAAAAGTGTTCTAAGTTTAATAATACTTTTTTAAAAAGTAATATGAATATCCATTTACGTACTTACACTACTTTATTAGGTAATCCTTTAGATAACAATGATATTAATCGTGTTAAAATATATGAAGATGCTTATGATATGAGAAAAAACATATTAAAAGAAAATAAAGGTAAATCTGGTATTTATATGTTAACTAATAAATTAACAAATGATATATATATTGGACAATCTGCTGATATATCGAAAAGATTTAGAAATTATTTTAATCTTAGTTATATAAAAAGTAAAAGTAGTTTTATAATAAGTAGGGCGTTAATAAAGTACGAATATTCTAATTTTTCTGTTACGATATTAGAATATTGTGATAAATCTGATTTAAATATAAGAGAACAATATTACTTTGATAAATTAAATCCACAGTATAATATTTTAAAAATAGCAGGTAGTTCTAAAGATTTTAAACGTTCAGAAGAGACTAAAACAAAAATTAGTAAATCTTTGAAAGGTATTTATGTTAAAGAAAAGTCTGCTTTATTTGGTAGTTCTCATACAGAAGAAACTAAAAAACTGATGAGTTTAAAAAAAGTAAAAGATAATAATCCTTTGTTTGGAAAAACTCACAGTAAAGATTCTATAGAGCTGATGAGACAAAAGGCTTTAGGTAGAACACATTCTGAGGAAACTAAATTAAAAATGAGTGCTGTTCGCGGTAATCCTGTTAATATTTATGAAAAGTGTTATTCAGAAGGATTTAAATTAATAGGTAGTTTTGTTTCAGCTAGAAAAGCTGGTAAATTCTTAAATATAAGTGGAAGTACTGTAATTAGATATATGAATTCAGGTGAAATATTTAAAGAAAGATATAAATTTACATCATCATCTTAAGACGAAGAAAAACTATGAATAAAATTTCACTATATGCTGGAAACCCCATAAAGCCTTAGATACTATAATATTATTAGTGAAAATTCTAATGGATGTAACAATGGTTAATCAGCAGGAAACCAAAAGATATTAAATAATATCTTAGTAGGATCCTCAGAGACTACATGTGGAAGCCAATATATTGGTAAGATATAGTCCAATCTTGTAGGAAACTGCAGGAGTTTAATGACATTAATAGAATTAATATGAACTATTACACCAGCATTAATTTTAATTTTAATTGCATTTCCTTCATTTAAATTGTTATATTTAATGGATGAAGTAATGGATCCTTCATTAGTTATTTATGGAGAAGGTCATCAATGATATTGAAGTTATCAATATCCTGATTTTACAAATACTGATAATGAATTTATAGAATTTGATTCGTATATAGTACCTGAAAATGATTTAGAAGAAGGGACATTTAGAATGTTAGAAGTAGATAATAGAGTTGTTATTCCTGAATTAACTCATACAAGATTTGTTATATCATCTGCAGATGTTATACATTCTTTTGCTTGTCCTTCTTTAGGTATTAAAACAGATGCATATCCTGGGAGATTAAATCAATCATCTGTTTATTTAAACCGTCAAGGTACGTATTTTGGACAATGTTCAGAAATATGTGGAATACTTCATAGTTCTATGCCTATAGTAATACAATCTGTTTCTATTAAAGATTTTTTACTATGATTAAAAGATCAAATGGAAAGTTAATGTAATTATAAACTATAAAAGTTAATTATTCAAATAAGAATAATTAGTTTATTAAGTTTAAACGTGTTAATTTAATGGAAAAATAGCATATTACGGACATGTATATACAAGTTCAAATCTTGTACACGTTTTAAGAATATTTTTAATATTGTATATTTATTATTTATTTAAATTATATAATATTTTTATCAAATTATAAATAATGTGTAGCATAGATAAATCAAAAAATAATTTTTTTTTATGAATTTTTCAATATTTTTATTTCTTATTGGAATATTAGGTTTTGTTTTAAATAGAAAAAATATAATACTAATGCTAATTTCAATAGAAATAATGTTATTATCTATAACGTTTTTAATATTAATTAGTTCACTTAGTTTTGATGATATATTAGGTCAAACCTTTGCTATATATATTATAACAATAGCAGGTGCAGAATCTGCTATAGGTTTAGGTATTTTAGTAGCATTTTATAGATTAAGAGGGAGTATATCAATACAATATAAATAATGTATTTAACTTTGATAATTTTACCTTTATTAGGTTCAATATTTTCGGGATTTTTTGGAAGAAATATTGGAGTAAAAGGTTCTCATTTAATAACGTGTAGTTCAATTATAATAACGACTATATTAGCTATATTAATTTTTTTTGAAGTAGGGTTTAATAATATACCTGTTACAATAAATATAGCTAGATGAATAGATGTAGAATCACTTAATGTTTTATGGAGTTTTAAATTTGATTCATTAACAGTTTCTATGTTATTACCTGTATTAATAGTATCTAGTTTAGTACATATTTATTCTATAAGTTATATGAGTCATGATCCTCATAATCAAAGATTCTTTAGTTATTTAAGTTTATTTACTTTTATGATGATAATTCTTGTTACTGGAAATAATTATTTATTAATGTTTGTAGGTTGAGAAGGTGTTGGAATTTGTTCATATCTATTAGTAAATTTTTGATTTACTAGAATAGCAGCAAACCAAAGTTCTATTTCAGCTTTTTTAACTAATAGAGTAGGTGATTGTTTTTTAACTATAGGTATTTTTGCAATATTATGATCTTTTGGTAATATAGAATATAATTTAGTATTTTCATTAGTTCCTTATTATAATGAAAATATAATTACTATAATTGGTATTTGTTTGTTAATAGGTGCTACAGCTAAAAGTTCACAAATAGGTTTACATATTTGATTACCTCAAGCCATGGAAGGTCCTACACCTGTATCTGCATTAATACATGCTGCAACTATGGTAACTGCTGGTGTATATTTATTAATGAGATCTTCACCTTTAATAGAATATAGTTCAACTGTTTTAGTTATTTGTTTATGATTGGGTGCTATAACTACTATATTTAGTTCTTTAATTGGATTATTTCAACAAGATATTAAAAAAGTTATAGCTTATTCAACTATGAGTCAATTAGGTATGATGGTAATAGGGATAGGGTTATCTTGTTATAATGTTGCTTTATTTCATTTAATTAATCATGCTTTTTATAAAGCATTATTATTTTTAGGAGCTGGAGCAGTAATACATTCAGTTTCAGATAATCAAGATTTCAGGAAATATGGAGGGTTAATAGCATTTTTACCTTTAACTTATTCAGTTATGTTAATAGCTTCTTTAAGTTTATTAGCTATTCCTTTTATGACAGGATTTTATTCTAAAGATTTTATACTTGAATCTTCATATGGTCAATTTTATTTATCTAGTACTATTATATATTTTATAGCAACTATAGGTGCTATGTTTACAACTCTTTATTCGGCAAAAGTATTGTATTTAACATTTTTAACTAATCCTAATGGACCTTTAATTAATTATAAACAAATACACGAAGGGGATTTATTTCTTAATGTTCCTTTAATTATTTTAGCTATTTTTTCTATATTTTTTGGTTATTTAACTAAAGATATTTTTATAGGATTGGGAACTAATTTTTTTTCAGATAATAGTTTATTTATACATCCTAACCATGAAATTATGTTAGATACAGAATTTGCTGTACCAATTTTATTTAAATTATTACCTTTTATATTAACTGTTTTATTAAGTATAATCTCAATAATATTTACCGAGTTTTTTCCTAAATTACTTATTAATTTTAAATTTTCTAAATTAGGTTATAATATTTTTAGTTTTTTTAATCAAAGATTTTTTATTGAGTTAATTTATAATAAATATATTGTTGAATTTATTTTTAAATTAGGTGGACAAACTACTAAAATTTTAGATAAGGGTTCTATAGAGTTATTAGGACCGTATGGTTTAGAAAAAGGATTAATAAATTTAAGTAATAATATAAATAATTTAAGTACAGGTATTATTACTACATATGCTTTATATATATTAATTGGTTTAATTTTTTATATTTCTTTATTATACTTTTCTTATTATGATCATAATTTATTAATATTAGTGGTTTTTACTTTATTTGCTTTACTAAATAATAATTCACATATATATTATAAATAATTTATTATAAATTGTTAATTTAAATTTATCTTTTATTTTATATGCTTTTATCTTCTATATTTTTTTTATTGTTATCTAATTCTCTGTCTTATAGACGTGATATTACTATTTTTTATTCTAGAATCGGTATATTAATTTTATTTTATTGTATATTTTTATCTTATAATAATTTATTTATAACATATTTAGATAAAGGTATTGGATTATTTGGAGGTTTATTTTATGTATCCTCTATAACACAAACATTTCATATATTAATATTTATTATTAGTTTATTAATATTGAATATTACAGGATTTTATACTATAAAACTTATATCAGATAACTATATGAGTTTTTATAAGTTATTATTTACAAAATTATATTTTTTTAAAGAATATGCTGTTTCAAATATAATTTTAAAAAAAGGAGAACAGTATACTATCTTAGAATACACTTTAATAATTTTATTTATAATAATGGGAAGTATTTTATTAATATCTAGTAGTGATTTAGTTTCTATTTTTTTAACTATAGAGTTACAAAGTTATGGGTTATATTTATTATGTACTATTTATAGAAATTCTGAATCTTCAACTTCAGCTGGTTTAACTTATTTTTTATTAGGAGGATTAGCTTCTTGTTTTATATTATTAGGTATAAGTTTAATATATGCAAATCTAGGAATTACTTACTTAGACAGTTTTTATATAATAAAAAATTTATCTAATATAGTAATTGAACAAGAATTAAAAAATATAAACTTACATATAATTTCGTATATACCATATTGTTTATTATTAATATCTATAGGATTTTTATTTAAAATATCAGCTGCACCTTTTCATTTTTGATCTCCAGATGTTTACGATGGTATACCTACAATAATTACTACTTTTGTTGCAATAATAGCAAAAATATCAATATTAGTTTTAATATTACATATAGTTCACTATACTAATAATATTTATATATCAACAGAATATTATTGAACAATAAGTTTATTAATAAGTTCTTTATTATCATTAGTTATAGGAACTGTTTTAGGTTTAACTCAATTTAGAATTAAAAGATTATATGCTTATAGTACAATATCACATTTAGGTTTTATGCTTTTAGCTATAAGTATAGATAGTATAGAATCAGTACAATCTTTTATTTTTTATCTTATACAATATAGTATTTCTAACTTAAATGCTTTTATATTATTAATAGCTATTGGTTATAGTTTATATTTCTATAATGATAAAAATATAAATCATAATAAATTAATTGATAAAAATAATTCACCTATACAATTTATAAGTCAACTTAAGGGTTATTTTCATGTAAATAGTATGTTAGCTTTAAGTTTAACTATAACTTTATTTTCTTTTGCAGGTATTCCACCTTTAATTGGATTCTTTGCTAAACAGATGATTTTTTCTGCAGCTTTACAAGAAGGTTTTATTTTTTTAACATTTATAGGTATATTAACTAGTGTTATTAGTGCAGTTTATTATTTATTTATTGTTAAAACAATGTTTTTTGATTTATCTTCTTACAAATATTTTGATAAATTACAAGATATTAAACTATCTGCTCTTGTTTTACAAAAAAAAAAAGTTATAAAAAAAATATATTATTCAAAATTTGTTCTATCTAATTCTTTAACTATAACTATATCTATATTAACCCTTATTATTCTATTGTTTATATTTATACCTAATGAGTTATTATATATTTCTAATATATTAACTATAATATTTTTTGTGCCTTCATTTTAATTAATAAATATATATAAAGTATTGTAAATAAAAATTGTAAATATTATTTTTTTTTTATGAGAATTCTTAAAAGTCATCCTATACTAAAGTTAGTGAATTCTTATATAATAGATTCACCACAACCTTCTAATTTAAGTTATTTATGAAACTTTGGGTCTTTATTAGCTCTTTGTTTAGTAATGCAAATAGTAACAGGTGTTACATTAGCTATGCATTATACACCTAGTGTGTATGAAGCATTTAATTCTGTAGAACATATTATGAGAAATGTAAATAATGGTTGATTAATACGTTATTTACATTCAAATACAGCATCTGCTTTTTTTTTCTTAGTTTATTTACATATAGGTAGAGGTTTATATTATGGATCGTATAAATCACCAAGAACTTTAACATGAGCTATTGGTACTATAATCTTTATAGCTATGATGGCTACAGCTTTTTTAGGATATGTTTTACCTTATGGTCAAATGAGTTTATGAGGTGCTACAGTTATTACTAACCTTATGAGTGCTATACCTTGAATTGGACAAGATATTGTTGAATTTCTTTGAGGTGGTTTTTCTGTAAATAATGCAACTTTAAATAGATTTTTTGCATTACATTTTGTATTACCTTTTATTTTAGCTGCTTTAGCTTTAATGCATTTAATAGCATTACACGATACAGTTGGTTCTAGTAATCCTTTAGGTGTTTCAAATAATTATGATAGATTACCTTTTGCTCCTTATTTTATTTTTAAAGATTTAGTAACTTTTTTTATTTTTTTTATAATTTTATCTATTTTTGTTTTTTTTATGCCAAATGCTTTAGGTGACAGTGAAAATTATGTAATGGCTAATCCTATGCAAACTCCACCAGCTATAGTGCCAGAGTGATATTTATTACCTTTTTATGCAATATTAAGATCTATACCTAATAAATTATTAGGTGTTATTGCTATGTTTTCTGCTATTTTAATATTATTAATTATGCCTATTACTGATTTATCTAAATTAAGAGGAGTTCAATTTAGACCTTTTAGTAAAATAAATTTTTATATTTTTGTTGCTAATTTTTTAGTATTAATGCAATTAGGAGCTAAACATGTTGAATCCCCATTTATTGAATTTGGACAAATTTCTACTATTTTATATTTTTCTTATTTTCTTATCATAGTACCATTAATTAGTTTTATTGAAAATAGTTTAATTGAATTAGTTTTAAAAAAAAAATAAAATAAAAAAATAAAATAAAATTTTTTATTTTAAGAGTTTGAGTAGAAGGTTCTACGTTTTAACTGCAAATTAAAATATAGGGATTCGAATTCCCCATACTCTTAAAAATTTTTATTTATATTGTAATTATATATTTTTTAATAGTAGATAAATCTAATTACTAGAGATTTATTTTTAAATTAAATATATATATATATTAAATATATAATTATATATTGTGAGTTACATTTACTTTTTTTTTATAGTTATATATTATTAATTTATATATATATTAATATTTTATTAATTTGAATGATAACTTTATCATCTATTATTTCAATTATTGAAGGTTTATTAGTTATTGTACCTGCTTTATTATCAGTTGCATTTGTTACAATAGCTGAAAGAAAAACTATGGCTAGTATGCAAAGAAGATTAGGACCGAATATTGTAGGTTATTATGGGTTATTACAAGCATTTGCTGATGCATTAAAATTATTATTAAAAGAATATGTTTCTCCAACACAAGCTAATATTATTTTATTTTTTTTAGGTCCTATTATTACATTAACATTTTCTTTATTAGGTTATCTTGTTATTCCATATAATTTAGGTTCATATATATCAGATTATAGTTTAGGTATATTATATATGTTAGCTGTTTCTTCTTTATCTACATACGGTATATTATTAGCAGGTTGATCTGCTAATTCTAAATATGCATTCCTAGGGTCTTTAAGAAGTACAGCTCAATTAATTAGCTATGAATTAATTTTAAGTTCTGTTATATTATTAGTAATATTATTAACAGGTAGTTTAAATTTAATTACTATTATAGAATCACAAAGAATTGTAAATTTTTTATTTCCATTATTTCCTTTATTTTTAATATTTTTTATAGGTTCTATAGCAGAAACTAATAGAGCTCCTTTTGATTTAGCTGA
>Ga0070761_10001563_pt1 | contig 14338 bp, 18 predicted proteins | sample HubBroMetageREF1_FD_66724 | JGI IMG/M metagenome (GOLD analysis project Ga0070761, IMG submission 66724) | Reference soil microbial communities from the Hubbard Brook experimental Forest, New Hampshire, USA - Hubbard Brook CCASE Soil... | ecosystem: Environmental > Terrestrial > Soil >...
TCCCACGAGGGCTCCAGGTCGAAACCGGCCCGGGATTTCTCCCCGAAACGGACGCTGGCAGGTCTTCGGGCTTACGAGCGTTTCGGCTTTCGCCGTTTTCCTAGGCTTCGTCGCTTCCCAGCCCCCACGGGGGACCAGTGCACGGGACGAAGTTCGTTCTCGAGTACCGCTGCGGGGCAGCCCCGGATTCGAACCGGGTTCCCTTTTCAGCCTGAGGCAGTTGCCGCAGGCACCATCGCGCACACACAGGTAAAACCCTCACGAGGGGCTGTCAAGCGGGTCCCAACCGGCGGCGTACTGCCCGGGGCCACCGGACGCAACTCCGCCGACCGATCGGCTCGCGCTTCAGTCGCGTTCCACAATTGCGCCAACCCGGCTGCCATGGGCTGCAGATCGTTCACGCGGTACCGCTGTGGATGCCGATCCACATGGTGGAGTCGCAAAGGGCTGGACGGCGTAGTTGGCGCGCCTAACCGCTACGTGTTGCCTTCTTCTTTGGGCCCTTGGTCGGTGCGTTCCCTTCGGCAGCGACGGCCTTGAGCGCGTGCACCGCCGCGCGGATGTGTGCTGCGAGGTCGCGCGGCTTCCTCTCGTTGACCCAGCGTTCGAAGCCGATCTTGAAGACGGCGATGCCCACCTCAGCCGCGAGGCTTGCGGCAGGCTCGGGGACCCCCCGCGCATGAAGCGCCTTGGTGACGGCCAGCGCGAGCGAGGCGAGCTTGATGAGCTCGCGCTCTTGGACCTCGGCGTGTTTGGTGGCGAGCGCGTACCTTGCACGCACGAAACGGATGTCACGGCGGTCTTGGATCTTGGCGCCTGCCGCCTCGAAGGCAGCAACGACGGCCTCAAGCGGACTCGCCTCTCGGGAGGCGTTCTCGATGCCGTCGAAGATGCCTTTCTCGAGCTCCTTCGACCCGGAGAACAGCACCTCGCGCTTGTCGGCGAAGTAGCGGAAGAAGGTCCGCTCGGTGAGGCCCGCGCGCGCGGCGATCTCCTCGACCGTCGTCTGCACGTACCCGCGCTCTTGAAAGAGATCCATCGCGGCCTTCTCCAGTCGTCCACGTGCGTCGGGCTCCCAGCGCGCCATCGTCTCCATGCTACCTGATTGCAGTCACTGACATCGCATGGTAATCGTATGTCAGTATCTGACATCAGGAGGTTCCCATGCATGTCTTCGTCACCGGCGCGTCCGGTCACATTGGTCTCCCCGTCGTCCGGGGTCTGCTGGGCGCGGGGCACAAAGTCGTCGGTCTCGCGCGCTCCGACGCGTCGGCCGACAAAATTGAGTCCGCGGGGGCCGAGGTGCGGCGCGGCACCCTCGACGATCTCGACGGACTCAAAGAGGCGGCGAAGAACGCCGACGGCGTGATTCACCTCGCGTTCAAGCATGACCTCGCCTTCATCCGCGGTGACTTCGCGGGGGCCGTAGCGGCCGATCTTCGCGCCGTGCAGGCCATCGGCGAGGCGCTCGTGGGCTCGGAGAAGCCGTTCGTGAACACCACCGGGACATTGCTCCTCGCGCACAGTGTTCGCGGCCGCGCCGGCACGGAGGACGACGTCGGGCAAGAAGGCGGAAACCCGCGTGTCGCCTCCGAAAACATCTCGCTCGCGTTCGCCAAACGAGGCGTGCGCACGTCGATCGTGCGCTTGGCGCCTACCGTGCACAGCTCACTCGACCATCATGGCTTCATCCCGCTGCTCGTCGGGGCGGCGCGGAAGAACGGCTTCTCTGCGTATGTCGGCGACGGCGCGTCCCGGTGGCCTGGGGTACACACGCTCGACGCCGCGAGCCTCTATCGCCTGGCGGTCGAACGCGCCCCCGCGGGCTCGCGCCTGCACGCGGCGGCCGACGAGGGGGTCCCCTTCCGCTCGATCGCCGAAGCGATCGGTCGTGGCCTCAACGTGCCGGCCAGGAGCATTCCGGCCGAAAAGGCGGCCGACACGCTCGGAGGCTTCCTCGGCATGGTGGCGCAGCTCGACAACCCGACGTCGAGCGCGCGAACCCGTGAGCTTCTCGGCTGGAAGCCGACGCACCCGGGCCTGCTCGCGGACATCGCAGAGGGTCATTACTTCGCGTCCGCGGGCGTGCAATCGCGTTGAGCCCCGGCAGTTATGCCGGCGGAGCCTCGAGCGCGTCCCGAATCGCAACGAGAGACTCGATCAGACCGTCGCGCTTCTCACCGGGCTTCGTGGCCGATGCGATAAACGCTGTGACGTTCACAAGTGCTTCTTCGGCGCTGTGCGGCTTGCGTCCTCTGAGAGTGCTTTTATGCTTCGGCTTGGACACGACTTGCCCTGGTGTTTCGCGCCTCGTGCCCTGCCAGGGGTCCGGGGCGCTTCGTTGTGTTACTTCCCGCGTTTCCTGGGGGCTTTCCAGTCGCTTGGGAGCCCACACGCCTTGAGAACCGCCGCGACGTAGCGCTCCCCCACGCTGACGCGCCCGGCTTCCGCCTGGCTCACCATCGTCTGACTCTTGCGCAACTTGGTCGCGAGCTCCTCCTGCGTCAGCTTTGCGTGCTCGCGGGCCGCGCGTAGATCTCCGCCGATCGATGCGCGTGCGTACTCCACGGCGTCGACAGCTCCCGCAAGGGCTCCCTCGCCAGCCATGTGGATGTAGTCGGCACGCGGGATCGCCACGTACTCCGTTCCGTCAATCGTTACCGTCACCGTGTGTCCCATGGCTCTTTCTCCTGCACCTTGTTGGAGGGTTCCCCGTCGCCTGTTCGGGGGTTTGAGCATTCTTCAATCGTCGTAGACCTCACTTCGATGCTTGATCCGCACCACGATCAATTTCGGAGATGCGACGCGAAAAAGCACGCGCCAGTCCCCGGTGCGGATTCGGTAGTGACCCGACAAGTTGCCGCGCATTGCTTTTGCGCCGGAGACGTCCGGTCATTGCTTGAGACGCTCGAAGATGCGCTGCACGCGTGCCTTTATCGTCGTGGGAAGAGCGTCAAAGTCTCCTTGAGCTTCCGCAGCAAGGAGAACGCTGACGGCCATGGGCTAATATTGACCAATATTAGCTGAAGGTCAAGCCGTTCAACGTCCTCCCATCATCGTCTTCATCTTCGTCGTCGTCGCGCGGCCATGTCGACCACGTTCCCGGTGCGCCCGATTCTTCGCGCTTCCAGCTCGCGCCCGAGCTGCCCCACGACCCCCACTGGCCAGCGATCACGGCATGGTGGAGTCGCAAAGGGCTGGATGGCGTAGTTGGCGCGCCTAACCGATGAGATCGTCCCCCCGGGGGTCACGATCGACGTCGCCGACAACATGTGGGAGTTCGGCACGACGGCGCTAGCCGCCACATCCCGGCGCCGATAGGAGGGCTAGGTTGATCGGAAAGGTCGCCGTCGTCACGACAGCCAGCGCTCGCTCCACGCCCACAGCTCCTGTGCGATGGCCGGATCGATCGCGTAGGGCCGGACACCGTCGTCGCCCTCGGTCTTGACCGGCGCGATGTCGCAGTTCTCGCAGTACACGCCGCCGAGGCCCGCGAGCTGCGAGCTGGTCGCGCACCAGATCGTCGTCGCGGCACCCTGCTCGACGGTCTTGAAGCTGCCGATCCGGCGGGCGCGCTCGACGACGAGCTTCAGCTCCTCGGGATCGTAGTTGCGCGCCAGATCGGTCTCGAGGATCGCGCCGGGGTGGAGCGAGAACACGCGGATGCCGTCGCGCTGGTAGCGCCGGTCCGCCTCGACCGCAAACAGCACGTTCGCGGTCTTCGACTGGCCGTACGCGACCATCTTGTCGTAGGGGCGGTGTTGGAAGTTGGGGTCTTCGAAGTCGAAGGCGGAGCGCACGTGACCGCGCGACGACAGCGCGACGACACGCGCGCCGTTGGCACGTCGCAGCGCTGCGAGCAGGCGCGCGAACAGCCGGAAGTGGCCAACATGGTTCACCGCGAGCTGCGACTCGAGCCCGCGCGCATCGCGCGATAGCGGCGCGGCCATGATGCCGGCGTTGTTGATCAGAAGGTGCAGCGGTCGATCGCCGAACCGGGCCGCGAACGCATCGATCGTGGCCGGCACGCCGAGATCGAGCGGGTCGATGGTGACGTGCGCGAGACCCGAGAGCGCGGCGGTCGCTTTCGCGACGTCGCGCGCCGGCACGATCACGTCCGCACCGGCGGCGGCGAGCACGCGCGTGGTTTCGAGACCGATGCCGGCGTAGCCACCGGTGACGATCGCGGTGGTGCCGTCGAGGCGGCGCTCGCCGATCACCTCGCGGGTCGTGGTCTTCGCGCCAAAGCCCGATGGAAGAGGATGTTGCGGAGACATGGATAAAATCCTTTCAGCGGCGGGCGGCTCGCCAGCGCAGCGGTGTCGTGCGCTCCCATGAGCGGAATGCGCACAGAAGCGAGTTGGACGCGGCAAACCCGAGCAGGAACGCGATGTCGATCGGCTCGAGCGCGGTGACTTCGAGGCCGCACGGGGTCGACAGAGTGTCGCGAGGCATGCGTCACCGTAGGGCGCAGCCGATCGCGCCACAAATCCGATCGCGCCACGTCTCACGCGTCGTCAAATCGAGAGGCCTTCGTTTGCCGCATCTCCGTCAAAGGTAGTGGCTGTTCCGCCACCGTCCTAGACCCGGACGATGACCTTTCCGCCCGCGCCCTGCTCGGCAAACTGCTGGGCCTCACGGATCTGCGCGAGCGGGAATCGCTTGGCGATGGGGATGACGAGCGCTCCCTCGGCGACGGCGCGGACCAGCGCGGCAAGGCGCTCGGGGTCCGGGTGCGCCCAATGGTGACGAACTTCGAGCCCGCGCTCCTGAGCGCCCTTCGGGTCGCTGGCGACGGACGCCACCACGCCGCCCCGCCGCACTCGGTCGAGGAGCCTTTCGGTGACGGACGCCCCGACGGTGTCGGCGATTCCGTCCAGCGTCGGCAACCGTCGAGAGTCGATCTCGTCGTCCAGGGCAACGACGCCGTCGACCCCGAGGGCCTCGGCGGCATCCATCTGGCTCCGTCGGACGCCCGCCCACACCTTCGCGCCACGCCTCTTTGCCGCGAAGACGGCGGTTCGCCCGACGCTCCCGAGCGCGCCGGTCACGAGGATGGTCTCGGAGGGTCGGGGAGCCAGGCCCTCCTCGACGAGCTGCGACCCGGTGAGGGTCACGAGGGGGAGGGCCGCAGCGTCATGCAGGTTCAATCCCTCGGGCACCTCGGCCCATGCCTCCTCTTTTGCGACCACGCGCTCGGCGTAGCCCCCCATAACGAGACCCGTCACACGCGCTCCAGGACGGAATCGCGTCACGCCCGGGCCCACCTCGACGACCTCGCCGGACGCGTCGCGACCGAGGATGGCCGGTAGCTCCAGTGACATACCGGGGCGCTTCATTCCCTCACGCAATTTCCAGTCGATCGGGTTGATGCTCGTCGCGACCACCCGGACCTTGACCTGGCCAGGCCCCGTCTTCGGCTCCGGGACCTCGCGCAGCTCCAACTGATCGACACCGCCGAACCCCACCAGCACCGCAGCTTTCATGACTTGCCAACCGCCTTTCCAGTCCGAACCTACTTCAGGATACCGCGTGGGCGGTCACCGTAGCGGACACGGTGGAAGCCCTCGGCGCCGTCCGGGTGCGCAGCATCGGAGCGAATGCGTCGCGGTAAGACCAAGCGGTGAAGAGCTCCAGCGCGAGGACCAAGAGCGCGACTGGGAGGCCCCCAGGCGCCAGGACAGCATGGAACAGGACGATGTTGACGACGTTCGGCGCGACGACCGCCAGGGCCAGAGGCACGAGGCGATTCGAGAGGAGCAGCGCGCCGCAGATCACCTCGACGCTCTTGATGAGCGGGAACATGTACCCGGTCGCGATCAGGGCCCCCACGAATGCCGTTGCCCTTTCGGGCGCCGGAGGCGTCGGGAGAAACTGCAGGAAGCCGTTCAAGCCCAATACGAAGAAGACCAGCCCGAGGAGGAGCCTGGCCGCCGGAGGAGCAAAACGAGAGATCGAGTTCATGGTTGTCTTCCTTTCTTTTGGTTTCACCGAAACGAGTGACGTTTTCAGGCGGCCTCGACGAGGATCAGCTCGGAGTCCTCTTGGGCGACAATCGTGAGACGACGCTCGTCAATCGCCGCGATCCCGTCGCCCACAGCAAGGCGATGGCCGTTCACCTCCACGACGCCTCGCGCCGGCGCGATGTAGGCGTAGCGGAGTCCGCGGAGCTCGTGTTCGAGGCGAGCGTCCGCGAGTAGCGTGGCTCCGAGTACCCGCGCGCCCGCGCGGATTGCAAGAGCGTCCCCGTCGCCAGGCAGGCCGCTGGCGAGGACGACCCACTGGTTGGCCCGGTCCGCCTTGGGGAAACGACGGGTGTCCCATTGCGGCGTGCCGCCCGACACGCGGGGTCGGAGCCAGATCTGAAACAGCCGCAAGGGCTCAGCGCCGAGATTGTGCTCGGAGTGACGAATGCCCGTGCCCGCGCTGATCGCCTGCACGTCGCCGGCCGATGTGCGGCCGATATTTCCGAGGCTATCGCGGTGAGTGACCGTGCCCTCGCGCACGTAGGAAACGATTTCCATGTCCGCGTGGCCGTGGGGACCAAAGCCAGTGCCCGGCGCGATCTCGTCGTCATTCCAGACGACCAATGCGCCAAGCGGCCCGTTCGCCGGGTTGCCATCGCGCGTCACTGCGAAGTGGTGCCTCGCCTTGAGCCAGCCAAAGTCGCCGCCGTCGAGCGTCGGCGAAGAACGAACCTGCAGCATGTGCGCCTCCATCGAGCGGCGGGCCGTGAGTGCCGCCCGTCGCTGTAGTTATGGCGCTGACATCGCGGGGCGATTAGACCGCCCGCGTGGGACGCCGCGTTCTATGGGGTGAACGATCGCGTCAGTTCGTTGCTGCGCGGAGGGCATTCGCGGCAAGTTCGACTACCGCACGGACGCCGGGCAGCATGCCGCGCCGCGAGGTGAAGACGAGATGGACAATCCCGTCCGGCGCACCCCAGCTCGGGAGCACGTGCACGAGCCGGCCCGAGGTCAGCTCGGCCGCGCAGTTCCCGCGAGGCAACAACGCGATGCCGACACCTGCGCACGCCGCGGCGACCAGAAGCCCAAAATCACCGGTCGCGAGTCTCGCCTGAAATTCGATCGTCTCCTTCTGACCCGCGCGACTTGTCAGCGTCCAAGCACTCGGTCCGGGCTGCTCCTGCTGATGAAGGAGGGGAAAGCGCTTCAGATCCGCCGGTGCCGACGGCCGACCTATTTCCGCGAAAAGCTGCGGTGCGCACACCAGGATCCTCTTGCTCGTCCCGATCTTCTTGAGCTGCACATCGGCGTCGGTGTCGAGCCGCTCGCGAATGCGTATGGCGACGTCGACGCCCTCCTCAATGAGCTCGACGCGGCGGTTGGTCATGACCACTTGCACGCGAAGCGGCGGGTGGGATGCGAGGAAAGCAGGCAACGCGTTGGAAAGCATCTCCTGCAGTCCGTGCGGACAACTGATCCGGACGAGGCCGCGGGGCTCCGATCGCATGCGCAGAGCCACGTCTTCGACGGCATCGGCTTCGTCGATCACCGCCCGAGCGTGCTCGTAGACCTGCTGGCCCACCTCTGTGACGTGGAGACTCCGAGTGGAGCGCTCGAGCAGACGGACGCCGAGGCGCTCCTCGAGAAGAGCGACCCGCCGGCTGACGCGAGACTTCGGGACGCCGAGCACCCGCGCGGCCGCGGAAAAGCTGCGGTGCCCCACGACCGCGGCGAAGAATTGGAGGTCGTTGAGGTCGTGCATTGTCATTTCGGCTCGTACCACAGGTCGCGGTCCTTCCTGCGCGTAGGCCGGAGGAACTCGTCGCGGACGAAGGGAGGTCGAGCGTCCTTGCCCTTCGGGCGATCGCCGCAATCGGCGTGATCGGCGGCGATCGTACGCTCCTCCTTCTGGGACATCCGCCTTCCGTCTCGTGGTGATCGACCGCCAGACCCCGCTGTCCTTACGGCGCCCTCCCTTTGCGCCCGTGCTCGCGGCGGAAGTGGCCCGGCGTCACGCCGACAAGCCGGCCGAACGTACGCGTGAAGGCCGCCTGGTCGCCGAAACCGGCCTCGCTGGCGACGTCGACGAGCGGGGTATTGGTGAGCGCGAGCAACTCCTGCGCGCGCTCCACCCGCCGATCCACGAGCCAGCGATGGCAGCTGACGCCGAAGCTCGCCTTGAACGACCGTGCGAAGTGGCTGACCGACAGGTCGCACGCGCGTGCGAGATCGGCGAGCCGGACGTGGCCATCGAGGTTCTCGCGCAGAATCTCGACCGCGCGCCTCCGCTGCCAGGCGGCGAGCCCCCCGCGGACGGCTGCGCGGCGCCGCCTCACTCCACCGAACCGCTGCGCGACGTGCGCCGCGAGGATCAGCTCGAGCTGATCGAACGCAATCGGGGGCGGCCCCGCGTTGCTGCGGAGAAACGGCAGCACGCTCCTGGCGATCTGCGCCAGCACGATGTCTTCCTGGGCGACGGCGAGCCGGAAGCCCGGGACACGGTCGTAGCCGAGATCCGCGGCGGTGTCGTCGATGCTCGATCGCCGCAGGTGGAAGTGGACGTAGTGGATCCCGCGATCCGCCCACATCGCAGGCTGCGCGGCCAGATCGATCACGTTCGCGCGGAAGGCGGGGATCTCGCCCGTCGGGACGGCCTTGCCGTCCACCCAGAGACGGTACGCGGGCGCTGCCACCGGCCGGAGCGACATCGAGACGAGCAGCGCCTCGACGCTCGACGACTTGCGGACCGCGTGGGGCAGCCGCCCTGTCGTCTCCACGCGCACCGCCGAGAAACGGTCCGCGTAGCGATGCGTCCGCATCGTCGACGACTCGTCGAAGCGGAGGAACGTCGTCCAGGGATGGAGAAACCCGGCAGCCACCAACGACGATGGTATCAACTCTCCGCGCGGACCAACGGAATCTGCAGGTTGGTCGGCCGATTCGCCTCCGTGTCGAAGCCGCGCCCGTCGACGTTGCGGGCGCCCCAGAACAGCATGCCGTGCGCAAGGTGGACGAGGTCGTACTCCTGGAAGATGGCGCCCTTCTGCAGCCCGAACGGGGGGAACGCCTCGCCGAGGATGCTCTGCCTCTCGCCGATCCTCCAGGGCGCGAACCCGTCGCTCGCGACCTTGCCGAGGAGATCGGAGAACGGCTGGAGCAGCGGCGTCACGGCGTAGGCCTCGTCGGCCACGAAGTCGACCTTCTGCGCGCCCGGCGCGATCGCGTGCTCGCCGCGCCAGACCATATGACCGGCGATGTCGATCGTCGCGAGCCTCGCCTTGCCGAACGGGTCGGCGAGGCTGATGACCGTGAGCTCGAATCGATCCTCCGGGTGGTAGACGAAGCGGCGTTGCAAGAAGAACGGTTTGATCGTTCCGTCGGGGTTCTTGCTCGGGCGGATCTCCGGTGCGAGGCTCGCCCAGGTTCCCACGAGCGCCGCCTTCAGCTCTTCGACGTTCATGGCGCGGTCCCGTCAGGAGGCGACGGCGCGAGCCGCCTCGTCGATCACCCGTGCGACCTCCGTCGCGTGCGACAGCATGACGGCGTGGCTGGACGGCACCGTCGTGGTCTTCGCGCCAATCTTGTTCGCCATGCTCTGCTCCTGCTCCGGCGCGATCATGCGATCCTTGCTCGCGACGATGTAATGGCTCGGCTTGCTCCGCCAGGCGGCCGCCTTGGGCTTGGCCTCGAAGATCGCACCGGCGGTCTGCGGCTGGACGGCGACGAGGATCGCCTTCTCCACGGGGGTGGCGTCCTGCGCGAAGTCTTCCTCCATGCCCTTCGCGGTGAGCAGCAAGAAGCCCTCCGACTGCGGGCGGACCTCGTCGAGGCCCGGCGGCTTCGGAAAACCGCTGCTGACCTCGCCGATCGACTGGTTCACGTCGGGCGCGAACGCAGCGACGTAGACGAGCCCGGCGACCTTGGAATCGTTGCCCGCCTCGGTGATGACGACGCCCCCGTACGAGTGGCCGACGAGCAGCACGGGGCCCTCCTGGGCGGAGACCGCGCGTCGCGTGGCCGCCACGTCCTCCGCGTAGGAAGTGAGCGGAATCGCGACGGAGGTGACGCGATATCCCTTGGCGAGAAGAAGGGGGATCACCTTCGACCAGCTCGAGCCGTCCGCGAACGCACCGTGCACGAGGACCACGTTTCCTACCGCCATGTGCGACCTCCTTCGGGGGCCCACCCTAGCCAGGCGAACGGTGCCGCTCTTGGCGATCCGTGCTGCGCTTTGTCGATTCGTGCCGCATACGCGGAGCGGTGCGAACGTTCCAGGTTGACGGTGGGGTGCCAGGAGGGCTCTCCTGGCGGGGCCGGAACCCCTCGCGGTCGCCGACGCGAAACCCGACCGATGAAGAAAGAAGCCGCGCTCGCCGCGAAGAAACGCTGCGCCTGGTCCGGCACCGACCCGCAGTACGTCTCCTACCACGACGAAGAATGGGGCGTTCCCGTACACGACGATCGCGTTCTTTTCGAGTTCCTCGTCCTCGAAGGAGCCCAAGCGGGCTTGAGCTGGAGCACGATTCTGCGCAAGAGGGACGCATACCGGCGCGCCTTCGACGGGTTCGACCCGCGCAAGGTCGCCCGCTATGACAAGCGGAAGGTCGCGGCGCTGCTCGGGGATGCGGGGATCGTGCGCAACCGAGCGAAGATTGAATCGGCGTTCAAGAACGCCAAGGCGTTTCTCGCCGTGCAGGAGGAGTTCGGCAGCTTCGACGCGTACCAGTGGCGCTTCGTCGACGGTCGCCCGGTCCAGAACCGCCGGCGAACCGTACGGGAGATCCCCCCTCGCAGCCCGCAATCCGACGCCATGAGCGCGGATCTGAAGGCCCGTGGGTTCACCTTCGTGGGGTCGACGATCATCTACGCGCACATGCAGGCCATCGGGATGGTCAACGACCACGTCGTCAACTGCTTTCGGCATGGGGAGGTCGCCCAGCTCGGGTGAGACAAGCGCGCCGTCGATGTGCCACGCGCCCCGGTCGTGACGGGGGATGCATGCGCAAGCTCCCTCAAGACCCGAACGACGTGCACGCCCGTACCGCCACGTACTCGTAGTCCGAGAGCGCCTCGCCGCCGAGACGCAGCCCGATGTCGGCGTCAGCACCGCTCGGCTCCACGGCTCGCCAGAGCGCGAAAAACGCGGCGGTGGTGCCCTGCGGTCTCGCCACGCGCAATCCGGAGCGCGAAAGCTTCGCGCCACGAAGAACCCCGTCCACGTCGACCGCCCGCGCAAGCCGGTCGAACAGCGCGCGTGGGATGGGCGCGAGGTCAGCCATGGCGTTCTGCGCGCGCGTGGGGGGGGCGCTCGACGAAGGATCCCCGGGGGCGGCGCTCGAGGGATTCCGATCGCGCCAAGTTCACATCGGATCGCGCCCAGGGTTCGGCAGGTCCTCGCGGACAAGCGGCGCGTCCGCGTCGTCGACGCGTACGGCCCTCCCCTTCTTCGCGAAAGGCTGGCCAGAATCCGAGACCCAAGGCAGCAACGACACCTCGACGCGGCGCATCCGTATGGAGAGAGGCGAACAACATGAGCTTGTCCATGGCGCCGCTCCTCATGCACAGCGAACAGGTGCCCGCTGAGGTCCGCGACGCGATCCGGGCCGCGTACGACGCGCCTCCTCAGCAGCGGACCACGAGCCTCAAGGCCGCGGCACGCGTCCTTCATCAGGCAACCGGCCTCGAGTGCAGCGACGTTCGCGAGCTCGTGGGCCTTCCCGGGGACAAGGACTGCGCGTAAAGAACGCGACATGAGAACTCTCTACACAGCCGTCTCGACGGCGCACGGCGGACGCGACGGTCACGTTCGGTCGTCAGACGGGATCGTCGATCTCGATCTGAGGACTCCCAAGGAGATGGGCGGTCCCGGCGGCGCTGGGACCAATCCCGAGCAGCTCTTTGCCGCTGGCTACGCAGCTTGCTTTGAGTCCGCCATGCGGGTCGTGGCTCGCAAGCAGAAGATGCCCCTGGCCGATGCAAGCGTGACCGGGCATGTCAGCTTCAACGTGAGCGATCAGGGAATGTTCGTGCTCTCGGTCGAACTGCACGGCAAGGTGGACGGGCTTTCGCACGAGGAGGCAGAGGCTTTAATGCGTGCGGCGCACGAGGTTTGCCCGTATTCCAACGCGACTCGCGGCAACATCGACGTGAAGCTCATCGCGGAGTGACGCCCATGGCCCCCAAGACGACGCAGACGGCCGAGGAAAATGACGACGATCTTGTCGACGAAGCGAGCCGCGATTCGTTTCCAGCCAGCGATCCGCCCTCCTGGACGCTCGGCCGGGACCCGCTCAGGGCGAGCCGGCGCATAGAGACCGATCGGCCCGGATCGGGCCCCTAATCCGCCTCTGGGGCCAAGACCTTGGCTCCATGGTCAGCGCCCGACGGCGGCGACGATCCTCGCCCAAGTCGCCTCCGATACAGCACTTCGGGGGAGCGCATGAGCCGCGCGCGGCGACGTCTCGTGCACCTGGCGCACGCCGGCAGCGAGGTGCTCCAGATCCACGTACTCGTCGCCTTCGATGAGGCGAGGCGCGTCCTCGACGCGGCTGACCTTTGCGACCTCGGCGTCGCTCAGCAGAGCCAGGATTGCTTCACGGGTGATCGCTTCCTTCTTCAGATCAGGGCTCATGACCGTCCTCCGTTGGGGTCTGGGTTGCTGATGTCTTTGGGGCTACCGGAGCGTTCCGTTGTCGCGTAAGTGCCGGCCGATGCGGCGGATCTCGTCCTGTCCTTTGCGCAACGCTTCGACGCTGGTATGCACCGAGTAGCTGCCGAGCACAAGATCGTGCGGATGCTTGGTCGCCGAGCCCAACACGAAGCCCGTCTGGCCTTGCGCGACGAACTCGATGGACTGCTCGGAGGGCCCGAAGATGGCGATCTCGCCGGTCGGGCGATCGTTGAGATCGCCCGAAGCGCGCCCTCGTAAACGGCGACCCAGGCGACGTCGTGACCCTTGGGGGGTCGATAGATCCAGCGCTGGCCGGGCTTCTTCGGACCCGCCGCCTTCACTCCTGCTTGGCCGCGCGCTCGGCCTGGCGTTGGGTGCAGATCCTCCTTTCGGAGTGGATCCTCATGCAGCCACCGGTGGAGACCTAGCTCTCGACGACGGCCCGGGCGTCGAGGAGGTCTGGCGTGTCGTGCCCCTCGGTGATGACCGAGAGCAACCGCGCGACATCCTCACGCGCTCGCGTCTTTCCTGCACCCGCTGCGAGCGCATGGAGGCTGAGAGTCGCCCGCAGCTCCAGGGACCGGGAGCCCTGCTTCTTCGCGGTCTCGATGGCCGTCGCGATTGACCGCTCAGCCTCCGCCGCGTCGCCGCGCGATCGGAGAACCTCTCCGCGTAGCCGGTGGATTTCCGGCTCAAGCCAGCGCTCGTCACTCCGCTCGATCGTGGCGAGTGTGCTCGCGATCACCTCGAGCGCCCGCTCCGTGCGCCCCAGGCGCGCACACATCGCGATAAAGATCATCGCGTGCATCGTTCGGCCCACCGAGCCCTCCTCCCAAGGCTTGCTCAAGAGTTCCTCGACGCGCGCGCACGGTAACGTCGGCGCCAGCTCCGCCTCGGCCCAACGGAGGATCAATTCGGCCCGACTCTGCCACTTGGCGAACGAGCGTTTCTCCGAAATGGCCAGCGCTCGCTTCGCGAACTCAGAGGCTAGCGCGGGTTCCCTGCGCCATGCGTGCAGCAAGGATCCCTCCGCCAGCATGGCGGCGTGCTCGTGGTCGAACGGGTCGTACGCGTGTTCGGCGACCTGTTGCGCCCGCCTGGACAGAGCGACCGCGCGGTCCGGCTCGCCCGTCAGCCACAAGGCGAACGAGCCCATCGAGAAGGCCAGAAGATGCGCGCGCGCAGCTTCCATGGCCGTCTTTTCCTCCGTCGCGCGAAACACACCCAAGTCGCCGAGCAGCCGACGAGCCTCTTCGAACTGTCCGCGAAGGAGGACCGTCGTCGCCTCGACCTGTTGGGCAAAGAGCCGCAGGGCAGCGTCGGACACATGATCGAGCACCGGGGCGAGAGCACGCGCTTGCTCGCTGGCTTCGCGCAAATCGCCTTGCACCATGCGCATGCCCTCGAGACGGATGAGCGCCTCGCCCAGCGCGGCCTTGTCTTCCAAACGACCGGCGAGTTCCTTCGCGCGCTGCATCAAGGGAATCACCACCTCCGCACGTCCATTCGACTGGAAGAGGCTCCATCCGTGGCTGAGCAATACGCGAAGCTCGAGGACGTCGCGGTCCCGGCTCTCGGGCACCTCTTCGAGGAGGGCACGGGCGCGCTCGTGGTGCGCGGCGGCTTCCTGGTAACCGCACCGCCGCGCCGCACGCTCGCCCGCAACGACGTGGTAGCGCGCGGCCTTCGCGAGCATCTGCCC
>Ga0070761_10001564_pt1 | contig 14327 bp, 12 predicted proteins | sample HubBroMetageREF1_FD_66724 | JGI IMG/M metagenome (GOLD analysis project Ga0070761, IMG submission 66724) | Reference soil microbial communities from the Hubbard Brook experimental Forest, New Hampshire, USA - Hubbard Brook CCASE Soil... | ecosystem: Environmental > Terrestrial > Soil >...
CGTGCCGCCAGCTGTTTCATCACGCTCGCCACACGCGCGTGCGCGTACTGGATGTAGTACACCGGATTCTCGTTGCTGCGCGATTTGGCGAGCTCGAGGTCGAAGTCGAGCGGCTGATCGTGGCTGCGCATGAGATAAAAGAAGCGGCAGGCGTCGTTGCCGACCTCCGTGCGCAGCTGTCGCAGCGTCACGAACTGCGCCTCGCGTTTGCCCATCGGGATCTTCTCGCCGCCGCGGAACAGGCTGACGAACTGGATGAGCGTTGCTTCCAGGCAATCGCCCGGCTGACCCATGGCGATGAGCCCGGCGCGCACCCGCGCCACGTAGCCGTGATGGTCGGCGCCGAGCACGTCGATCAGGTGCTCGAAACCGCGTTCGCGCTTGGCCAGATGGTAGGCGATGTCGGAGGCGAAGTAGGTTTTCTGGCCGTTCTCGCGCACCACCACGCGGTCCTTCTCGTCACCGAACTCGGTGGCACGGAACCACAGCGCACCCTGTTCGCGGAACAGGCGTCCCTGACCCTCCAGCACCTGCAGGGCGTGATCGATCGCGCCGCTTTCGGCGAACGCGCGCTCCGAGGTCCAGTGATCGAACAGCACGCCGAACTCGGTGAGATCGTTGCGGATGTCGGCCAGCATCGCCGCCAGCGACCGCTGCAGCACCTGGGCGAAGCCCTGCGCGCCGATCAGTTCGCGGGCGCGCGCGATCAGCGCGTCGATGTAGAGCTCCTTGTCGCCCGCCGGGGCATCCGGCGGCAGGCCGGCGAGCACCTGCGCGGCGCTGCGTCGCAGCGCCTCGCCCGACTCGGCGCGCAGCGCCTGCGCCAGCGGCAGCACGTAGTCGCCGCGGTAGCCGTTCTCCGGGAAGGGCAGCTGCTCGCCGCACAGCTGCAGATAGCGCACCCAGCAGCTGACGGCGAGGATGTCGATCTGCCGCCCGGCATCGTTGATGTAGTACTCGCGTGCGACGTCGTAGCCGACCGCCCGCAGCAGGTTGGCCAGGGTGGCGCCGTAGGCGGCCTGGCGCCCGTGACCCACGTGCAGCGGTCCGGTGGGGTTGGCGGAGACGAACTCGAGCAGGATGCGTTCGCCGCGACCCAGGCGGCTCTCGCCGTAGGCGCCCGCGAGCTCGTGGATGCGCGCGAGCTCGCGCGCGTAGGCGGCCGGTGCCAGGCGGAAGTTGATGAAACCGGCGCCGGCCACCTCGGCGCGCGCCACCAGGTCGCTCTGCGGCAGCGCTGCGACGATGGCGGCAGCCAGCTCGCGTGGATTGCGGCGCGCACTCTTGGCCAGCCGCAGGGCGACATTGCTGGCGAAGTCGCCGTGCTGCGCATCGCGCGTGCGCTCCACCACCACCGCATCCGCGGGCGGCACCTCGGTGAGGCTGCCGGCCAGCCGGCTGAGCGCCGCGCGCAGCAGCTGCTCGAGTTCTTCCTTCAAGGGACTACGGATTCCCGCGTAACAGGCAGGCGCGCAAGTGTACCCGAAGCGCCGCGGCCGATACCGTCAGAACAGCTCGAGCGGATCCACATCGAGCGACCAGCGCACCGCGCGCGCGCTGCTCAGCTGCTCGACCTCGGGCAGCCAGCTGCCGAGAAAGGTATGCAGCGCCGCGCGTTCGCGGCTTTCGATCAAGAGTTGCGCGTGATAGCGCCCGGCCCGCTTCGCCATGGCGGCGGGCACCGGGCCGAGCAGCTTGACGCCGTGCGGCGCGCGCGCTACGCGGCGTGCCTCAGTGAGAAAGCCGAGAGCGGCGGCGCTGCTCGGCGCCGAGTCGCGCAGTGCCGCCAGGCGGCTGAAGGGGGGCCACGCCGCCTGCGCACGCTCGGCGAGTGCGGCGTGCGCGAAGCCGTCATAACCCTCGGCGAGCAGACTCTGCAGCAGCGGATGATCGGGGAATTCAGTCTGGATCAGCACTTCGCCCGGCTTCGCGCCGCGGCCGGCGCGGCCGGCGACCTGCACCAGGGTCTGCGCCAGGCGCTCGGGCGCGCGGAAGTCGGTGCTGAACAGGCCCTGGTCTGCGTTCAGCACCACGACCAGCGTGACGTTGGGGAAGTCGTGTCCCTTGGTGACCATCTGCGTGCCGACCAGGATGCGCGCCGCGCCGCTCGCCATGCGTGCCATGACCGCTTCCAGATCGCCCGCGCGGCGCACGACGTCGCGGTCGAGGCGCGCCAGCGCCACCTGTGGAAACAGCGCGCCGAGCGTCTCGGCCACGCGCTCGGTACCCTGGCCCACCGGCTTTACGGCAAAGCCGCATTGCGGACAGCGCTCCGGCAGCGCTGCGTCCGCGCCGCAGTGGTGACAGCGCAGGCGTCCTGCCGACAGATGGACGGTGAGGCGCGCATCGCACTCGCGGCACGGCGCCATCCAGCCGCAGCCGGTGCACAGCAGAGTGGGCGCGTAGCCGCGGCGGTTCAGGAATACCAGCGCCTGGCCGTCGGCGGCGAGGTGACGCTCGATCGCCAGGACCGCCGGCGTGGCGATCCCGCCCTGCAGCGCGTGCTGACGCAGATCGAGCAACTTCAGCAGCGGCGGCGGGGCCGGCGTCGCGCGCCGCGTGAGTCGCAGCACGCCATAGCGGGCGCTGACCACGTTCTGCAGGGTCTCGAGCGCGGGTGTCGCCGAACCGAGCACCACCGGGACGCCGCTCTGTTGTGCGCGCATCACCGCGAGATCGCGCGCCGAATAGCGAAAGCCGCCCTCGTGCTGCTTGAAGGACGCATCGTGCTCCTCGTCCACCACGATCAGACCGAGCTGCTGCACCGGTGCGAATACCGCCGAGCGCGTGCCGAGCACCAGCCGCGCCTCGCCGCTGAAGGCGGCGCGCCAGGCGGCGAGCCTCTCGGTGTCGCCGAGTCCGGAGTGCAGCACCGCCAGCGGGGCTGCGAAGCGCGCGCGGAAGCGCGCCAGCAGCTGCGGCGTCAGGCCGATCTCCGGCACCAGCACCAGGGCGCCCTGACCGCGCAGCAGCACCTGCTCGATGAGGCGCAGATAAATCTCGGTCTTACCGCTGCCGGTGACGCCGTGCAGCACGAAGGCGCCGAAGTGCCCGAGTGCGGCGCTGACGGGCGTCAGTGCCTGCTGTTGCTCGTCGTTGAGCTCGGGGCCGGGCGCGCGCCGCGCGGCCGTGCCGGCGGTGGTGGCCACGAGTGCTTCGAAGCTGGCGATCCAGCCGCGCTTCAGCAGCGCCCGTGCCGCCTCACGCCAGGCCGGCAACTGCTGCGCCAGGGCATCTGCGCTCAAACTGTCATTTGCCGCGAGCAGATCCAGGAGCGCGCGCTGCCTGGGCGCCCGGCGTGGCTCGCCGGCGCTGTGCTGTGCCGTCCCGGCGGCCGTGAGTCGCCATTCCTCGCGGCGGGGGCGCAAGGGGGCGCCGAGCCGCAAGCCCTTGGGAAGCGCTGCGGACAGCACTTCGCCCAGCGGGTGGTGGTAGTACTCGGAGGCCCAGCGCAGCAGGGTGAGAACGGCCGTATCGAGCGCGGGCTCGGGGTCCAGCACCTCGAGCACCGGCTTCAGCCGGCCGATGGGCAGTTCCGAGGACGTCGCCACCTCAGCGATGACGCCGATCAGGCGCTGACGCCCGAACGGCACCCGCACGCGGACGCCCGGGACGGGCTGCCGGGCCGCTGGCGCGCTCTCCGGCGGCAGATAGTCGAACAGTCGTCGCAGGGGGGTATCGAGTGCCACCCTGAGGATCTGGGTCACAGCGTGATACGTGTAAGTTAAATCAGCGACTTAGAGGCGGTCAGTTCGCGTTCAGGCGGTCAACCGGTCGCGCGGCGCGCGCGTTATACAGGCCATGTCCGAGTTTGCTACGCTCGCGTCGCCTTATAGCATGCCAGCCGCTTTACACGGCGACGTGGACCTGACGGATTCCTCTGCCCAGACCCGCTCCCGTGCGCTGAACCAATTCCTGGCCAGCGTCGAGCTCAAGGCATTCAAGATCGCGCAGGCAGCGCTGCGGCACGAGGACGACGCACTCGATGCCGTGCAGGACGCGATGCTGCAGCTGGCGCGTGCTTACGCCGAGCGGCCGGCGGAGGAGTGGAAGCCGCTCTTCTACCGCATCCTCGAGAACCGCATCCGCGATATGCAGCGCCGGCGCACCGTGCGCGGGCGCGTGATCGCCTGGTTGCCGTTTCGCGGCGAAGACGACGAGGATGAGCCCGACCCGATCGCGCAGGCACCGAGCGAGGAGCCGCAACCGGTCAGGCGACTGGAGCTGGATGAGGCGGTCGGGGCGCTGGAGAAGGCGCTCGGCGAGCTGCCGCGCCGCCAGCAGCAGGCCTTCCTGCTGCGGACCCTCGAGGGCCTGGACGTGGCCGAGACCGCCGCCGCCATGGGTTGCTCGCAGGGCAGCGTCAAGACGCATTATTTCCGCGCCGTGCAGGCACTGCGCGCGCAACTTGGGGATCTCTACGTATGAGCCTCGGCGACGAAACCGTGAGCGACTTCGAGCGGAATGCCCGCACGGTGCTCGAGCACAGCCTGACCCACATCGACGGGCGCACGCGCTCGCGTCTGAACCAGGGCCGTCAGGCAGCGCTCGAGGCAGCCGGCGCGCGCCGCCGGGCGTGGTGGCGCAGCCTGACGCTGATGCCAGCCGCGGGTGCGGTGGCGGCGGCAGTGCTGGTGAGCATCGTGCTGTGGAGAGCCCATCCGGTGACAGAACCGCCGCCGCTCGAATCGCAGCGCGCGACGGTCGAGGATTTGGATCTGCTCGCCGACAAGGACGGACTTGACTTGATGGAGGGTGGTGACGGTTCATTCTACGAGTGGGCACTGGCCCAGACGGACAATGGCGAGAGCGCAGGCTGATGTGGAAAGGCCTCACGGGTCTTACGGTGCTGGGCGCACTGGCGCTCGGCTGTGCCGTGGCCCGTGCCGACGATCCGCCGCCGGATCCGCATCTGCTGGAGTTTCTCGGCAGCGTCGACCGGCTGGCGGACCTCAACCCCGACTATCTCTCGCAGGCCGAGGCGCGCGCGGCGCCGCCCCAGGGCACCACCCCGCCGCCTGCAACTCCGCCGCCGCCGCCCCCTCCGCCGCCACGGCAGCCACCGACCGCCGCGAACGCCTCCGGAGTCCAGAACAATGAATAACCGCTGGCGTTCGCTCGGGTTCGCAGCGCTGCTCGCTGCCGCCGCACTCGCGGCGGCTCCGGCATTTGCCCAGGAGCCCACTGCGCCGGCTGCGACTTCGCCCGCGGCGTCTGTCCCCTGGTCGAGTCTCTCAGGCGAGCAGCAGAAGCTGCTCTCCAGCTTTGGCTCGCAGTGGAACACCCTGCCCGCGGACCGGCAGCAGGCGCTGGCACACGGCAGCGAGCGCTGGCTGTCGATGTCGGCCGGCGAGCGTGATCAGGCGCGCCAGCGCTTCAGCCGCTGGCAGGCGTTGCCGCCGGCGCAGCGCCAGGCGCTCAGGTCGCGCTGGCAGCATTTCCAGTCGCTCAGCCCGGCTCAGCAACAGGCGGTGCGCGAGAACTTCCACCGCTTCCAGCAGCTGCCGCAGGCGCAGCGTCAGGCGCTGCAGCAGCGCTGGCGTGGCGCGAGCCCCGAACAGCGCCTGCAGATGGTGGAGCGCGCGCGTGAGCGGCATCAGCAACGCATGGCGGCGCCGCACGGCGAACCGCCGCGGCCGCATCACTAACGATTCAGAGCGCTCAGCGCTTCAGCGCGCGCCGCCGTGGACGCGCACCGGAATGGGCACGTTGCACACGTCCACGCGTCCGGCCGGCACCTTGAACCATTCCTCGTGGCGGTTGCGGCGCGCCTCGAGGTAGGCGAGAAACGTCGGCGTATCCGTCCGTAGCACCTCGATGTTGGTGCGCTGCGCAGCGGGTACGTCCGCAGCCACGCGCAGCGACTTGATCGGCACACGTTGCTCGGGGTGTTCATAGAAGCCGAGCGGACCGCTGCCGCGCGGCATGACCGCGAGCACCTCCATCCCGGAGATGACGCGTCCCAGCAGCGTGACGTTGCGGTCGAGGTGCCGTGGCGCCTGTCCGATCACTACGTAGAGCTCGGTGCCGCCACCGCTGTCGACATCGTTGTCGCGGCCGGCACCCACCATGCCGTAGCAGTGCACCGGCCAGGCGCGTCCCAGTTCCGGATCGGCGGCCACCGGGAAACCGTCCAGAAAGCCGACCTGCGGCGCGTAAGTGTCCGCATCCGGCAGCTTGGTGAAGCTGAGCCCGCGCAGCGGCCGCTCGAATTCGGCGGCCACGGTCTTGTGCGCCTGGCCCACGGGCTTCTTGCCATCCGGGTCCGCCCATTGCACGACGTAGTTGTCCTGCGCGCGCACGATCGACAACCCGTCGTAATACTTGCCGCGGGCGAGGGCGGCGACGTTGGCGACGTGGTTGGGAGCGAACTGCGGCAACAGCTCGATAACGACGCGACCGCCCGGCAACTCCAGATAGAGCGTGTTCTGCGGATCCGGCGTGCGCCAGTCGGCCGCGGTCGAGGCGCTCAGAATGTCCGCCGCCGTGAGTGGTTTCTTGACCGCCTCCGCCGACGTCGGCGCTGCAGCGTGCGGCGCGCCGGCGGCGCACAGCAGCAGCAGGGTCAGTAACGGACGGTAGAGCGGTCGTCGTCTCATCAGATCTCCCAGCGCGCGCGCAGCGCGCAGTATGCCCGAAGGCGTACGCGGGCGAGGCCTGCGCGGGCGCGCCTGCCGCGGCCAGGATCAGACCGCTTTGACTGCCTGGATCAGCTCGGCTGCTGCCTTCTGCGCGTCGCCGTACAGCATGCGGGTGTTGTCGAGATAGAAGAGTGCGTTCTCGATGCCGGAGAAGCCGGCACCCTGGCCGCGTTTGATGACGATGACGTTCTTGGCCTTGTCGGCATTCAGGATCGGCATGCCGTAGATCGGGCTGGACTTATCGGTGCGGGCCACCGGGTTGACCACATCGTTGGCACCAATGATCAGCGCCACATCCGCGGTCTCGAACTCGGCATTGATCTCATCCAGATCGGAGATCAGATCGTAGGGGACGCCGGCCTCCGCCAGCAGCACGTTCATGTGCCCGGGCATGCGTCCGGCGACCGGATGGATGGCGAAGCGCACCTGCACGCCGCGGTCGAGCAACAGCTGGGTGAGCTCCCAGATCTTGTGCTGCGCCTGCGCCACCGCCATGCCGTAGCCGGGCACGATGATGACCTTCTGTCCGAAGGCCATCATGACGCCGGCATCGCTCGCCTCGATCGCCTTCATGCTGCCGGTCACCGCGCCGGTCGCCGCCGCGCCCGTGTCACCGAAGCCGGAGAACAAGACGTTGCCGAGCGAGCGGTTCATGGCCTTGGCCATCAGCTGGGTGAGCAGCGTGCCGGCGGAGCCCACCACCGTGCCGGCGATGATCATCGCCGCGTTGTTGAGCACGAACCCCTCGAAGGCCACCGCCAGGCCGGTGAGCGCGTTGTAGAGCGAGATCACCACCGGCATGTCGGCGCCACCGATCGGTAGCGTCATAGTGAGCCCGAGCAGCAAGGCGAGCAGGAAGAACGCGGTGACCAGCGCCGCGCTGCTGTTGAATTGTGCGGCGACCAGCACGCCCAGCCCCAGCGCGGCGACCAGCAGCAGCAGGTTGAGGATCTGCTGGCCGCGGAAGCGCACGCTCTTGGTAATCAGGCCCTGCAGCTTGCCGAAGGCGATGGCGCTACCAGAGAAGGAGACTGCTCCGATGATGCCGCCGGCGACCGCCAGCGTGGAGGTCGCGTAACCGACGGTCTCGCCGCGGTACAGCTCCACCGCGGCGATCGCAGCTGCCGCCCCACCGCCCATGCCGTTGTAGAGCGCGATCATCTGCGGCATGTCGGTCATGGCAACGCGCCGCCCGCTCCAGGCCGCCAGCACCCCGCCGACGAACATCGCCGGCAGGATCAGCCCGTAGTTGGACATGCCCGGGTAGAGGAAAGTCACGAGCGTCGCGACCGCCATGCCGGCGCCCGCCCACAGGATGCCGCTGCGCGCGCTGACGGGCGAGCTCATGCGCTTCAGCCCGAGGATGAACAGCGCCGCGGTGACGAAGTAGCTCGCCTGGATTGCCAGGTCCGCGGACAGCCAGGCGGGCATCAGTGCGGCCTCGCGCTGCCGCTGCGGGCGCCGCTCGACTTGAACATCTCCAGCATGCGCTCGGTGACCACGTAACCGCCGACGGCGTTGCCGGCGGCCAGCAGCACGCCGATGAAGCCGATGGTCTTCTCCAGCGGAGTGTGGGCACCGCCGAGCGCCACCATCGCGCCCACCAGGACAATGCCGTGCACGAAGTTGGAGCCGGACATCAGCGGCGTGTGCAGGATCACCGGCACCCGCGAGATGACCTCGTAACCGGTGAAAGCCGCCAGCATGAAAATGTACAGCGCCACGATTCCGGTCATGTCGCACTCCCGAGCGCTTTAGCGGTTGCGGCGTGCCTGATCTCGCCCGCGTGGGTGAGGCACGACTGCGCGAACACCTCGTCGTTCCAGTCGATGTTGAGCTCGCCCTGCTGCAGCGCGGGCTTGAGGAAGTTGTAGAGGTTGCGCGCGTACATCTCACTGGCGTTGTAGGCGAGGCTCGCCGGCAGGTTGACGGCGCCGATGATCTTCACGCCCTGATGCTCGATGGTTTCGCCGGCGCGCGTGAGCTCGCAGTTGCCGCCCTGTTCGGCAGCGATGTCCACCACCACCGCGCCCGCACGCATGCGCTCGACTGCGGCGCGCGAGATGATGCGCGGCGCGGTGCGCCCCGGCACGGACGCGGTGGTCACCACCGCATCGGCGGCGGCGATACGCGCATCCAGCACTTCCTGCTGCTTGGCTTTTTCTTCCGCGGTCAGTTCGCGCGCGTAGCCGCCCGCACCCTCGGCGCTCACCCCGGTGTCGACGAACTTGGCGCCGAGCGAGCGCACCTGCTCGCGCGTCGCCGCGCGCACGTCGTAGGCCTCGACCACCGCGCCGAGGCGCCGCGCGGTGGCAATCGCCTGCAGGCCCGCGACCCCGGCGCCGATGATCAGCACCTGCGCCGGACGGATGGTGCCGGCGGCCGTGGTCAGCATCGGCAGGAACTTCTGCAGCTCGTTGGCGGCCAGCAGCACCGCCTTGTAGCCGGCGATCGCCGCCTGCGAGGACAGCGCGTCCATCGACTGGGCGCGCGAGATGCGCGGCACCAGCTCCATGGCGAAGCTGGTGATGCCCTGCTGCTTCAGTGCCTGTACTTCGGCGCTGCGCGCGTGCGCCTGCATGAACCCCACCACCACCGCCTTGCGCCGCAGCTGGCCGATCTGGCCGAGGCTGAGCGGCTGCACGGTGAGCACGACGTCTGCGGCGCTCAGCACCGCCCCGTCCGAGTCCGCCCAGGCGACACTCTTATAAAGAGCGTCGGGGAAGCAGGCGCGCTCGCCGGCACCATGCTCAAGCAGCACGCGCGCGCCGTCTTTCGCCAGCTTATCGGCCACCTCCGGGACGATGGCGACGCGCGACTCCTGCGGCGCGCTCTCGCGCAGCGCGCCTATCGTTACGGGCATTCATGCACCTCGCTGCGAGACCTGGCTCACACAAACAGTGACGGACAAAATGTCAATTGGATGAAAGCCTTGCGTTGTTGAATTGTTGCACAAACTTGCCTTATCTTACTGCGGCCATGCAAGGCATCGACCTCGAGCAAGCCGATCACGGCTCCCTAGACGACCTGCGCATCGTGGCGACCCCGGCCGCGCGCGGCCTGTCGCAGCTCGTGCTGCGCACCGACGTCGCAGGCATGCCGCTCGAGTGGATCGACTACAAGGAAGCGGCGCGACTGTATCACCAGGAGCAGGTCGCTTACACGTGCGGCTCGCTGCTGTACGAGCTGTACGGCGGGGTCAACGCGCGCACCGGCTGCCGCACCGTGCTCGGGGTTAACTCCATCGTGGCAACGGTCGGACACACCGGCAATCCCGGTAACACCCGCCACGATTACGTGCCGCCGCTCAACAATCAGACGCTGTTCCGGCGCGACGCCTATCTGTGCATGTACTGCAGCCAGCGCTTTCCCTCGCGCGAGCTGTCACGCGATCACATCCGCCCCTTCAGCCAGGGTGGCACCGATGTGTGGACCAACGTGGTGACCGCCTGCCGGCGCTGCAACAACCACAAGGCGAGCCGCACGCCCGAGCAGGCGAAGATGCAGCTGATCGCGGTGCCGTTCACGCCCACCTACGCGGAATACATCTTCCTCAAGGGCCGGCGCGTGCTCGCCGACCAGATGGAGTATCTGCTCGCGCATTTCCCGCGTTCGAGTCCGCTGCACGCTCGCATCCAGCGCTGGCTGTCGTAGGCCAGGCACCGTGACGGCGGCCCGGCGCAGCTGTTAAGGTTGCGGCGGATTTTTGCCGCGGAGTTCACGGCGCCGTGATTTTCCTGGTCGATGCCTCGGTGTACGTGTTTCGCGCCTATCACTCGGCGCTGCCGATGCGCGATGCCGACGGCAACCCGACGCACGCGGTCTTCGGCTTCGCGCGCTTTCTCGGGGATCTCATCGAGCGCGTGCGGCCGCGCTACATGGCGGTGGCCTTTGACCAGCGCCGCGCCAGCTCCTACCGCAACCGCATCTACCCGCCCTACAAGGCCAATCGCGCCGGCGCGCCCCTGGACCTGGTGGTGCAGTTCGAACGCTGCCGCGAACTGTGTCGCCATCTGGGACTGGCCGTGTTCGTCGATCCCGAGTACGAGGCGGACGACATCATCGGCACGCTCGCGCGCAGCATGCGTGCCCGCGGCGTGCGCTCGGCGTTCATTACCCGCGACAAGGACCTCGCGCAGCTGATGCGCGACGGCGACCTGTTCTGGGATTTCGGCGCGCGCGGACAGTTCGGCTACCACGACATCGAGCGTCATTTTGGCGTCGCCCCGGAGCGCTTCGCCGACTATCTCGCGCTCACCGGCGACGATGTCGACAACATCCCGGGGGTTCCCGGAGTGGGTCACCGCACCGCCGTCTCGCTGATGCATGCCTACAGCTCGCTCGAGGAGCTGTACGCCGATCTGGCGAGCGTCGCGCGTCTGAAGCTGCGTGGGGCCGCGGCGCTCGGCGCGCGCCTCGCCGAGCACCGTGAGGCGGTGTTCCTCGCCCGCCGCCTGACCCGTATCGCCTGCGACATTTCACTGGGTGAGGAGGCGCACCGGCTGGAGCGCCGGGTTCCCGACCTCGGCGCGCTGTCCGGACTGTACGATCGTCTGGGCTTTGGTCCTTTCCTGCGTCGCCAGGGTGAGCGCCTCGCGCAGCTGCCCGCGGCGTGACCCATGGACTTTGCGCGCATCGCCGCTGAGCTGCGCGCGCTCACGGGACTGGCGTGCGCTGTGGCGCCGGAGTCCGCCGTAGCTGAGGGCGGTCGCAACCGCTGCTACCGCTGGCCGGCCGGACGGCACACCCTGTTCGTCAAGCTCGCCCCGCTCGCCGGCGCGGATGCGCTCGTAGCCGAAGCCGCCGGGTTGGCGGAGCTCGCGGCCGCAGGCGTGCTGCGCGTGCCGCGGGTGTTCGCCCTCGGTCAGGCCGGTGCGCAGGCCCTGCTGGCCCTCGAATGGCTGGAGCGCGTGCCGGCTGATGCGGACAGCGAGCGCCGGCTCGGCGCAGGACTCGCGCAACTGCATGCCGTGACCGGCGCGCACTTTGGCTGGAAGCGTGACAATTACATTGGCGCCACCCCGCAGCGCAACGGCGCAAGCGATGACTGGGCGGTGTTCTTCCGCGAGCAGCGTCTGCACCCGCAACTGACGCTGCTGCGCGGCCAGGGATTCGCCGCCCTGAGCGCAGGGCTCGAGCCACTGCTCGAACGGGTTGCGCGCCTGCTCGCCGGCCACCATCCCGCTCCTGCTCTGCTGCACGGCGACCTGTGGGCTGGTAACTGGCTGACGCTCGCCGGCGCTGAGCCGGTGGTCTACGACCCCGCCGTGTACTTCGGCGACCGTGAGACCGATCTCGCCATGACGCGTCTGTTCGGCGGCTTCGGCCCGGCGTTCTACCGCGCCTATGAGGCGGCAGCACCGCTGCCGCCCGGAGCCGCACTGCGCGCCGACCTGTACAACCTCTACCACGTGCTGAACCACGCCAACCTGTTCGCTGGCGGCTACCTGCAGCAGGCGCAGGCACTCACCGAACGGCTGCTGCGGGCGGGGAGTGCCTGAGGCCAAAGCGCGCGGCGATTCGGCTATCCTGCGCGGCAGGGTGTGTGGTTCAGAGTGCGGAGAATCCCATGGCCGATAAGAACATCAAATCGGTTCTCCTCGAGGAGCGCGTTTTCCCGGCGCCGCCGGAATTTACGGCGCGCGCCCGCGTCAAGCCTGCGGAACTCGCAGCGCTGCGCAAACACGCGCAGAGCGATCATGTCGGCTTCTGGTCCGAGCTGGCAGCGCGCGAGCTCAGCTGGCACAAGCCGTTTACGGTCAAGCTGGACGAGACTGACGCACCCAACTACCGCTGGTTCAGCGACGGACAGCTGAACGCCTCGTACAACTGTCTCGACGTGCACCTGGCGACGCGCGCCGACAAGACGGCGCTCATCTTCGAGGGCGAGCCCGGCGATGTGCGCCGCCTGTCCTACCGCGAGCTACATGCGCAAGTGTGCCGCTTCGCCAACGTCCTCAAGGCGCAGGGCATCCAGCGCGGCGATCGCGTGATCATCTACATGCCGATGGTTCCGGAGATCGTGATCGCGATGCAGGCGTGCAACCGCATCGGCGCGATCCATTCGGTCGTGTTTGGCGGCTTTTCTGCGCCGGCGCTGCGCGACCGCATCGAGGACACGGAGGCGCGCCTGCTCATCACCGCGGATGGCGGCTGGCGCGGTGGCCAGGCGATCGAGCTCAAGGCGGCCGCCGACAAGGCCCTGAGCGAGGGCTGCCGTAGCATCGAGCGCGTCATCGTGCTGCGCCGTACCGGCAAGCCGGTGCCGATGCGCGCCGGGCGCGACCTGTGGTGGCATGAGGCGATCGAGGGCGCCGCCAGCGAGTGTGCGCCGGAATGGGTGGATGCCGAACACCCGCTGTTTCTCCTCTATACCTCCGGTTCGACCGGGAAACCCAAGGGCGTGCAGCACTGTACCGGCGGCTATCTGCTCGGCGCCAAGCTCACCACGCAGTGGGTATTCGATCTGCGCGAGGACGATGTGTTCTGGTGCACGGCAGATGTCGGCTGGGTCACCGGGCACACCTACGTGTGCTATGGCCCGCTGGCACTCGGTGCCACCGTCGTGATCTACGAGGGCGTGCCCACGGTCCCGGATGGCGGGCGCTTCTGGCGCAACTGCGAGACCCACAAGGTCACGGTCTTCTATACCGCGCCAACCGCCATCCGCGCGCTGATGAAGCTCGGCGACGAGCTGCCGAAGAAGTACGACCTGTCGCGCCTGCGGCTGCTCGGCAGCGTGGGCGAGCCCATCAACCCCGAGGCGTGGATCTGGTACCAGCGCGTGATCGGTGGCGGACGCTGCCCGATCGTCGACACCTGGTGGCAGACCGAGACCGGCGCGATCCTCATCTCGCCGCTCCCGGGCGTCACCGCGACCAAGCCCGGCTCGTGCACGCTGCCGCTGCCGGGCATCGATGCCGATATCGTCGACGATCGCGGTAACTCAGTGAAGCGCGCCGATGCCGGCGGCTATCTGGTGATCCGCAAGCCGTGGCCCTCGATGCTGCGCACCATCTGGCGCAACAACGAGCGCTACCTCGCCGGTTACTGGGAGAAATTCAACAATCGCTACTACGTGGCCGGCGACAGCGCACACCGCGACAAGGACGGCTACTTCTGGATCATGGGGCGGATCGATGATGTGCTGAACGTCGCCGGGCACCGGCTCGGCACCATGGAGATCGAGTCCGCGCTGGTGGCACATGCGCGCGTGGCCGAGGCCGCCGTGGTCGGCAAGCCGCACGACATCAAGGGCGAGTCGGTGTTTGCTTACGTCGTCACCCGCGGGCAACGTCCCAGCGGCGACACCAGTGCACTGGTCAAAGAGCTGCGCGATTGGGTCAGTCAGCAGCTCGGACCCATTGCCAAGCCCGACGAGATCCGCTTCGCCGACAATCTGCCCAAGACCCGCTCGGGCAAGATCATGCGCCGTCTGCTGAAGGCAATCGCCCGCGGAGAAGAGATCACCCAGGACGTTTCCACGCTGGAGAACCCGGCGATCCTCGAGCAGTTGCGCGGCTCCGAGGCTGGCGCGCCCGCTGCTATCGCCAAGCCGGCTCGCGCCAAGCCGGCTGCTGTCGCGCGCAAGGCGCCCGGCCGTGCGCGAAGTGCCAAGAGTGGCCGCAGAGTCAAGAGCGCCAAGAGTACCGCACGCAAGCGCGGCGCGGCCAAGCGCGCGGCCGC
>Ga0070761_10001565_pt1 | contig 14323 bp, 13 predicted proteins | sample HubBroMetageREF1_FD_66724 | JGI IMG/M metagenome (GOLD analysis project Ga0070761, IMG submission 66724) | Reference soil microbial communities from the Hubbard Brook experimental Forest, New Hampshire, USA - Hubbard Brook CCASE Soil... | ecosystem: Environmental > Terrestrial > Soil >...
GTGATTCGCCCCGAAAAGGCCGTGCTCCCTAAGGGCTATTCGATTCGACAGGAAAATTAATCACCACCCGTAATTTCCGCCACGACTTTTCGATAGGTCTGGTAAACGCGGTCGCCAGAACTGGCCCACCACTTAGCGTTCCGGTTGACCCGCTACGAAATCCCCCCATATAGCGGTGGTACAATCCGCGCCGATCGCCGCGCGAACGTGTTTTCATGCGCAGGACGCACGTTCGCAGGACGAACGATACTAGGAGCTTCCTATGAAACTGATGCCGATTCTCGTCGCCTTCTTCCTCGGTGCGCTGGCTGGCGCGGCGCCCGTGCAATCTTCCCAGTCTGATCCGGCGCAGCAAGATTCGGCCACATTCGACGCCGACGGCACCGCGCACATCACGCGCGTGGTTCCGATGCCCACGACGATCAGCCCCGAGGCGCAGAAATGGCTCGAATCGCTCACTCACATCCAGCACGGGGCGCAGACGCTAGCCGAACGCCGCACGGGCACCGACGCGTGGCGGGCGCGGGCTTCCGCAGCAGCAAAGCGGCTCTTCCCGGTCAACATCGAGCAGAAGACGATTGCTGGCGTTCCGACGGACGTCATCACGCCCCTCTCCACGCCGGAAGCGAATCGCGATCGAGTGCTCATCAACCTGCACGGCGGAGGCTTCAATTCCGATTCGGGTTCGCAAATCGAAGGAGTGCCGATCGCGAATCTGGCGAAGATCAAGGTAGTGGGCGTCTACTATCGGCTGGCCCCGGAAAACCCGTTTCCCGCGGCCGTGGATGACGTCGTGGCCGTTTACAAGGAGCTGCTGAAGACTTACAAGCCCCAAAACATCGGAATCTTTGGGACCTCCGCCGGCGCGATTCTGAGCGCGGAAGCGGCTGTGCGCTTCCGGCAATTGAACCTGCCGCTTCCCGGCGCGATCGGATTCTTTTCGGGCCTCGCCGACTTCAGCCGTCCCGGCGACTCGATACAATTGTTCACACTCGACGGCTTTCCGGGACTGCTTGAGCCCACGTATCCGAGCCACTCTTCCGATGACCCTTACGTCGGCAAAACCGACCGGAAAGACCCGGCGTTGTCGCCACTTTTTGCCGACCTTACCGGCATGCCTCCGACGCTGCTCGTGACCGGCACGCGGGACATCCTGCTGAGCGCCACGAGCATATTTCATCTCGCGCTGGTCCGAGCGGGCGACGACGCGCAACTCATAGTCTTCGAGGCCATGCCGCACGCCTTCTGGTACCACTTCCAGTTCCCCGAAACCACCGAGGCGCTCGAACTGATGGCGAACTTCTTCGATAAAAAACTGGGGCACTGACCACTTTGCTCGCTTCAACCGGGCGCGCACCAGATTGTCCGACCATTCTCAGCAACGGAAGGGTCGTCTCCTTCGTCCAACATACATACCGCCATGGCAAATCGGGTCGATCCCCCGCTCTCGAAGCCGCGACGCATCGCGCCGCCGCTGATGGGCTGCGCGCTGCTGGCGATAACTCTGGCCTCGACGGCCCAGGCCCAATCCGCGCCGCCCTCCCACGCGAAAATCGAGCTGATCGCAGACGAGGCAGCTGCGTCCAAGACGACCACGTGGGTCGGCCTGCTCTTTCACCTGGACCCAGGCTGGCACATCTACTGGCAGAACGCGGGCGATTCGGGGACGCCGCCGAAGGTCGCGTGGCAGCTTCCGGCAGGTTATCGCGCGGGCGCGATTCGCTGGCCGCAGCCGGTGCGCCTCGGCAGCGGTTCCGTGATCGATTATGGATATGAGAACCAAGTGCTGTTGATGGCGCTGATCGAGCGCGCGGCGAACTCAGCGGCGGCTGCGGCAGTTTCCGACGCCGCACTCCCCGTCGGGGCCGACGTCAAATATGTCGTCTGCCGCGAGGTGTGCATCCCAGGCAAGGCGCATTTGACCCTGTCGCTTCCGGCCGCAGGCGGCGATCCGCCGGCCGAGGCGTCCAAGTGGCACGCGCTGTTTCAGCAAACGCGTGCGCAACTCCCAAAGGCTGCACCGGTAAGTTGGAAGGTGTCGGCGACCGCAGACAAGGATCATTTGATCTTGTCCGTACGAGGTGCGCCGCCCATCAAGAGCGCGATGTTCTTCCCGCTTGAAACTGCACAGATCGAGAACTCTGCGCCGCAGGCTTTCGCATCCACGGAAGATGGATTTCGGTTGATGCTGCAAAAGTCGGACCAGTTGGTGCAGCCAATTCCGACATTGCGAGGTCTAATCGTTTTGGGGCCTGGCAAAGCGTTTGAAATAGCTGCTCCGGTGGCGCGATAATCAGTGAACGACATACTTCTGCCGCGAATATGAGCTGTCTAGCGACAAACGAACTGAGGAGGCAAACATGAAAGAGAAGACAAAAAAGTGGCTTGCATCGGCAATCGTGGCGGCAATGGCAGTGCTGGTCGTGCTTTCAGTGGCTCGCGCGGCGCGCGTGGGCGACCGTGCGCCCGATTTCACGGCGACAGACAGCAACGGCAAAACCCAAAGACTTTCCGACTACCAGGGCAAGTTCGTCGTCCTCGAGTGGACGAACCGCGGCTGCCCCTACACCCTGAAGCAGTACACCAGCGGCAACATGCAACGCCTGCAGCACGAGTGGACCAGTAAGGGAGTGGTTTGGCTCACGGTAGTTTCGTCCGCGCCAGGCAAGCAGGGCTACGTCACGGCGCCCGAGGAAAATTCCTACCTGAAGCAGGTGAACGCGACGCCCACGGCCGTGCTGCTCGACCCTGACGGCTCGCTCGGCCATCTCTACGATGCGAAAACCACGCCGCACATGTTCATCATCAACCCGCAGGGCGTGCTGATCTACAACGGCGCAATCGACGACCGGCCCACCACGGACGTGGCCGACGTGAACGGCGCGAAAAACTATGTCTCGACGGCCCTCGACGAAGCCATGTCCGGCAAACCTGTCAGCGTCGCGACAAGCCGCCCGTATGGCTGCTCCGTGAAATATCCGAACTGATGAATGCTGGCGACGTAGTCGGCCTCTATACGGAACTCGAAAACCTGGGAATCACAATTTGGATAGATGGCGGGTGGGGCGTCGACGCGCTCCTTGGTGAAGAAACGGGCCCTCATCAGGACCTGGATATCACCATTCAGCAGAAAGATGTTTTGAAGTTGCGCGAGTTGCTGCAAGTCCGTGGATTCAATGAGATAAAGTTGAAGGAAGCCAGGCCTTGGAATTTCGTCTTGGGCGATGAAAGCGGCAGAGAAATCGACGTCCACGTCATCGTAATCGATGCCGTGGGAAACGGGCTTTACGGACCGGCAGAAAAGGGCGAAACGTACCCAGCCTCTTCATTGACGGGAACCGGTTCGATAAATAGCCGAAGCGTCAGATGTATTTCGCCTGAATGGGCGGTCAAATTTCATAGCGGCTACGCGCTCAGGGACAAGGATTTTCGAGACGTCTCCGCCCTGTGCAAAAAGTTTGGCATCGAGTTGCCGGAAGCATTCGCTCAGGGGCAGGCCTGTCTCAATTCACCTGCGCAAGCGGAATGATCAGGCTTCCGATCTGGCTCGTGCCGGGGTCTTCGATCAAGACGCGCAGGGTCGTCGCGCCGGCGTGAAGGTGCACAATCTGGCGAAACACCATCCCGCTTTTCAGCGAAGCGGAATACTGGCTATCCGTTAACTGAACGTCGAATTTCTTCTCCCACTGTTGCACCACCTTGCCGGCCGGATCCTGCTCGATTACGTACACCGCGACAGCGCCCTTGCGGAGATTGTCGGTCTGGGTCCATTGCAGGCTGTGCACATCGATCGAGCACAGCATGCTCAGAGAGTTTGCCTCCGGCTGATTCACTCGCTCCAGCGTGGCCTGTATTGGAATCAGCGACGATTCAATCGGACTCTGCACCGCGGTTACAAGAGTCTTCAGGTTCTGGTCCTGGCCGCCGCCTGTCTCGTGGTAGGCGAAATACCCTTTGGGATAGCGCATAGTCACATCCTTGCGCTTCGATTGGACCTTGATCTCATGAAATTTCCCATCCAGCGCGGAGGCGTCGATGTAAAAACCAAGCGTGTAGGTCACGGCCGAATCCTCGACGGCTTTGCGGATCGCCCCGGCGATGTCGTTCGTGTTGACGAAGGCCTGCCCGCCGGTTTCGTCGGCGATCTTCTGCATGGTGCCAATGCCGATGGGCTGCGAGGATTGCGCGGGCATGTTGTCCATGTGACCGCTGGCTCCCGAAACGTCATCGAAATCGGCCGTGCCCCACATGCCGGCCGCCACCGTCGGCGATTGCCCAAGCAAACCGCGTGCGTCCACCGGGTAGACTGCGATATTTGCCGGACTCAGCACATGGGCCATGTCGGCGCCGGAGAAAGGAAGATTCGCGGTGAGCCACACAAGATTCTTGCGTCCGGGAACGTTGGCGACGTGCGCGGCAATCTGCTGCAACGCGGCCATTGTTTCCGCCCCGCGATCCGCGTTGGCCCCTCCTGCCAGACGCAGCACCGCTGCGTTATCGAATCCGCTTCCCTGCGCGAAGACGTCGCCACGATGGTCACCCGGGAAGGCTAGAACGATTTTGCCGGGCTCGACGACTTGGCGATTGGTAACGGATGCGGTGTCGTAGGCTTTCAGAATTGCGAGCAGCTGATCGCGGTCGTTGGTGAAATCGCACAAGATGTGCAGCGAGTGCCGGAGCCCGTAGATCGCGACGCGGTCGCGCGGATCGAGGGTCTGTATGAATTCGATAAGATGTTTTTTTCCGTTCTGCAGCGCAAGGTCCTCCGCCCAATAGGGCGTTTGCTCATACTTGGACGCGGGCGCCGAGCCGTACAGCGTGTTCAGATTGTCGAGCAGAACGATGGTTACGCTCCGCGGCCTGCCGGCGCCGTATTGCGGCAGGTCGGAGAACGTATTAGGCGGCAGCATCTTTGCGAGCTGCGGCACGGTCGCGGGGGATTTGACGGATTCCACCGTGAAGACGCTGATTTTCTGAGGCTTTCCGCGGTCGACTACGACGAAATCGTCTTTCGTCATATCTTCCACGGGTCCATCGTTGTTGCGGACGATGACGCCAAGCTCGACCAGGCGAGTGGATACTTTGATCTTTGGATTCTGCGGGGGATTCTGCGCGTCCTGCGACGCCAGAGCCGCCGGCACGAGCAGCAACGCGAAGATACTTGCGCTGCGAGCGATTCCGAGCTGAGCGAGCAGCCTCATGGTCAACGCCCTTTGCGAGCCATCATTCCGTGAGATTAGCACCTTTGCCGCGGAGTGTCAGGAACGCGTCAGTTTCCCGAGGCGGATTTCGTTGGCGCTGCGGCCGGCGATGCTGCTGGCTGTTCCACGTAGTAGTAGCCGTCGCGCGCTTGCACGATCAGGTCTTTCTGCTTCGTGGTGAGATGAATCTTGCGGTAGTCGGCGCTGGTGGGCGATTTATCCGGAACGTAGCCCAGGATGTACTGGGCGCGCAGGTCCTGCTGAATCAGATCGTAAATCTGGTCGACGGCCTGCTTCTTCGTAACTTCAAATAAGCGGCCGCCTGTCTCTTTCGAGATGCGGTCGAGAATCTTCTTGCCGTCGGGACGCTGCTCTTGCTGCTGCGGATACCGGCGCCCGCCTCCGCCGCCTCCGCCCGGATAGCCGCCGCCGGGATACCCGCCGCCTCCCATGCCAATGCGAGGGCCACCGGAGCCGCCCCGAGATCCATACGATTGATCGTCCTTGAAGAGGATTGAATAGACCACGGTGTTGGCGCGCTGCGCCGCTTCAATGGCGCTCGAGAGACTTTCCTTGCTGCCATGATCCACGCCGTCGGAAAGAATAATCAGCGCCTTCCGGCCCTGCTGCTTTTTCATCAGGTCGTCGGACGCCAAGAAAACCGCGTCGTAAAGCAGCGTGCCGCCACCACCGCGATGACGCCCGCCACTCTGGCCCCCGCCACCCTGACTTTGGCTGGCATCTTCAAGCTCCGGAGTTTGCAGTTCCCTAAGAGCGTCATCGAGTTTCTTGTGCGAAGGTGTCAAATCCTGCAGAAGCTCCACCTCGTAGTCGAAGTGGATCAGGAAGGCCTGATCTTTCTTCTCCTCGCGCAGCGCGTGATCGACGAAACTCGCGCTTGCAGTGCGCTCCTGATCGATCAGCCGCCGCTGGCTCATACTCGTATCGACCAGCAAACCCACCGTCAGCGGCAGATCATTTTCGCGCGCGAAATAGCTCACCGTTTGAGGACGGCCGTCCTCGTCGAGCGCGAAATCGTCCTTGGTCAGGTTCGAGATGATCTCGCCTTTCTTGTCGCGGACAGTAGCAGCCACCGTGACTATGTTCGTCTGGACGGTGATTTTCGGTGGCGTCGACGCTTGTGGCTGTTGCTGAGGCGGCGCCGTTGGTGTTGGCGTGGGCGTTTGTTGCTGCTGCTGCGGGGGCGGTGACTGCTGCTGTTGCTGCCCGCGCACCGGGATGCTCGGCACCAGCAGGAGCAACAGCGACAAAGAGAATGAAACGGGGCTCAGCGCGAACTTTGTGGCGCGCATCAGAGGGCCAACTTCACCACCGCGGTTCATGCCAAAGCGGACCAACACAGCATAGATTCCGTTTTGCGGCGTATCGAGTTCCAAAACTTGCCGGCGCATCCGTCACCCTGAGGCGTCGCCCATCTGCAAACGCCTCTATGCCTTAGAGGCTCACGAAATCCTCAGGGTTGGCTTATGCGGAACGGGCCGCCCAAAGCAAAGGGGCTACAGTCTGTCTAGCAACTCAGCCTTGTGTCAGCCCGGACCTTCAGTCCGGGGAGGGTGGCCTTTAGGCCACCCGGAAGAAGCCCGCAAAAAAATTACAAGGGCTTTAGCCCTGGGCCTTCTGCAAACTACGGCGTCACACTAACCTGCGTCCCAGAATACTGCACGGTCTTGTCAGGCTGCGGCGTCGGCCCGATGCCGATTCCATGCCCCTCGCCAACGAGCACAATTTGAAATGTTCGCGATTGCAGCATGCCTGGAAATTGCCCCACGCGATCGCCGATCGTCAGCGTGTGAGCTGCATCGTCCCACGTGATCGGGATCGTCGCGTGGACTCCCTTTTCATAGTTGTAGTTGTCGTTCTCGTCCTCATACAGAGTGAAGCTGCCATTCGCGCCCGTGTAAATGCGGAGTTCGATCGGGTCGGCCTTTTCGGTTGAATATTGAACGTCCGGGCCCATCGGCAGAATCGATCCCGCGCGCGCGTACAGCGGAATGCGTAGAAGGGGGGCGTCTGCGTTCAATGTAACTCCGCCATCCATCGCATGCCCGGTCCAAAAGTCATACCACTTCGCCTTCGGCAAATAGACGTGTCGCGACGTCGCGCCCTGCTCCGTCACCGGATTGACGAGCAGCGCGGGCCCATACATGAATTGGTCCCCGATATTCTGCGCGTGCACGTCCGTGCGAAAATCCTCCACCAGCGGCCGCATCGGCGTATAGCCCTCGCTCGTCACCTTCCACGCAAGCGAATAAATGTACGGCATTAGGCGATAGCGCAGCCGGTCAAAGCTCGTCAAAATCTGCTGCGCGTCAGGACCGTAAGACCAAATCTCATTCGTGTTTGTGGTACGCGTGCCGTGTGCGCGAAAGATCGGACAGAACGTGCCGAACTGGAACCATCGCACGTAGAGTTCGCGATACGCCGGATCATCAGGATTGCCGATGATGAACCCGCCAATGTCGGTGGTCCAATAGGGAAGGCCGGAAACCTCAAAATTCAGGCCGGCGGGAATTTGCCGCGCGAAATTCAGCCAGTTCGATTCCACGTCGCCCGACCAGGCGGTCACCGAGTTGCGCTGGATTCCCGCAAACGCCGAGCGCGAAAGAATGAAGACGCGCTTCTGGTCGGACGCCGCGCGCTGCCCTTCATAGACTCCTCCGGTGTGCGTCAGCGGAAACATGTCGGCGAACCGCGCGCCGTTGCCCAGAGCTACTTTTTCCGTCTCGAGAATGTTTGCCTGGCGAGCTTCGGTTTCCGGCTCGTCCGAATCGAGCCACCACCCATCCGCGCCAAGCGCGAAAACCTTGTCGAGCAAGCCCCAATAGTACTTGCGCGCGTTCGGGTTGAACGGGTCGTACAACGCCTGCCCGGTGGGGTGGACGTCGTTGGGTCCAACCTTGATCTTGTCGATGAAATAGCCAAGCCTGTCCATCTCGTCGTACACCGGCGAGCCTGGATTGAAGTAGGCCCAGTACGAAAACATGATGTGAACGTGATTGTCGTGCAGCTCCGCCATCATGCCTTTCGGATCGGGATAGAACTTGTTATTGAATACTGGCTCGCCCATCGTGTTCCACCAGAACCAGTCCTGGACGATGTTGTCGAGCGGAATGTGAAGCTCGCGATACTTGTGCGCGATCCCGAGCAATTCCGCCTGCGAGGCGTAGCGGTTCTTGCACTGCCAGTAGCCGTACGCCCATTTCCCGAACAACGGCGCCGCGCCCGTTAGCTCGCGATAGCTCGCGATGATCGGATCGAAATCCGGCCCGTACAGGAAGTAATAATCGATCGTGTCCGCCACGCTCGAGCTCAGATACAGCGCGTGCAGGAAACGATTGTTGAAGCGGCTGCGCGAAGTGTTGTTCCACAGAATGCCGTAGCCTCGCGTCGAAACGAAAAACGGCACCGAAATATTCGTATTGTCCTGCAACAGGTCCACATCCTCGCCGTGATAATTCCAAACGCCGGCTTGATGCTGGCCGAGGCCGTAGAAAGCCTCGGTGGAGTCCCACAAGCCGGAAGACATCTCGGAGCGGTAAGTTTTTTCGCCGTTCACCTCCACAGGCGTCAGGCTCCTGGCTCCATCTTCAAACAACTTGGTACCGGCGACGTCGGTGAAAAGGATCGCGCCATTCCTGCGCATGACGGTGGCTTTCATCTTCGATGTGGTGAGCGTCACCGCCTTGTCCGTCGCGTCCATCGTCCATTGCGCGGGAGCCCAACTCGTTTTCGTTACGATGTACTGCGGCACGTCGGGTATCGATGTGCCCGCGGCGTAAGCAACGTGGATGATCCCGTCCGCGCAAACCTGCAGCCGCAACGTTCCCTTCTGCATCGTGAATTGCACGCCGTCGCCCTGCTTCTGCACGCTGGCAACGCCATTCAAGGAAACCCACTGCGCGCTCACGAAAGGGGGACAAAACGCAAGAGCGAAGCCCAGCGCAACCGCGAAACGCAGCTTTTTCATATTGACCTTTTCAAGTGGACTGACCCGCGGAAAAGATTTTATTTTGCGTACCACTCACCGGCGGAAACTCTCGCATCGGCTCCGCTGGATGTCAATTCAAATCAGCGGTCACTTCGCTGGCCAAATCGGTGAGATTGCCAATAGAAAATCGTTTTTGTCGGTCACGTACCGATCGCAGCGCCCAGCAACTGTTTCAACGCCTGAACATATTCCGTGAGAGCCTGTCGGCCGGCTTCCGTGATGCGATAGAGCGTCTGCGGCTTACGCAGCACGAACTTCTTTTCCACAGCCACATACCCGGCTTCCTCCAGCTTCAGCAGCTGCGCACCCAGGTTCCCGTCCGAGGCCTCCGTCTTCGCGCGGAGCCACGTAAACTCAGCCTCTTCCACGCTGCTCAGCAGCGAAAGCAGCGCCAGTCTCAGCCTGCCGTGAACCACCGGATTGAGCTCGGGCAGATCAGGCATGGATTGGAGCGGACCCTTTGCGCTCCTGCCCTTCCGCGATCATGCCGTAGATGCCGAACACGATCTGGCAGAGGAAGATGGCCACCACAAACACGATCGTGCTCTGGGTACCGGTGCCGAAGCACGTAGCCACGGCGGCCACCCACCACACGACCGCGCACACAAACTGAGACTTCCAGCGAAGAATCAGTGCTGACGCTCCGTTGGCCATGCCAAGTATGGCCGATACGACGGCCAAAAACAGATGTGGATCGGTGAGTCTTCCGCTCAAACCGAGGGCTAGAAAGAGCGCAAACATCGAAACTCCCAAAGCAATCCAGATAGAACCAATCGCGCGGCCCAGCGTAGTCTCCGGATGATTGCCGCCCTTCCGGGAAGCAACGATCACGGTGACAATCACCGCAGTCAACATCGTGGCCGGCCAAGCCCACGCGCTGTGGCCCCACACGGACCACGCCAAGGCGACATAGTAAGCCAAGCCCCACAGTACGAACGTCCATCCCCAGCTCTCTGTGCGCCGGCGCCCCTCGGCGATCATGCTCTCGATGACGCTCAACCTGTCTTTCAGTTCCTGCTCGCTGCTGTGCTCGTGCATGGCAGTTCTCCCTTCAGGAAGCTCGAATCGTCGCGTCACGGCTGATGCTGCAGCAGCATCTCCACGCTGCGATGCGGAGGATTGTTGCCAACGGTCACCTCGGTGACTTCGCTCCACTCGCCTTTGTCGGTCAGGTGCATGGTGTTCACAATGTGTGCCGGCCCGGCCGCGTAACTCCACGAAAAGCCGTTCGCGGGCGCCGAAAGGTCCGTGTCGACGTAGTGGCCGCCGTTGTAGGCGCGGAAGTGATAGGTGTGGGAGGCATCGTCGTACGCAATCGTGGCCAGCGCGTTGAACTGCACTTTGCCGTCGGTACCGCTACCTTTGCCCTCGATCAGCAGAACCAAGCCGTCAAGTTTGTACGCGACATCCTCCGTCTGCGTCAGATGAACCGGTTCGCCCGGCCCGAAAACGACGGTGACTGGCCCAGACCAGTGACCAGCCAGGAACGAAAGCTTGCTCATGGCCTCGCGCTGCACGTCGATGCTGTTCGGGCTGGGCTGCTGCGCGCCGAGCGACAGACCGAACAGAGCCACGAATGCAGTCGCCAGCAACGATAAGTAAATAAACGACTTGCTAGTAAATATGGGAATCACAGTTTTCATTGGCGAACTCCTCTTTCGCAGAAACCAAAACGCGAGGATGACTAACCAGGGCCCGCTCGCATATATGGAGTACTCCATATTATAGAGTACTGTCAAGAACATTTATCGGCGTGATCCAGAAGCTCGTTCAGGTCTCAGCTATTCAAGGGCTACGTGTGCACGGGGCATGCTGCGAAGAATCTCGTCGACTGCCGCCATCGCGAAATCGATTTCGTCGTCTCTATTGTAGAAGTGCGGCGACATTCTCACGCCGGCCCCCGGCCGCCAGTCCACCAGAATGTCGCGCTTGAGCAGCTCCGCGCAAACTTCGTTTGAATTGGGCTTTGAATTGGGCATGTCCACTGCGACCGTGCCGCCACGACGCGCCGGGTCGCGCGGCGCGCTGATGCGCCAGCCGCGCTGCTCCGCCAACGAAATAATTCGCGCCGTAAGACGCTTCGATTTTTCGCGCACTTGATTCATGTCGAGTTCGCGCAGAATCTTCAGTCCCGGCCTCGCGGCATAGAGGCCCGGAACATTCGGCGTGCCGTTCATGAACCGGTACGGCCCGTGCGTATAACGCGTCGCGCCGATTTCGAAGCCAAACGGATTTTCGTGCGCGAGCCAGCCCGTAAACTTCGGCTCCAGCTTTCGCGCAAGATCGGGACGCACGTAAAGATAGGCAGTCCCGGGCCCGCCGCACAGCCACTTCAATACGCCTCCGCACGCGAAATCCACGTTCAGCTTTCGCACGTCCACCGGAACGCCCGAGCCAAGCGACTGAAACGTATCCAGAATCACGTGCGCGCCCACGCGGTACGCCTTCTCGCAGATCGCCTCGGCATCATTAACATAGGAGCTGCGGAAAATCACGTGCGACACCGGAACGAGTAGCGTCTCCTCGTCGATCGCGTCGAGAAGCCGCTCGGTGGGAACTTCGATGCCATCATCGGTCTTCACCATGTGGACGCGCGCGCCGCGCGATCTCTGCGCTTCCCAGAAATACATGACGGAAGGAAAATTCAAGTCCGTGTAGACGATTTTGTTCCGCTTCCCGCTGAAATCGAAGCACGAAGCAACCACCGCTTCGCACTGCGTCACATTGCCGTGCACGGCCACCGAGTTCGCCGAAGCGTTCATCAGTTCGCCGATTTCGTTGCCTACCTCCAGCGCCAGCATCCACCACTTTTCTTCCCAAGCGCGCACTCCGCGCTCGGCCCAAATCCCCGCGTAGTCATTCAGCGCGTCAAAAACTCCGCGCGGCATCGCGCCCAGCGAATTGCTGATGAGATACGTAGTCTTCTCGAGGATTGGAAATTCCGAGCGATAGCGCAGGAGAGCGTCGGTCATGAAGCCATCTTATTCCGCGAGCGTCTTTTCTTCACCATCAGATAAAAGACGGTCAAAAGCAGCAGATACGGACCGGCAGTCACGATAGTAATGCGAGCCTGTGGCGCCCACCACGTACATATTACGATCACCACGATCGCCACTAGCGCGATCATCGACGCGACCGCTCCGCCCGGTGCCCGCATCGGCAGCGCCGCCACTTCCTGCGGCGACATTCTTCTTCGCATGGCCACGTGCGAAGCCAGCGCGATGCACCACGCCAGCATTCCGCCCACCAGCGACGCCCCGATCATATAGAGGAACGCATTCTGCGGGGCAATGTATTGCACGGCAAGCGCAATCAGGATTCCCGACGCCGCCACCAATATCGCCTTGCGCGGCGAGCCATTCGCCGATAGCTTCGAGAGCGTTGCAGGCGCGTATCCGGACTCGGCCAGCGAGTACAGCATCCGCGAAGTCACATACAGGGCGGCGTTCGCACCGGATAGAGCCGCTGTCAGCACAGCAAAGTTGATCACGTGCGAAATCGCAGGCACGTGCGCCACTTCGAACACGGTCACAAAAGGACTCTGCCCAACTCCGACCATGTTCCACGGCACGACGCCCACCAGCACCGCGGTCGCGCACACGTAGACAAACGTCAGCACGCCAAACGCGATGTAGGTCGCGCGCACAATGTCCTTAATCGAGCGCGCCTCGCCCGACGAGGTCGCCACCATCTCGGTTCCCAGATAGTTGAAGAGAACAAACGACACAGCCAGCAACGGTCCCGTGGCGCCGCGCGGCAGAAAACCGCCGTCAGCGGTGTAGTGCGACGGAACCTTCCCTCCCAGCAGCAATCCGGCCCCGATCAAAATGAACGCGGCAATCACCACCACCTTGATCATCGCGAACCAGTATTCAAAGCTGCCAAACGCGTGCACCGTCCCCAAATTAATGAACAGCAGCAGCGCCGCGAATAGCGCGAACCAAACTGTCGCCGGAGTCTGTGGAAACCAGTAACGCATGTAGGTAGCGGACGCCACCAGTTCGGCGCTGATCGCCATCGTCAGCGAGAACCAGTATCCGTAACGCGAAACGAAACCCGCCCAGTGGTTCAGATATTTGTCGGCATACACGCCAAACGAGCCCGCGGCCGGATGCAGGCTCGACATTTCGCCCAGCGCCATCGTCACCGTGAAAGCGATCAGCGCGCCAATGATGTAGGACACGATGATTCCCGGCCCCGCGATCTGCACGGCCGCACCCGATCCCAATAGAAGACCCGTGCCGATCGAGCCGCCGATCGCCACCATCGCCATTTGCCCCGCGCTGAGTTCGTGCCGAAGTTCGTGCCGAAGTTCGCCAGATTGTCGAGGAGGTTTCTGTTCCATGCGTGACCGACTATAACCTAATGCCTACGATCTACGCCCGGCCTTGGCCCGTTCAATTAATTGGTTGGAGGGCAAACTGGGGTTGGCCAACTTTCTCGCGCTTTCTAGGCCGGCGACGGGCAGTCTCGATGGATCCAGGAGCCCGAGCTGCACCAGCACCGAAGCTTGATCCCAGTAGATGTGCTCGTTCGAAAGCTTTCCATCGCGAAAGTGGACGATCACCACTAGCGGGCACTCCACCCGCTTGCCTGTGGGAGCAATGCCGGGAAGCATCCAGTCCATTTCGACGGTGTGCGTAAACCGAAAAATCATTTCGTCCACCAGCCGCTCCACGCCGATGGTTCGGGAGATGGGAACGATCTCCGTATCGGGAGGCATCTTGGGGATGAAGTGTTTTGAATAGAATTCGCGCAATTGTTCGCTGCCGACGCCGCCGGTCAACACCGGGATGTGATTCACGTACGCATCGGGCACCATGGTGTCAAGCGTGGCATTGGTATCTTTGGTCGCGAACTCGTCGCGAATGTGCTCTTCCCAAAGGTCGTTGAGTAACCGCTGACCCGGAGTCAAGCCGGCTTCTGTGCGCTTTTGATCCGTCGTCATCGGTGACTCCCCTTTCCGGTTCCGTCGAAAATTACGGCTTGCGGGACAGGACATTCAACGCCGCAGATGATCGCTACATCCGACTCAGGGATAGTTTTTAGCTCACGCTTGACGAGCCATTCGCATCGACTGGTTCTGCGCCGAAGGTTCGGACGAGAACAGCAC
>Ga0070761_10001566_pt1 | contig 14322 bp, 17 predicted proteins | sample HubBroMetageREF1_FD_66724 | JGI IMG/M metagenome (GOLD analysis project Ga0070761, IMG submission 66724) | Reference soil microbial communities from the Hubbard Brook experimental Forest, New Hampshire, USA - Hubbard Brook CCASE Soil... | ecosystem: Environmental > Terrestrial > Soil >...
GGCTATAACCCAAAGTCCCGCTGCTGATGTTGGCGGCGTTGGTAGCGTCCGTGGTCGCCGAAGGCGCGAAGCTGGCGCCATTGGTCTTCGTGCAGGTAATCGCGTTGCTGCCGGATGTGCTGCAGTCGCCGCCGATTTCGGAAGCGGTTGGTGTAGTGCCGTCTCGCAAGATACCGGTTCCGGCGCTGGTGGAGTTCAGGCCGCCGTACGCGCGCGCGATGGCCGTCGCATTCCAGGTTCCCCCGGTGATCGTGCCCATAGCCGAGAGAGGCAAATCGGCGCTGGTTAAGCTTGTCGCTCCAAACGACGAGCCGCTACCTGTCCCGATGACTTCATGGGCGGGCTGCCCGGCCGCCGCGCCAAGCGTCAACGTCGAGCCGGAGATCGTGCAGGTGAGCCAGTTTGCGCCCGTCACCGAGCAGGATAATACAGTGCCCCCTCCGCCGCCCGTCTGTTGGGTCCACGTATTCCCGGCCCCGCAAATATACAGTTGCTCCGTGCTCGTCGCGTCGGTCGCGATGAACGGGTCGCCGACCGTGCATGTCGCCGGAAGCTGGGCTGTCAGACCGCGCGGGAAGTTCAGTGTAACGAGATTTCCCCACGAGTTCGATAACCAGCATTCATAGGTATGGCCGTCTGTGCTGTCGATAAAGAACTCCCACATTTGGCAAGTTCCCGGCGTCTGTTGATTCACCCGGATCGGGAACGTCTGGGAGTAGTTGCGATTATCCTGCGTCTGCGCCCATTCGGCGGATGCCAACAGGAGCAGAAGTGGAATCAGCCTATGCATGGGACCTCCATTTCACTTTGCGTTCTTCGTCTCTTCGGCGACGCGCTCCAGTTCCGCGACGCGGGCCTCGATGTCCTCAATCTCGATTGCCTTCGCCCCGTGTGTCAGTACCAGATCGGCGGCCCGGAGCTTCGTGGACGGCTGGGTATGCTGGTCCAGCATGACTTTGAGCACCGTCGAAACCGCCGCGCCCGCCGCATGCTGCAACCGCGAGGCGCCTTGCCCGAATGCCGCCCGCCGCGCCTTCCGATACGCCTTGTCGAACAGGGGCTCGTTCATCCATCGATACAGCGTGCGGGGCGCAATTCCTACCACCTCGGCGGCTTTGTCTACGCCTTGATGCGCCAATAGCGCAAGGATCGCCTCCTCTTGCTTCGCGCTTAATTTACTGACATTGGCTGACATTCTTGCCACCCGACTGCGCACCAGCGCCACTTGTTCGCCCTTGCAGATTTATTTCAAACAAGCCTTTACTTTCAAGCACTTCAGAGGGATTCATGTGATGACCCGCGCAGCCCGCGGACCTAGGAGATTCAAAATGACGTTCACAATCGATGCCGAAAACAACATCACGGCGCACGCCACCCCCGAGGAGGCCGCCGCCACTACCGCAACCCCGTTCGATTCCTTCGCCAGCCAGAAGGAACTGGCGGAACTGGCCAAGGCGTGGCCGGCCGAGCGACTGGTAGCCATCTGGAACAGCCTGCCGGGCGTGGTAGCGCTCAAGAGCCTGCCCGACACCAAGGCCGCGAAAGACACCTGGGCCAAGCGCATTTGGAAGCGGATTCAAAGCTTGGACGAGGCCGTGCAGCCCGAGGCGGAACCCACGAAGCCGAAGGGCGGAAAAAAGGGCAAAGGCCGCGCACAGTCCGCCAAGGACGCGCCCGCGAAGGGCAAGGCGAACAAGAAGGCCACCGCCGCCAAGGACGCGCCCAAGGCCAAGAAAGCCGCTAAGACGAAGGAAGGCGCCGGACCGCGTGAGGGCAGCAAAACCGCCGAGGTGGTCGCCATGCTCCAGCGGAAAGGCGGGGCCACCATTTCGGAGATCATGAAGGCCATGAAATGGCAAAGACACACCGTTCGCGGATTTATGGCCGGCGCCATGCGCAAGGCCGGCTATGAAGTCGAGTCCTTCAAGCCCGAGGGTGGCGAGCGCAGCTACCGCCTCAACAAGTAGCAGCATCGCAACTCCTTCCTTCCAAGCCCGCCCGGCACTGCCGCGGCGGGCTTTTCTGCGTCTGCGAACAGTTGGCCACTCGTGGCGACACAAGGCCCCACGTCGCGCTGTCCAAGACTCAGGCGAGCCGAAGGCCACCTCTGCCAAGCTGCCGCGCCACAGCCGCGCCAAACGTCAGTCATGCTGCCCTCTCAAGTCGCCGGAGGATCCTTCGGATGCGCGGCGTAATGTGCTGGATATGGCACTCAAGCGCCAACTGTTCAAGCGTGGCTTCGGCTCCCAACTTCTCGCGCGCCACCCGAAGCTTCCGCTCTTCTTCCATCTCCCGAAGACACTTCCGGCAGATGCCACAAGCTGGAATCGCCTTCGTGTCCTTATGGCACCGTGCACACTGAACGCCCGGTGCGACCGATCCCGTAACGCCATTCGCCTTTGCCGCGCTCGCGCTGTAGGCTTCAGAGAGCAGCACATACACGGCGCGGTTTCCATCGGCCACCTGCTGAACCCCAATCCATCCCGCTTCTACAAGTGCACGGATGTGTTTCGAAACGCATGGCTGCGACTTCCGTAATCGGCGTGCGACGAGCCTTTGCCCGACGCTGACGACATTGCTTCCCTGAGCCTTGTATGCCGCGACGACCGCGTAGACCCGAAACGCTTCGTCGGACACCTTCGGGTCCAAAGCCACCTGCATGGCCACCATCGCCCACCACCTTGGCGAGAAGCCCATCACTGCGTCAGTATTGTTGTTTTGCCCGGAAAGCGATAACGCCATAGGGTTATCGGTCTCTTCGCAAAGCGATAACCCCATAGGGTTATCACGTTCAGAGAATTCATTAACAGAATCCTCAAATTGCACGTTTCAGCCTCCCCGGTGGGATGTACAGCCGGCCACGCCGCCGCCGCAGGGTTTCGCAGGCTTGGCATAACAGGAAGTGTCCTGGACGCGGCTCGGCCGCTCCCGGAACCCGTGCCAGGCAGTGGGCGCACTGCGCGCCGGTCTGCCGGCAGCCGTCGCAGAGCGATTCGGCGGGCTGAATTGCCACACGCACGCGATGGCAGCCGTCGCATACTTTCCGCTCGCCGTGTTTGTCGATCAGTAGCATTGGCCGACTATTTCCCCCATTCGGACACTGGTAGCGCACAGCGTTTCGAGCGGCGCGACGGTTTCACGTTGTGCTGGAGGAGTACGTTTCCGCTCGAAGCCGCCGTGCTGACTTACGTTGAGCGCCTCTATCTTCGCCTGCCTTCGATCACCCGCAACTCCGACGACCAGTCCACGAGCGCGAGGCATAGCCCCTCCAAATCGGGATGGCCGGCTCGAATCTGAGCCTCGATAGCGGAAATCTCCGCGCGGCATTGGGCGATTCATTTGGCCTCCTGGCGGCGTTCTTGGGCGATCTCGGCGAACGTACGGCCGTCGCCGTCGAGCACCACCTGTCCGCCAAAGTGATCGATGTACCGCTTGCAGATTAAATCCACGTATCGCGGCTCCAATTCGCAGAGAAATGCGCGCCGGTTATGTTTTGCTGCTGCGATCAGTGTCCCCCCGACGCCGGCAAAGCCATCGAGAACGATCTCATGCGGGTCGGACGAATTGAGGATCGCCTTTTCCATGAGAGCGACGGGCTTGGTCGAAGGATGAAGCGGACTCGCCTTCGGCCGCGGAATTTCCCAAACGGTATCTTGGTCGCGAGTGGGGACAGGGTGATGCGCTGCGCCCGGTGTCCACCCATGATAGATAGGCTCATGGCGGTAGTGATAGTCCATGCGGCCCATTACCAAAGAGTCCTTCACCCAAACCAGTGAATGACGCCACACGCCGATCTCATGAAGTGTGATCGAGAAGGCCAATCCTATAGGTCCGTGGGGCGCGGTGACGTACCAGACAGCGCCGGGACGCGTCACGGCCAGCATGTTGCCAAAAGCTTTCCGCAGGAACGGCACGAAGGATTCGAAGTCGAGATCATCATTCGCGATAAACGCGCCATCGTCGCGATGCCGGCTTGGAATATTCTGGGTACTGGCGAGGTCGCAGGAGTATGGGGGGTCTGAAAAAATCATCCCTGCTCGCTCGCCGTTCATGAGGCGATCCACTTGCGCGCGATCGGTCGCGTCGCCGGCCATCACTCTGTGGGCGCCAACATCGCTGCCCGGGGAGCCCATGAGCCAGATTTCTCCCAACCGAGTGATGGGGGTTTCGGCAGCATCGGGGATATCGTCCTCGTCAGTCAGACCCGTTGTTGGTTCTTCGGTCGCCGCCAGCAGCCTCGCAAGTTCATCGTCGTCAAACCCGATCAAGCTCAAATCAAATTCGGTTTCCTGGAGGGCCTGCAATTCGATGCGCAACGACTCTTCGTCCCAGCCCGCGTTAAGTGCGAGCTGGTTGTCAGCGATAACCAAGGCACGGCGTTGGGCTTCTGTGAGATGGCCGAGCACGATCACCGGGACCTCCTTCAAGCCGAGTTGGCGGGCTGCCAATAATCGCCCCGCTCCGGCGATGATCACATTGTCCGGCCCCACCAGAATTGGGTTTACAAATCCAAAGGCTTCGATCGATCTCGCAATTTGCGTGACCTGTTCACGGCTGTGGGTTCTGGAATTCCCGACGAAGGGGATTAGTAACGAGACGAGCATGCGCACGACCTCAAGGCGCAACAAATCGATCATGAGGCCCTCCTTTTGCGGCCGTCGAACACCGCTGGTCCATTGCGCCGGATCGGGCGCGCGGCCTGCTGCTTCGGAATTGCCGACTGATCGACCGGAACGCCGCGCGACTCCGCTACCTCGGCGAACGTCTGGCCAGTGGCCTGGAGTACCGGTGTTTCGTTAATGAGGGCCATCAGGCGCCGGATCGCTACATCGCAGTACGCGGGCGAAATTTCCGTTCCATAAGCTCGGCGGCCGGTTTTCAGCGCCGCGATGGTTACGCTCGCGGACCCCAAGAACGGATCGAAAATCAAGCCGTTGGGCTTGGTGTACGCCAGGATCAACTCTTCCACCATCCCTACGGCGAGAACGGCCGGGTGTTGGCCACCGGCTATCGCGCCTTTATGGCGAATCACTCGGATAACGCTGTCGGGGATCTTGGTGTCCTGGATGGAGCGATCCCGATGGCACCAACCACCGACTTGGCCGTCGGTGCTCCGCAACCCGGAAGGCCCGTGGGAGTCCCCCGCGTGAATGCAGTCCTTGGTTTTGTTTGGGTGGATGGACTTCCGGTTGAAGTGAAAAATGAATTCGAAGGCCGGTGCCAGCCTGCCGTTCCAGTCACCGGGAAGCCCCGGCCCCTGGTCCCAAACATACCAGCCAAAACGCCGCCAGCCGATCGACCGCATGTACTCGATCCATGGCTCCCAATATGGAATCCATTCGTTGGATCGGTGGACCAGACCGAGGTTCACGAATACCTGGGTCTCATCATGCGCGGGCAGCGCAGCGAAAGCGCCCCGTATCAAATCCAACCAAGGGACGCCTTTCATTTCCCCGGTATATTCGCGCTGGTCGCTATATGGCGGCGACGTGATGCAAAGGTTGGCGCGGGCCTCACCGAACAGGCGTTGCACCACGCCGCGGTCGCGACAATCACCGCAACTGATTCTGTGTTCGCCAATTGTCCAAATGTCGCCAGCACGCGTAACCGGTTCAGACGGGACTTCGGGAATCTCCTCTTCGGCATCCTCGCCGGCATCGGTGCCGTCGTCGGCATTGGCGAGCAGCACGGCCAACTCGTCGTCGCTGAAGCCTAGCGTGCCCAGGTCGATTTCGGCATTCCTGAGGTCAGCCAGTTCGGAGGCGAGCGTTTCGTCTTCCCAACCGGACAATTCGGCCAGCTTGTTATCAGCCAGAAGGTAAGCACGCTTCTCGATTTCGCTGAGGTGGTCGAGAACGATAACAGGCACCGTTTCCAGGCCAAGCTGGAGCGACGCAAGATATCGACCCACACCCGCGATGATATTTCCCGCCGCATCCACCAGGATCGGCGAATTAAACCCAAAAGCGAGGATGCTGCCGGCAATTGCGGCTACTTGGGCATCCGAGTGAAGCCGCGGATTTCGCTTATTTGGCCTCAGCCGCGATAGCAGCCAATGTTCGATGTGCCTTGCCATCGATTGCAGAGTCATGAGCCACCCCTTGAGCCAAGGTGGCGTTGCGCGCAGGCGCTAGTTCCCATGGCTGAGACCTGCCTTCGGCCCACGACGAGCTCTGCGTCGATGGTGGCCAGCCAAGGGCGGCGGCGTGAACCCGCACTGGCGAAGGCTGGCCGCTATCGCAGCAATTCTGGAGTCGGAGTGGGTCCTGGAATTTCGAAGATGCGGTACTACCTGTTGGACTGGAAAATGCTCGATGCGTTTGGCCGTGGCCTTCGAAAGCATAGCTCACCTTCCCTGATTGGGTTGGAGGTGCCTTTCGGAGGGTGCGCTTTGCGCTGGCCTGTCGAACCGTGCCTCTGTCGCTATGATAATCCCTTCGGCAGGATTGTACAAGCGCCCTTAGAACATTTTCAGGGCGCTCTGTTCTCTTCATCGCGGTAACGCGATAACACCCAAGCGATTGGAAAACAAGAACTGTTACCGTTACCGTGTTACCAGGATTGGGGGCTGCGGCGGCATGCGTTCCTTTTGCGGCAGAGATTGTCGTTTTTCACTGGTAGGTCGGGGTCCCGCCTCGTTTTTCAGAACCGGATTGCTTGGGCAGTAGCTGGGAGTATCAACGGCCACGAAGTCCAACGTTGGAAGTACGCCCTGGCTTACGCCGGAATCGACCATCCTCTCGCGCCCCGGTGCGCCGTGTCGCGCCGTCGGGCTCCGGGTTGGCCGGTTGGTCCACCCGCTCCCTCGGGCGCGCCTGGCCGCCACGGAACGCGCCATGCGCCCGCGGGCAGTGCGTCGCTACCGACGCGACAAATCTGCCGAAGGCCGACGGTGAGAATGGCTTCAACTGATCGCTGCAGGGTAAACAAATCCCAGCGACCGCAAAAGTGTGTTTATCTATACTTGATTGCGGAGCGTACGCTTGATGCAAGCCCGTCTGTTCATTGCGTATTCGCACACTGACGAACTACTCAAGGATGAACTCATCAAGCACCTTAGCCCACTACTTCGGGCGGGCCTGATTCTCGTATGGCAGGATCGCCGTATAGAACCTGGCCGCGATTGGAAGCGAGCGATTGATCAGCGTCTTGAGACTTGCCACATCATCCTTCCTTTGATCAGCGCAGATTTCATCAGTTCCGATTATTGCTGGGGAATCGAGATGCAACGAGCTCTCCAACGGCATGAAAGTGGGGAGGCCCGGTTAATTCCAGTTATCCTGCGGCCCTGCCATTGGCAAATCTTGCCTTTTGCGAAGTACCAGGTGGTCCCGAAGGATGGACGAGCGGTTACCACATGGTCCGACCGGGATGAAGCATACACCGGCATCCCTGAGCAGGTCGAACGGGTGGCGCGGAGGAGCCGGACCTGCAACAGTGCCATGTTGGGCCAAGAGGGGGCACCCTCAGAGGTACCGATCGGGATGCTACGACAGCGATAACGCAGAACCCACCTGTCCCGAGTTCTTTGGCTGCGTCGGCGCGCGTCGAGACCGAGACCAACAGGAGGAGACCGTTTTCGCATCTGACCTTGAGCATCGTTGTGGTATTCCTGATCGCCGCCGCCGGCACAGCTTGGCTGGCCCACGAGCGATCAGTGCGAATGGCAGAAGCGGAAAGACTACGTGCTTCGGCTGCCGCACCGAAACCTGGGCCGGCGCCGTCGGTGCGCTTGGAACGGATTTGGCAGTTTCGGGGTCATGGCGGACCAATCAGCGGTTTCAGGACGCTGAAGTCCGGCCTGATTGCGTCATGGTCGGAAGACAAGACGCTGCGGATATGGTCATCCGTGGATGGCAGTCTGCGCGTTAGCCTGCCTCACGAGGAAGCCGTCGGAAGCGTGCGTTTCTCTCCAGATGAGAAACTCGTAATATCGGCTAATCAAGCCCACCATGTCAGCTACCTCTGGGACTTGACCGCACGTATAGCGGAGCGGCCGGCTATTCAGGTGCAGCATGCTGACGGGATCGTTCCGTTGAGTGGGTGGGAAATGATCGCCTGGAAGACCGCAGGCGGTGCGATTAGGCTGTGGCATTCAGACCGGCACGAAACCGAACTCGAACAATCGCAGGATGCCTCACCGGCGAATCTGTCAAGCACGTCAGTTGGATCGCAGGACTATGTCTTCCTCTCATCGCCAGGATCGGTCTGGAATGCCAGTACCGGCAAACTGCTCCAGCGCATACGCGACACGACGAACTATGAATTCAACTATGAAGTCGGGCGCTTTCAGTTGGTTTTACCGCCTCCACAAGACCAAACACCAACCTACGGCGGGAGGTATCGGCTAGGGTCTGGGAACCCCACGGCTGAGGCTCGAGGAGGAGCCGTCGTTGTGGTCGCTGTGACCTTTCGGCAAGCGTGCGTGACGGCGGCGAGCCCGTCCTGTTAAGTTCAGTCAGTCGCGGAGGAGCGGCTGATCGTGAACCACAAAAGCGCACTACCCATTCCCGAGCCAATCGCGCAACTGCAGCGCCAGTTGGATCAGTTCCGTAGCACCCAGTCGCAGCGAACGAAGCTGCCAGAGTCACTTTGGCAGGCGGCGGTCGCACTCGCCAGGCAACACGGTGTGTACGCCGTCGCGCGCCCGCTGCGGCTGGATTATATGGGTCTGAAGAAACGGCTCGGCGGAGTTCCAAGCGTCCGGCGAAGGGCAGCCAAGCCGGCATTCGTAGAACTGATCACGCCGCATCCGGCGACGCTGGAGGACTGCTTCATCGAGTTCGAGTCCGCCGGCGGCGGCAAGATGCGTATCCACTGGAAGGCGGCCGCCCCGCCGGATTGGGCCGGCTTGCTGCGCGCCTGGCGGGATACGGAAGGATGATCCAGATCACGGCGCAGATGCGCGTGTTGGTGGCCATCGAACCCGTCGATGGACGCAAGGGGATTGACTCCTTGGCGCGGCTTTGCCAGGAGAAACTCGCCGAAGATCCATTTTCCGGATGCGTGTTCGTGTTTCGCAGCCGCCGGGGTACGGCCATTCGTCTGCTCAGCTATGACGGCCAGGGATACTGGCTGGCCCAGAAGCGGCTCTCCAAGGGCAGATTCGTATGGTGGCCGGAATCCGAGGCGGCTGCCAAGCCGCTGGAAGCCTACGAGGCACAGTTGTTGATGGCGGCCGGTGACCTATCGCGGGTGCGGGCGGCGCCGATGTGGCGGCGGGTGAACCCGACGAAGTAAGGGGTTGCAAAAACATTCCTACCCCCTTGCGTTCCAGAAAGAGAAGGTGCATACTGCTGTTGATGGCGGAACTCAAGTACCGGGGCCGGGCAATTACCACTACGGACATCCTCTATATAAAGGAACTGATCGCGGCGCATCCGCGCGAGAGCCGCCGCAGATTGTCCCAGAAGCTCTGCGAAGCCTGGCAATGGAAACAGCCCAACGGCGCCTTGCGCGACATGGTGTGCCGGGGCCTGTTACTGACGCTGCACCGTGCCGGGCAGATCGAGTTGCCACCGGTGCGGTACTTGCCGCATAACCCGCTGGCGCGGCGGGTGCAGCCGGCTCCCGTGCTGATCGACAGATCGCCGGTGGAGGGCCGTCTCAGCCAGTTTCAGCCCTTGGAGTTTGTGCAGGTCCGGCGTAGCGGGGATGAGCCGCTGTTTAACAGCCTGCTGGAGGAACACCATTATCTGGGTTACGAGCAACCGGTGGGGGAGCACCTGAAGTATCTGGTATGGGCGCATGGCCGGCCGCTGGCCTGCGTGGCGTGGTCGAGTGCGCCGCGACACATTGGCGCGCGCGACCGCTACATTGGCTGGAACCAGGAGGTGCGGCGCCGTAACATTCGGTTGGTCGCTTACAATACCCGGTTTCTGATCCTGCCTTGGGTGCGGGTGCCGCATCTGGCGTCGCACATTTTGGGGCGGATGGCCACGCAAGTCTCCGGTGACTGGCGGCGGATGTACGGGCATCCCATTTACTTTCTGGAAACGTTCGTGGATCCGGAACGATTCCGCGGCACCTGTTACCGCGCGGCCAATTGGGTGTTGCTGGGCCAGACGACGGGACGCGGCAAGCAATCCAACAGCTATGTGCCGAACCGTTCGCTCAAACAGGTGCTGGGCTATCCCCTGACGCCGCGGTTCCGTGAATACCTCACCCAGCTATGAAGAGGAGACGGCGGATCGACGTGAATCTGGACGAACTGGATCAGATTATCGATCGCAGCACGCGTGCGCCGCTGAGCGCATCGGAAGGCCAGCAGCTCAAAGCCGCGCTACATGCCATGGCCGAGAGACTGATGCCAAAACGGAGTACGGAGAAGAGCAGCGCCGTTCTGCCGCGGGACGCAACACCCGCAAGCCAACCGGAGAACAGCGCGCCGGCGCCGAGCGGTCATGGGCGCCATAGTGCCGCTGCGTTTCGAGGCGCCCGCAGGGTGGCCGTAGCGCACGCCACGTTGCATACCGGCGACCTTTGCCCGGAATGCCGCCGCGGAAAGGTATACCGGCAGAAAGAGCCCGCCACGCTGGTCAGATTCGTGGGGCACGCGCCGCTGGAAGCCACCGTGTTTGAGATGGAGCGACTGCGCTGCAATGCCTGCGGGGAGGTGTTCACAGCCGACGCACCAGCGACGGCGGGTCCAGACAAGTACGATGAAACGGCTGTGGCGATGATTGCCCTGATGAAGTACGGTACGGGAGTGCCCTTTCATCGGATGGAAAGGCTGGAGCAACAACTGGGCATGCCGTTGCCCGCTGCGACGCAATGGGAACTTCTGGTGGCCGCCGCGCAGTGGATCCGCCCGGCGCTGGAGGAGTTGATCCGGCAGGCGGCGCAAGGCGGCGTGCTGCACAACGACGACACCGGCATGCGCATTCTGCGCCTGACGCGCGAGCCGGGCGATAAGCGGACAGGCACCTTCACCAGCGGCATCGTATCGATGATGGGCGCATGGACCATCGCGCTGTACTTTACCGGATGGAAGCACGCGGGCGAGAATCTGGGCGAGGTATTGCAACGGCGCGCTCGCGAACTGCCGGCGCCGATCCAGATGTGCGACGCGCTGTCGCGCAACATGCCCAAGCTGGAAGGCGTCAAAACCCTGCTGGCGAACTGCATCGCCCATGGAAGACGGCAGTTTGTGGAAGTGGTCGACAATTTTCCGGAAGAATGCCGTTATGTGCTGGAGACGTTGCGCGGCGTTTATCACCACGACGCGCTGGCGCGAGAACAGGAACTTTCGCCGGCAGACCGGCTGCAATTCCATCAGGAGCATAGCGGCCCGTTGATGACCGAACTGCACCAGTGGCTGGAGGCACAACTGGCGGACCACAAGACCGAGCCGAATTCCGGGCTGGGCAAAGCTATCTCCTACTTGCTAAATCACTGGCCAAAGCTGACACTGTTCCTGCAACAACCCGGCGCACCACTCGATAACAACATCGCAGAAAGAACTTTAAAGAAGGCGATTCTAAACCGCAAGAACGCGCTCTTCTACAAGACGGTGAACGGCGCCGGAGTCGGCGATCTGTTCATGAGTCTGATCCACACCTGCGAGTTGAACGGCGCCAATCCGTTCGATTATCTGACCGAGTTGCAGCGGCACGCCGCGGCGTTGAAGGGTAATCCAGCGGAATGGATGCCCTGGAATTACCGCGAGACGCTGGCACGGCTCGCCACACCCGCCGCCGCGTAATATCATGATCCTTCCTGGCCGAAAAGGATCGTCGTCGGCCACGGCTATTTGGTGCTCCGAAGTAGCCGCCAAACGGGCATCTGAAAACACGACGAGCGTCAGGGTTTTTGGCCAAACGCGACCACCGCACGGAGGTCGCGCTTCCCCAGCGAGACGCACGCCTGCTATCATGTTTCTGGCGCCTTCAGAGCGCCTCCGTGTCCGCGGAAAGGACTGCGTCCTTCTGAGATCGCCGTTTCAAGCAATCGCATCGCTGAACTCTTTTCTGCCCAGGCTAGCGGACATCGGGCGCAACAGAAAGGAGCTCACGTGAGCCGTACATTACCCACCCGGCGGATGCATGCGCATCCCGACCTCGATCAATTGAAGCGCCAAGCGAAAGAACTCCTCGGCGCTTTCCTGGCTGACGAACCGGAAGCAGCGGTGGAGGTCCACGCTCACTATACCCGCCCCGATCGCACCACTTTCGCCCTGCATGATGCCCAACTCGTTCTCGCCCGGAGCTATGGGTTCGAAAGCTGGCCCAAGCTCAAGGCATACGTCGATGGCGTCACCGTTCGCCGCCTTGCCGATACCGTTCGCGCGAACGATGTGGCTCGAGCTCGCAAGATGCTGGAGACTCGCCCAGAACTCGCCAATATGGCGATGTCATACGGCGACGAGCATCGGCCCATTCACTTCGCAGTCATGAATCGCTTGCCTGAAATGGTTCGCCTCCTGATGCAACATGGCGCAAACGCGCGTGCCGGCATCGATCCACATCGTGACGCGACAACCGCCTGGATGGTCGCCAGAGACCGCGGCTACGATGAGATCATCGCGGTCATCGAGGACCAAGAGCGCCACCAAAAGCCGCCGGAGGTTGCAGGGCGACAAGAAACCCGAGGTGATGAAGATCTCCGTGCCGCGGTCGCCGGGGGTAACATCGAATGGCTACGCGCCCGCCACGCTGCGGGAACCCTGACCAACCCCGTTCGCTGGGACGGCGGCGGTCTCCTCACCGTCGCGGTCGAGCACAGCCGCCCGGACATTCTCACGTTTCTGCTCGATTGCGGGTTCGACCCCAACGAGCGCGTATCGGAAGGAGAGGGCGATTGGATCGCATATTCGCAAGGCTATCCGCTGTGGACCTGCGCCGCGCTTGGCAGACGCAACCTTGCCGAAATTCTACTCGCGCGCGGCGCCGACCCTAACGTCCATGTCGATTCGAGCGGCTCTGCCGTCCACAGCGCCTATAGCCACAAACAGTGGGAGATGGTGGACCTACTCCGAAACCATGGCGGCGAAGTTACCGCTGATACCGCGGCCATCTACCGGCAGACCAGCCTTGTCCGCGAGATGCTCGCCAGCGGCAAGGCCGATCCTGTCGAAATCTTCCGCTTTGGTGCCATGGGAGGAGATCCAGAAATCGTGCGGATGATCCTTGACCGAATCGACTGGCCGCGCGACGATCCGCACTGGTTCCGCATTCTCACCGAACCCTTGTATTTCTGGCATCACATCCCTTGGCTCTACGCGGGCAACAAAGAGTTCGATCGCGGAACATATCTGACCTGCTTTCAGCTCATTCTCAACCGATGCGAGCCGAATGTCACCGGAAGCTTCGGGCGCACGCCGCTTCATGAGGTTGCCGCGATGCGCGACCACATCGCCGAAGACGAGACAGGCGCTTTCGCTGAAGCGCTCCTGAACGAAGGAGCAAAAGTCGGCGGCCGTGATGACCTGCTGAAAAGTACTGCCTTAGGCTGGGCTTGCCGCTGGGGCCACGTGAGAGTTGCCAAGCTCATGCTCGAACATGGCGCCGACCCGGTCGAAGGAGACGCCGAGCGTTGGGCAAGGCCGCGAGCCTGGGCGGAAAAACGGGCGCACACGGAAATCATTGAGCTCCTGGGAAGGTACGGCGGCTGATCTCACGCACGAGCGTCCAGCACCTGTTGTGCTGCTGCCAAGGGCGGACCATTTGATTTGTGCACGGTTGCCGAAAACTCACGGTCGCTGCAGGAGCCGTCTTGGCGACGATAGGTGGGCGCGCATTCGGATGGTCGGCTGGCAACCGCACTCTCGCGGTCGTGGACCGGCAAGTAGTGCATCTCTGGGATGCGCAATCTCGGGCGAAATCTCGCGATCTCAGCTTGCCCCTGACAGGCGAGTCGTTGAGTCTGCGAGTTGACATGAAGCCGCTTTGGTCACCGAGTAGTCACTTTGTGCTCGCATACGTCGATGATATCCGCAACTCGCTCGTCGTATGGGATGCGAACAATGGTTCGGTCTCCTCCCTGCTTCGTGGCCATCACGAATCCCCCCGCGGCGTGCTCTGGGACCCAGCAGAACAGTATCTGTTTACCGTTGCTGATCTGATGCACCGAATGTGGGATGTGGCAACTGGTACACGTATCGAGGAGTTCACGTCATTGACGCCAGAAATCACCAGCGACGACATGATCCTGGGAATCGCAAGCGACGATTACCAGAAGCACGCGCTGAGCCTGTTTAAGACGAAGCGGAAGAATCCGGTTCCACTTCCCCTACCGGTCGGGCGACACGGGATTCGAAGGAAGGGAGGGCGATGATCACGCCGCCGCACTGGGGGGGAAACTGGGGGTACCCTTGCGTCCATG
>Ga0070761_10001567_pt1 | contig 14315 bp, 14 predicted proteins | sample HubBroMetageREF1_FD_66724 | JGI IMG/M metagenome (GOLD analysis project Ga0070761, IMG submission 66724) | Reference soil microbial communities from the Hubbard Brook experimental Forest, New Hampshire, USA - Hubbard Brook CCASE Soil... | ecosystem: Environmental > Terrestrial > Soil >...
ATCGGCGAACGCTGGTTTACGCTCGGGCTCGACCGGCGAGACCCGCTCGACACCTCCTCCTGAGACACGCTTGAGCTGTGGCAAGGGCCGCAGGGCCGGACCGCCTTGACGGCCCTGGGTTGCGCGCCTACAGACTAACTCGTACCTATACGTACGACTGTAGGATCTGATGCCTGCCTACCACCGCCTTCCCCTCGCGCCGCGCCTTGGCGAGCTAGCCGTCGGCTCTCCGGCCCAAGCCGAGGAGCCGGACGAGGTCTTGCGGGGGGCCGCAGACGGCCCCGCTCCGCGAAAAGACCTGATGCAGATCGGAGATCTCGCACGCGAAACGGGAAAGACGGTGCGAGCGATTCATCTCTACGAGGAGCTCGGGCTTCTCGTGCCTGCGGACCGATCCAAGGGTGGCTTTCGGCTCTATGCGCGCGACGCGCTGCTGCGCATTCGTTGGATCGGCAAGCTTCAGGAGATGGGTTTCAGTCTCAGTGATATCCAGACCATCGTTCGAGAGTGGGAGCTCATGGGGAGCGCTCCAGGCGCGATGAAGGGGATGCGTGAGGTCTATGTTCGCAAGCTCGAAGAGACCCGTGAGCAACTCCGACGTCTAGAGGCGCTCGCCGACGAGCTCGTCGGAAGCGTGGCATACCTCGATACGTGCGACGTATGCGATCCGCAGCGCCTGCTCAGCGCATGCCACTGCTGTGATTTGCACGACAAGGAGCTCGACGTTCCCGAGCTCATCCTCGGGTTCCGAGCCACGCAGTCAGCCGTATTGCGCGCCTACCATGGCGGAGCGCGCAAACGAGCCTTCACGCATTCGAAGAGAAACGGATGACCCTCCAGCTTCCCATTTTCATGGACAACAACTCGACGACGCCGGTCGACCCGCGCGTGCTCGAGGACATGCTCCCCTATTTTTCGACGAAGTTCGGCAACGCCGCGAGCCGCAGCCACAAGTTCGGCTGGGAGGCGGAAGAAGCGGTCGACTACGCGCGCGAGCGTATCGCGAGGCTCATCGGGGCCAAGGACGGCAAAGAGATCGTCCTGACGAGTGGAGCTACCGAAAGCGACAATCTCGCCCTCAAGGGAGTGGCCGAGTTTTACAAGGACAAGGGCAACCACCTCATTACGACGGTGACCGAGCACAAGGCCGTTCTCGACACGTGCAAGCGTCTCGAGAAGCAGGGCTTCGAGGTGACGTATCTCGGCGTCGACAAGACCGGGCGCGTCGACCCCCAAGACGTGCGCAAGGCGATTACTCCGAAGACGACGCTCGTCAGCGTGATGCTGGCCAACAATGAGATTGGCACGGTCCAGCCTCTCGAAGAAATTGGGCGAATTACGCGCGAGCACGGAGTGCTCCTCCACTCGGACGCCGTTCAAGGCATCGGCAAGGTCGAGTTCGATGTCCAGAAAATGAACGTCGACCTCGCCTCAATCTCGGCTCACAAGATTTACGGCCCCAAAGGGGTAGGCGCTTTGTATGTGCGTCGAAGCCGACCCCGCGTGCGTCTTGTCGCGCAGATGGATGGCGGCGGTCATGAACGGGGGATGCGTTCGGGAACGCTGGCGGTGCCCCTCATCGTCGGTTTCGGCCGGGCTTGCGACATCCTCGCCAAAGAGGGCAAAGCGGAAACCGCGCGAATGCTGGCGCTTCGCGAAAGGCTCCGATCGCGCGTCATGGACCAGCTCGACGAGGTGTACATCAACGGCTCGTCCGAGCACCGACTCCCGGGCAACCTCAATCTGAGCTTCAACTTCGTCGAGGGCGAGGGGTTGATGATGGCGATTAAGGACGTGGCGGTGAGCTCGGGCTCGGCGTGCACGTCGACCAGCTTGGAGCCGAGCTACGTTCTTCGTGCGCTCGGCGTTGGAGATGAGCTCGCCCACTCCAGCATTCGATTTGGTCTGGGTCGCTTCAACACGGAAGAAGAAGTCGACTACGTGGCAGACTTGGTCGTCGAAAAGGTTCGGCGGCTTCGCGACCTCTCGCCTCTTTGGGAGATGCACAAAGAAGGCGTCGATCTGAAGAGCGTGCAGTGGGCGGCCCACTAGCGCGCGATCCGGCGCCAAGCGCCCGAACATGAGCACCACCGGCACACGACAGGATTGGAAGAACCATGGCGTATAGCAACAAGGTCATCGAACACTACGAGAACCCGCGCAACGTCGGCACCCTCGACAAGGCCGACCCGAGTGTGGGCACAGGCCTCGTGGGTGCCCCCGCGTGTGGAGACGTCATGCGTCTTCAGATCAAGGTCAACGCGGCCGGCATCATCGAGGATGCCAAGTTCAAAACGTTCGGCTGCGGGTCGGCCATCGCAAGCTCGTCTCTGGCCACGGAATGGATCAAGGGCAAGACCGTCGACGAAGCCGAAACGATCAAGAACTCTCAGATCGTCGAGGAGCTCAACTTGCCGCCCGTGAAGATCCACTGCTCGGTCCTCGCCGAGGATGCGATCAAGAGTGCGATATCCGACTATCGGAAGAAGCAGCTCGATCGGGTCGCCGCCGAAAAAGGGTGACCATGCAAGAGGCCCAGACAGTCGAAGTCGCAGGGAAGCCGCCGAGCCTCTCGGTGTCGCCGTCCGCCGTCGACGCCATCGCCCGTCAGCTGGAGAAACGGAAAACGCCCGAGGCGAGCCTGCGCCTCGGTCTTCGCGGCGGCGGGTGCTCCGGCTTCACCTACGTCATCGAGTTTCACGATGGGCCGCCGCGCGCCCGCGACCAGGTCCTCGACCTGACGGCCGGTGACGGCTCGAAGGTTCGCGTAATCGTCGATCCCAAGAGCATGCTCTATCTCGCGGGCACAGTCCTCGAGTGGGAGCAGACGCTGATGCGGCAGGGCTTCAAGTTCGTGAATCCGAACGAAAAGACCGGCTGCGGCTGCGGTAGCTCGTTTTCGGTCTAGCGACCCGCGCGGCCGCGCCGTCCTTGCCGTGCGCCGAGGCGCGCCCCTTGCGCACAGAGGCCTGACACCGATCGCTCCACCTATGGATCCCTTCGCAACCCTTGGAATACCTCGTAGCTACGAGATCGATCTCTCCGCCCTCGAGAAGACGCACCGCGAGCTCTCTCGAGCCCTTCATCCGGACCGGCACGTCGGGTCGATGGCCAGCGAGCGACGCGAGGCCCTCGCACGTGCGATCGAAGTCAATGAGGCGTGGCGTATCGTTCGCGACCCCATCCGACGCGCCGAGGCTCTCCTCCTGTTGCGAGGCGTAGGCGTGGGGGAGGATCGGGAGCCCCAGGCCGCCCCAGAATTTCTCATGGAAATGTTGGAACAGCGCGAGGAGCTCTCTCGGTCCATCGCCGCGCGAGACCCGGACGGTGTTCGAAAGCTCGCGGAGGCGATTCGTGCTCGGGCTGCAGAGGCCGAGCGCGAGCTGTCGCGGGGGTTCGCGAAAGGGGAGGCGTCGTCGCTTCTCGGGCGGCTCGGAGAGCTGCGATTCTACCGTCGCTTTCTCGACGAGGTCAGCGCGGCGGAAGACGAACGGACAGGGTAATGGCGCTCTTCGAGATTTTCGACCCCAAGGCTGAGCCGCGCCCCATCGGAATCGATCTGGGGACCACCAATTCGCTCGTGGCATACGTCGCCAACGAGCGGCCCGTGGCGATTGCCGACTGCGACCTTGCGGTGTTGGTCCCGAGCGTCGTGACCTACCTATCGAACGGCGACGTTGTGGTCGGGAGACGCGCGATGGGGCTCGCGGCCGAGCACCCGCGCGACACGATCGCGAGCGTGAAGCGGTTCATGGGCCGCGGCGCCGACGATCCGGAGACCCGACGCCTGGGGCCCTACGAGTTCGTGGCCCCCCAGCCGGGAGAGCCCAACTCCGTGCGCTTCCGAGTGGGGGAGGGCCGCGTCGTGACCCCCGTCGAAGTGAGCGCCGAGATCCTGCGAGTGCTCAAGGCGCAGGCCGAGGACAAGCTGCGTCGCGTGGGCGGGGCGGTCATCACGGTGCCCGCGTACTTCGACGACGCTCAGCGCCAAGCCACCAAAGACGCGGCGCGGCTGGCCGATCTGGAAGTGCTTAGGCTCCTGAACGAGCCGACGGCAGCAGCGCTCGCGTACGGAGTCGAGAAGAAACAAGACGGCGTTTTCGCGGTTTATGACCTCGGTGGAGGCACCTTCGACGTCACGATTCTCTTGCTCGAACACGGAGTCTTCCAGGTGCGATCGACGGGCGGAGATAGCCAGCTCGGGGGCGACGACATGGACCGAGCCATCGCGCACGAGCTGCTGCGTAGCGCGGGCTTCGTGGAGGCCCGCCAAACGGCGCACCTCGTTCGAAGGGTGCTCGATCAGGCGCGGGTGGCGAAGCATCAGCTCACCGATCATGAGGGCGTCCAGGTCGAGATTCCGGGTCACGGCTCTTTCGAGCTCTCGCGGGCGCGATTCGAAACGCTCATCGCTCCCATCCTCGAGAGAACGGGCACGGCATGCCGACGCGCTCTCAAGGACGCGGGCCTGCAGGCCGAAGAGCTTGAGGGCGTCATTCTGGTCGGCGGAGCGACGCGCGTGCCTGCCGTACGTCGCTATGTGGCGGGCCTCTTCAAGAGGGAACCCCTTGCGGACATCGATCCCGACGAGGTGGTCGCGCTCGGCGCGGCTCTGCAGGCCGATTTGCTGGCGGGGGTCGGCCGGAGCGACGACGTATTGCTGCTCGACGTCATCCCGCTTTCGCTCGGCATCGAAGTGGGTGGCGGCGTGGTGGACAAGGTCCTCCCGCGCAATTCCGCGATTCCGTGCGCCGCGCGCGCGACGTACACCACCCAGGAGGATGGGCAGACCGGATTCGAAATCCAGGTCGTGCAAGGGGAGCGCGAGCTGTCGGCCGACAACCGCAGCTTGGCCAAGTTCACGCTCAAAGGGATCCCGCCGCTCCCCGCGGGCATGGCGAGGCTCGAGGTGATGTTCCAGGTCGACGCGGACGGTCTCTTGAGCGTGCACGCGAAGGAGCTCACAACCGGCATCGAACAGCGCATCGCCGTCAAGCCGAGTTACGGCCTCGATGACGCGACTGTCGAGCGCATGTTGCTCGAAGCCCTCGATCACGGCGAAAGCGACTTGAAGCTTCGTCGCCTCGCCGAACACCGCGTCGAAGCACATCGGATCGTCGAAGCTACCAAGAAGGCGCTTGCCGCCGACGCCGACTTGCTCGAAGCGGGTGAGCTCGCGAAAATCGAAGAAGCGTGTGCGAGAGCCACCGCTTCCGCCGCAGGCACCGATCCCTCGCGTGTTCGAGCCGACATCGAAGCGCTCGACGCCGCGACGAAGGCGTTTGCCGGCCGCCGAATGGATCGGGCCATCGTGCTGGCAATCCAGGGTCGGCGGGTGGACGCGGTCGAGAAGAGCGTTGAGCACGCCAAGGGCATCGAGGCCGCGCATGCGCCGGAGACGCGCTGATGGCGATCGTTCGTTTCAAAGGGTTCGGCGAGGTCGACGTTCCGATTGGCACGTCGATTCTCGAAGCCGCGACCCAGGCGCATATCCCGGAAGGGAGTGCTTGCGGTGGCGTCTGCGCATGCTCGACGTGCCACGTCTATGTCACGCGCGGAGCGGAGCTACTTGGCGAGCCGAGCGACGAGGAAGCGGACATCTTGGACAAGGCGTTCGATGTGCGAGCGAACTCGCGTCTCGGGTGTCAATGTCGAATCCTCGGCGAAGGCGAGATTGAACTCGAGATCACGCGCGAAAGCCTCGAGGCATACGAGAACGAGCATCCGGACGAGCGCGGCAAGTACACCTGAGCTTCGGTAGAGCCAGCCGATGTACCTGCCGCGCGCGCTCCAGCGTCGGTCGGGCTCGGTTAGCCCAGGCGAACGCCTGGGGCAGGGTACTTTGCGCAGACGTCTCGTACTTCATTCGCGATGGCCGCCAGAGCGCTTTCATCGCCGGGCTTCTGGGTGACCCGATCGATCCATCCGGCGATCTGCTTCATCACGTCGGTCCCCATGCCGCGAGTCGTCACGGCCGGCGTGCCGATCCGGATGCCCGAGGGGTCGAACGGCTTGCGCGGGTCGAACGGCACGCTGTTGTAGTTGAGGACGATCCCGGCGCGATCGAGGGCGTGCGCGAGCGGCTTGCCGGACACGCCCTTGCTCGTGACGTCGACGAGCATCAAGTGATTGTCCGTACCGCCCGTGATGACCCCGAAGCCGCGTGCCACCAGCTCGCCAGCGAGCACGCGAGCGTTTTCGACGACGGCATGCGCGTAGCCCTTGAACTCGGGCCGCGCCGCTTCGTTCGCGGCCACGGCAATTCCTGCCGTCACGTGATTGTGCGGTCCTCCCTGAAGACCCGGAAACACCGCCTTGTCGATCGCGGCGGCGTGCTCCTTCTTGGAGAAGATCATCCCCCCGCGGGGGCCACGAAAGGTCTTGTGGGTCGTGGACGTGACGACATCCGCAAGAGCCATCGGCGAAGGATGCGCGCCGCCACACACGAGCCCCGCGAGGTGCGCCATGTCAACGACGAGCAGGGCGCCCACCTCGGTGGCAATGGCGCGAAACGCCGCGAAATCGAGGACCCGAGGGTAAGCGGTCGTGCCGCACCAGAGAAGCTTTGGGCGGTGCTCGCGCGCGAGATCACGGACCTGGTCCATGTCGATGGTGTGGTCGTCTCTTTTGACGCCGTACGGCACGCTCTTGAAGTACTTGCCGGTGATCGACACCGAGTGGCCGTGCGTCAGGTGACCGCCCGCGGGAAGCGCCAGGCCCATGATGGTGTCGCCCGGCACGCAGAACGCGAAGTAGACGGCAAGATTCGCCGGGCTGCCCGAGTACGGCTGGACATTGACGTGCTCGGCCTGAAACAGCGCTTTCAAACGGCCAATCGCAAGCTCCTCGACCTGGTCGACGGCCTGCTGCCCCTCGTAGTAGCGCCGGTGCGGGTATCCCTCGGAATACTTGTTCGTGAGAATCGACCCCGACGCTTCCATCACGGCGCGGGAGACATAGTTCTCGCTCGCGATGAGGCGGATTTTTTCGTGCTCGAGTCGATTTTCCTCGGCGATGAGGCGTGAGATCGCGGGGTCGGACTCGGCAAGCGAAGGGTCGAAAGCCGGCATGGGAAACGTCTTACCAGAGCCGGCCCACGCGACTAGCCCTAACTTTGCGGAAACTTGGATCACGGGCGCGGACTTCCCTGGCTGCTAGGAGGAGGGGGCGATGGTCCCCCTCCTCTTGGCTTCCGCGGCGGCGGCTTCCGCCGTGTACTCCGAGGACGCGCCTGCGTCCTTCGACGTCGCTCCGAAGCTCCGCAACGGTATCGTCCTGGGTTTGGCGCTCGGCGCAGGGGTCGGCCAGGGAAGCGGTTATCCGAATAACTCCCAAGAGATTGGCGACCCGCAGTATCACGCGGCCAGCGGGTGGATGCCGGGCTCCGGCTTTACGCTTCTCGTCCTCGGCGCGCTCACCGACTACTTGAACGTCGGGTTTTGGCTCGGCTCGTCGAACTTCCGCGACAGCGACGACCGCGCAAGCGCCTTCGGGGTCGGACTGCGGGTCGAGGCCTTTCCGTTCGCCGTGGCCTACCCCCGCCTGGAAGGGCTCGCGGCCTTTACGGATTTCGGGTTGGGTAGTGCGAGGCTGACATCGGCCGCGGGTGTGACGGAGGCCCAGGGCACGCAGTCGTACATCGGAGTCGGCTCATTCTACGAGTGGTCGTTCGGGAACTTCCTTGGGGGGCACTTCGGGGTCGGGCCGAGCTTGGAGTACGACGCCGCTTTCTCGCGACCGTTCGAAGCGAGCGGGTTCTTGGCGAGCGGGCGGTTCGTGTTTTACGGCGGAAACTAGTGGGAGGGGCATCAGGCATGTCCGACGATGTTTCTCGTGCGCTCTTCGAGCGCGCCTGTCGAGTCATCCCCGGCGGGGTGAACAGTCCGGTTCGAGCGTTTCGAGCCGTCGGTGGAACGCCTGTCTTCGTTTCGAGGGCCGAAGGCGCCTACCTCTACGGGGCCGACGGCCGGCGCTACGTCGACTACGTCGGGTCGTGGGGGCCGATGATTCTCGGGCACGCGCTCCCCGCTGTCGTCTCCGCGATTCGGGACGCTGCCGGGCGCGGCACGAGCTACGGGGCGCCGACCGAGCTCGAGGTACGATTCGCGGAAACGCTGAGCGAGATCTTTCCGTCGCTCGAGATGGTTCGTGCCGTCTCGAGCGGGACCGAGGCCACCATGAGCGCGCTGCGATTGGCGCGAGGCTTCACGGGACGCGACGAGATCGTGAAGTTCGAAGGGTGCTACCACGGTCATTCCGACTACTTGCTCGTGAAGGCCGGCAGCGGCGCCGCGACCTTCGGCGTCCCCGACTCCGCCGGCGTGCCTGCGGCGATGGTGCAGAACACGCTGACTCTGCCGTACAACGATGCGAGCGCGCTCCGAGCGCTCTTCCAGGAGCGTGGGAGCAAGATCGCCGCAGTGATCGTCGAGCCCGTCGTGGGCAACATGGGCGTCGTGCCCCCCGCTCCCGGCTTTCTCGAGGCGATTGTGAACGAGTGCGCGTCGAGCGGCGCGATCTCGATATTCGACGAGGTGATGACGGGGTGCCGCGTGGCACGGGGTGGCGCCCAAGCGGTCTTCGGCCTGCGTCCGGACATGACGTGTCTCGGCAAGATCGTGGGCGGAGGCATGCCGCTCGCGGCCTATGGCGGCAAGCGCGCCATCATGGAGAAGGTCGCGCCGCTAGGCCCCGTCTACCAAGCGGGAACGTTGAGCGGAAATCCCGTTGCCGTGAGCGCCGGCCTCGCGACTCTCGGGCTTCTCGACGATGCCCTCTACGCTCGATTGGACGCCCTCGGGCGGCAGCTCGCGCTCGGCATCACCCAGGCGATTTCGGCGCACGGGCGGTCGGCCTGTGTGCAACGCGTCGGTTCCATGATCACGCTCTTTTTCACCGCGGGCCCCGTCCGGTCCTGGAGTGATGCAAAAGCGTGCGACACGGCCGCATTTGCCCGCTGGCACCAGGGCATGCTCGCGCGAGGCATCTACTGGCCTGCCGCGCAGTTCGAAGCCGCGTTCGTGAGCGGCGCCCATACGGAGGCCGACATCGAGGCCACGGTGCGAGCGGCGGACGAGTCGCTAGCGGCCGTTCGTGCGAACGGCCGCTAACGGACGAACGACCGCGGGCGTACGCTCCTCGCGAGCCAGCTCGACGATGCGGTTCACGGCGTCCACATGCACGACGCGGGGGCGATGGAGGACGGCTTCTTCGGCCGTCATCCAGCCGTAACTAGCGAGGATGACGAGATCCCCCGCTTTCACCAGCCGCGCCGCGGCCCCGTTAATCCCGATCTCTCCCGATCCAGCGACCCCCGGGATGACATAGGTCGAGAGCCGTGCCCCGTTGGTGACGTCGTAGATGTCTACCTTCTCGTTCTCGAGAAACCCCGCGGCCTCCATCAATCGAACGTCGACCGTGACGGAGCCCACGTAGTCGATGTCGGCGCGAGTGACCTTGGCCCGATGGATCTTTCCAAGAAGAAAATGCCGTAGCATGTCAACCTCCGGTCAAGGCCCGTTTAAGGGTCCCTGCCTGAAAAGAAGATGAGGCCATTGGCCCCGGTGGTCAATACCGCGTATGCGGCGAGGTAAGCGCACGCTTACCGGGCGCGGTCCTACCCGAGCCTCGAGAAATCGGCAATTCGCACCATCGATTGTGCCCCATGGGCCAGCGTTTCGAGACGAGCGAGGGTGAACGGGTCGGCGGGGTCGTTGACCAGTGTCTCGACGAAAATGCGGTCGAGCTCGGTCGCCACCCGCTCCATGCTCATGAGGGCGTCGCGAACCGCACTCTCGGTCACGAGCGACCCCGTGGCTGCATCCAAGTCTGCAATGAGCCGCTGGATCACCGCATCGTCCGCCTTGGCGCTCTGCGCGAAGGACGCGGCCGAGTGAAGCTTCGGTTGCGCCTCGCGGCTGATCCCCGTAAGCCGCTTGGCGACGGTCTTCGCCTTGTTCAGCCAAGGCTCGCTGGCGTCGACCACCGTTTGCAGCGCGCGAGCGCGCGCAGCCGCCCCGACCACGTTATCGAGAGCCGCCGGGCCACTCCCCATGATCACGGCGTCGGCGACCGCGGGGCTCGTGGCGCCCGCGAGCAGGCCTCGGAGCCTATCGGTCGCAAACTGCTCGAGCTTCGCTCCCGTTTCTTGCTGCGTCAGGTCGAGCTTCACTCCATCGAAGCCCGCGTATGCGGACCTTGCGAGATCGCAAAACGAGAGCGCGCTGTAGCCTCGGTCCAGCATCGTCCGCAGCACGCCGATGCACGCTCGGCGCAGCGCAAAAGGGTCCGCCGTTCCCGTGGGCGCGAGACCCACGGCGAAGCAACCTGCGAGCGTATCGAACCGGTCGGCGAGGGCCAGGGTCGCCGCGACGTCTCCGGGCGCAACGTCGTCTTGAGCGCCCACCGGCTTGTAATGGTCGCGGATGGCGTCGGCGACCATTGAGCTCTCGCCTCCCATCGAGGCGTAGGCGCGGCCCATGGTGCCTTGAAGCTCAGGGAACTCGCCCACCATGAGGGTGACCAGGTCGGACTTGCACAAAAGACTCGCGCGACGGAGGGCGCCGCGGGCCTCCTCGTCGAGTGACAAGAGTCGACCGATGTTCTCGCTGAGACGAAGGATCCGGTCGACCTTCTCGCGGACCGTTCCGAGCCGGTTGTGGAAAACGATGCCGCCGAGGCGTTCGGCTCGCCTGTCGAGCGGAGTCTTCAGATCCTCCTGCCAAAAGAAGCGGGCGTCGGCCAAGCGGGCGCGCATGACGCGATCCATCCCTTGGGCGATGAGGTCGGGCCGGTTGGCCGTGTTCACGACCGCGAGGTAGTGAGGCAAGAGCTCATCGTCGCTCGTTTGGACGCAAAAGTACTTCTGGTGACCGCGGGCCACGGCTCGAATGACCGCGGCCGGTAGGTGCAGGAGCTCGGCGTCGAACGAACCCGCGATGACGTAGGGCTCTTCCACCAGAGAGGCGTTCTCGTCGATCAGCGCGCTTTCCGAGTCGTACGTTGCGCCGAGCGAGCGGGCTTGCTCTTCGAGACGGTCCGTCATCGTTCGAACGCGCTCGGCGCGGTCCGCGAGGACGTGGCGCTCGCGAAGCTGCGGTACGTACGTGTCGGGGCTCGTCACATCGAAGCGCGCCGGCGCCAGAAACCGATGCCCTCTCGAAGCGCGCCCGCTATGGACGCCCGCGAACGAGAGCGGCACGAGCTCGGTGCCGAAAAGAGCGACCAGCCACTGCACCGGCCGCCCAAACGGGGTCTCCAAGTTCCCCCAGCGCATGGACTTGCGGAACGGGATCGCAGCACACACGGAAAAGAGCACGCTTCCCAGCAGATCCATCGCGCGTCGCCCAGCTTCGACGCGTCGCCCGACCACGTAACGGCCCGCCTTCTGTTTGGGACCGGCGGCCTTCTCGAGGACGACCAGCGAGCCAAGAGGTGCGGCCAGCTTGGTCGCAAACGCTTCGGCCGCTCGGGTCGCCTTGCCGTCCTTGAACGCGACGGCTTCGGGCGGACCGACGACTTCTTCGTCGAGGTCGAGCTGCTGGATGGCGACGCCGCGTACTTGAACCGCGAGGCGTCTCGGCGTACCCAACGCGCGCACGTCCGCGTGCGACAATCGCGCCTTCGCCAGCTCGTCGGCGACAATCCCCGGGAGCGCCGCCAGCGCACCATCCACGAACGACGATGGCAATTCTTCGGCACCGATTTCGAGCAGCAGCGACTGAGAGCTTTCGGTCATCGAACCGGCAAGGTAGCCCAAAAGACTTCCCGTCTCGCCGCCATCCTGCGAGAAATCTCCACCCGATGCCCTCCCCCCTCAAGCAGTACGAGCCCTACGTGTTCCAGCCCATCGGGGTCGTTCGTTCGGCTTTCACGGAGCGCGTTGCGGCTCCGCGCCAGCCAGACCCCGCGCTTGGCGTGTCCGGAACCATCGAGCTCTTTGCGGGCCGCGGATACGAGCATGCCCTCGATGGGCTCGCGGCCTGGGATCGCATTTGGATCGTGTTCGTGTTTCACCGGAACGTCGCGCAGGAGAGGGGGTGGAAGCCGCACGTGCTTCCGCCGCGCGCGCATCGCAAGCAAGGCGTCTTCGCGACTCGATCTCCGCATCGTCCAAACCCGATTGGCTTGAGCGTCGTCGGGTTGGACCGGGTGGACGGCCTGAGCGTCCATGTCACGGGGATCGACCTCCTGGACGCCACGCCCGTGCTCGATATCAAGCCGTATGTCGCCTATGCGGATGCGCATCCCGACGCCGGCTCCGGCTGGCTCGAAAAGGGCGACCCCGTCGCGCCGTGGGAGGTGTCGCTGGACGAGCGGGCCTTGCGGCAGCTCGCGTGGCTTCGCGACCAGGGGGTCGATCTCCAACCAGCGATCGGGCGCACGCTGGCACTCGGCCCGCAGCCCCATCCGTACCGGCGCATTCGGAAAGCGAACGAGGGTCTCGTCCTGGCGATCAAAGATTGGCGCATCGACTTCAGGGTCGACGGGCGTCGCCTCGTCGTGGGTGGCTTGCGGACGGGATATCGACCGGCGCAGCTGGGCGACCGCCCGGATCGGGACGTGCATCGCAGCTTCCTGGCGAATTGGCCTCACGCGAAATGACTCGCCTCCCGCCCCTGATTAACCGATGAAGCTCCGCCGGTTCCGGGCCTGCGCGTTCGTCGCCGTTCTGGGTTGGCTGGTCGTCGGCGGTGCCCAGTGCAAGGGCGCGGCACGTGGCCGCGCTCACTTTGCCGGTGGAGCGAGAGCCGGCGGGTCGGTGGGGGCCTCGGCGGCGCGATGTCCGGGAAAAAAGGCCCACTGCAAGTATTTCAAAGCCGTCTGTTACGAGGGGTACCGCGACTTCCAGGCGCCCGGGGGCAACGAACCGACGTGCGAGCAGGTCGCGGCCGACCTCACGCGGATCGCGGCCTTTACGAAGGCGATTCGCACGTACGGCTCGAGCTTGACGGAGCACGACGGCAAGTGCATCCCCGCCCTGACCGACCGTTTGGGCCTAGAGCTCTACATGGGCATCTGGATCGATAGCAGCCTCTCGGACGCGCAGAACTTTGCGGCGATCGACGAGTCGATCGCCGCCGCGCAAGGTCACCCCTCCGTCAAGACGCTCCTCGTGGGCAACGAGTACATGCTTCGAGCCCGCAAGGCCTTTCGTGATCGCGATGCGGCGGAGAAGAATCTCGTCCGCTACATCCAGTATGCACGGACCAAGGCCCCGACGGGCGTCGCCGTGGTCACCGCCGAGGCCGGCCCGGAATGGCTCGACGCGTCACGCGCCCTCTTTGCGGCCGTCGACTTCGTAGTCTGGCAGGCCCACCCGTGGTGGGCGGGGATCGGCATTTCGCAAGCCGCGGCCGCCGTCAAGACGACTCACGAGCGACTGCTCGGCGTGATGAAAAGGGTTGGCGTGGCCAAGCGCGAGGTTCTCGGCGAGACGGGGTGGCCGTGGTCCGTCCGCAACGGCGAAGCCGAGGGGAGCGAGAGCAATCAGGCGCAATACCTGCGCGACATGAATCGGTATTCGGCGGCCGTCGGACTCGAGTACTGGGTGTTCGAAGCCTTCGACGAAAGCTGGAAGAACGAAGAGGGGCCGGTAGGAGGGGCGTGGGGCCTGTGGCCCGCCAACCGCGACTTGCCGGGCCGCGCCGTCATCGCGGGTCTTCCGAACCCGCCGACGAAGACCTCGCTCATCCCGGCGGCCGACATGTGGCCGTAAGCTCTTCGCCGCGTAACGCACGATCACTCGACGGGTCGGCGGCTGGCGGCGCGCCGTCCACGCTAGCGTCGATCGCGCCTCCCGTCTCGGGCATCGTCTTGGAGGCGGCGGTGTAGCCGTGCGCGATGAACGGGAGGGCAAGGAGCACGTCGACCGTCAGCCATACGTAATACGGGCCAAGCGCCCGATGAATCGCGAGGACGCGAGTGGCCAAGAGGCAAGCGATGCCGATCGCCGAGCCGACCAGGACGATGTGGGGCGCGAGGAGCTTGGCGATGAGCCCTTTGGACCGCGCGTTGGTGACGCGCCACCGAAAGGGACGCACATTCACGAGCGCAGACCCCAAGGCGGCAAGGTAAGGAACGAATATGAAGACGCTCAAGATCCACGATGACACGCGGTGCCTTTTCAGGAGCGCCGTCGCGAGCACGAAGTTGCTGGCGAAGAAGAGCGCGTAGGTCGCGAGCCACGTCGAGAAGTACGCGGCCTTGAGCGCCTGGATATCGAACAAGACGGCAAGCACGGGGCTCGTCAGATAAATGAGCATGGACAAGCCGGAGAGATAAAAGAAGTTGGACAGGAAAAACTGGAGACGCTG